>Ga0111538_10015145_pt1 | contig 10147 bp, 6 predicted proteins | sample SoiMethybrSBSTD1_FD_79669 | JGI IMG/M metagenome (GOLD analysis project Ga0111538, IMG submission 79669) | Bulk soil microbial communities from a Populus tree surrounding site in Tennessee, USA - Soil MetaG P. TD hybrid SBSTD1 (version 2)... | ecosystem: Environmental > Terrestrial > Soil > Tree... | reverse complement strand
CAAGTCCGCGACCGAGGATCTCGCTGCATTGTTGGACAACAATAGCGTCAAGACGGATGCCGTGCTGGCGCAAGTGGATAAAGTGCTCGACCGCGAACGCGAGATCAAACGCGCTCAGCTTCGACTCGTCCTTTCGCTGCGCCAGCAACTCAACGCGGAACAGATCGAGATGCTGGCGCAGTTGAAGAAAAAAGAGCGGGGTGCCGATGGCGGCGACCTCGAACGGGTCATTAAGGAAAATGCTGAACGCGTGCAAAAAGGCGCCGAGCGCTGGCAGAGCGAAGGCCGCGACGCGTCGCCGATTGCCGCATTGATGGACAAGATCGAGCCGCTTCTGCGCGAGGGAAAGCCGCAGGAAGTTAACGCCATACTCGATCAGGCGCTGAAGCTGATCGAGGCCGGGGGAAAATGACCCGCGCCTGATTCGCGGCCATCGTCGCTGCGCTTGACCTCCGCACGTTTCGGCGAACACTGCCGAAACGTCCCATGTCGAATCCTCCTCCGCCTTTCACCCGTCGCGAAGTCCTCTGCCTCAGCGCCGGCAGTCTGCTGGCCTACGGACTGTGGCCCGGCGCGCTCCGGGCCGCTGATGCGGGCAATTCTGGCGAGTTCACTTTCATCGCGGTCAACGATCTGCACTACCAGAGCGAGCGTTGTGGCGCGTGGTTCGAGCGCGTGGTGCGGCAAATGAAAACGCACGAGCCGAAGCCGGCCTTTTGTCTGATCATCGGCGACTACGCCGAGCATGGGACGAAATCGGAATTGGGCGCGGCGCGCGCAGCGTTTCAGGAACTCGGCCTGCCCGTGCATGGCGTCATCGGCAATCACGACTATACGGAGAAGGACGACCGGACCGCTTACGAAAAGCTCTTTCCCAAGGCGCTCAATTACCATTTTACGAACGACGGCTGGCAATTCGTCGGGCTCGATACCACGCAAGGCCGCGCGGCCAGCAACACCACGATCCACGCCGACACGCTGCAATATGTGGATGGTATCCTGCCGAAACTCGACCGCACACAACCGCTCATCATTTTTACGCATTTCCCGCTCGGCCTGCTGCTGCCTGGCCGTCCGAACAATGCGGACGATCTGCTCATCCGTTTCAAGGATTACAATCTGCAAGCCGTGCTCAACGGCCACTTCCACGCCTTCACGGAGCGCTTCTTTGGACGCGTCACGCTGACCACGAATCGCTGCTGCGCGATCAGCCGCGAGAATCACGATGGCACGCCGGAGAAAGGATACTTCCTTTGCACGACGAAGGAAGGTCGCGTGACGCGGACGTTCGTCGAAGTAAAGCCGGCATGAACCTTCGCGCGCGACGTCCTGTGAATCGAACAATCCTGATCGCTGCTCTGAAACTCCTCGACTGCGTCTCCTGACGAGAAAAGGCAATGACCACTCAGTTGGGGGGGGCACGGGGCGAGTGCGCAGGACCGCGCTCAGCGCAGATAAATGAACTCTTTGAGATTGAAGAGCGATTGCGCGAAATCCTGCCAGAGAGCTTCGTCGTTGAGCCGTTGTTCGGCCACGATGCCGCGTCCGGCGGCGAGCATTTCGAGATAGGCGAGACTGGCCGTGACTTCATCGTCCGATGGCGGCCGCGCGAGGGCTTGCGCAAATATTGAGCGAATGCGTGTGTCGATCGTCATGGTGTGATCGCGTACGGCCGTGCGCGCCCAAGTGCGGGCTTGATTGATGACGAATTCGGAATTGAGCAGAGTGAGCGATTGTGCGGGGACATTCGTGCTGTCGCGGCGGCCGAGCGTGCTGAAAGGCTTGGGTGCGTCGAAAACGCCGAGGAATGGTTGCAGGCTCGTCCGCCGAACCGCGAGATAGACGCTCCGTCTTTCTGAGTTCGCTTCGGCTCCAGGCCCAAACATGGTGCGATCGAGATTGCCCGGCACGGCGAGCAGCGCGTCCCGGATGGACTCCGCTTCGAGGCGGCGCATGGGGAAGTGCGACAGCCACGCGTTCGAAGGGTCACGCTCTCGCGCGGCTGCGGATGGTTCGCTGCTTATTTGAAAAGCGCGCGACGTGACGATCAATCGAATCAAGTCCTTCGTGGACCACCCGCCCTCGACAAATTCCGCCGCGAGGAAATCGAGCAACTCGGGATGCGTGGGCTTTTCACCCATGCGTCCGAAGTTATCCGGCGTCGGAACCAGACCGCGCCCGAAGAGCCATTGCCAGATGCGGTTTACCGCGACGCGCGCGGTGAGCGGGTTGCGGGGGTCAACGAGACATTCCGCGAGTTCGAGACGTCCGCTCTGTCGTGAGGCAAATGGTTTGCCGCCGAAGACTCCGAAGAAGGCTCGTGGGACGGGTTCGCCTGGCTTCGTGTGATCGCCGCGCGGCAGAAATGCTGCGTCGGCAGCGTCCGCTTCGAAGACTCCGGGTGCGTGACGCGGAGCCGGCACCTCGCGCTCAAGCCGCCGATATTCTTCGACGAGTGGACGTAACGCGGACAATCCGGCCAGCGAACTTGGCAGGACGTCCGAGCGGATCATCGCGTCGAGAAATGCGCCCTGCGATTCGTCGAGTCGGCCATCGCGCCAGGCCCCTAGAGCGCTGCGGAGAGTTTCCGCGTAGCGTTGCGCAAGTTGCCGAGGTGACTGCGGCGCGTCACCTGCGAGCAGCGCATCGATCGGACGCACATCGCGGCGCAGTTCGCCATCGTGACAAACAATATCGCTCACCGCGAACCATGAGCGTTCGATTTCTCCCGCCTCGTGGCGCGTCAGGGCGCCCGCCGTCGCGAACTCGAGATACGCCGACGCACCCTTCCGATACTTCACGTCGAGGCGCACCCACGCTGGTTCGTCCTTATCCAGCTTCGCTCGAGGAAAGATTCCATTCTGGCCGAGCGGGTAGCCGTCCACGATGAGGCGCACCTGCGCGCCGCCTCCGCCACAGGCGAAGACGCTGATGAAATCACTTTCGACGCGAAAGCGGCGCGTCGTGAGCACGCCATGATGCTTGTTGGAAAGGCGGTCGGTCATTGCGCCCCCTGGCCGCAATCCTGCGAGCACGCGATCGCCGTCCGGTAGAATGGAAAAGTCGCCCGTGTTGGCGGGCACGGCATCAAGACCAGAGCCGTAGTGGAAGCATTGACCGTAGCCCGCTTCGGTGCCGAGACGCCATTCGCGCCGTGCTTCGTCTCTCGATTGTGCGCGCGCTTCCGTGAGTTGACGCCAGCCGCGCGCAAAGTCGTCGTCCTTGCTGCGCGCGAGCGCGGCCCAGGCGTGCAGTGGGTTTGCTGTGTTGCGTTCAGCATCCGCGCGAAGTTTGCGCCACGAATCTTCCTCCGCGCCGTGCGCAGCTTGGCGCAACGCCTGGCGGGAGATTGCGAGATCGGCGGCCAGCTTCTCCCGCCGCACTCGTTCTTCAGGGCTCATGGCCCTCAACAGTTCCGGCAAGCCGAAGGCCTCGCCATTTGGGCCCTCCCGAAACGATGCGGCGATTTCGTCCGCGTTGAGCGCGCGATCATAAAGGCGGGCGTCGTCGATTTCACCGGCAAGAAATCCATTTGGCACCTCCGCGTGCCGCAAACCGAGGAGCACGTGTGCCGCACCCGCGGCGAAGGTCACGAGCGGTTCGTCATTCGTTTTCCATGGCGCAGCACAGGGTTGGCCGTTGCGGAAAAGTGTGATCGTTCCGTCAGCGCGATATGTCGCGGCGACGTGCACCAGGTTCTCCGGGTTGGCCGCTTCGACCGGCGCATCGAGAACGCGCGATCGACGAAATCCGTCGCTCCCGGCCATCCAGCGCCGCGGTGCGCGTTCACCGAAGACGATCGCATCGAAGACATCACCGCTCGCATCTTCCACCGAGATGGGAGCCCCGCCGGCTTGATCGAGCGTGCTGAGAGTCACCCAGGCTTCGAGAGTCTTTTCGCGAAGTTCGTGAGCCAGCGGCGAGGAACGCAGATGCCCGGTTTTGCCATCGAGAACGAGCCGTCCATTGCGGAGTCGCGCGCCGCCTTTCAATTCGCCGTGCAGCCCGCCCAGCACATCGCGCGCGTCGCGCTCAAACGTCCAGCGGGCCAATGGCCGCACGGGTAATGATGGCTTTTCAGCGTCGGTCTGCGCGACGAACCGCGCGCGCACGGCATTGTCGAGCGCCGCGAGTTGCGCTTCGAGTTTGCTCACCTCCTCGCGTGCCGTGATGGTACGCGGATCGGGTTCGATTTCGTCGAGCAACCGCTGTGTGATCTCAGCCACCTCACGTTGCCACGCGTTGTAAAGCCGCGCGCGAATTTCGTCTTTCAAGCGAGTGAGCTCCATCCAGTTCTTTCGCAACCGCTCGGGCGCGTCGATCGTCACCATCGCCGGACGGCTGCTCTCGAAAATCCCCGCGAGCGCGTAGTAGTCGCGCTGACTGACGGCGTCGAACTTGTGATCGTGGCACCGCGCGCAGGTCACGGTGAGTCCTTGAAAGGCTTTCATCACCACATCGATTTGATTCTCCGTGACCTTCACCTGCTCGTCTCGTGTATCGACCGGTTGAAAGCCGTGCTCGACCATCCGCAGTTGTGCGATGCCGAGGACGCTCTCGTTGAATTTTTCAGCGCGATTCCAGCGCGGCTCCGGCAACAAGTCGCCAGCGAGATGTTCGCGGATGAGGCAATCGACCGGCACATCCACGTTGAACGCGCGGATCAAATAATCACGATATCGCCAGGCTTCGGGAATGGGCGGATCGCCCTCGCTGCCGTGCGTATCCGCGTAACGCACGAGATCCATCCAATGCCGCGCCCAATGCTCGCCGAAACGCGGAGACGCGAGGAGGCGGTCGACGAGAGTTGAGAGTTGAGAGCTGAGTGTGGAGAGATCTGTCCCCGCGCAGGTGCGGACAAATCCTTCCACGTCTTCGGGTGTCGGAGGCAGGCCGGTGAGAGTGAATGTGAGACGGCGAATCAGCGTATGCGGGTCTGCGTCTGGCGCGGGTGCGAGGCCGTTTGCTTCCATCTTCGCGAGCAGAAAGCGATCGATTGGATTTGTGGACCACGCGGCATCTTTGATCTGCGGCACCGCCGGTTTCTCCACGGGCTGCAAGGCCCACCAAGTCCTACGCACTGCGAGCGTTTCTTCCCACGATGGCTTGCCGGTGGTTGCGATCGGGAGCGTGTCGCGCGGGTCCGGCGCGCCCATGTTCACCCAGCGCTCGAAGTCCCTGATGATCGCGTCGTCGAGCTTCGGCGACTTGCTGGGCATCTTCAGATCCGGATCTTCATGTCGGATCGCCTGGAGAAGGAGGCTCGTCTGCACGTCGCCCGGCACGATGGCGGCACCGGAATCGCCGCCCTTCTGCCAACCCTGACGCCAGTCCAGACGAAGCCCGCCCTTCTGCTTCTCCGCGCCATGACATTCGTAACACTCCGCGACGAGCACGGGGCGGATCTTCTTTTCAAAAAATTCGAGGCCGTCCGAACTCTCCGCAGCTACGAGGTTTGGGAGTGGATTGCTGAACGGGATAAGAGCGATCGCAATCCAGGGAAAGAGATGCCGTGAGCGAAGCATACAGCTTTCAGAACAACCCGGCGAAGAGCAAAGGCTTGGCGCGTTTGCCTTGGGCTTTCCTTTCGCGTGCGATCGGCCAGACTCGCCGCATGAAACGCACAGCTCTCTTCCTCGCTGCTCTCGCTTCGATTTTCTCCGCGGTGACTTTCGCAGCCGCGAACGCTGATTCCGCCAAGGCAAACTGGCCGCGCTGGCGCGGGCCCCTGGCAAATGGTGTGGCGCCGCTTGCAGAGCCGCCGGTAAAATGGAGCGAAACAGAAAACGTGAAGTGGAAGCTGAAGATTCCGGGCTTCGGCACTTCGACGCCGATCATTTGGGAGGATCAGGTTTTCATTCTCACGGCGATCCCGTCGGGGAAGAGTGCAACGCCGGCTCCGGCGACGGCGCCCCCCTCGGGTGCTCCCGACCAACCACCCCGCCGCGCTTCGGGTGGTTTTGGGCGATCGGAACAACCGAGTGAAACCTACCAATTTGCGGTGCTCGCGGTGGACCGGGCGACGGGAAAAATCGGCTGGCAGAAGACGGCGCGCGAGGAGGTGCCGCACGAAGGTCATCACCGCGACCACGGTTTCGCGTCAGCCTCGCCGGTGACCGACGGAGAGCACCTCTTCGTCCATTTCGGATCGCGCGGCCTTTATTGCTACGACCTGAACGGCGCGCTGAGATGGGAGAAGGATTTGGGCGACATGCAGACGCGCAATGCCTTCGGCGAGGGGTCATCGCCAGCGTTGCATGGAGACACCATCGTGGTGCTCTGGGATCATGAAGGCGACGACTTCATCGTCGCGCTCGACAAGCGCACCGGCGAGGAACGCTGGCGGCAGAAGCGCGACGAACCGACGACGTGGTCCACGCCACTCATCGTCGAGCACGACGGAAAAGCCCAGGTCATCGCCACCGCCACGAACAAGATTCGGAGCTACGATCTCGCCACTGGTCAGCCGCTTTGGGAATGTGGCGGCATGACCGCCAACGTGATCCCTACAGCCGTGAGTGACTTCGGGCTGGTTTACGCGACGAGCGGTTACCGCGGCTCCGCGCTGCTTGCGATCAAGCTTGGCCGCACCGGAGATCTCACCGGCACAGACGCGATTGCTTGGGAGCATCACAAGAGCACGCCGTACGTTTCGTCACCACTCTTGCTTGGCGAGCGCCTTTATTTCTTCGCAGGCAACAACGGCACGCTCTCCTGTTTCGACGCGAAGACCGGTGAACCGCACTTCGAGGCCGAGCGTCTCGACGATTTGCTCGGGGGCGTTTATGGCTCACCGGTCGGCGCGAATGGCCGCGTTTATCTCACCGGACGCGACGGCAAATTTGTGGTCATTAAAGAGGCCGATCGGCTCGAAATCCTCGCATCAAACAAACTCGACGACCGTTTTGATGCCTCACCCGCAACAGTCGGCAAACAGCTTTTCCTGCGCGGACATCAGAGTCTTTACTGCATCGCCGAGTAGTGCCGCCGCAGACCTACTTCTTTTCTTCCTCGAGCTTCGCGAGGACGGTTGCGAAGAGTTCCTTGTAAAGCGCTTCGTCGGTCCGCAGCACTTCCTTGGCAGCATCGCGGCCCTGCGCAAGTTGCGAGCCCTTGTAGCTAAGCCACGAGCCGCGCTTCTCGATGATCCCTTTCTCGAGCGCGAGGTCGAGCAGCGCGCCCGTCGAAGAAATGCCTTCATTGTACATGATGTCGAACTCCGCCTCGGTGAAGGGCGGCGCGACTTTGTTCTTCACGATTTTGACCTTGGTGCGGTTGCCGACAACGGTCCCGTCGCTCTGCTTGATCTGGCCGATGCGCCGAATGTCCACGCGCACGCTCGAATAAAATTTCAGCGCCTTGCCACCGGGTGTCGTCTCCGGATTGCCGAACATGACGCCGATCTTCTCGCGAATCTGGTTGGTGAAAACGCAGATGGTGCGCGCCTTGGAAATGAGCGCGGTCAGCTTGCGCAGCGCGGCGCTCATCAGGCGGGCCTGCGCGCCAACGGTGGTGTCGCCAATTTCGCCTTCGAGCTCGGCCTTGGTCACCAGCGCGGCGACGGAATCGAGCACGATCACATCGAGCGCATTCGAGCGGACGAGCGTCTCGCAAATGCGCAGCGCTTCCTCGCCGGAGCTGGGCTGCGAGACGAGTAGGTCGTCAAGATTTACACCTAGCTTCTTTGCGTATTGCGGATCGAGCGCGTGCTCGACATCGATAAACGCCGCGAGCCCGCCCAGTTTTTGCGCCTGCGCGATGAGCGTCAGCGTGAGCGTCGTCTTGCCGGAAGATTCCGGCCCGAAGACCTCGACGACGCGTCCGCGCGGAAAGCCGCCGCAACCCAGCGCGCGATCGATCAGGATATTGCCCGTCGGAATCGCTTCGACCTCCATCTGCGTCGAATCGCCGAGCCGCATGATCGCGCCGTCGCCGAAATCCTTGGCAATCTGCTGGATCGCCAAATCGAGGTTCTTGTTTCGCGCAAGGGTGACTTTGCTCTCTTCCTGGGGTTCGGTTTTCGTAGCCATGATGGATCGGTGATTCGGGTGATGGGGCGTGAAGGCGGCGAGATTAACATCCGCGCCGCACGCGAAAAGGAAATAAGCCGCACCGAAACGATTCGCTGGCCGGAGCCGCCTGCGCCGACGGCCGCGGTGGCTGAAGGGAAAAGGGGAGGTTGGTCGACGGGCAAGCCGTCGCAGCTACGCCTGCCGCATTCCGCTACGGCAACTCTTCGCGCAGGTGGTGGATGAGCGTGCGGAGGCGAGCGGCGATGTTGCCGGCTTCGAGAACACTTTGCCGGCGGTAGGGATCGCGGACAAGCGTGTGCGCGACAAGATCGGAGAGCAGTCCAGGGTCGCGGACCTGCGCGAGTTGCTCGTCGAGAGCTTCGGGAATGCCCTGACCGGTCGCGCGGTGTTGCGCGCACAGATCGAGGACGAGCGCGCTCAGGGCCGCGGCTTCCGCATCGCCGGCTGTGGTCACCGGGACTTCACGCAGGCCAGCCATCAGGTAGGAGTGCTCATCCGAAAAGCCCGTGAACTCCACGCGCGAGAGCCCCTGGAGAATGAGTTGCGCGGTGCCGTCCTTCCGCTTCACGCAGGCGCGAATCAACCCGAGCCCCGCGATTTGATGCAGGTCCGTGGGCGTTGACCATTCGCTCTTTCCGCGCCGGATTAGCGCGATGCAGAACATGCGGTGATGCCGGAGGCTCCAGTCGAGCATCGCCCGATAGCGCGGTTCGAAGATGAAAAGCGGCAGCAGCGCGTTCGGAAAGAGCAACGCATTCGGCAGCGCCAGGACGGGGGCGCGGCGCGGAAGCGGGTGCTGCTGTTTGGCGTTTTTCATCAGGTAATTCAGCCTCCAAGCATATTACGTTCGCACAACCCTTGCGGATTTGCAGACGACCATGCTTCCAGACCCCGAAGATTTTGAAATTGTGACCGTGCAGGCTGGCGTGTGCAGCATCCGCTCAAGGGAGTTTGGCGAGACCTTTCACCCGGTGATTGGGCCAATGGCGGAAGCGCGAGCGTTGCACGTGAACGGTGCGCGATTGCGGCAGCGCCTTGCAGTGATGAAGGAAGCGTTGGTGGTTTGGGATGTGGGACTTGGCGCTGCGGCAAACGCCCTGGCCGTGATCGAGGCCGCGGGAGGCAAACTTGTCGAGTTACACAGTTTTGATCGCTCCACGGCTCCGTTGGCCTTTGCGTTAAAGCATGCGGATCAACTCGGCTATCTCGCGGCCCACCGGCCGGCTGTCGAGCGCTTGCTTGCTACGGGCCGCGCCCCTGCTGGGTCCGTCGATTGGTTTTTCCATCCCGGCGACTTCGCTGAAACGCTAAACAGCGCAAACGTTCCAGCGCCGCACGCGATCCTTTACGATCCCTATTCGCCGGCCACGAATCCGGACATGTGGGCGCTCGAGCATTTCACGAATCTGCACGCCCGACTCGATCCCGCGCGATCGTGTTTGTTGACGAATTACACGCGATCCACTGCCGTACGGGTGACGTTGCTGCTCGCCGGATTCTTCGTTGGGCGCGGACCTGCGACAGGCGAGAAAGCGGAGACAACGGTCGCGGCGAATGCGCCTGCGCTGCTTAAAGAGCCGCTTGACCGGGAGTGGCTCGATCGAGTGTCGCGGTCCACGCGCGGAGCACCGCTGCGAAGGGGTAGGACAGTGGGAGTGATTGGTGCGAATGATCTCGCGCGTCTGAAAGCACATCTGCAGTTCTCCGGATAGGGTGAACTCGTTTACCCAAGGCGCTTCCGCGCATTGCGCCATCTTTTGAATCGGACGACGCAAATCCCGATCACATCAATGCCGAGCAGAATGGTGGCAATCAACGGCAAAAGCTCAAATCCGGTCATGCTGGAAACTCCCCGACCGTAACGGTCGGGATCAATATCAGGCAACCAGCCTGTTCGCGATGCACCCGAGATCAACCAACAGGAAACGGAGAGAAAGAAGATGAAAGCGAGCAACGATTTCGTCAGGCGTGAATCTCCCGGTGTCCCCGACATCGCACGGAAGGCAGTTACGAACTGAACAACTCCCCTTCGCGCCTGGGTGTCGAGATGCCGAGCTTCTTGTAGGCGAGTGGCATAGCGACTCGGCCTTGAGGCGTGCGCTTGAGGTAGCCTT
>Ga0111538_10015144_pt1 | contig 10148 bp, 14 predicted proteins | sample SoiMethybrSBSTD1_FD_79669 | JGI IMG/M metagenome (GOLD analysis project Ga0111538, IMG submission 79669) | Bulk soil microbial communities from a Populus tree surrounding site in Tennessee, USA - Soil MetaG P. TD hybrid SBSTD1 (version 2)... | ecosystem: Environmental > Terrestrial > Soil >... | reverse complement strand
TCGTCGACCAAAGCGAGCCGCTTGCCGACCAGCCGGTTGAACAGGGTGGACTTGCCGACATTCGGCCGTCCGACAATGGCGACCGTGAAGCTCATGGCAGGAAGCGCATAGTCGGCGCCGGCAGGTTTGAGATCGTCGCCGCTTCATGCCGCAGCGCGGCGGCAACTGCAATTGGCTGCTATGCAATCAGCGGCGCGACAACTGTGCAAACGACGGCGCCATCATCGCAATGGCGGCGGATCCGGCCATTGTACGCCGCCACCCTGGCTGCTGCTGTTGCGCGGCGCTGGCGGGTCTGGCCATTGCACGCCGCCACCGCTGCCCGCCTGCTGCGACCGCTGTGGTTGCTCAGCCTGTTGCTCAGGAGCGCGACGGACAGAGGCTGGCTGCCGCTCTTGCGCAGGCGGCTGCCGCTCGGCGGTCGCCGGCTTCGGCTTGGGTTTCGGTTTGGCCTTTTCGCGTGGCGCCGGCTGATACTCTTCGGGCGTAACCGCATCCGTGTTGGTCGCGTCAGTTCTGGCCGCAGTCTTGGGCGCACTCTTGCCGGTGGCCTGCCGTGGCGGCGGGCTGACGCTCTGGGTATCGGTGACGGCGAATCCATTCTCCAGTGGCGGCTGCTGGTTGCCCTTGACCAGATCAGACGGAATGCCCTGCGACACGCCTGGCACACCTTGAGGGAAGACCGGCTTGCGATCGCCCGGCAGCTTTTTCTTGGTATTGAACATTTCGCCGGAGAACCATTCGGTCGGGTCGATCGCATCCCCGATGCTGGCACAGCCGCTGAGCGACAGAGTCAGCACTGACGAGACAAGAATGATCCGCATCAGACTGGTCATTGCATGGCCTCTCATGTGCCGCCGCCGGCTGCCACCAGCGCGCTCAACATCTCGACACGCGAGCGCGTGGCCGGCGGCGTCTGAATGTCCGTAACAATGAGATCGAACCAGCGCTTGGCGCCGGCCGTGTCACCCGCGCGCCAGGCTGCGAGCGCCAGCAGCTCGCGGGCCGTGTAGCGGTATGGTCGCCCTTCCGAGGCCAGCGGCTCAAGACGCGAGCGGGCCTCGTTAAAGGAGCCCGCATCAATGTGCAGCGAGCCTGCCCGCAGACCGGCGAGCTCTCGCCAAGCCGTATCAACCGACCTGTCATCGGCGATCTTCTCATAGGCCGCAATTCCAAGCTTGGGATCGCGCTGTGCCAATTCGGCAGCTTGCCGCACGCGGGCAAGGTCACGATAGCTCGCGGTGCCATCGGCCACGACCTTGGCGTAGGCGCTTTCGGCCTCGGCTGCCTTGCCCTCCTGATCGAGCGTCTGCGCGGCTTCGAAGGCCGCACCGGTTTCGGCCGCGCGCTTAGTCTCGTACCACTCGTAGGCACGCCAGCCGCCCACTCCCGCAAGGATCAGGAAGATGCCGGCATAGACGAGGTTCTGGTAGCGCTCCCACAGCTTCTGCAGCTGTTCTCGGCGTACTTCCTCGTCGACTTCCTGGAAGATATCGGACACGCAACAAGTCCCTGTCTGGCAAAGCCTATTTTATGAGGCTTCCGCGCTAGCCCCGCCCGATTCTCATTGAGGTCGCCCAATAGCCTAATGATGTGGCAGCGGCAAGGCAAAATCCACCGCCAACGGTTGGCACCACCCCGAAAAATCCCTTTATTTCCGGGAGTTTGGCCGGATCGGGCCACCCCCGGAGGGGGCTCTGTTCCTGATAGGTTTTCCTCAAGAACTCACAACAAGGCTCGCTTCCAGTTGTGGCGACAGACCTCAATCTATCCGCGCCAAGACCTGCTCGAGGCTTGCAAAGAACCGCGGCCAGCCCGCCTTGGCACCCTGGTAGGCCTGCTCCTGATCCGCCCGGAAGCCCGACTGCTCCATGCGCAGATGGGTCCCCGTGCTCGTCGGGGTGAGAGTCCAAGTGACGACACTTTCGAGACCATAGGCCGCCCACGTGTAAGACAACGTTTTGTTCGGCTTGACGTCCAGAACCTGACACTCGACAGCGCCCCAGTCCGCGCGAAGATTGAAACGGTGGTCCACGACCGGCTTGAAGTCGTTCTTCATGAGCCACTCCTCGATCAGGTGCGGTTGCGTAAGCGCACGCCAGATCTTTTCCGGCGGATAAGGAATCTCACGTTCAATGACGACGGTGCGCGTTTCAGTGGCAGTAGTAGTCATTGGTTCCATCCTTTCGAGAGGCCCCCTTCAAGCGCTCTTTGGTCTCTTCTGAGAGCGGACCGACGTGTTCAGATCCACGGCCGCCCGAATGAGTGCCTTCAACGCCTTTTCGTCAATCTTGTCACCCTCGTGGAAATCGATGGCCCGTCTGGTGTTGCCTTCGAGGCTGGAATTGAAGAGGCGTGATGGGTCCTTCAATGAAGCACCCTTGGCGAAGGTCATCTTCACGACGCTCTTGTAGGTCTCACCAGTGCAGATGATTCCGGCGTGCGACCAAACCGGAACCCCTCTCCACTTCCACTCCTCGATCACTTCGGGATCGGCCTGCTTGATGAGCGTTCGGACCCTAGCGAGCATCTCGCCCCGCCAATCACTCAGCTCCTTGATTCTCGCATCGATCAGCCGGGAGGGAGAGTCTCCTTTTCCTTCCTTCGAGCCACTCTTCTTCATGCGTGTTGTCGCTTTCTTCATGGTCGTCGCTCGCCCCTCACTGAGTATCGCTCGACAAACTTGGTAACGCTCCGATGACATCGGAGGTTCACAATCCTCAGGCTCCGTCCCAGCCCGGCAATTGGCTGGCTTGCTTCATCCAACCGGCGAGCTGAGCTTCGTCGATTTGGTCGTCCTCGTGGATATCAAGGTAGCGCACGTCCTTGTGCTTGGACTCGCCGGGAGGCACGGGACGCAGCGACGTGCCGCGAAAGAAAGTCACTTTGACGTACTTCGTGAAGCAGTGAAGGCTGAGAAACCAGCCCTGGCCCTCGATGCCATAGAAGGGCGAGTTCCATTTGATCGCCTTGCGCACACCGGGAACGGTGCGCACGACGAGCACGTCGAGGCGACGCCCGACGTCGCGTTTCCAGCCCGGCATGGCCGCGATGTAGGCCTGCACCGGGGCGTCGCCGTCCGCCTTCGCGATCTGAGGGTTGCCGCCTGCCAGGAGGACCGGCTTTGCGACCTTTACCGACGACGATCTTTTGGCAGCGACGGAGCGCGTCTTGGTCGCGGGTTTGCTCATTGATCCATCCTTCGGAGCAGATCTTCGAGGTGGTCGAAACGGTTCTGCCAGAACCCGGCCATCTGGCTGGTCCAGTCGATCAGCGGGGCCAAGGCGCCGAGCTGCGCGCTATAGTATGTCTGGCGTCCTTCATGGCGGTCGCGCACCAGCCCGGCCTGCTTCAATACCCCGAGATGCTTTGAGACAGCCGGTTGCGAGACCTTGGCCCGAGACGTCAGGGCCCCCACTGTTTTCTCTCCTTCGCGGCACAGCCGCTCGAAGATCGCCCGCCGGGTCGGATCGGCGAGTGTTCTGAAGAGCACATCGTGAATGTTCGGCATCCTAGATCAATAACCTTCTGGTTATTGATTGACATATAACCGCCGGGAAATGTATGAGTCAAGCGGGCACATGGCTCGCCGTGGCGCGAGCCGGCCACTGCTCCCGACCAGGCTTCCCTGAAGCTAAATATCCCGTCGGTTATGTATTATGGCGTGATCGCCATCGCGCGCATAGTTTCAGGACTTCCGCTTCGTCCTCATCTCGTAGGTGTGCTCGGGGCCCGGAAATGCGCGTGCGCGCACCTCCTTGGCATAGCCCGCGATGGCGGCCTCGATACCCGGCCCAAGGTCGCCGTAGCGCTTGACGAATTTGGGCACGCGCGGCGAGAGCCCGAGCATGTCCTCGAGTACCAGGATCTGGCCGTCACAGGCAGGGCTCGCGCCGATGCCGATGGTCGGGATCGGGACCTTCTCGGTGATACGGCGCCCGAGCGGCTCAGCCACAGCCTCCACCACCACCGAGAAGGCGCCAGCCTCGGCAACCGCCATGGCGTCGGCTTCGATCGGCGCCCAGTCCACCTCGTCGCGACCTTGCGCCCGGAACGAGCCGAGCGTGTTGATCGACTGTGGCGTCAGTCCGATGTGACCCATTACTGGCACGCCGCGCTCGACCAAAAACCGGATGGTCTCGGCCATTCGCCGGCCGCCCTCGAGCTTGATGGCGCCGCAATGGGTTTCCTTGAGCACGCGTGCGCAGGACGCGAACGCCTGCTCCTTCGATTGCTCATAGGAGCCGAACGGCATGTCGACCACCACCAGCGCGCGTTTGGAGCCGCGCATCACAGCGTGCCCTTGCAGGATCATCATGTCGAGCGTCACCGGCACCGTGGTCTCGAAGCCATGCATGACCATGCCGAGCGAGTCGCCGACCAGGATCACGTCGCAATAGCGATCGACCAGGCGCGCCGTATGGGCGTGATAGGAGGTGAGGCACACGATCGGCTCCCCGCCCTTGCGGGCGCGAATGTCGGGCGCGGTCAGCCGCTTGATCTCTTGCTGGACCGACATGGCTCAGCTCCCGAACACAGGCACACCGATGACCCAAGGGTGGAACCAGAAGCCGAGCACGAAATAAACGAGCGTGCCGACGACCACCACGATGAAGTCATTGCGGTAGCCACCGCCCGTCGCAACGGCCGGCGCAGGGACATCCGTGCGCCGCTTGACCGAGATGCGATCGTACACGGCCCAGGCCAGGATCGAGCCGAACAGGATAATCGATCCGAGATCGCCGTTGGAGATGAGGTGCGCCACCGCCCACAGCTTCACGCCGACCAGCATCGGGTGCTTCAGCACGCGCTTGATCTCGCCCGGAACATAGGCGGCCACGATCGCGATGATCGCGGGCCACACCAGAAGCTCGGTCACATGGCGGGTCCAGCGCGGCGGCATCCAGATGTTGATATAGCCGCCCGCCCGATAGAGCCCGAAGCCGTAGCCGATCAGCAGAATTCCCACCAGCGACGCCAGCGCAAAGAAACCCTTGTATGGCCCCTCGCCGAGGCGCGCGATCAGAGCCGCCCGCTGCGGCCGCAACGTCACGAGGGTGTGGCTGCCGAGAAAGACGGCAAGCCCGACGATCATGATTGCAAGTCCCATACGGCCACCCCACCCACAGTTCAACAGCGCAACCCGGACGAGCTAACGCTTCGCGGCGCTATTTTCGCCTGCCCCGCCGTCTCCTCACAAGCTCCCTGGAAACGAAATCAGGTGGCAACCATAATGGCCACAACAGGCAGCCTACCTCACTGCCGCCTGTTACGTCACCGCCGCCAAGCCGTCCGCTACAGTCTCGAACAGCCAGGCAACTCCGGCATCGGCCATGGCTGCCTTTGTCGATACTACCCCGATGTCGTCCGGTCTGCGCGGCGAGCGAAGTGGAATCTCGCGGAACTGAAGGCCAAATCGCTTCGCATGACGCTGCACCAGTCTCCTCGGCAACGTCGCGATGATGTCCGATTCAGCGATCGTAGCGAGCGCCATCATGAAGTTGGGAACGGTCAGGACGACGCGCCGCGAGAGACCTTCCTTCGCCAGCGCCTCATCAATCACACCACGATCGACGCCGATCACCGAGACGAGCAGATGGCGCATCGCGCAGTAGTTCTTCAGACTGGGGTCGCGGCCGAAGGCGTGCCTGCTGCGCATCGCGATCACGAAATCCTCCTGAAACACGGTCCGCTGGACATAGCGCGGCGGGACAATCCCGACCGGCATGATGGCGATATCCAAGGCGTGTGAATCGAGCTCCGCCAGCGTTAGCGGCCAGCCTTGATCCATCGGGCGCCCCGTTCGCTGCGGCATGAGCTGGCGCGAACGGATGTCGATACCGGGCGCCTCCTTGCTCAACCGATCCATGAGCCGCACGAGAAAAACGGCCCATAGCGCATCCGGCGCACCGATCGTGAATCGACGCCTGGCGGTGAGAGGATCGAAAGGCACGGCGGAGGAGATCACAGTGTCCACGCGCGCAAGGATCTCGGCCACCGGCTCATTCAGCTGCAGCGCCCGCTCGGTCGGCGAGACGCCCTTCGGATTCTTCAGGAATAAGGGATCGTTCAGCAGGTGGCGCAGCCGGGTCAGCCCATGACTGACGGCCGAGGGCGTGAGATTAAGCCGCCTGGCCGCGCGCGCGACGTGCCGCTCCTCCAGCACCGTGCTGAACAGCACCAGGAGGTTGAGGTCGATCCGCATGAGCTGAGCAGAATTCAGCATATTGCTGAAACTATATCATTGGATTCATGAGCCGCAATGGCTCATGAGCCTCCTCATCTCAATCACTCGATCAAGAGGCCGACCAATGACGTCGCACGAAATCAACGAAAGCCGCGAAAGTTCCTCAGCCACAATGACCAGGCGGGCGGCGCTAGCGGGCGTGGCAGCCGTGCCGCTTGGCGTCCAGCCCGCCAGCGCGGATGACGCGGCCGCAACGCTGATAGCGCGCGCCGCCGAGAAGAACGCAGCGTTCATGCGCGGCGACATGCAGCGCTGGTCCGAGCTGACGCCCATCGCGGCCGACTTCACGCTGATGCAGCCCTTTGGCGGTCCGGCCAGCCACGGCTTCGATATGAGTCCGGAACGCATCGCGGCGATGGCTCGGTACTTCCGGAACGGCAAGACAGCGTTCGAGCTCGCACAGTCCTACGCGTCCGAAAACATGATCGTTCTCGTGATGATCGAGCGGCAGCAAGCCGAGGTCGGGGGGTTGCCCCAGCAGGACTGGTCGCTGCGCGTGACGGAGGTCTATCGCAGGAACGGGGCCGAATGGCAGCTGGCACATCGCCATGCCGATCCACTCGTGCGTCCGGTCGGACTGGAACAGGCGGCGGCGCTGGCGCGAGGTTCGTCCGAGAACGAGCCGCCAGTGCGGTGAGGCATTCGTTTCGACTGGTCAATCTCCACAGCAACTCACGCTGAAAGCCACTCTCACTGCCTGAGGGATGCTCATGAGCCGCCTGCAACTCTATACGTTCCAGCTTTGCCCCTTCGCGCACCGGGTGCGCCTGACACTCGCCGAGAAGAGTCTCACGGCGGAATTGATCGAGATCGATCTGAAGAACAAGCCCGCAAGCTTCTCGAAAATCTCGCCCTACGGCAACGTACCACTGCTGCAGCACGGCGACGTGAAACTCTGGGAATCGGCGATCATCAACGAATATCTCGACGAGGTCTTCTGCGATCCGCCGCTAATGCCCGCCTCGCCGTCAGAACGAGCGCTCGCCCACATCTGGATCAAATTCATTGACGAACGCCTTTATGCGGCCACCCACAGCCTGATATTCACGCGCGACGAGGGGACGAGACGCAAGCTGGTTGCCCAGATGTTCGACAGTATCCAGTTTCTTGAGAACGAGGTCATGGCAAGGCGCCCCGAAGGCGGGCCCTATGTGTTCGGCGGCCGGTTCACTCTGGTCGACATCACACTTTACCCCTGGTTTGAACAGGTGGGCGCTTTGCAGCAGTTCAGCGACTTCCGGCTGCCGGACGGCTGCGTCGGCCTGCACGCATGGCGGCGAGCGGTAAGCGAACGCAAAGCAGTTGCGCAATGCGCGCGCCCGACCGATTGGTACACGGAGCGTTATCGCAGCTATCTGGCCGCTTGAGTGTTCTACACCACCGGCGAATGCCCGCCGTCGACGTTGATCGCGACGCCGGCAATGTAGGACGCCTGATCCGATGCCAGGAAGCACGCCAGGTTGGCGAACTCTTCCGCCTTGCCGATGCGGCGCAGTGGAATGTCCTTGGCGCGGCGGGCGATATAGTCCGCAAGCGGGATGCCTTCCTTGGCCGCGCGCTGCACATGTTGGTCTGCTTCGATGAAACCAACCAACATGGCGTTGACCAGAATGTTGTGCGGCGCGCCCTCGATCGAGAGAAGCTTCGTCAGCGCCATGCCGGCTGCACGTGAGATCGTCGTCGGCCCGCTGCCGGCGCGCGGCGCCTTGGCGCCGATGTTGAGCACATTGATCACGCGGCCCCAGCGCCGCTCCTTCATCTGCGGCCAGACCAGCCGCGTGAGCCTGATCGCGGCGAACAGCTTCTGATCGAGATCCTCGCGCCAGACCTCGTCGGTGATCGTCTCGAAGGCGCCGTTGCGCGAGGTGCCGGCGTTGTTGACCACGATGTCGATCTTGCCAAAGGCACGCATGCCCTCGTCATAGATGCGCTTGACCTCCTCGGGCTTGCCGACGTCGCCCTGCGCGCCGACCACCCGGCCCTCGGCGCCGGCGCTGATCGACTTGACCGCCGCATCGAGCGCCTCGCGCCCGCGAGACGCGATCAGCACGTCGGCACCGGAGGCTGCGAAACGACTGGCGATGGCGAAGCCAAGCCCCTTGCTGCCACCGGTGACAATGGCAGCGCGGTTGGCGAGATCAATCTGCATGTAAGCCCCCAAGGACACTTTGATGGATACATTGACGGATACGTCGAACGCCTGGGTACCATATCAGGCGAGCACCGTCGTCGCAGCCTCTTGGAAGCCTGCGACGGCCGTCCCTTTTGGGGCAAAGCGAATGGGCGGCTCCGCCGAGCCGCCCATCCCCGATTCCTTAATCTGCAATCATGCCTTGGCGGCTGCAACCGCCGGGGTGGGTACCCGTTCGGCGCGCAGGTTCCACACCACCAAGACGGCGAAGAGGCAGCCCGAGGCCCAAAGCAGCAGTTCGCCCACGATCAGCGCGGGCTCGGCCCACATCTTTCCATTCAGCACCAAGGCAAGCGCGCCAAGGCCGACCGGCATGGAGATGTTGTAAAGCCAGAACCAAGCGGTCGCGAGGCGCGTGCGCGCGAGATCCGGAAAGGCATGAAACACAAACGCCGCGATCGCGAGCACCGCAAAACCGAGCAGATTGACGTGAGCATGCACCGGCCGCAGCAGGAAATCATGGCTTATGCCCATGGCAATGCCCATGGTCATGCCGACGACGAGATAAAGGACAGCGAGCTTGATGAGGCGGATCGTCATAAGGCTTCCTCTTGCTTCAGTCTGCGCCCCAGCGCACGTATCGGGCGCACGTCATGCGAGCGAGGTGCGGTGGCAGGCAGGGCTTGGTTGCGCGTCGCGCAAAAAGGTTCAAATGGCTGGATCAAAAAGATCCGATCGACGTTGCATATCGGCAGGACGGGAGGCCGCGTGGGCAGATCACGACGGATAAAACACAACGATAATATGTTATTTGCGGAGCCGCTTCAGCCCAACGCCTGCTCATAGGTTTCGGGCTTGAAGCCCACAATGAGCTTGCCCTTCACCTCGAGCACCGGCCGCTTGATCATGGAGGGCTGCTCCAGCATCAGCGCAATCGCCTTCTTCTCCGTGACCGACGTCTTGTCGTTGTCCGGAAGCTTGCGGAACGTGGTGCCGGCGCGATTGAGCAGGGTCTCCCACCCAACCTTCCCTGCCCACCGTTCCAGCCGGTCGCGGTCGATACCTTCCGACTTGTAGTCGTGAAACGCATAGGCGACGTTATGCTTGTCGAGCCACGCGCGTGCCTTCTTCATCGTGTCACAGTTCTTGATACCGTAGATGGTAATGGTGGTCTTGGCCATGTTGCAGCGCTTCAACTCGTTGCTTCAATGTGGGCCGCCGTGAGTCGCGCATAGACTTGACTACAGTCCGATTGATAAAGCCAGTGCCGCCGATTTGAAGTTCCTACACCACCCTCAGCGAACTCTGTTAGGAACTTCAAATCGAAAGCGGCACTGGAGTCATAGAGCTGCTAGTGCCCTCTTGTTTCCGAAGCTCGTGTCAGAGAATGCTGAGGTGTATCACGAGCTTCGGAAACGGGGCACTAGCCCACGATTTGGAGCCCAGCGTGAGTCTCATCCTTTATGCCCATCCGTTCTCATCCTACTGCCAGAAGGTCCTGATCGCTCTCTACGAAGGCGCGACACCGTTCGAGTTCCGGATGCTGTCACCCGACAATCCGACTGCCGGAGCCGAATTCGCGACGCTGTGGCCGCTTCGCCGCATGCCGGTCTTGCGCGATGGCGAGCAGACCTTGATGGAGGCAACGGTCATCATCGAGCATCTCGATCTTTGCTATCCGGGACCGGCCCGGCTGTTGCCCGCCGATCCGAGAGCGGCGGTGCGCGCCCGCTTCATGGACCGCGTTTTCGACAACTATGTCATGACGCC
>Ga0111538_10015143_pt1 | contig 10148 bp, 6 predicted proteins | sample SoiMethybrSBSTD1_FD_79669 | JGI IMG/M metagenome (GOLD analysis project Ga0111538, IMG submission 79669) | Bulk soil microbial communities from a Populus tree surrounding site in Tennessee, USA - Soil MetaG P. TD hybrid SBSTD1 (version 2)... | ecosystem: Environmental > Terrestrial > Soil > Tree... | reverse complement strand
TCGCGGAGCGCTTCCGTGCCGTGCGGAGCTTCACGACGACGCTGGCCGAGCCGCTCAGCGAAGAAGACTGCGTCGTGCAGTCGATGCCCGACGCGAGCCCGACCAAGTGGCATCTGGCCCACACGAGCTGGTTCTTCGAGACCTTCGTGCTCGCGCGCGCCGTCCCGAACTATCGCCTTTTTCACCCCGCATACGGCTTTCTCTTCAATTCGTACTACGAGGCGGTCGGCCAGCGGCATCCCCGGCCAGAGCGCGGCCTATTGACACGACCGACGCTCGACGAAGTAAGGCGCTACCGCCAGCATGTCGATGCTGCGATGGGGGACCTTTTTTCGGCTCCGAGCGGGCTCGCGCGCGAGATTCAACCGGGCGTCGACGTGGCGTTCGTCACGCGGCTCGGTCTCGAGCACGAGCAGCAGCATCAGGAGCTGCTCCTCACCGATATTCTCCACGCCTTTTCGTGCAACCCGCTGCGCCCAGCATACAGGGCTGAAACCTCCCCTCGAGCGCCAGCCGGCCCTCCGACGGATTTTCATTGGGTTTCGTTCGACGAGGGTCTGCGTTCGATTGGACGCGAGATGGCCGACCCCGCTTTTGCTTTCGACAACGAGCGTCCGCGTCATCGCGTGTTCGTCGATCGCTTTTCGCTCGGCTCGCGCCTCGTTACCAACGGCGAATACCTCGAGTTCATTGCCGATGGTGGTTACGCGCGGCCGGAGTTATGGCTCTCGGACGGGTGGAGCGAGATGCGCGCGCGCGCGTGGAAGGCGCCGCTCTATTGGGAAGAGGCGGAGGACGAGAAAAGCAATCCCCGTGACTTTTCCCAGTTCAGCCTGCGCGGCGTCCACGCTCTCGACCCCGCGGCACCGGTTTGTCACGTGAGCTTCTACGAAGCCGACGCTTACGCGCGCTGGGCCGGCGCGCGGCTCGCGACGGAGGCCGAGTGGGAAGTCGCGGCCGACGGAGCGCGCGTCGACGGCAACTTCGTGGAGAGCGGACGACTCGAGCCCGTCGCTTGCCGCGCTTCGGCGAATCGCGAAACCGATTCGGGCCCTTGCCCGTACCAGATGTTCGGTGATGTTTGGGAATGGACGCAAAGTCCGTACGTTGGCTACCCGGGGTTTCGCCCCTGGGCGGGGGCACTCGGGGAGTACAACGGCAAGTTCATGTGCAATCAACTGGTCCTGCGGGGGGGTTCGTGCGTGACGAGCACCAGCCATATCCGCGCTTCGTACCGCAACTTCTTTCCGCCGAGCGCTCGCTGGCAGTTTTCGGGCATTCGGCTCGCGAGATCGACATGACCCAGCCCGTTACGCTCCGCAAAGTTCTGGCCACCCCCGTCCGCGATTTTCGCGATGACGTGATGGCCGGTCTCGGCGGCTCACCGAAGTCCCTCCCCTGCAAATACTTCTACGACGCGCAAGGCGCCGATCTGTTCGACCGGATCTGCGAGCTCGAGGAGTACTACCCGACGCGCACTGAAATCGGCATTTTGCAGCGACACGCGCGGGAGATGGCCTGGCTCATCGGTCCGCGCGCGCGGCTCGTCGAGCTGGGGAGCGGAAGCAGCACCAAGACGCGCATCCTGCTCGATCAATTGCCCGATCTCGATGCCTATGTTCCCGTCGACATCTCCTCCGAATACCTCGAGCGCGCGACGCGCGAGCTGCGCCGCGACTACCCCGCCCTGCGCGTCGTGCCGGTGGTCGCGGACTATACGGAGCCGTTCGATCTTCCCAAGGGGGACCGCGCAGCGCGCACGGTCGCGTTCTTCCCCGGTTCGACCATCGGCAACCTCGAGCCCGACGAGGCGCGCGGTTTCTTGCGCGTCGTGGCGGGTCTCTGCCAAGGGGGTGGTGGGCTGCTCATCGGCGTCGATCTCAAAAAGGATCGAGCGATGCTCGAAGCCGCTTACGACGATGCGCAAGGGGTGACCGCCGCCTTCAATCTGAATCTCATCGAGCGCATCAACCGCGAGCTCGGCGCCGATTTCGACGTCGGGGCCTTCCGCCATCGCGCTTTTTACGACGAAAAAGAGGGGCGCATCGAAATGCAGCTCGTGAGCCGGCGCCGCCAATCGGTCCTCATCGGCACCTCGGTGTTTCGGTTCGACGAGGGGGAGGCGATCACGACCGAATATTCCTACAAATACGAGCCCGGCGAGTTCGCCGAGCTGGCAAGGTCGGCGGGTTTTACCTGTGTTCGCATCTGGACCGACGACCAGCGCCTTTTCAGCGTGCAGTACTTCGGCGTGGAGCGGCGCAAGAAAGCGTGATGGGCAACGCCGCGCGGACTACCATGGCCTAGGCCGCGTGATCGTCCTCTCAGGGGTCAAAAAGCGATTCAACGGAAAAGAGGCGCTCGGGCGCACCGATCTGACCATCGAGGGCGAACGATGCCTCGCCCTGGTGGGGCCGAGCGGTTCGGGCAAATCGACGATTTTGCGCCTCGTCCTTGGTCTCGTTTCACCGGACGAAGGGACGATCACGATCGGCGGCGACGTGCTCGATGCGCGAACTGCGGCCGCCGCGCGCTTGCGCATGGGATACGTCATTCAGGACGGCGGGCTCTTTCCGCACCTCGATGCCGAGGACAACGCCGTCATCGTCGCCCGGCAAAACGGTTGGTCGCCCGAGCGCACCAAAGAGCGGCTCGCCAAGTTGATCGACCTCGTCGGCCTGTCGGCCGAGCACCTGCGCCGTTATCCCGTCGAGCTTTCGGGGGGGGAGCGTCAGCGCGTGGGGCTCATGCGCGCGCTCATGCTCGATCCTCCGATCTTGCTCTTCGACGAACCGCTGGCGGCACTCGATCCGATGATCCGCGTGCGCCTGCAAGAGGATCTCCGCCGCATTTTTCGCGACCTCAAGAAGACCGTGCTCTTCGTGACCCACGATTTGACGGAAGCGGCGTTCGTGGCGGACGAGATCGCGCTTCTCCACGACGGCAAGCTCGTGCAAAAAGGGACCCTCGCCGAACTGATGGCGCAGCCCAAAGACGCCTTCGTGACGGAGTTCTTCCAAGCGCAGCGGCTACAGATGCCCGCGGGAGACGGTGCGCCGTGACGGGCATGCACGTCGTTCGCTCGCTGGCGATTGCGCTCGGGCTCGCGCTCGCGCTCGGTGCGAAGGGGGCCGCCGCCGACGTCGCCGATCCGCGCGGCCCGGCGGTGACGGTCGGCTCCAAGGGATTTCCCGAATCGTGGATCCTCGGCGCCGCCTTGACCGCGCTCGTCGAAGAGACGGGGGGCGCGCGCGCCGTGCACAGGAAAAACCTGGGTGGAACGGAGATCACGTACCAGGCGCTGCGCGCCGGGAGCATCGACGTTTATCCCGAGTACACGGGGACCATCGCCGAGGTGATCCTCAAGAGGCGCGCCAAGTCGCCCGCCGAAATGCGCGCCGCCCTCGCCGAAGCGGGGCTTGCCATGAGCGACCCCCTCGGCTTCAACGACGGGTACGCGCTGGCCGTGACGGAAAGCACGGCCGCGCGCGCGTCGCTGCACAGTCTTTCCGACTTGAAGGCTCACCCCGAGATCAGGCTCGGTTTGACGCACGAGTTCCTCGGCCGCGCCGACGGCTATCCTGGGCTCGCGCGGCACTACGGTCTGGCCATGCGCGAGGTGCGGGGCGTGCAGCACGAGCTCGCCTACGAGGCGCTCGCGCGCGGGCAGATCGACGCGATGGATATCTACACGACCGATCCTCAGATCGAGAAACTGTCCCTCGTCCTCTTGCGCGATGATCTCGGCTTCTTTCCGCGTTACGACGCCGTGCTTCTCTACCGGCGCGATCTCGCGACGCGCGCGCCCGCCGCGCTCGAGGCCATGACGCGGCTCGTCGGACGGATCGACGAGAAGATCATGACGCGCGCCAACGCCGCCGTCGCGCTCAAAGGCGTGTCCGCCGAAGAGGGGGCGCAAGAGCTGCTCGGCGACGCGCTCGGCGAGTCACCGCGACCGGTCGGATCGGCGTCGGGGGACGGTCAAGGGCTCGCAGCGCGCGTGCTGCGCAACGTGACGCGCCATCTCGAGCTCGTGGGCATCTCGCTCTTGCTCGCCGTGCTGGTCGGCGTGCCGCTCGGAATCTGGGCAGCGCGCTCGCGCTCGGTCGCGCTCCTGTCGCTCGGGGGGGCGGGGTTGTTGCAAACTGTCCCTTCCCTCGCGCTGCTCGCGTTTTTGATCCCGCTCCTCGGCATCGGAACGGCGCCGGCGCTCGTGGCGCTCTTCGTCTATGGCCTTTTGCCCATCGTGCAAAGCACGTACACGGGGCTCAATTCCATCCCCTCAGCGCTCAGCGAAGCGGCGGACGCGATTGGCCTGCGCCCCGGAACCAAGCTGCGCCGGGTGGCGCTCCCCATGGCGTCACCCGCTATTCTTTCCGGGATCAAGACGAGCGCCGTCATCAACGTGGGGACGGCGACCCTAGCAGCGCTCATCGGCGCCGAAGGGCTCGGCAACCCGATCTTGCAAGGTATTGCGCTGCGCGATACGGGGCTCATCCTCGAGGGGTCCGTTCCGGCTGCGCTCCTTGCGCTCGTCGTACAAGGCGCGTTCTCCTGGCTCGACAATCTCTTGATTCCGCAAGGGCTTCGGCTCTCGACGCGCCTTCCCTGAACGAGGCCATTCATGTCGCTCTACCTCTGTCCGCATTGTGGCGAAGAAGTCGACACCGAGCCCGACCCGGGGGGCGGCTTCGAGCAGGAATACATCGAGGATTGTCCGGTTTGCTGCCGGCCGAATCGCCTTTTCGCGTCGTACGTGCCGGAGGAAGACGCGTACGTCGTGCAGTCCTCGCCGGAAACGTGAATCGGCGCGACGACGAGAAATAGGCTCGCTCAAGCGAAGCGCGGCTTGCGCTTCTCGAAGAACGCCGTAAACGCCTCGGTGGCTTCCGCCGATCCCAGCCGTTGGCCGAACACCACCGACTCGTGGATCATCGTTCGTTCGAGCTCTTCGCGCAGGGGGCGGCGAAGCAGCTCCTTGGCGGCGATGACCGCCTCGGGAGGGAGTTCGAGCAGCTTGTCGATACGCGTCTTCACTTCGCCCGCGAGCTCGGCATCCGCATAGACGCCGTTGGCGAGGCCCACGCGATACGCGGTGGTCGCGTCGAAACGCTCGCCCCACATGAGCAGCTCCGAAGCACGCTGAAAACCGGCCAACCGCGGCAGCAAAAGGCTCGAGCCCCCTTCGGGGCTCAGCCCCAGCTTGACGAAGGGTAGCTGGAATTGCGCCGAATTCGACGCCAGCACGAGGTCGCAATGCAGCAGCATCGTCGTCCCGATCCCGATGGCCACGCCGTTCACCGCTGCGACGATCGGCTTGGGGAAGCGGACCAAAGCCTTGAGGAATTTCACGACGTGATGGTCGCCGTCCATCGATGGATGCGCCATGAAATCGCCGAGATCGTTACCCGCAGTGAAAGCATCGCCGGCGCCCGTGAGAACCACCACGCGCACGTTGGGCAGGGTCGCCGCTTCGTCGAGGCGCTCGGCGAGAGCCGCGTACATGGCCACGGTGAGCGCGTTCTTCTTGGCGGGACGGTTGAAGAGCAGGGTGCGGGCGTGGCCGCCGTGATCGTCTCGGACTTCGATTTCCATGGCGGCGCATGTTCCCACATACGGAGCGGAAAGCGAATGACAAGGTCGCGAGCGCCCCGATTCGCTCGCGACGGGCTATGCTATCCCCGGTCATCGCGATGAAGTTCGTTCACGCCGCCGACCTCCACATCGACAGCCCGTTGCGCGGTCTGGCGCGGTACGAAGGCGCACCGATCGAAGCCGTGCGCGGCGCCACGCGGCGCGCGATGCAAAACCTCGTCGATCTCTGCCTCGAGGAAGGCGCGGCGTTTCTTCTCATCGCCGGCGACATCTACGACGGTGACTGGAAGGACTACGGGACGGGGCTGTTCTTTTTGAACCAGCTGGCGCGGCTGCGCGCGGCAGAAATCGACGTCGTCCTCGTTCGCGGCAACCACGACGCGGAGAGCCGCATCACCAAGCACCTGCGCTTTCCGGAAAACGTACACGAGCTCGCCGTCAACGCGCCGTCGAGCTTCGACTTGGCGCGCCACGGCGTGCGCGTGCACGGCCAGGGGTTTCGCACCCGCGCCGTCACCGACGATCTCGCCGCGGGTTACCCCGACGCGACGCGAGGCGCGTTCAACATAGGCCTCTTGCACACCGCCGTCGGCGGGCGCCCCGGGCACGAGAACTACGCGCCGTGCCGCCTGCCGACGCTGATCGCCAAGGGCTACGACTATTGGGCCCTCGGGCACGTGCATCACCGCGAAGTGCTGAGCACCGAGCCGCACATCGTTTTCAGCGGCAATCTGCAAGGGCGGCACATGCGCGAGACGGGCGCCAAGGGGGCGTCGCTGGTCACCGTCGACGATCGGCGTGTCGTGTCCGTCGAGCATCGCGCCCTCGACGCCGTACGCTGGGCGCTCGTGCGCACCGACGTGACCGGGGCGGAGAGCGGCCACGACGTGGTCGATCTCGCGCGCGCCAGCTTGGAACGCGCGCTCTTCGCCGCAGAGGGGCGCGTCCTCGCGGCGCGCGTCGTGCTCGAAGGGACGACCGACGCGCACAGCATGCTCCTTGCCAACAAGGAGCAATACACGAACGAAATCCGAATCGCGGTGAGCGACTTGCCGGGCGAGATCTTCATCGAGAACATCGTGCTCTCGACCGAGAGCGCGATCGATCTCGAGCGCATCCGCGAGCAGGACGACGCCGTCGGTCAGCTGGCGCGTTCCCTACACGCGATGAAAACCGACCCCGCGGCGCACGCCATGCTCGCCGCAGAGCTGGCCGAGCTGACGCAGAGGCTCCCTCTCAAATTGCGTGAAGGGGATGACGCGCTCGTTCTCGATGGCGCGCGTCTGGCCGAGATCGTGACCGACGTCGAAGCATCGCTCATTCCGCGCTTGCTCGCGGTGGAGGGGATGTGAGGCTCGTTCGCCTTCGTTTCATCGCCTTCGGCCCGTTCACCAACGTGGAGCTCGATCTCTCGTCCTCCGGCACCCACATCGTTTACGGCAAGAACGAAGCCGGCAAGAGCACGGCGCTGCGCGCCATCACCGGTCTTCTCTATGGCATTCCCCGCAATACCCCGGACGCACACCTGCACCGGATGCCCGAGCTGCGCGTGGGGGGGACGGTGTGCGGCACGAACGGCCTTTCGCTCGACGTCGTGCGGCGCAAAGGAAAAGACAACACGCTGCTCGATCGCGAGGGGCGCCCCATCGACGAGGGCTCGCTCGTTCGCGTCTTCGGCGGCGTTTCGCAGGAGCAGTTCCTCGGGATGTTCGGGCTCGATCACGAGTCGCTGCGGCGCGGCGGCGAAGCGCTGCTTCTTGGACGGGGGCACGTCGGCGAGAGTCTGTTCGGTGCGACCATGGCGGGGGGCGAGCTGCACCGCGTCTTGCGCGATCTCGCGACCGAAGCCGAGGCCCTCTTTACGCCCAAAGGGCACACACGCCCGCTCAACGAAGCGCTGCGCGCGGTGGCCGAAGCCGAGAAGCGGACACGCGAGCAATCGATGTCTCCCGACTCGATGCTCGAGCAGACGACGGGGCTCGCCGAGCTGCGCCGCGACCAAAAGGAATGCGAGGCCGCGCGTCAGCGCCTTCACCTCGAGCGCGCGAAATTGGTGCGGCTGCAGCGGGCGCTCCCCCTGCTCGCCAAACGGAGGGCCGCGGCCGAGCGACGTCGCGAGCTCGGCGAAGCGCCCATCTTGCCCGCCGATGCCACGGCCGCGCGCGCGGAACAAGTTCGCGTCATCGCCGAGACGGAGCGGGAAGTGACGCGCCTCGAGGCTCACCTCGGCGCCCTGCGCGAGCGCCGCGACCTGCTCGTCTTTCCCGAGTCGCTGGTTCGCTTCGATGAGGTTCCGCTCGATCTCGGCCGACGACTCGACAGTCATCTCAAAGCATCGACGGAGCTGCCACGCCTGCGCGCGGAGATCGAAGAGCAGGACGGGGAAGCGCGGGTTGCCCTTCGCCGCGCGGGTCACGACGCGCCGAAGGATCTTGCGGAGAACGTCCGGATCGACGCCGCGACGCAGGCCACGGTGCACAAGCTGGCGCTCGAAGATGCCAAATGGCGCGAGGGTAAGCTTTACGCGCAGCGCAGCCTCGCCGAGCAGCGAGCGCGTCACGCCGCCCTGACGGCGCGCCGCGCGATCCTACCTCCGTCGCGCGACGCGGCCCCCCTCAAGAAAGCCATCTCTCGCGCGGAGCGCGATGGTCAGCTCGACGAGCGGCTCGCGCGCGCGCGGACCGAGCGGATGCGGATCGAGGAACGGGTTCGCAGCGAGCTCGGTGCGCTCGGGCTCGCGAGCCGCCCTTGGTCGGACGTGGCCGCCATGGCGGTCCCGGCTTTGGAGACTGCGGACCGATTCGCGGAGCAGTGGACGAGCCATGCGCAGGAAGGGCGCCAGATCGCCGACCAAAAGAAGACGGTGAACGCGCGGCTTGCGGCGATCGCGCGCGACATCGACGCCCTCGAGCGCGGGGGGCACGTGCCGACGGAGCAGGACCTCGCCGCGGCGAGGGCACAGCGGGATGCCGATTGGCAGGAGCTGCGCACCAAGCTGACGGCTCCTGCGCGGAGCAAAGGGGGCAAAGCAGAGGTCGCCCCGAAGGGCGCGATGCCGAAGAAAACGGCCATGCTCGGCGACGTGACCGCGTTCGAGTCGGCGGTCCGCGCGGCCGACGAGATGGCCGATCGCTTGCGTCGCGAGGCAGAGCGCGTGAGCCGGCTCGCCGCGCTCGGCGCCGATCGCGATGCCTGTGCGCGCGAGCTCGAAGCGATCGCGCGGAGCGAAACATCGCTGGCCGAGCGAAGCGAGCGTGACGCCGACGGCTGGCGCGTTCTGTGGCGCCCGCTCGGCGTCGAGCCGCGCCCCCCGCTCGAGATGAAGAACTGGCTCTTGCGACACGCTGCCCTCGTGCGGGCGGGCGACGCGCTGCGCGAAGCCGATGCCGCGGTGGAAGAGCTCCACGCCTCCATCGAGCGGCACCGCCAGCGCCTCGGAGCGCTTTTGGCAGAGCTCGATGGTTCCTCGGGCACCTCTCCCCTCCCACTCGCGGAGCTGCTCGATCGCGCCGCGCACGTCGCGGCGAGCATCGAATCCGCGGCGCTCGATCGCGACCGGCTCGATCGCCAGATCGTCGAAGTCGACGAGCAGTTGGCGTCGCTCTCGGCGCAGGACGAAGAGCAGGACCGCGCCAAAGTGGAGCTCGAACGGGCCTGGGACGCCGCGGTGGCGCCGCTCGGCCTCGATCGACGGGCCTCGCCCGAACAGGTGACGGCCACCATCGAGCTCTTGGAGAAGGCCGCGCATCACCTCGATCAAGCGGAAGGGGCGCGGCGGCGCGCAGCCGCGCTCGAGCGAGAGGCGGTCGCATTCCGCATCGACGTCGAGCGCCTCGCGGAGACACACGCGCCGGATTTAGCCGGCGCTCCGACGGACCGCGCCGCGGCCGAGCTCATCGATCGTTACCACCGCGGAAAGAGCGCGCTCGCAGCGCGCAACGAGCTCGATCGCCAGATCGAAGACGCCGCGCGTGAGCTCGAGCGCCAGCGCGACCGCCACCGCGCCGCCAGCGCGACCGTCACGGAGATGATGCGCGCAGCGGGAACGGATTCCATCGAGGCCCTCGAGCACGCCGAGCGCCTGTCCGACGAGATTCGCGCGCTCGAGCACGATCTCGTTCACTTCGACGAAGAGCTCGAAACCATCGGCGGCACCGCCGCCCTGAGCGCCGAGGCGGGTGATGCCGATGTCGACGCCGTGACGGTGCGCCTCGCCGACATCGACGTGGAGATCGAGCAGCTTCGCCAGAGCGCGAGCATGATCGATCGCCGCATCGGCAGCACCGAGGCCGGTCTCAAGGAGCTCGAAGATCCCAAGGCAAGGGCCGCCGAAGCGGCAGCCGACGCCGAGGCAGCGCTGGCCCGCGTGCGCGAGCTCAGCGAACGCTACATCCGCGCCCGCACGGCGTGCATCGTGCTCGCGCGCGAGATCGACGCCTACCGTCAAAAAAACCAGGGGCCGATCTTGAGCCGAGCCAGCGACCTCTTTCGCCGCCTCACGCTGGGATCGTTCGCCAGCCTCCGCACCGACTTCGACGATGACGACCAGCCCG
>Ga0111538_10015141_pt1 | contig 10148 bp, 5 predicted proteins | sample SoiMethybrSBSTD1_FD_79669 | JGI IMG/M metagenome (GOLD analysis project Ga0111538, IMG submission 79669) | Bulk soil microbial communities from a Populus tree surrounding site in Tennessee, USA - Soil MetaG P. TD hybrid SBSTD1 (version 2)... | ecosystem: Environmental > Terrestrial > Soil > Tree... | reverse complement strand
GTGCACGTTCGAGCAATTCTTCGGCGACCAGTGCCCGCCGGCGGGCTTCTCGGAGAGTGAGACGGCCAAGCCGGAGATGGTGACCGTCCAGGGAGCCGCCCCCGGAAGCTACACGCTGTTCGTCGGGAACCTCGGTCCGCGGGACGAGTCGCTGTCCTGGCAGGTGGTGCTGACCCCGGGCGCGGCCTCCGCCGCCTCGTCGGTGGGCGCGTCCTTCCCGTCACGGCAGCCGTCGCGGCTGCGCGCCCTGCGCGCCGGCGAGACCTTCCGCCGGTGAAGGTCACGCTCGTCGCCGTGGCGGCCCTGGTCCTCCCGCTGGCGGGCTTCGGGGCGCGCGGCGACGAGCCCGCCGGTTCCGAGACGGTGCTGGCTCCCGGGCGGCCGGTCACGGTCGCCATCGCCGGGGGCGAGACGCGGCGCTTCCGCCTGGACCTGCATGCGGACGACCACGTGCGCGCGGTGGTCGAGCAGCGCGGGGTGGACGTGGCAGTGGTCTTGCGGGCGCCCGGGGGCGGCGTGCTCCTGGAGCGCAACCGGCAGGCGACGCGGGGGAGCCAGGAGAGGTTTGTCATTGTCACCGAGATCGCAGGCCCGTACGTGCTGGAGGTGCGGGCTCCCGCCGGCGAGCCGGCCGGCGCGTTCACGGTCCGCTACACGCGCCGGCATCCGGCCTTCGGCGGCGGCCGCGCCGAGGCGGCTGCCGACGCGGGGGCGCAGAGTCCCGAGCTCCTGGCCCGGTTGCGCGACGAGAGCCGCCTCCAGGGCGACCGCTACGGGGAAGGCATGGCGCTCTACCAGCTCGGCCTCATCGAGGCCCGCGGCGACGTGCGCGACCTGGCCACGCTGGAGGCGGCGCGTACCGTCTTCCACGAGATCGGCGAGCCGGATGGCGAAACGCTGGCCCTCATCGCGCTGGGCGACGCCCGCATCCGTCTGGGGGACAAGGACGCTGCCCTCGCGCTGTACCGCGAGGGCCTGTCCATCGCCGAGGCCCAGGACGACAAGCTCGAGGTCGCGTTCCTGCTCAGCAAGGTCGGCCTGGTGCTGGCCAGCATCGGGCAGGCCGAAACCGCGCTCGACGCCTTCGCGCGGGCGCGCGCGCTCTTCGTTGCGATCAATCACCGCGCGAACGAGCTTGTTGCCGTCAAGAACATCGGTCGCGCCCTGAAGATGCTCGGCCAGCTCGACGAGGCCCAGGCCTACGCCGAGGAGGCGCTGGCCTTGAGCCGGAAGGCCGGAGGGGAGGACGTCGGCGCCGAACTGGCGATCAACCTCGGCGACATCCAGCACCTGCGCGGCGACCTGGCCGCGGCCGGGCGGACCTTCCGGCAGGCTACCGAGCTGGCCAAGCGGTCTTACCAGCAGGCCACCGATCCGGCCGAGCGGAGGCGGGCCGGCCAGGACTGGGCCCGGGCGCTGAACCGGGAGGCCGCGCTCTGGCTCGATCGCGAAACGCGGCCGGAAGTGGCGGAGCAGGTCCTGGTCGCTGCGCTCTCCGCGGGGCACATGGCCGCTACGATCGCGCTGGACATGGGCCGCGCGGATATCGCGGCCGAGTCCGTCACGATGGCGGGGATGGCCTACCGGCGCCAGGGACAGCTGGACGCGGCCGCCTCGGCGCTGATGGTCGCCTTGAAGCTGCGCGAGCGCCTGCACGCGCGGCACTTCCAGGCGGACATCTTGGTCGAGCTGGCCCGGGTGGAGCGGGACCGCGATCGGCTGGACCAGGCCCTCGTCCATGCCCAAGCCGCCGTCGACCTTGTGGAGGCACTGCGGAACGAGGTGGTCGATGCCGACCTGCGCGCCTCCTTCCTGGCCAGCCGGGCTGACGTGTACGCGGTGCTGGCCGACATCCTGATGCGGCTCCATCGCCGCGCTCCCGGCTCCGGACACGATGCGGCCGCCCTGCAGGTCAGCGAGCGGGCCCGCGCGCGCGTGCTCCTGGAGGCGCTGGGTGCGGCCGGCGTGGACGTGCGGGGCGGCGTCGATCCAGCGCTGCTGGCCCGCGAGCGTACCGCGCAGGCCGAGCTGCGGGAGGCTTCGGGGCGCCTGGCCATGAGCGACATCGAGCCCGATACGGTCGCCGGGGCGGCGGCGGCGCTGGCCGCGTTCACACAGCGGTCCGAGGCGCTGCGGCAGGTGGAAGCAGAGGTGCGGAGGTCGAGCCCTCGTTACTCCGCGTTGACGCAGCCGCTGCCGGCCACGCTCGAGGAGATCCGGCGCGACGTGCTCGACGACGACACCGTCCTGCTCGAGTTCCTGGTGGGTCCGGAGGGCGGCACGGTGTGGGCAGTGACCCGCACCGCGCTGGTGAGCGTGCCCCTGCCGGCGGCGCCCGACATCGAGCACGCCACTCGCCGCCTGCTCGGTCTCCTGACCGCGCGCCAGCGCGAGGCGGGCGCGGTCGCGGTGAAGGAGGCGGACGTGCGGCTGACCGCCGCCTCCGTGGACCTCGCGCGCCTGGTGCTGGGCCCGCTGGCCGAGCGCCTCTCCGGGCCATGGAAGGGGAAGCGGCTCCTGGTCGTGCCCTCCGGGGCGCTGGCCTACGTGCCCTTCGGCGTTCTGCCCGCCGGCGACCCCTCGGGCCCGCGCCTGGCCGACGAGCACGAGATCGTCTTCGCGCCGTCGGCGTCGGTGGTGTTGGCCCTGCGCCGCGAGCAGGGCTCGGCGGGCACGCCCGGCCGGGAGCTGGCGGTGATCGCCGACCCCGTGTTCGAGGCCTCCGACCCGCGCGTCAAGGCGACCGGCGCCGGGCCTGCGCCGCCTGCGCCCGCGGCGCCCGGCCCCCTCGCGGCGCCGGTGCTGCGGGCGGCGCGCGCGCTGGGCCGGAGCGGCTTCGCCCGCCTGCCCTTCTCGCGCCGGGAGGCGGCGGGCATCGTGGCCGAGGCCCCGGCCGGGGCGGTGCTCCTGGCCACCGATTTCGAGGCCTCACGGACGCTGGTGACCGAGGGGCGTCTCGGCCAGGCGCGCGTCGTGCACTTCGCCACCCACGGTGTCCTGGACACCGAGCACCCCGAGCTGTCCGGCCTCGTCCTCTCGCTGGTCGATCCGCAGGGCCGGCCGCAGGACGGATTCCTGCGCCTGCTCCAGATCTACAACCTGCGGCTGCGTGCCGACGTGGTGGTGCTCAGCGCCTGCCAGACCGCGCTCGGCCGCGACCTGCGCGGCGAAGGCCTGGTGGGCCTCACCCGCGGCTTCCTCTACGCCGGCGCGCGCAGCGTGCTGGCCAGCCTGTGGGAGGTGGACGACGAGTCCACGGCCGAGCTGATGAAGCGCTTCTACCATGCGCTGCTGAGCGAGGGCCGGCCTCCGGCCGCGGCGCTGCGCGCGGCCCAGCTCGAGATGGCGCGCGACAAGCGCTGGGCGGCGCCGTTCTACTGGGCGGGCTTCGTCCTCCAGGGCGAGTGGAACCCGAGGCCCCCGGCGCCCGCTCCCTAGGGAAATTCCTCCGACACCCCGTCGCCGCGGTCGCGGGGCGTCACGCCCCGATCGCGAACGCGACTCCTGGGCGAGAGCGCACGTGGATACCAATATCCACGTTCTGTAGACATCTTCACCCCATAAGAGCCGTTGGTGCGGCTTCGACAGCGCCGTCGCGGGCTCGCCCGTGCCGGAGCTGTGTCCCTTCTGAGGACTTCTTGGCTGGCGAGCATTCGAAGAGGAAAGACAATGACGATCAGCCTGGGTCGGCTCTTGCTGGACCGTCGAATTCTCCGCTGGACCGTCGCGGCCGGGTCCCTGCTCGGCCTCCTGGCCACCGCGCCCTCCGCCTTTGCGAGCTACTGCAGACAGCCGGGCCACGTCTGGTTCGGACCGAACCCCGTCGCCCAGTTCGGGACGATCTTCCTCACGGGCGTCACCTGCCCGCACACACCGGCCCGATTCATATTCCGTGACGGCGCCGGCAACGTCGTCTGGGATCCGGTCACCCAACCCTCCCGCGACAACTGCGTGATCCACCACGAGCCCGAGTTCCGGACCGTCACCCTGCCCCCGGGCACCTATTCGGTGGTGGGACAGTTCTGGGATGACTTCTGCACCTTCAGGGCCGTCCAGCTCCCCAACTTCACGGTCACCCAGCGCCAATGCAACCGGTTCTGCAACGAGGGGACCCTCGACCCCGACACCTGCACGTGCCAGTGTTTCGAAGGGGCGGACCAGAACTGCTGGTCTCAGGGAGGGAACTGGGACTACACCAGCTGCACCTGCAGCTTCGACGGGCCCGGGTGTCTCGGGTTGGAGATCTGCCCGTTCCTCGTAAAGCCGCCGGCCGAACCCAATTCTTCCACTCTCCCGCAGCCCTGAGGAGAAGGCCAGCTCGCGAGGCGGCGCCTCGAACCAAGGCGTGAGGCGCCGCCTCGCAGGCTACACTTCCCGCGGGACCTCGTCGGAATGGAAAAGCCTGCGCTCGCGCCAGAGATGGATGCGCTCCTGCTCCCCTTCGCGAACGCGCGGGACGAGGCCGAAGCGGAGCGCCATCTGGAGCAGGTGATCTCCCTCCACGCCCGGCCGCTCATACAGACGATCCTCCGGGGCAAGCTGGGCTCCACTCGGGGCGGCAGTGGACACCGGGAAGCCGCAGACCGGGAGGACATCTCGAGCCGGGTGGTGCTCCAGATCCTGGGACGCCTGCGCGGCCTCAAGGGCGACCCGGGCAGCGAGGCCATTGGCGACTTTCGCGGCTACGTGGCCGCCGTCACCTACCGCTCCTGCAACCAGTACCTCCGTGAGCGCTATCCGCAGCGCCACCGCATGAGGCGCCGGCTGCGCTATCTCCTGACCCACGACCCCGCCCTCGTCGTGTGGGAAACGCCCCAGTCCGACCTGTGCGGCCTGGCCTCGTGGCGGGAGGGGCCCGCGGCGGCGCCGCCGCTCCCCGGCGGAGCCGCCGATCAGGCCCCGGCCGGCCCACGGCGAGAGCGCCTGCCTTCCGGCCGCCTGGTGGCGCGCCTCCTCGCCGCGGCTGGACGTCCGCTGCCCTTCGAGGCCCTGGTGACCGCGGTGGCCGAGGTCTGTGGCGCCGCGGAGGAGAGTCCGCGTGCCGAGCGGCAAGCCTGGGGCACGGGCGGCACGAGCCACGGCGCGCCGCCCACGCCCCCCGGAGTGAGCCCGGCCGAAGACCGCATCTATCTCCGGGAGCTCTGGCAACGCATCCAGGAGCTGCCCCGGCGACAGCGGGCTGCCTTGCTCCTGAACCTGAGGGATCGGGAGGGGCGCGACCTCATTGGCCTGCTCCCCCTCACCGGCGTCGCCAGCATCCCCCAGATCGCCGCGGCCCTCGAGATGGCCCCGGAGCACCTCGCGCAGCTCTGGAACGACCTGCCCCTGGACGATCGGACCATCGCCGGCCAACTGGGACTGACGCGGCAGCAGGTCATCAACCTCCGGAGCGCTGCCCGCCAGCGGCTCACCCGGCAGATGAACCCGTGAGCAACGGAGCCGAGGACACGGCGCGACATCTCTCTCCGGAAGAGCGCGAGCGATACCGGCAACGGCGGACGACGCCCCGGGAGCTGCTGGAGCTCGACGCCCACCTCGCCACCTGCCCGGCGTGCCGCGAGGAGCTGCTGCCCGCCGATCGGCTCCGTGCCGGGGTGGCTGCCCTGCGCGCTCAGCTCCAAGCCGACCGCGAGCCGCACCGGCGCCGCTGGCCGCCGTGGGTCGCGCCCTGGGCGGCCGGCATGGCCGCGGCGGCGCTGTTGGGCGCCGGGGCCCTCACCGCGTCGCTCTGGAACCGGGTGGCCGCCCTCCAAGCCGAGCAGCGGCGCCTCCTCGACGCCGACCAGGTGCTGCGGCACGAGCGCGACGGACTCGCCGCCACGGCCCGCCAGCTCGAGGCCGAGTTGGCGCGTCTCCAGGAGGCGCGGGCCGCGGAGGACGGCCATTCCGCGGCGGCCAAGACCCTCCGGGACATCGCGGGCCGGATCACCCTCGAGCGGGATGGACACGTCGCGGGGCTGGGCCCGCTGTCTCCCCCGGAAGAGCGCCGGGTCCGGACGGCGCTGGCCACCGGGCGCATCGAGGTTCCGGCGCACCTTGGAGGCCTGCTCGGTGGACCAGGCAGCCTCCGTGGGCCGGTCGAGGGAACCGACCTGGATCCCCTCGAGCCGCTGGGGACCGTCGTGGAGAGTGACCGGCCGACATTCCGATGGCGGCCCCTCACGGGTGCCCGCGGCTATGTCGTCGCCGTGTACGATTCCCGCCTCGACAAGGTGGCGGAGAGCCCGACCCTGACCACGACCGAGTGGCAGCCCGCGCTCTCCCTCCGGCGGGGGCTGGCCTACTCGTGGCAGATCACGGCGAAGGGCGACGGCCACGAGCGGACGGCGCCTGCGCCCCCGGCCCCCGAGGCGCGGTTCAAGGTCCTGGAACAGGAGCAGGTCGGGGCCCTCGATCGGGCGCGGCGGCGCGTGCCGCGCTCCCATCTGCTGCTCGGGACGCAGTACGCGGCCGCGGGGCTGCTCGACGACGCGGAGCGCGAGCTGCGCGCGCTGGTGAGCGTCGACCCCGGCTCCCGGCTGGCCCGCGAGCTGCTCGAGAGCCTCAGGTCCGTCCGGCGGCCGGAAGCGGCGGCCTCGTCTCGCGACTGACAGCCATCATCGGTCGTCGCCGATCAGGAGGAACGCCGCCCAGTAGACCGGGTGGTTGTGGGGACCACGGAGAAGCTTCAGCGCCGCTTGTCTGAGCGCGTCGGACCTGGTGGGTGTCGAGCCGTCGTCTCGCTGCCTCTGGCGCAGGTTGCGGTGGAACTCGATCATCAACTCGGAGCTGCGCGCGGAGTCAACCTTCCACTGGCTGACGACAGCCGCCGGGGTGCCGGCGACGAACAGCGCCCACGACATGCCGATCACCCCCTCTCCCGCAGCCACGCGGCCGCGCGCCGTTTGACACGCCGACAGTATGGCCAGCTCGGCTTTGAGGTCGAGCTTGATGACCTCCCACGCCTCCAACAATCCATCCTCCTCGACGTCTCCTTCTGCGCGGGAAAGCATGATGCGCGAGTAGAGAGGCTTGCGATCGTCGAGTACGGCATGGGTGGCAAAGTGCAGGACATCATAACGACCCGCCTCGGCCTTCACGGTCGCTTCCCGTGCCTGTCCGCCGATCAGGACCCTGCTGTTGCGCGGGCCGTAGAGCCGGCGCAGGGACCGGACCTCCTCTTCCGCGTCCGGCAGCGGGCTGAGAGGCTCGTCCCGGCGCGTGACGACGGCCAGGGTCTTCGTCTGATCACTCAACCTGGGGTTGCCCAGGGCCAGCAACCCGGCCTGAGCCACCTCGTTGCCGGCGGCGAGCGCGGCCGCCCGCCTTCCCATCTCACGGAGCACGCTGAGCGAGGGCGCGTAGAACACGGCGTACTGTTCCAGAAGGTAGCCTCTTGCTCCCTGGTGCAAGGCCTGGAACGGAACGTTCCATAGAGCGCCGTCGGGCACGATGCAGAGCCTTCGGACGCCATGCAACTGCTCCTCCGCCGGCTTGACGAGCAGTTCGTAGAGTTGTCGCGCAGGCGTCTTGACGCTCAAGTTGCGCTCGGCCACATCTTGGCGGAACGCCTCTGCCATTTCCGCCAGCGCCTTGCCCTTGATGTTCAGGGTGTACACCTTGAGCTCGACCGGCCCTCGGTCGCCATCCCCTGTCCGAGCGGCCTTCCTCAACACGAACAGGTAGGACTTCTCTTCGGTCACGACGTATTCGAGGAGTGCCGTCTGGCGGTCCGGCAACAGTGCCGCGGCATCGCCGAGCGTGAGCAGAGCCCCCTGGCCACGCTTCACCTTGAGCTCGGGGTGGCCAGCATAGAGAGCAACCTGAAAGGCCTCGTAGGCAAGGCGCGCCGTGTCCAGCTTCGCCTTCACTTCAATCAGCTGATGCCCATCCGGCGTGCCTTGGTTCAGCCGGGCCAGCTGTGTATTGAGCGAGGCGATCTCGGCGGCCAGCGCCCGCTCGCGCTCGAGCTCGGCCGCCGTCATGGCCTTGGTGATCTCGGCCCGCCCGCTGCTCAGGACATCGAGGAGGACGCGTCCCTTGGCCCGCTCCGCGTAGCTCAAGGCCTCGGCGGGAGCGTTCTGCGCCAAGGCCAGATCGATCATTCCCTGGTAGGGGGCGATCTTGTTCTCGAAGAACAGTTGCCTCTCCTGTTCGCCCCCCGCCACCTGGTCACGCAGCTTCTCGATCGTGGCTATGGCTTCGAGGAACTCCTGGCGCGCCAGCTCCGGCCGGTTGAGCGCCACGTGAGCCTTGCCGGCCAGGGTCCTGGCGTTCCATTGGGCTTCGGGTACTCCGCTCTGAGCGGCCAGCGCCAGCGCCCGCCGGGCATGTTGGAGGGCCGCCTCGTGCTGCCCGAGCCCCAGATAGCAATCTCCGAGGTTCTGATGGATCTCCGCCAGCAGGTGGCTATTGCCCAACTCGCCGGCCAGCTTGAGGACACGCTGGTCGTAGTCCAGCCCCTTCGTGTAGTCGCCCTTCAAGAAATGGAGAACGCCGATGTTGTGCAAGACCTCGACGGTGCCAGGTGTGTCTCCCAGCTCCTCCCTGATCTTCAAGGTCTGCTCCAGCCGATCGAGCGCCTGCGCATAGTCGCCCTGCAGCGCGTACGCGCTGCCGCTGTTGCTCAGAGCACGGGCCACGCCCGCCCTGTCACCGATCTCCAGCTTGGTGTCCAGGCTCCGCTGGTAGTATTCCAGGGCCTGCGGATAGTTGCCCTGGGTGTAGTAGACGCTCCCAATGGCCAGCTGCATGGCCGACGAGCCCGCCTTGTCGCCCAGCTCCTCCGTCAGCTTCAGGCTGCGCTGAAGGCTCTCGAGGGCGTGCACGTTGTCGCCCTGCAGGAGATAGATGTTGCCCACGTTCCCCAGCTCACGAGAGACGTTCAACTTGTCTCCCAGCTCCTCTCTGATGCGCAGTCCGCGGTTGAAGAAATCCAGGGCCTCGGGATAGTGGGCCTGCATGGCGGAGATGATCCCCAGGCTGGTCAGCACCTCTCCGAGAATGACCTTGTCGCCGAGCTCCTCCGCGAGTGCCAGGCTCTGGTCGTAGTATTCGCGTGCCGGCTTGTAGTCGCCTCGGCCGCGATAGATGTCCCCCTTCAGCCGCAGGCCGACGGCCGTCCCCGCCGTGTCTCCGAGCCGCTGCGCGATGCTCAACGCCAGGTCGGAGACGAGCAGGGCCTGCGCAGGCTTGCCCCGAAGGCTCTTCACCTGCTTGACCAAGGCGTTGACCAGATCGGCAGTGACCAGCTCGGGATGTGACTCCAGCAACGCCACCCCGTCTTCCGGCGTCTTGATCGCACCCAGAGCGACAGCGAGCTCCTCCTCGGCCGTCGAATACCTCCAGACCTTCCAGGTGCCGCCCTCCCGCATCATTTGAATGGTCCGCCTCGCCTGCAAGGGGGTGGCGGACGCTCCCGCCTGTGCTTTCAGCACGCTCAGCTCTGCGATCACCTGGATGATGGCCGTGTCGCCTTCGACCGTGATCTTGCTTGGACGGAGACCCTTGGACTCGATCTTTCGATAGGCCGCGAAGGTGTCCAGCATGGTCTGCCTGTTGGCAGCGATGTGTGGAGACTTCTCGCTCCACAGCGCCATCACGCTGGCCAGGTCTTCACGTTCGAAGGCCACGAAGAGTTGCTCGACGACGCGCCACGCTGCCGCCTGATCGTCCGCCTGCGCATTCGCGCCAACGGGCAGCCAGGTGAGCACACAGCCGAGGGCAAACAATGCCCCGAGTCTTCGCTGGGCGTGGTGGGTGGAGGTCATGGCTTCGTCTCCGCACGCGGAAGAGGTGGGGGTCGGGGACGCCCGAGCGCGTCGGCGCCGCGCCGTCCTTGAGTATATATTCTGGCCAAGAAAGGAATACATGCTCTCCCTTCCGCGATCGAAGGAAGGGGAGTTCCCTCTTTCTCCCGGCGACGTTTGACACTCCGCCCGATCCAGCCGTATGGTGGCTAACTTTTTCGCCTCAAACGTCCCCTGAGTGCCGGCGCCGCCCCGCAGGCGGTTCGCCGGATGACTCTCGAGCACTTCGAGTGCCGGGGTCCATAAGGAGGTCCGGCACACGAACCGAAAGGACAGTGTGATGAACCGATCCCTCCCTCCCCTGCGCAGGCGCATCCTGCTGGCGACGTTAGCGACGTTAGGCGGCGGCGCGCTGGTCGC
>Ga0111538_10015140_pt1 | contig 10149 bp, 8 predicted proteins | sample SoiMethybrSBSTD1_FD_79669 | JGI IMG/M metagenome (GOLD analysis project Ga0111538, IMG submission 79669) | Bulk soil microbial communities from a Populus tree surrounding site in Tennessee, USA - Soil MetaG P. TD hybrid SBSTD1 (version 2)... | ecosystem: Environmental > Terrestrial > Soil > Tree... | reverse complement strand
TCGTCACCAATCGCATTGCGGATCCGAAACGGGTGGGCATCACCGGCGGCTCATATGGCGGCTACATGACGATGGTCGGCGTCACCTTCTATCCCGATCTCTTCGCCGCCGGCGTAGACCTGTTCGGGATGGTCAACTTCTTCACGTTCTTCGAGAAGACCGAACCGTGGATGGCGGCGATCTCGACGACGGAGTACGGCGATCCGAAGACGCAGGAGAATCTGCTCCGGGATCTGTCACCGCTCGGGAAGCTGGATCGCATCAAGACACCGCTGATGGTCCAGCACGGCGCAAACGACACCAACGTCCCGGTCGTCGAGGCGGAGCAGATCGTCGAGAACCTGAAGCGCCGCGGCGTGCCGGTCGATTACATCCTGTTTCCCGACGAGGGCCACGGCTTCCGCAAGGAGAAGAACCGCATCACCTCGACGGTGAAGATGGTGGAGTTCTTCGTCGCACACCTCACCAATTGAGCCGAACGCCGACAGCGCAGAATGTGACTGGATGGAGGCGTTGAAGCTAGCGGCCGGTCAACGTGCCCGCGAATGCTCGTATTTCCCGGAGCACGTCCGCCTCATTCGACAGAAACATGAAGGGGTTGGCGGCCGGCAGTTCGACGATTCGAGCCGCCGGAACGGCAGCGCGAAGGTCGTCCTGCCATCTCCTGTACATGGCGCGCGTCGCCGCATCCTGCTGACGTAATGCGGCGCGCTCCTGTTCGTTGCGGATGGTATAGCTCGCCGCTACTTTCTCGAACGGCCCCTGCGACTGGTAGATCGCCAGCACTGGTACGCGTATACGCGAATAGTCTGGCTTGATCCTGGCATCGACGGTGATCGCCCGGCGAATCTCGAGAGACATCAGCGATCGGCCCACCGAACCGTCGGAATTCACGGCGGACTGTTGACGCAATTCAGCTTCGGGAAAACTGAAGCCCTGATCGCGTTGCCGTGAGTGTCGAAGGGCCTCGAATGAGGTGTAGTCGGGTGCAGGTTCCCTGGTCGGACGCGGCAGCGTCGTGGGATCCGGCATCGGCGGATCATATGCGGGAGTCGTCGGGTCGCTCGCGCCGTCGATATAGACGACTCCATTGAGACGATCGGAATGTTGCGACGCGAATAGGGTCAGGATCTGCCCGGCGCATGACGTGCCGACCAGGAGAGATTTCTGAAGGTTCAAGGAGTCGAGCACCTCGAGCACATCGTTTGCCGACCGCTGCACGGTATATCCGGTCGTGGGCTTGTCGGACCCACCGATCCCTCGCCGGGTAATGCCGTAGACATGGAACTGATTCGTCAGTTTCGGAGCGAACTCGTCGTGCACATGCGCGGTCAGGTAGCATCCGAGCAGCACGATCGGCTGGCCCGAGCCACCCCAGTCCAGCACCTCCAGCCTGACTGAGGAATCGACAGTCACCCATCGAACCTGATGCGGCGAGGGATCGCGCCAGCCTGGCGCGGCTTGCCAGCCATGTCGCAGTGGCAGGAAGGACGCTCCCAAGACACTGAGACCGACGAGGAACGAGATTGAAGGCACCGGAATCAACCTCTCAGCCTTCTGACTCCGGCAGGGAAGGCGCCGCTACTTGAAGCTCTTCACCGCGTCCGCTTCGTTGTCGTGGCACTCGAACACGGTCAGCAGCTTGGTGATCGACAGCAGATCCTTGATGCGCTTGGTGGTGTTCAACAGCTTCAAGGCGCCGCCGCCCTTGTTCATCGTCGCGTAGGCCTGGACGATCTCGCCGAGTCCCGCGCTGTCGACGTAGGAGACGTCGCCCAGATTCAGCACCACCTTCTTCTTGCCCTGCTGAATCAGACTCTGCATTTTGTCCTTCAGCATCACGTCGCCGCCGTCGCCCAGCGTGATCTTGCCGGACACGTCCACGATCATCACGTCGCCTGCGGGTCGTTCCGAGATCTGCATAATGTCCAGCCCCTTGGTCTCAGTTGTCCGCCACGTCCACGATCAACGCAAAGCTCGCAAAGAACGCAGAGAAAAATTGGCTCTGCGGCCTTAGCGGCCTTTGCGTTCCATCGCGAGCGGCGGCACGAAGCGGGGCTCAGTATAATCCGGCATGACCCGACGCCTCATCCTCGCTTTGCTGGGCCTGCTGGCCGTGAGCTGCGGCCGTGCATCCCAGCCCCCCGAGCATTCAGAGCCTGCCTCGCCGAAGCCCGGGGCAACGCTGACGGGCGCAGGCGGGGCCGACTCCAAGGCCCGTGCGGCCGCGGACGCCTTCCTCGCGGCCTACTTCGACCGGTTTCCCGAAACCGCGACCCAGTACGGCGTGCCCGGCCGCCGTCACGACCGGCTCACGGACAACTCGCTCGAGGCGCAGAAGGCCTGGGACGCCCGGGAGGATGCCTGGCTCGCCGAGCTCAAACAGATCGATCCAGCGGCCATCGCGGCCGCTCCATTGCGGGCGACGTACGCGATCGTCCGGCAGACCATCGAGAGCGATATCGCCAAACGCGTCTGTCACGATGAGCTGTGGCCCGTCAGCCAGATGACCGGCTGGCAGGTGAACGACAGCTACCTGGTCACGATTCAACCCGTCGGGACGGACGACGCCCGCCGCGACGCGCTCGCGCGGTGGGGCGCGTTGCCGACGTACTTAGACACCGAAATCGCCAATCTGCGCGAAGGTATCAAACAAGGCTACACGGCGCCGAAGCTGGCCGTCCGCATCGTCATCGACCAGGTGCGCACGCTGGCGTCGACGCCCCTCAAGGACTCGCCCTTCGCCTCGCCGGCCATCCGCGACAAGACGCCGGAGTTCCAGAAACAGTTCGAGGCGCTGATCACGGGGCAGATCAACCCGGCGGCGAAGCGCTACGCCGATTTCCTCGAGAAGGAGTACCTGCCAGCGGCGCGCGAGGCGATTCCGGTCACGGCCAACCCGAACGGCGCGGCGTGCTATGACGCCAGCGTGCTGTATCACAGCTCGTCGCCGAAGACGGCACGGGAGGTCCACGACCTCGGCGTGCGCCAGAACGAGCGCCTGGTCGCCGAGATGAAGGAAATCGGCGCACGGTCGTTCGCCACCTCCGACGTGCCGGCACTATTGGCGCGGCTGCGAACCGATCCGCAGTATCGCTTCAAGAGCCGCGAGGAGAAGATCGCATATTCGCAGGCGGCGCTGGCGCGCGCCAAGGCGGCGGTGCCGTCGGTGTTCGGTCTGTTGCCGAAGGCGGACGTCGTCATCAAACCGTATCCGGCATTTCGCGAGAAGAACGCGCCGAACGAATACAATCCGCCGGCGGAAGACGGCAGCCGGCCGGCCGTGTTTTTCATCAGTGCCTATCAGGCGGAGAAGCAGAGCCGCGTCGAAGACGAGTCGACCGCTTTCCACGAAACGATTCCCGGCCACCACCTGCAGGGAGCGATCGCGCTCGAGCGCAAGGAAATCCACCCGATCGGACGCTACATCTTCAACAGCGGCTACGTCGAGGGTTGGGCGCTCTACGCTGAGCGGGTGGCCGACGAGTTGAAGCTGTTCTCGTCGGACCTGGATCGGCTCGGCATGCTGTCCTCACAGGCATTACGCGCGTCGCGGCTCGTCGTCGACTCCGGTCTGCACACGCTGGGCTGGAGCCGCCAGCAGGCGATTGACTACATGCTGCAGCACACGGCGGAAGGAGAGCACGAAGTGACGTCCGAAGTGGACCGCTACATCATCTGGCCCGGGCAGGCGACGGCGTACATGATCGGGATGCTCGAAATCCGCGCGGCGCGCGACGAGGCGGAGCGCGCGCAAGGCTCGAGGTTCGACCTGAAGGCGTTTCATGATCGCGTGCTCGAGGACGGCGGTGTCCCGCTGACGTTCCTACGAGCGAAAATCCGGGCGTGGTCGGGGGTGGCGCGATGAGCCGGACCATCGCGGTGTTGCAGTCGAAATTCTTCGTTGCCGTCTTGGCGGTGTTTGCGTGCTTGTGCATCGTGCGGGCGCAAACGCCCCGCGTGCACGAACTGCCCCTCACGCCAGACCACGTGCACTGGGGTTACTACGACTCGCGCGTGAAGCCGGCGCTGCGCGTGTCATCCGGGGATCGCGTTCGCGTCGAGACGATGGTGGCGGGCGGACTGCAGCGGCTGCGGCTTGCAGGTGTCCCCGAGGGGGACATTCCGGAGTCGCTGAAGACGGTGGAGCAGCGCGTGACGGAGCGCGGCCCCGGCGCCCACCCGATGAGCGGACCCATCTTCGTCGAAACGGCGGCGCCCGGCGACACCCTCGAGGTCCGGATCGTCGCGATCGAATACCTGCACGATTTCGGCGTCAACGCCTTCAGTCCGGGCGGCGGCGTCCTGCCCGACGACTACCCGTATGCCGGCCTTCGGCTGCTGCGCTGGCGCCCAGGGGCGACGAGCGTCGAGTTCAAGCCCGGGATCACGCTGCCGCTGGCGCCGTTCTTCGGTTCGATTGGTGTGGCTCCGCCCCCGCTCGCGGGGCGGATCTCGAGCCGCCCGCCCGGGTGGCACGGCGGCAATCTCGACAACAAGGACCTGGTCGCCGGCTCCGTCCTGTATCTGCCGGTGCACGTGCCCGGCGCGCTGTTGTCGATCGGCGACGGTCACGCGCTGCAGGGCGATGGCGAGGTGACCGGCACCGCGCTCGAAACCTCGCTCCGCGGCACGTTCGAGCTGCGCGTTCTCAAGGGTCAGCGGCTGCGATGGCCGCGTGCCGAAACGCCGACACATTACATCGCGATGGGCTTGAACGAGGATCTCGACGAGGCGACGAAGTTGGCAGTGCGCGAAATGGTGGAGTTCCTGATGGCGGAAAAGAAACTGTCGCGCGACGAAGCCTACATGCTGTGCTCGCTCGCCGCGGATCTGCACGTCACGCAAGCGGTCGATGCCACCAAGGGGGTCCACGCCACGATCGCGAAGGCGCTATTCCGCTAAGCGCCGGGGCTCGGGGCTAGGGGTTAGCCGTCTGATGACGATCCCTTGAACTGATCGTCCTCCTCCGCGAAGAGCACGTTGAAGCTGGTCAACGTGCCGTAACAGCCGCTGATATAACCCTGCAGGCGCACTTTCACATCATCTGGCAGGTCGGCGGCGTTCACCTGCTGCTCCAGTGTGCGCAGGCGGTTGCGCAGCATGACGACCTTGTGGAAGAAGGTCTCGATCGGCCATGACTTCTCCTGCAGGCCCGCCGTGCCGGGTCGAAGGACGAGCGTGCCGCCGCGCCATTTGTCCGCGGGTGTGACGGGTGTGATGCCGGTTTCCTCGCGGATGACGCGGCGCAGGAGCAGTTCCAGGTCGGTGTCGGCATCGAGGGGCATCGAGGGGCCGGTCCTTTCGCGGTCGGAGACGATGGGGAACGGGTCGTGCGCGGGTTGGGATCGCGACCCTGAAAGGGTCGCGCTACGTACGTTGCTGACGCCGTCGCCGCGCGCACCCTCGGTACGTAGGGCGGTCCTTTTAGGGCCGCCGCCTTCCATGCCAATCCTCGGGCCGCCCCGATAATTGTGCTCGCTGCGACAGAACCCGCAGGCGACGCGGATCGGAGCGCCGTCCGCGTCCGCGGCGATCACCGTATGCATGCGATCGGTCTTGCACGCGCGGCAGAAATCCTCGAGCGATTCGCCGGCGCGGTAGGCGCGCGTGGGAGACGCCATCGGGATGCTATGATGCCACGATGGACGCTCGCGATTGCATTCTGTTCAGCGGCGGCGCGCACGGCGCCGAAGCGGAGTTCGGCGCCTGCGCGGAGCGCCACGGCGTCGAGGAAGTGAATTTCACCTTCGACGGCCACAAGATCGAGCGCCAGCGCGGCGTCCGCGTCCTCAACCACGAAGAACTGCAGAACGGCGACGTCAGCCTCGCCTACGTCTCGCGCCTCATGCACCGGCGGTTCACCGACGCGCCGACCATCCGCAAGATTCTCCAGACGATCTGGTATCAGGTGAACAACGGTCAGGAGATCTACGTCATCGGCGCGGTGCTCGAGGACGGCACCGTGCGCGGCGGCACGGGTTGGGGCGCCGAGTTCGCGAAGCTCTGCAACAAGCCGCTGCATGTCTTCGATCAGGACAAGAACAGCTGGTTCTCGTGGACCGGCGAGGATTGGGAGAAGCGCAGCTCCGCGAACGGTCCGCTCATCACCCACCCACACTTCACCGGAACGGGGACCCGGACGCTGACCGCCAACGGCAAGCGCGCGATCGACGATCTGTTCAATCGATCGTTCGGCGCCTGACATTACTCACAGCGCAACGCCACCATCGGGTCGACTTTCGACGCGCGTCGAGCGGGCAGATAGCCGGCGAGCGCGGACACGACCAGCATCACCGCGATCGCTCCGGTAATTGCCAGCGGATCGTTCGGGGTGAGCCCGAACAGGAGACCGGCGATGAGCCGGCTGGCGGCAATTGCGGCGACGACGCCAATGGCCACGCCGGCGGCGACGAGCACCATCGACTCGCGCATCACCAGTCCCATCACGTCTCTCGTCCGCGCGCCCAGGGTCATGCGGATGCCGATTTCGTTGGTGCGCCGCGCCACGCTGTACGACATCACGCCGAACAGTCCGATGGACGCCACGAGCAGTGCCAGCCCGCCGAACGACACATAGGCCTGCGCGAAGAGTTTTTCCTGACTGAAGCGGCCCTCGAGCTCGCTCAATTGAGTCGTCACGTTCATGATGGGCAGATTCGGATCGACCTGCCGCACGGCGTCGCGGATGGAGCCGACCGCACCGAGCGGGTCGCCCGTGGTCCGCACTTCGAAGGTCGCCGTGCCCTGGAAGCCCTGCGCGTACGACGTGTACTTCGTCGGCACGGCAGCCTCGCGGACGGCGTTGTACTTGGCGTCCCGCAGAACGCCGACGATTTCCTCGCGGCCGCTGCCGTCTGGCAAAGGTCCGACGCGGCGCCCGATCGGCGACTCGTTGGGAAAGTACTTGCGCGCGGCAGCCTCGTTGATCACGACGACGCGCGGCGCGCCCGCCTTGTCGAGCGGCGTGAAGCCGCGCCCCGCCACGAGCGGAATCTCCATCGTTTCGAAAAAATCCGGCGACACGCCCAGGCCGAATGTAGTGTCGCGCTGGCCCGGTGGATATGTGCGTCCCTGAACGTACATGCTTCCCGAGAAACGACGGCCGGACATCAGCGAGTTGTTCGACCACGACACGGCACGGACGCCTGTAATCGAGCGGAGGCGGTCGCCGATCTGTTCATAGAGTTGTGCCGATTTGACGCTGTCGTATCGGTTGAGCGCCGGATTCACGCGAAACAGCAGTACGTTGCGTGGGTTGAATCCAACATCGACCTGCCGGAGATTCTGCAGCGTCCGGAGGAACAGTCCGGCGGCAATCAGCAACATCAGCGACACGGCAATCTGCGCGACCACGAGAGTCCGCCGCAGCAGGCTTCGGGACCCTGTGACCGTGCGGCCGCTGTCTTTGAGTGCCGAATTCACATCGGTTCCGCTGGCGCGGACAGCGGGCGCGGTGCCAAACACGATCCCGGTCGCCGTCGTGATGGCGACGACAAAGGCCAGCACGCGCCAGTCGAGCGGCGCGAGCTGTCCTGGTGTACCGGGCAGCAGTTGCTGACCCCATCGTCCGACCAGGAGGCCGAGCGCGCCGCCGACGCCGGCGAGCACCAGGCTTTCGGTCAGGAGTTGACGGATTAGACGCGTGCGCGTGGCGCCAAGGGCCAGCCGTACCGAGAGCTCCCGCTGGCGTGCCGTCGCGCGTGACATCAGGAGATTCGCCACGTTGGCGCACACGATCAGCAGGACCAGCGCGACGACGACGGTCAGGACCGTGACCGCGCGTAAGTCGGTTGCGTTTGCGTCGTAGACGCCGCGGCTGCCGGAATCGGCCAGAAAGTCTGGAACCTGCGAGCGATCCTGGCGCAACGTTCGGGCGCGTTCTTCCGGTGTGAGTGACGTGAGGAACGAAGCAAAGCTGGAACGCGCGCTCGCCTGAAACGCCCCCGCGAGATTGCCCTCCACCTGCGACGGTGTGACGCCGGGTTTCAGGCGGCCCATCACTTCGAGCCACCAGAATGTGCCTTGCGACAGCCGGGTCGACGGCGCATTGAGGCCGGCATTGAATCGCGGTTCCAGCCCGAGCGGCAGCGAGATGTCCGGTGCGTCACCCACGGCTTGCTCAACTCCGGTGAACCCGGCCGGCAGGACGCCGACAATCGTGACAGGAACGTTGTTGACGGTTGCAGCTGCGCCCACGACCGTCGCCGCGCCGCCGAATCGCCTCATCCAGTACGAGTGGCTGATCACCGCGACCGGCGCGGCAGTCGGCAGGTCGTCGTCCGGAAGAATCGCTCTTCCGAGGCGGGCCGTTACACCGAGCGTCTGATAGTAGTTGCCCGACGACACGAATCCGTTCGCTATCTCCCCCTGGCCGTTCACAACGACGTTCACGAATCCGAGTGGGGCGCACGCAAAGAGATCGGTCATCGTTCGGTTGGCGGCGCGGAGCTCCAAGTACATCGGGTACGAGAAGCTCGACTCGATCTGACGGCCGCGCGCGTCCGGCGCCGCGAAACCGTAGACTTGGATGTCGGTTCGCACCTGGTTCGGACCGGCGTAGCGGAGCCGCACCAGTGAGTCCGGGTCCCTGACGGGCAGCTTCTTGAGCAGCAGGCCGTTGATCGCGCTGAAGAGCGCCGTGTTGGCGCCGATGCCCAGCGCCAGCGAGAGGACGACCACCGAGGTCCAGCCTTTTTCCTGCAACAGCATGCGCACGGCGAGTCGACAATCTCGTAGCATCGTGCCGGCACGCTACCGCGCGCGGCAACCAAAAGGCAAGGGGATCCGTCGTCGGAGCTGAACCATGCTGCTTCAGGGAACACGCCTGACAATACTGCTGGCTCCCTGCTCCTCGAAGCACTAGGATTGCCGGGCATCAGGCGGAGTGACGTTATGTTGAAAGAGTTTCGAGAGTTCATCGCTCGCGGCAACGTGCTCGATCTGGCCGTGGCGGTCATCATCGGAGCGGCGTTCGGCAAGATTGTTACGTCGCTGGTCGAGGGCCTCCTGATGCCGCCGATCGGCCTGGCGCTCGGGAAGATCGACTTCTCGAGCCTCTTCGTCGTGCTCGACCAGTCGAAAGGCGTGCCCGTGTCGCTGGCCGACGCGAAAGCGAAGGGCATTCCGGTGATCGCCTACGGCGCGTTCGTGAACGACATCGTCAACTTCGTGATCGTCGCCTTCGTGATCTTCCTGATTGTGAAGCAGGCAAACCGGATCAAGGGGCCTGCGCCGGCGGTGGAAACACCCGCGACGCGGCCGTGCCCGATGTGCTTGTCGAGCATGCCGCTGAAGGCGAGGCGCTGCGCGGCCTGCTGCGCGGACGTCGGAGCGGTGTAACGGTCGCACGCGGACTGCGGTTGCGGTGACGTCTGCCTAGCCTCGTCGGTTTTTCTTGATCTGTTCCCAACCGTCGAGCCGTCTCTTGATCTCTTTCTCGAAACCGCGCTCCTTCGGGGTGTAGTACTTCCGGTCGGCGAGGGCCGGCGGGAGGCACGACATGTCGGCGATGGCGTCGGCCTCGTCATGCGCGTACTGGTAGCCCTTGCCGTATTCCAGTTCCTTCATGAGCTTGGTCGGCGCGTTTCGCAGGTGGAGCGGCACCGGCTGCGCGACGTCGCGGTGCGCGTCCTCGGCGGCCATGCCGTAGGCCTCGTACACCGCGTTGCTCTTCGGGGCGGTCGCGAGATACAGGGCGGCCTGCGCCAGCGCGGTATTGCCCTCGGGCATGCCGATGAAATGCACGGCATCCTTGGCAGCCACGGCGACCGTCAGCGCCTGCGGATCGGCGTTGCCGATGTCCTCCGACGCAAACCGTACGAGCCGGCGGGCGATGTACAAGGGATCCTCGCCGGCCTCCACCATCCGCGCCAGCCAGTAGACCGACGCGTCGGGATCGCTGTTGCGCATCGACTTGTGCAGCGCGGAGATGAGGTTGTAGTGCTCTTCGCCGGACTTGTCGTAGAGCAGGGCGCGGCGCTGAATCGCCTGCGCGACGCGGTCGGCGTCGATGCGACGCTGGCCGTCGACAATCGGCGCCGAAGCCACCGCAAGCTCCAGCAGGTTCAAGGCCGCGCGCGCGTCGCCGTTGGCGTAAAGGGCGATGGCACGCGTCGTGTCGTCGTCGATGGCGACGTGCTGAGAACC
>Ga0111538_10015139_pt1 | contig 10149 bp, 6 predicted proteins | sample SoiMethybrSBSTD1_FD_79669 | JGI IMG/M metagenome (GOLD analysis project Ga0111538, IMG submission 79669) | Bulk soil microbial communities from a Populus tree surrounding site in Tennessee, USA - Soil MetaG P. TD hybrid SBSTD1 (version 2)... | ecosystem: Environmental > Terrestrial > Soil > Tree... | reverse complement strand
GCCGTCCTTGTCGCGATCGGACGGGGGGGGCGGCGGTGGCGCGATGGCCGGGAACCATTCCAGCGAGCCGACCACGCGTAGCTCGGGCGTTCCGATGCCGCGCGTCAACCCGGGACCGACGCCAGCGCCGATGTGAAAGTCGTCGGCGAAGGTGAAGTGGGCGCCGAAGAGGATCTCGAGCGGCGAGGTGAGCTTCTTGAAGGAAGCGTCGTTCGTGAGAACGGTGCTTCCGTAGACCTCGGGACCGATGAGCAGCTTGTGATCGGCGGCGTGAAGACCCGCTGCCGCGCCGACCAAGAACTCCGTTCCGATCGGGCTATTGGCAAAATTCGAATCGAGCGCGCGGTACTGCACGCCGAGCTTGATCGCGTAGGCAAACGGTCCAGCTTCGCCCGCCGCGAGCAAGCGAGGCACGACGCGGACTTTGCCGTCGCCGGTGTAGTCGGCTTGGGTGCCGGTCGGTACGTGCACCTGTACGCCGAGCGCGGTGGTGAACGCATCGCCGTATTGGCCAAAGAGCCGCAGATCGGCGCCGACGCGAAGGTCGCCCACGCTGGCATTGGGCGGATTGTAGATGGCCGTGCCCACCTGGCCCGTTCCGCCTTGTTGATACACCGCGATGGGGAGATTGAGCGCGAGGCGCAATCGTTCGGCGAGAATGATCCCGCCGCCGACGTGGAGGAAGAACTGATCCTTGATCAGCGACCGTCTCTGCGTGCCGTCAGGCGCGTAGAGGACGAGCGGCTTGTGCGCCCAGTCTCCCACGACGCCGAAAGCCAGCCGGGCCTCGCCTCTCAAGTCGAGCGACTCGAGCGCGAACCATTCGCTACCACGCTCCGAAGGATCGAAGCGATTGATCGCGAATCCCGGCGCTTGTTGGGCCAGCGCGTAGGGGCTGAGAGTTGTTAGGAACAGCGGTGCGAGTACTGCGAAGCTTCGGCGCAGCGTGCTCATGGGCTAATGGTTCTCAGAGCCAATAGATAGACGGATAGTTCGATTATGGGAATAGATGTTGTGGGGTGACATGAACCTACAATGTGAAACAGAGAGCGCGAAACCAAGACCGCCGCGCCGCTGTCGGCAAAAACACCTCCGCCCACCTTTCTCGTTCCCGTACTCGTACTCGTACTCGTGCACGTCCTCGTCCTCGTCCTCGTCCTCGTCCTCGTCCTCGATACGCGTTATCGCGCCTGCCACGCGCTTCACTGCGCACAGTGCGGAGCGCCTACGCGGCGCGGCCAAACGACGGCACGCGCAGTACGGCACGACCTTCGCGCACCCTGCCGCGCCGCGCGCTCACGCCGTCAGCGACTTCCAACAGAGACGTTCACAGTTCGATAAGTGCGTGCAGCTGGGATGCGACGGATTCGATAAGTCCGCTCGGGCGGCGGCGGAGGGGAGGCGATGCGGGGGCAGCCTGTGCGGGTGGCGTTCACGAGTACGAGTACGAGTACGAGGACGAGGACGAGGACGTGCACGAGTATGAGGACGTGCACGAGGGCGGCGCGTTCCACCTAGACCCGAGGACGTCGAAGACGGACGGCGGTATTCGATGCTAGAAAAGATGCAATGCAAGAAGCCCCGAACGCCCTTGCGTCATTGGCGGGCGTGCGTATCGGCGTTGTTGCTCGCGGGCTCGCGGCGGATCCGAATACGCGGGGAGTGGTTGCCGGTGTGGTCGAGACGGTGCGCGAGCACGGCGGTAACGTCGTTTGTTTCGAGCTCGATGGGGTGGGGGACGACTTCGATTGGTTCGTAGGCACGGGCAATGTCGACGGCTATGTCGTCTTGTCGGGCTCGCTCATTCGAGTGTTTGGACAGGAAGCGCTCGAGCGATTTTGCGCGAAGCGACATCCGCTCCCTATCGCTGCCGTCGCCGGCAAGTTGGCGTCAGCGCCCACCGTCCGTGTCGACACGGCGGGTGGCTTGCGCAAAGCGGTCGCTCATCTGGTCGACGTTCACGCGCGGCGCAAGATTGCATTTCTCTGTGAGTCGGAGGTAGGGGCCGCAACGGACGAACGCTTGGCCGGTTACCGACAAGGTTTGGCGGACAACAACATCGCGTTCGATTCGCGCTACGTGGTGGAGGCCGTCGACTTTCCCGAGGCGATCCTGGCGATACGTACGCTGCTCGACGAGAGGGCGCTCGAGGTAGAAGCGATCGTCGCCTTCAACGACACCGTGGCGTTCGGCGCCATGACGGCGCTGATCGATCGGGGCATCGCCGTTCCTCAGCAGATCGCGGTGGTCGGTTCGGCCGACATCGTCGAGTCGGGCGACGTGATCCCGCCGCTCACGACGATCACGCAAAATCTCGAAGAGCAGGGGCGCAGGGCGGCGACCTTCGTGCTCGAAGCCATAGCCGGTAAGGCGGCACCGTGCGAGCTGGTGCTGGAGACCGATCTCATCGTGCGCCGCTCGTGCGGCTGCTTTCCGCAAATGGTCTATCGAGGCACCAAGGGGCGCGACGAGCCTGCGATCTCCCAACGTGTGAGCACCGGGCTCGATGAGCTGGCCGTGGAAATGACCCACCTGCTCGGCGCGCATCACGCCGAAGGGATCCATCGCATGGCGGCTGCGTTCAACGCCGACCTGGATAGCGGGTCGAGTAGCTCTTTCATCGCCGCGTTGGACGAGGAGCTCACGCGCACCGCGCGTTCGCAAGCGGCCATTCAACCTTGGCTCGATGCCCTGGTCGACATGCGTCGCCGCATCTTGCCGCGTCTCAGCGCCGACTCGGCGCGCCTGGCGCTGGCCGACGTCATCTGGCGGGAAGCACGCAACCTGGTGGCCGACATGGCTCGCCGCGCGCCCGCGTATCACCGCATTCTCGATGCGCGCCGTGCGCGCACGTTGGGGGGAATCAGCCGATCGCTCATCACCATCAACGACATCCAAGAGCTCACCACCGTGCTTTCGCAGAGCCTGCCGAGCCTCGACGTCAAGAGCTGCTACATGTCGCTCTTCGACGGACGCGATGCACGCGAGTGGTCGACGCTCGTGGTGGGCATCGATGCCGGGGGGGGACTCTCGAGCCAATTCGGAGAGCGTTTTCGCTCCCAACAATTGGTACCCGAGGGGGTCCTGCCCTCCGATCGCAACTATACGGTCGTCGTCATGCCGCTCTCATTCAAGACCGAGCAGTTCGGCATCATCCTTCTCGAGGTCGACCCGAGCCAGTCGACGGCTTACGACGAGCTACGCGGCCAGTTCGGCGCCGCCTTCGAACGCATGGAGCGTCAGCGCGAATTCGTCTTCTTGCACGAGGCGCAGCGCGAGCGCGCCGACGAGCTCGAACGAGCGCACGCCGCCTTGCGCGAAAATCAGGAAAAGCTCCTTCTCGCCGAAAGCATGGCTTCGTTGGGCCGCCTGACGGCGGGCATGGCCCACGAGATGAATACGCCTCTCGCCGCGGTGCGCGCGGCGCTGGGAGAGATGCTGCTGCTCATCGACGAGTACAAGGCATCCATCGATGCCGCCGACGTGACGCCGCAAGACCACCGCGACATCGCCAAAGAGATGCTGGCCTCGGCCAAGCTCGCCGACAGTGCGGCGCAGCGGGTGGCCGGCTTCGTGCGCAGCATCAAGGCCGAGACCCGCGATCTCTCCAGCCAAGATCACCGCCGCTTCGACGCCGTGCAAGTGATCCGCGACGCGCTTCTTCTTCTCCATCACGCCGCGCGCAACGCCAACTGCGCCATCGAATTCGAGTCCGCAAGGCAATCGATGGAGCTCTTCGGATCGCCGGGACGCTTCGTGCAGATCGTCACCAATCTCGTCACCAATGCCATTGATGCCAGCGTCGACAGAGGGGGCGGCCCCGTCAAGCTGGAGCTCACCGACCGCGACGGCGGTCTCGAGCTGCGCGTCAGCGATCGTGGCAGCGGCATCGCGCCCGAAAACATGGAGAGAATCTTCGAGCCGATGTACACGAGCAAGCCTTTTGGCGTGGGAACGGGTCTCGGCCTCCCCATCGTGCGCGATCTGACGACCGGTCATTTCAACGGCACGGTGGACGTGCAAAGCACCGTCGGCGTCGGGACGACGTTCGTCCTTTGCTTTCACGATCACGTGCCGAACCCCTCGCCGCGCGGCGCCCCCGCGCCATGACTTCAGCTGGCGGAGGGTAGCTCGTCGTAGGTACCGAGCACCGTCACCGTCCAGCGCCCCGCAAAGAGCTCGCGCACGGCTTCTGCAGTTCCGGCGTTGTTGGTGATGTCCATGTAGAACACGTAGGCCCAGGGTCGCGTGCGCGCCGGGCGCGATTCGATGCGGCAGAGATTGATGTTGTGCTTTTTGAAGACGCTCAAAATCTCGAAGAGGAGCCCCGGGCGATCGGCGTCGGGCGAGATCAAGAGCGACGTCTTGGTTCGCGTGTAGTCGGGTTGCACGCCGCGGCCATTGTGCGCAACGACGAAGCGTGTCGTGTTCTGCTGATCGTTCTGGATGTCCTGCACGTCGACGAACGCGTCGCGGCCGGGGAGGTAGTCGTGGGGAACGATGGCCGCCATGCGATCGCCGGGAGGAGAATCGCGCCAGCGAATCGCCGAGTCGACGTTGGAGCGCGTGAACGTGGGGCGCGCGCGCGGCAGTTGGCGCCCGAGGAACGTGTCGCATTGCTCGAGCGCGACCGGGTGCACGAACAGGCCGATCACCTCCGCCAGCGGCGCGTCGGAGAGGATGCGAAACCGAACGGGGACGCTGATCTCCCAGTCGATGAAGAGCCCGTAGCGAGCCAGATGATCTTGTGTGGCGACCACGATCCCGGACTCGGAATTCTCGATGGGCGTGACCGCCCTCGACAAGGGATGTTGAGCGGCGAGCTCGAGCGCCTCGGGGATGCTGCGCGTGTAGGAGAGGTCGGGGGCTTTGGTCTGCCCGGTGCGCGCCAGGTATTCGCGGAATCGTCGCGCGGCATGATCGCTGAACGTGCCCTCGGGGCCGAGAAGGTAGATTTGGTCGATCGCCATCGCTCTCCTTCTCTACATTACCGGTCAAGATTTGCCCCTGCTAGAGCGATTCCGGCGTGCCCCCGCGGTGGTGTGCTAAAACCCGCCTCCCGATGGATGCCAAGAAGAGCCCGTTCGAAAAGCTTCCGCAGTCGGTGAGTTTTCCGGCGATCGAAGAGCAGATGCTCGAGCTCTGGAACAAGCTCGACGCGTTCCACGAGTCCAATCGCCGCCGAAAAGGCGGGCGCGAATTCGTCTTTTATGACGGTCCTCCCTTCGCGACCGGTACGCCTCACTACGGTCACCTTTTGGCGGGGACCATCAAGGACATCGTTCCCCGTTATTGGTGCATGCGCGGCTACCACGTCGAGCGCCGCTTCGGCTGGGACTGCCACGGTCTCCCCATCGAGAACCTGGCGCAAGAGGCATTGGGCCTCAAAGGTGCGCCCGATATCCGCAAGATCGGTATCGCCGCTTTCAACGAGCAATGCCGATCCATGGTGCAGCGCTACGTCGCCGAGTGGCGGACCACCGTCACGCGCATGGGGCGCTGGGTCGACTTCGACAACGACTACAAGACGATGGATCCATCGTTCATGGAGTCGGTGTGGTGGGTCATCAAGCAGCTGTGGGACCAGGGGCGCATCTACAAGGCGCACCGCATCGTCCCCTATAGCTGGAAGCTCACCACGCCGCTGTCGAACCTGGAGGCGAGCAACAACTACCAGGACGTGCAGGATCCGGCGATCACCGTGCGCTTTCGCCTGAAGACCGATCTCGGCGTCGGAGGGACTATCTATGCGCTGGCGTGGACGACGACCCCGTGGACGCTGCCCGAGAACCAAGCGCTCTGCGCGGGGCCGGACATCGCGTACGAGGTAGTCGAAGATGCGAAGAGCAAAGAGCGCTACCTCGTCGCGGCCGAGCGCGTGTCCGCTTATTGGAAGAAAGGCGAGTACGCGACGCTGAAGACGCTGCGCGGTCAAGATCTCGTCAATACCCCCTTCGAGCCGCTCTTTCCTTACTTTGCCAATGCGCCCAACGCGTTTCGCATCTTCGTCGATCCGTTCGTGTCGACCAGCGAAGGCACGGGCATCGTCCACATGGCGCCGGCCTACGGCGAGGACGACTACCGCATCTGTCGCAAGGAGGGCATCGCCGTCGTCGATCCGCTCGACGAGGAATGCAAATTCACGTCGCAGATCCCGGAGTTCGAGGGGCAATTCTGCAAAGACGCCGACAAGGCCATCATCCGCAAGCTGAAAGAGGAGGGGAAGCTCTTCCACCAGGCGACCATCGTCCACAGCTATCCGTTCGACTACCGCACCGATACGCCGCTCATCTACCGCGCCGTCGATGCTTGGTACATCCGCATCGAGGATCTTCGCGACAAGATGGCGACCGACAACGAGTCGATCGCGTGGGTGCCCGAAGCGGTCGGCAAGAACCGATTCGGCAATTGGCTGCGCGACGCGCGCGATTGGAACATCAGCCGCAACCGCTATTGGGGATCATGTCTCCCCGTCTGGGTATCCGAGGACGGTTCCGACATGCTGTGCATTGGTTCGGTGGCCGAGCTCGAGCAGCTCTCGGGCGTCAAGTTGACCGATCTCCACCGGCACCACGTCGACCAGGTCACCTTCACCAAGAACGGCAAGACGTACCGCCGCACGCCGGAGGTCCTCGATTGTTGGTTCGAGTCGGGCTCGATGCCTTATGCGCAGAAGCATTACCCGTTCGAGAACAAGGCTGCGTTCGAAGCCAATTTTCCGGCCGACTTCATCGCCGAGGGGCTCGATCAGACGCGCGCTTGGTTTTACTACCTGCTCGTCCTTTCCACGGCGCTCTTCGGCAAGCCTGCCTTCAAGAACGTCGTCGTGAACGGCTTGGTGCTGGCCGAAGACGGCCGCAAGATGTCCAAGTCGAAGAAGAACTACCCCGATCCGGGACGCATCATCGATGAGATCGGCGCCGACCCGCTTCGCGCGTACCTCATCAATTCGCCCGTCGTGCGCGCGGAGCCGCTTCGCTTCAGTGAAGCGGGTCTCAAAGAGATCGTGCGCACCGTGGTGCTCCCCTATTGGAATGCGCTCTCCTTCTTCACTACGTACGCCATCGTCGACGGCTTTCGGCCGGGGGCACAGAAGGCGCGACCCTTCGCCGAGCGCGCGGAGCTCGATCGTTTCGTTCTTTCGAGCCTGCAGAGCCTGGTGCGCGACGTCAACCACGAGATGGAGGGCTATCGCCTTTACAACGTCGTGCCGCGCCTCACTTGGTTCATCGACGTGCTCACCAACTGGTACATCCGGCTCTCGCGCCGGCGCTTTTGGAAGAGCGAAGACGATGCCGACAAGAACGACGCCTACGCGACGCTCTACGAAGTGCTGGTCACGTTCGCCAAGGTCATGGCGCCGTTCATGCCGTTCGTCAGCGAATACGTCTACCAACACCTCGTCTGTGCGGTGGACCGCAATGCGCCGGCGAGCGTTCACTTCTGCGATTTCCCGCAGGTCGACGCGGCGCAGATCGATTCCAAGCTGGAAGAGCGGATGGCGATCGTGCGATCCATCGTCGGGCTGTCGCGCAAGCTTCGAGACGATCTCAAGATCAAGGTCCGCCAGCCACTCGCGCGCCTCACCGTGGCCAGCCGCGATCCGGCGGTGACCGAAGCGGCGCGTGCCACTACGGCGCTCATCGCCGACGAGCTCAATGTCAAGAGCGTGGAGACCTCCGCGGACGAGACGGCGTTCTGCACCTTCAACATCAAGCCGAACTTCCAAGCGCTGCGCGAGCGCGCCGCGTCGAAGCTCGGCAAGATCGGCGAAGCATTGAAATCTTGGGGGCCGGAGGAGATCGCCGCGCTCGAGCGAGGCGAGACGCGCATGGCGGCCGAGGTGCCGATTGCTCTCGGCGACGTTCTGCTCACGCGCATCCCCCTGGCAGGGAGCGCCGTGGCTTCGGCGGATGCGGTGACGGTCGTGCTCGACCCGGCGCTCACTCCCGAGCTTCTCGAGGAGGGGCTGGCCCGGGAGTTCACCAGCGTGCTGCAGCAAGCTCGCAAGACCGCCGGCCTCGAGGTCAGCGATCGAATCCGCGTCCGCTTCGACAGCAGCGACGAAGGTGTGCTCTCGGCCATCCATCGCCACAAGGCATCGATTGCCGACGAAGTGCTGGCCGTCGACTTCCGTCAGGAGGAGGCCAGCAGCGAAGTCGCCGAACTGAACGGCCGTCCTATTCGTTACTCCATCGTCAAAGCCTGACCCTCGCGGCCCGGATCTGGTATGGAGCTCCCATGGGTCGAGGGGTGGAGCAGCTGGGCCGCACGCGCACGCCGAAGAGCAGCGGACCAAGCTCGCACTTCTCGCTGGCGACGACCATCCGCCGCGATCGACACATGATTCTCGTCGTCGACGACGATCACGATTTGCGCGAATCGCTGCGCGAGATCCTGGAAGCAGAAGGCTTCGAGACGATCGGAGCGAGCAACGGCAAAGAGGCCATCGAGCTGCTGCGCCGTAAAGACCAACCGCCGCCGCGCGTCATCCTGCTCGACATCATGATGCCCGTGATGACGGGGCGCGACGTCCTCGAGCGGCTACGCCGCGATGCGCCATTCGCAACGACCCCGGTCGTCTTCATGACTGCGTTTCGCACGCTCGTGAAGACGGACGAGAAGACGCACGTCCTTTACAAGCCCTTCAGCATCGATCACGTGCTCGCCGCCATCCGACAAGGCGTCCTGACCTCGCAGCCGCGCGCTTCCCTCGAACGGGAGGAGTGATGGCGATCGAGCATGCGAGGCGCGGTCGGTAGAGCTAGACTGCGCGTCGCTTGGCTGCCCTTCCCCCGGTTCGTATCCCTCACCCGCACGTCGTGCTCGACAGCGACGGCAGCCCTCTCGTGGAGGGGACTCACGTGCCGGTGCGGCGGCTGTTCGCATGGCATCGGCAGGGCACCACCGTCGAGACGCTGCTCAAGCGTTACCCGCAGCTCGGCCCGGCGCGGTTGCTCGATGCGCTGTCGTTTGCTTACGACAACTTCGACCTCATCACGCAAGACCTCGATCGCGAGCGGGCGCTGCTCGCGCGCGAGGCAAAGCCGATGCCAGAAGCGCCGAAGTCCGCCAAAGAGCGGGAGCAGGAAGCCAAGGGCCGGCAGACGAAGCTCCCGTTCAAACCCTAGCGCGCCCCGCGCTGATCGCCCCCGCACAATTGCCCTTCACTTCATCAGAGAGCCAACGACGAAAGGTCGCAATCGCCATTGGAGACTTACGCCGCCATCGCCAAATCGATCGATCATTCGGTGCTCGGGCCTTCGCTCACCGATCGCGAGCTCGAGGAGGGGTGCGCGATCGGTCTCGCGTGTGACGTGGCGAGCGTTTGCGTCGTACCTCACTACCTTGCGCGACTCGCCGAGATGTTGCGCGGCAGCGCCGTCAAGCCGAGCACCACCATCGGCTTTCCGCACGGCGGCCACACCACGCGTACCAAGCTCGCCGAGACCGAGGACGCGCTCGACCACGGCGCCGAAGAAGTCGATGTGGTCGTCAACATCGGCAAAGTGATGAGCGACGATTTCGTCTACGTGGAGCGGGAGCTCGACGCACTCACGCGCCTCGTGCACGAGCGGGGACGAATCATCAAGGTGATCTTCGAAACCGCATACCTCGACGACGCACGGAAGAAGGCGTTGTGCGGCATCGTGGGCAAGGTAGGCGCGGACTACGCCAAGACTTCGACGGGGTTTGGTCCATCGGGGGCGACGTTGGCTGATATCGAGCTCATGCGTGCGCAATGTCCTCCGTCCGTCGCCATCAAGGCGTCGGGTGGCATTCGCGATCTCGATACCGTTCTCGCGCTTCGCGCGCGGGGCGCCACGCGCATCGGCACTTCGCGAACGCGCGAGATCCTCGACGAGTGTCGGCGCCGCGCTACGGCGCGGACGTAGCGAACGCTGTCCGTTCGCGCTTTCATTTCAATGCGCGATCCGCGTCGTGAACAATCGTCGCAATTGACCGCACTTTCCTGCTAAGAGGTCGCGAATGCGGCTCGAGTATCCTTCGAGCTCGCCGTAAACACGGTCAGTGGACGTCGCAGCTTCACCACAAAAGGAGTCGATTCTCGGGGGTATCGAGCTTCCGCGCCCGGAAGTGCGGCGCGCGCTTGTGCTCAGCTTCTGGGACGGCACCTTTTCGACGGTG
>Ga0111538_10015138_pt1 | contig 10149 bp, 6 predicted proteins | sample SoiMethybrSBSTD1_FD_79669 | JGI IMG/M metagenome (GOLD analysis project Ga0111538, IMG submission 79669) | Bulk soil microbial communities from a Populus tree surrounding site in Tennessee, USA - Soil MetaG P. TD hybrid SBSTD1 (version 2)... | ecosystem: Environmental > Terrestrial > Soil > Tree... | reverse complement strand
CTCGTGCTCGGCCGCGTCGTCGCGCGGATCGGCGACACCAACGGCGACGGCCGGCCCGACATCCTGGCCTCGGCGCCCAATGGCGGCGGCCAAGGGCGGGTGTACCTGTGGTCCGGAGCCGACGGCTCCAACCTGCTGACGCTGCAGTGGCCGGAGGGCACGTCGTGGGGCGCGGTCCTCGACGGCGCGGGCGATGTCGATGGCGACGGGGCCGGCGACTTCATCGTGGGCTTCGACAGCGCCTCGGCGGACAAGGCCCTGGTCTACTCGGGCGCGGACGGCAGCGTGCTGCTGCAGCTCGACAAGCCGTATCCCGAGGCGGCGTACTGGGCCAATGCGGTGGGCGGCGCGGGCGACGTCGACGGCGACGGCCATGCCGACCTGATCGTCGGGGCCCGGGGTGACACGACGTTCTTCCCCAACGGCGGCATGGCCTGCGTGCTGTCGGGAGCGGACGGCAGCGTGCTCCACACCTTCTACGGCTGGGGCGACCAGCACCTCATGGGTTACTCGGTCGACGGCGCCGGCGACGTCGACGGCGACGGCACGCCCGACCTGCTCGTCGGCTCGCCGGGCACCCCGCAGCCGGGCGGCTCGGACGTCGGCCAGCTCCTGGTCTACTCCGGCAGCGACGGCGGGCTCATCCGGCAGTTCTCGCCCGACTGGTTGGACTCGGGCGACAGCCTGGGCCGCGCGGTCAAGGGCCTGGGCGACCTCAATGCCGACGGCTTCGACGACTTCGGCGGCGGCGCGCCCAACGTCGACGTCGGCGGCGACAACGCCGGCGCGCTCCTGGTGGTCACGCTGCGGCACTACATCACCGACGTCGAGCCCGACGAGGTCATCTTCAGCGCGCCGACCCAAGTCTCGATCATCGGCGGCGGCTTCACGGACGACGCGCCGATCACCATCGAGTTTGGCGGGCTGCCCGCCACCGATGTGACCTACGTCTCGGAGTCGCGGATCGACTGCACGACGCCTGTCGGTGCGGAGAACAGCCTCGTGGGCGTCAGCCTCACCCAGCACGGGCTCACCTCGGAGGACGACGGCGTGCTCACCTTCGGTGGCGCCCACATCGATTCGCTCTGGCCGCCGAATGGGTCGATGCTCGGCGAGGAAGAGGTGCTGCTGTCCGGACGGAACTTCGTGGACGACGGCAGCGTGCAAGTCACCTTCGGGCACTCCCTCGCCACGGTGCTGGCGGTCTACGAGCCGGACGCGATCCTCGTCCGCACGCCGTTCATGGGCTCCGACCAGGGCGTGGCGGTGAAGGTGACCTCGAGCGCCGGCACCCATCAGAAGAACTCCGCCTACAAGTTCGATGACCGCTGGATCACTCCCAAGTCCGCTCCCATCGCGGGTGGCACGATCATCACCATGCAAGGCGACGTCTTCCCGACGACGCTCGCGGACACGCAGGCGTGGATCGGCGGCATACCCGCCGAGGTGGCCGCCGTCACGCCGACGGGGTTCGACATCGTCGTGCCCGCGGTGGACGTGGCCCCCGATCAGTGGCTCGATGTGCGCGTGCTCAACAGCAACGGCAACCAGCAGGTCACGGGCTCGTTCCACTACACGCCGTCGCTGGATCTCACGACGCAGGGCAGCCCCTTCCTCGGCTACGACCTGGCCGGGCATGCCGGAGTGAATGCGGCCGAGGGGCCGGCGCCCAAGCTCACGCTGTGGCTCATCGATCCCACGCAGACCGCGCCGGACATGCTGCACGGCCGGCCGCAGGCGCAGACGCCGGGCGCCGGAAGCGCCGCGAGCGGCGGCGGGGCCTCCGCCGGGACCGCGCCGGCCACGGGGAGCAGCTCGCCGCTGCCCTACTCGCCCCCGGCCGGTCCCGCGGGCTCGCTGAAGGGCAAGCCGCTGGCGATCGTGCTCGCCGCCGTTCCGCTCTCGATCGAGTACGCGAACTGGGATGTCGACATCGGCGCGCTCGACCCGTTCCTCATCGGCACGACGCTGTCCTTCCAGGGCCTGGTGACGGGCGACGGCTCGCCGCATGGCTCGCTCACGAACGTGATGAGCTTCGTCGTGGAGTGAGCCGAGGGCACTCGTGGCCCGGGGGCGCCCCGCTCAGGGAGTGCCGGCGAGCGTCGGGCCCTTCGTGAGCCGCCACCAGCTGACGGCGCAGAGGGCCCGATAGCGATTCAAGGCCTGGAGCTCCTCGGGCCTCGGCGGCCGCTGCTGCATGTCCCACAGCGTGAGTGCCGTCTCCGGCGAATCGCTGCGGATGATGAAGTCCGGCCCGAGAATGGCGGGCATGCCGGCGCCGATCTGCACGCGGTCCGGATCGAACAGGTTGCTGCCGAAGGCGTGATACTTGAAACCGGCCGGCGCAGCCAGCTCGACCAGCGTGGGCACGATGTCCAGGTGAGAGCCCGCGATGCGCGCAGGATCCTCGACCGGGGGCAGGATGCCTTTCCCGCGCCAGAGCATGAGCACGGCGCTCTGCTCGTAGGCATCCGGCCGTTCGTTCAGGAAATCGCGGGACCAGTGATCTCCCGTTGCAGCAAAGACAGACCCCGGCAAGCGCTGCTCCGCCCGGGTGATGAAGTTGCCGAGGCAGTGATCCGCGAACCAGAAATGACCCAGCGCCTTGAGGGTCACGGAGCCTTCCCACAGGGGACGGATCGCTTCCGGGACTTCGTGGAGTGGAAAGCCCTTGCCGTAGACATCCTGGTCGAAGGGACGGTGATATCCGGCGGAGAGGATCAGGTTGAAGCTCGGCGGCTCGGCGGGCACGTGCTCCTGGACGAAGTCGAACAACTGGTCGTCCTCGGCCCCCCATTCGCGCGTGAGGCCGCCCTTGACCATGTCGCCTCCGCCATAGATCTCCTCGAACCCCTGGTCCGCGCAAAAATCACCGAAGCGCTGCCAGCTCAAGTAACCCGCGTAGAACGCGCGCGTTCGATAGCCGAGCTGCTTGAAGATGGCCGGAGCCGTCGTGGGAAAGGGCTGGCGGCTGGCGGGTTGGTAGTTCACCACGGCACCGGCTTCGGGCAGGCCAGTGATCAATGCACCCACCGAGGTCATCGTGCCCGTGCCTGCGGACACGAAGGCCGGGATCAGGATGCCGTCCTGCGCCAGCCCGCGCACGCCCTCGACGAGGCCCAACGACCGGTAGCGCTCGAGAAACGGCCACGCGTCGTAGCTCTCCATGATGATGAGGAAGATGTGCCGGGGCCGTTCGGCCGGTGGGCCCTTGGCGACGCGCTCGATCAACGCGTCCAGGTCGTCGTACGACGGCTGCGATGGAAAGGCCGTCCGGGCCGCCTCGCGAATGTCGCCGCTCGGCCAGAGCACGCGCAGGTCGCTGCCGCGGATGAGCTGGAGCTGACTGTTCACCGCATAGAGCAGCGCCGAGTAGGGATTGACGACCATCTTGTTCAGCACCAGGTCGCCGGTGACGGCGGCATCCTTGAGTTGGATCGGTCGGGTGCCGAGCGAGCCGCGCAGCCCGGCGAAGGCACTCGACAGCAGCAGCAGCACCACGGCCGTCCGTCGCGGCCACGAGGCGACGCGCGCTGCCAGCCGGTGGCCGTCGACCCACGGCTTCGCGAGCAGGGCCTTCACGATCAGCCAGGGTGCGACGATGCCCAGCCCGAGTCCGAGCAAGGCGGGGACGACCGGCAACGAGGCCCAGACGGTCCTGAGCACGGCCTTCGCGTCGTCGAAGACGAGGCCGAAGACCCAATGGTTGAAGTGGTCCTTGTACTCGGCGAAGAACAGGATGGCCGCCGCGCCCAGGAGGGCGCTCAGGACCACGAACACGCGTCCCACGACCTGGCGGAGACCGCCGGCGAAGCGGCCGCTCAGGCCGAGCAACGTCGCGAGGGTCGCGAACACTCCCGGGAGCGCCCACATCGTGGCGACGGTGAAATCGAAGCGAGCGCCGGTGAGCGCGCTGTCGAGGATCGCCCCCCACGTCGCGTTCGGGCCGAGGCTCCGCGAGAAGGCCAGCAGCATGATGGCCCGGAACACACCCAGCCAGATCACGACGAAGACCCAGAGCTTGAGGTCCAGCTGGGCCTGCGTCAGGAAGATGGCCCACCGGCGACCGGCCGGATCCGTCGATGACGCGTTCGTGGGTGAACCGGAGCGCAGGACGGACAAGCCGACCATGCTAGCTCACGCCGCGAACCTTCAAGCCGGCGGAACGAACCGCGCTCGGGCACCGGCCCATCGCGCCGCGAGCGCGAGGGCCGCCAGCAGCGCGATCGATGCTGCCGTCCGCACCGGTGAACCGTAGACGTCCCTCCATCCGGACACGGCCAGCATGTGCTTGGCATCACCCATCAGGCTGACGGTTCCGTCCAGGGGAACTTCCTCGGCCTCGAGGGCGTCCGGCTTCACATCCACCAGGACCATGTGGAAGCGCTCGCCGGGCGCCTGCAGGTCGCCACCCGCACCTCCCGTCGAGATCCACAGCGTCCGCTCGTCGTCCGCGCGCAGGTACCCATGGTAGTGGGCGGTGAGCACGGCGGCGGGTGGAGTCTCCCCGAAGGCTTCCGCGATCCATTCACCGCGATCGGCCGCGTGCACCGGCCTGCCCCGCACGACGCAATCGATGGTGTTGCGGTGCATGACCAGGACCGACCGGTCGAAGGCGCCCTCGTGCGCAGCCAGCTCGCTGCGGACGAATTCCACGCAGCGCGGATCGTTGCTCGCATCATTGTTGTCGACGAACAGGAACAGCACCCGGCCGTGAACGAACGAGAACCACTCGGGGCCGAGCCAGCGCCGGAACAGGCTGGGATCGTTCTCGACGAGGTCGTGATTGCCGATGGCCGAGAACGTGGGCAGCTTCGCTTCGCCGAGCCCGTCGAATTCGCGGGCGAAATAGGCGAAGTCCGCCTCCGCAGGGACGTCGACCAGGTCTCCCGGAATGATGGCGAAGGTCGCGCCGGCTGCAGCCGCCTGCCGCATGAGCCCGGTGAAGACGTACGGTCGCTCTTCCGGGTCGCCGAGCACGGCGAAACGGAACGAGCCGTCGGGTGACGCTGGAATGGCGGCGACATTCGCGCCCGAGTTGCCCAGCGACGGGACGGGCTCGCGCCGATGGCACAGCCAGCCCGTTGCCGCGATGAGGAGCAGGTACGCGGCCCACGCTCCCGCCAACGACAAGGCCACGCGCGATGCGACCGGCGAAAACCTGCGCAGGTGTGCGGGCGCAGGAGGCGCGGGAGGCGCACTCGACGGCACGGGCGGTGACATCACGCGAGCCATCGTAGCTTGTCCCTGCGTCGGGGAATGACGCATTCGTCAGGGGGCAGCGCGCGCCGCGATCGGCGCGTCACTCGGCGCCGACTACGGCTGCACGCCGCGCAGGCCGTTGCTCGATGCCCAGCCCCCGACCTGAGTCGCGTCCGGCCACCAGGCCTGCGCGACGAAGCTGAAACCGGGTGGCAGACCTGCGGGCCAGATGCCGGCCAGGATGTGGTCGTCGGGGAAGGAGATCGGGAGCAGCGGCCCGAGCACCACGTCCGGCGCGGGCCACAGGATGCCTCCCTTGAAGGGCAGGCCGAGCTCGTGGAGCGAGGCGAACAGCCAGACTGCGCCAGAAAACGCGGGCTGCATCTTGAACTCGACCCCCTTGCCCGCGATGAGGCCGCCCGCACCCGCGAGCCACGGGACGGTCTCGATGCCGCCACCCAGATTGGTCCATGGGTCTAGGTGAAGCGCCCCATCTCCGAGGGCGAGAAGTCGGGGTCGGTGAACACAGGGTTGCCGCTCTTGATGCAGGGCGAGCCGGGCTCCAGCGTGTAGTCGCCGTCGTACGGGCTGAGCGCGCGGATCTCGATGTCGAGGCCCTGGGTGTCCAGCGGCCCGGTCCAGGTGCCCGGCCAGACCACGATCACGTCGCCGTCGGACGAGGCGTCCAGCGCCTCCTGGATCGTCGCGAATTCGCCGGGCACGAAGTGAACGGCGATTTGCGCTGACGCTGGAACGACGGCCCCCGAGAGCAGGACACAGGCGGCTGCCACGCCGGAGTGGAGCATCGGACCCTCCGATCGCCGGCTCCCGGCCGGCGCGGCCAGTGTAGGGCGCAGGCCTCGGAAAATCCGCGACAGCCCGCCGCACGTTCCTGCGCATGGACTCTTTCGTGCCCGCTGCGACCGCGGTTTCAGGCTCGTGCCAGCGCAGCGCGCGCCGCGGGCGACTGGATGCGTCCGCGCTAGACTCGCCGCATGGACAAGGACCGGCCGCCGGACCCCGACGCGGAGCCAGCCGCCGGCCCGGTGGCCATCACCTCGCTGCTCGCGCGCGCGCAAGAGGGCGACCGGCAGGCGACGGACGAGCTGCTGCCGCTGGTCTACGAGGAGCTGCGCGAGCTCGCGGACCGCTTCCTGTCCGCGGAGAAGCGCGGCGCGACGCTGCAGCCGACGGCGCTGGTGCACGAGGCCTACCTGCGGCTGGTCGGATCGGACCAGGCCGGCTGGGAGAACCGCGCGCACTTCTTCGGCGCGGCCGCGAGGGCCATCCGGCGCATCCTGGTCGACCGGGCGCGCGCGCGCCGTGCCGCGCGGCGCGGCGGAGGCCGCCCGCTGCGGCTGGACACCGACGCGCCGCTCGCCGGACCGGAGCCGTCGCTCGACGTGCTGGCCCTCGACGAGGCGCTCGCGAAGCTGGCCTCCATCGACGCGCAGAAGGCGCGCGTGGTGGAGCTGCGCTTCTTCGGCGGACTCAGCGTGGACGAGACGGCGGCCTCGCTCGGCGTCTCGGCCAGCACCGTGGCCCGCGAGTGGGTCTTCGCGCGCACCTGGCTGCACCGCGCGATGAGCGACGAGAGGCGCGCGTGACCGCCGAGCGCGATCTCTTCCACCGCGCGGAGGAGCTCTTCCTGCGCGTGACCGCGCTGCCGGAGGCGGGGCGTGCGGCGGTCCTCGACGAGGCCTGCCGGGCCGATCCCGCTCTCGCGCGCGAGGTGCACTCGCTGCTCGACCACGCGCGGCAGATGGGCAGCTTCCTCGAGGAGCCCGCGCTGGGCGCGGACTTCGAGCTGCAGTCGCAGGACGCAGAGGACCTGACCGGCCAGCTCGTCGGGAGCTACCGGCTCGAACGCTGCATCGGCTCGGGCGGCATGGGCACGGTCTACCTGGCCACGCGCGCCGACGCGGAGTTCAGCCAACGCGTCGCGATCAAGCTGGTCAAGCGCGGCATGGACAGCGACGAGATCCTGCGCCGCTTCCGCGCCGAGCGGCAGACGCTGGCCTCGCTGCACCATCCCAACATCGCCCTGCTGCTCGACGGCGGCGTGACGGCCTTCGGCCAGCCCTACCTCGTGATGGAGTACGTCGAGGGCGAACCGATCGACCGCTACTGCGACCACCAGCGGCTCCCCATCGAGGAGCGGCTGGCGCTGTTCCTCACGATCTGCGACGCGGTGCGACACGCGCACCAGAACCTCGTCATCCATCGCGACCTGAAGCCCGCCAACATCCTCGTCAGCCGCGAGGGCGTCCCCAAGCTGGTGGACTTCGGCATCGCCAAGCTCATCGCGCCCGGCGAGCGACCGCACGCCACGGCGCCGCAGGAGCGCCGGCTCACGCCCGAGTACGCCAGCCCCGAGCAGGTGACGGGGCGGCCGGTCACGACCGCCTCCGACGTCTACTCGCTGGGCGTCGTCCTCTACGAGCTGCTGTGCGGGCACCAGCCCTATCGCTTCCCCACCCGCACGCCGGCCGAGATCGAGCGCGTGGTGGCCGGGGGCACGGCGCCGCTGCCCAGCGAGGCCGTGACCCGGGTCGAGCGCATCGAGCCCGGTGAGCTCGCCGATACACAGCATGCCGTCACGCCCGCCGGAGTGGGCCGTGCGCGCTCGGCAGGGCCCGACGCGCTGGCGCGCCGGCTGCGCGGCGACCTCGACACGATCGTGCTCATGGCGCTGCGCAAGGAGCCCGAGCGCCGCTACGCCTCGGTGGACCACCTGGCGGGCGACATCCGCCGCCACCTCGCGGGCCTGCCCGTCTCGGCGCACCGCGACACCTTCGGCTACCGCTTCGCCAAGTTCGCGCAGCGTCACCGCGTGGGTACGGCGCTGGGCGCGGTGGCCGTGCTGCTGCTCGTGGCCGCGGCGAGCAGCGTCGCGTGGCAGGCCCGCGTGGCCTCACGTCAGCGCGACGCCGCTCTCGCCGCGCGTGACCAGGCCGACGCCGCGCGGGACCAGGCGAAGGCGACCGTGGACTTCCTGCAGGAGATGCTGGCCTCGGTCGACCCGGGCGTGCGTGGCCCGGACGTGACGGTGCGCGAGGTCCTCGATGCCGCGGCGTCGCGCCTCGACGACGAGCTCGCCTCGCAGCCGCTCGTGCAAGCCGGGTTGCGCACGACGATGGGGCGCACCTACCTCTCGCTCGGGCTCTTCGGCGAGGCCGAGTTCCAGCTGCGTCGCGGGCTCGAGCAGCGGCTGGCGCTGCTCGGCCCGCACCATCACGACGTGGCCGCGAGCCAGCTCGCCGTCGCCGAGCTGCTCTACGCGAGCCAGTCGCTCGACGAGGCGGAGTCGCTCCTGCGCAGCGCCCTCGCGACGTTCCAGGAGGTCAGCGGCGAGACCAGCGTGGACGCCGCCAGGACCCTGACCAGTCTCGGCGCCGTGCTGTGCCAGAAGGGCGAGCTGACGGAGGCCGAGGCGGCGCAGCGGCAGGCCCTGGCCATCAGCCGCGCGGTGACCGGCACCGACAGCCTCGACGTGGCGGTCAGCCTGAACAACCTGTGCGGCGTCCTCCTCGCCCAGGACCGCCTGGACGAGGCCGTGCCCTTGCTCACCGAGGCGCTCGAGCTCCGCCGCGCTCGGCTGGGCGAGCGGCATCCGCTGGTGGCCGAGAGCCTCGACAACCTGGCCGTCGTGCTCCACCGCCAGGGCGAGGTCGATCGCGCCGAGGCGCTCTACCGCGAGGCCCTGGCCCTCGAGCTGGAGCTGCTGGGCGACGCGCACCCCGAGGTCGCGGTGACGCAGAAGAACCTGGCCGTCCTGTACCTGCAGCGCGGCGACCTCGAGCAGGCCGAGGAGCAGTTCCGCGCCTGTCTCGCGACGCGCGAGGCCTGCTTCCCGCCCACCGACTGGCGCGTGTTCCTCACGCAGATCGACCTCGCGGACGTGCTCGCGCAGGGCGGCGCGTGGGACGAGGCGTCGGAGCTGCTGGAACGTGCTCTCGAGTCGGCGCGGGCCTCGTCCGCGGACGATGACAAGCGCGCGCGGGGCTTCCGCCGCGCGGCCGAGGTCTTCGACGCGCATGGCGACGGCCCGCGCGCCTCGGCGCTCGTGGAGGAGGCCCGCGCCGCCACCGCGGAGCCGACGGGCGCTGGGCCCCGCTGACTCGTGTACCCGGCCTTGAGGCCTAGGTCCCAGTCGAACGTGCCCGACGTCTGCGATGGTGATGACCCGCGCTACGGCGTCACGCCCTTCAGCGCGTTGCTCAGCGACACGCCCTGCACGGCGGCCGGGTCCCTCACCGCGTACTGCAGGTAGAGCGACGCGCCTGCCGGAACGCCCGACGGCCAGGTGTAGCCGAGGGACAGCGCCCCGCTCGCGTTCGTGCCCAGCGTCACCGTCAGGAAGAAGGGGTTGGCCGCGAGCACCCCGCCCTTGAACGGGATCGGCGCGCTCGAAAGCGACACGAACAGCAGGGCCGGCGAGGAGGGCTTGGCCGACGTCAGCGACAGGGTGCCGGTGCAGCCCGCGGCCAGCGTGCCCGTGCCCGCGAGCACCGGAACGCCGCTCGCGCCCGCCAGGCCCGAGCCGATGTCCGACCACGCCCACCCGAAGCGCCGCCAGTTGGACACCAATCCATCGGGATGGACCACGCCGCCATTGGTGATCAGCTCGCCGTTGTGGACCCACGCGGACGAGGTGATGGACGAGGGGGTCCCGTTGGCGGTGGCCATCGCCTGCCACGAAGTGCCATCGAAGCGCACGAGCCCGTCGGCCTCGGGGATGCCCGCGGCGTTCTCGAACTGCCCGCAGACGATCAGGTCGTCCCCGAACACGACGTACGCGAAGTTCCCGACGCCCGCGCCGTTCGGATCCCAGCTCCAGCCCGGGAGCATCGTCCAGGTGTTCCCGTCATAGGCCATGGGATCCAGGAAGCCCGAGATCAGCTTCCCGTTCCAGACCGTCATGGAGAAGTTGTTGAAGCCGCCGGG
>Ga0111538_10015136_pt1 | contig 10149 bp, 5 predicted proteins | sample SoiMethybrSBSTD1_FD_79669 | JGI IMG/M metagenome (GOLD analysis project Ga0111538, IMG submission 79669) | Bulk soil microbial communities from a Populus tree surrounding site in Tennessee, USA - Soil MetaG P. TD hybrid SBSTD1 (version 2)... | ecosystem: Environmental > Terrestrial > Soil > Tree... | reverse complement strand
TTTCCGCCGTTGATCTGCGAGCCAATAGCCATTATCGCGAAGCCTCGCCCGTGATCTGTGCCGAACGAGCTGTTTTCGTAAACTCTGCGGCCGAATTCCGTCATCACGATCACCGTGACGCGGTCGCGCTCGCGATTCAGATCGGCGTCGAAAGCGGCAAGCCCGCGCGCCAGCAGGTCAATCTGTTCAGCCTGCAATCCGCCGGTCGAGCCCTGAAAGAAATGCGTGTCCCATCCGCCGAGGTCAATGCAGGCGGCTTCAAGCCCGATGCGGGCTTTGACCAAACGAGCGATCTCGCGCAAACCGGCGCCGAAATCATCGTCGGGGTAGACCGCGTTGTTCTCTGCGTTGTATGGCTTGTTTCTGAGCGCTTCGACCCTGTCGAGCAGATCGAGCGTCGAGCGTCCGGGCGCGGCAAGCAACCCAACCTCCGCGCCGTACATTGACGAGAGAGCTCTGGAGACGGCAAGCAGGTTGTTCGACGGAACGCTGATTTGAATTTCATCGAGCGATCTCATCGCGCTGGCGGAAGGCGCGCCTCGCAGCGATTCGGGGATCGTCGGACCAATGGCCACCGCCGAGAGCGGCGTCATCTTTTTGCCTGCGCGCGAACGCAGATGGCGGCCGAGCCAGCCTCCGGCGACGCTGCGGCCTTGCGATTCGCCATGCTCCATTTGATCCTGCGCCTCGAAATGCGACCCGCTGGCGTTGTCCGAACCGACGCCTTGCGCAATGGCCAGCCTTCCCTCTTTGAACAGAGGCAGCAGCGGTCGCAGCTTCGGATGAAACGCGTAATAGTCATCGAGCCGGATCGCGGCGTCTTTCGTTTCTTCGTCGCCATTCGGCGGCGGGATTGAAATCGTCGGGCGAAGTTTGTAATAGCGATCATCGCCGTAAGGCGCGATCAGGTTGAGCGTATCAGCGCCACCTCGCAGGAAAACGCAAACCAGCGTTCGCCCGCCCGCGTCGGGTAAAGCCGATTCGTGACCGATGGTCACTTGCCGAAGAAAACCGCGTCGTGTGGTCAGGCTCATGCTCAACGCCTCACCCCGGGAGCGCAGGCGGCCTCGCCTTCGCTCCCGGGGTCATTTAGTAGCTTTGAAACGCAGGCGAAGCAAGAATCAATCCAAGCATCTCGGCCTTGCGTTCGTCTGTGTCAATTCCCTGGCTCCCCGCGTAATTGTTCAGCGCTTTCAACTCGGCCTCCGTCCCGGTGCGCCCGATGAAATGCGGCAATAATTGCGCCGGACCGGAAGCCCCGATCGCGTTTATCAAACGCTGCGGCTCGACTTGCGCTGACGGAATCTGATTCGCCGCGATCGCCAGAGCGAAATTCCATCGCCACAGCAGTGTGCCAAGCCACGGCGTGGCCTCATCCGGATAACCGTCTGGCGTAGGGTGTTGAAACGGCGCCTGCCCCATCCGCAGCAGATATTCAATGAGCGGCTTGTGGGCGTGCGTATCGGCGCCCGTCGCGCGCAGGCAACTGGCGATAAAATGAAATGGCCGTTTGAATTTGAGCCCGCGCGAAGCTTTGAATTCGACTGAATGAAGAACCTCGCGCAACATCGCCTTGATGTCCCCGCCGGTTTCAGTGAAGACTTTGGCCGCGCGATCGACCAACGTCACGGGCGGTTGGTCCGAAACCAGTTTTTGCGCGAGTTTCGTCGCGATGTGACGCGCGGTCGAAGGATGATCGCAGACGATCTCGACCACGCGATCTAAATCTCGCTCTCCGCCGCCTGCCGGGATCCGATGCCCGAGCACAGACTTCTCGCCGTCGTCGTGCGACGCGGGCTCGAAATAAACCGTGCCTTTGCGCCATTTCGTTCGCAATCGCCATCCGGTCAAACAGCGCGCGACTTCGTAAACATCGGCTTGCGTGTAACCACCGCTAACGCCCAACGTGTGCAGTTCCAGCAGCTCACGCGCGTAGTTTTCATTCGGGATGTCCTCGGGTCCAGCCTTCCTGTTCTCCTTGCCGTCGAGATAAACAAGCATCGCGGGCGAGAGGGCCGAGGCGCGGATCAAATCGCGAAATTTGCCGAGCGTATTCGCCCGAATGACCGAACGATCGTCGTAAGGTTTGAGGTAGATCGAGTCGCCTTTTTCGAGATTGATGTTCAGATGATCGGTCCAGAATCCGACCATCACCTCGAAGAGCTGTCGCCGGCTGTAGACCGCGCGCAGCAGCGTGTGGCGTGTAATCTCTTCACGCAACACCGGCTTTTTGTATTCGTAACAGGTTCCGGGTTCGTGATGCAGAGTTTCAAACCTTCGCGCCCGCAGGTCGCACAACGCGTCGTCAATCTTTTCTGGCGCGAGCTGCTCTTCGATCCAGGCTTCGGCGGTCATTGCCCGGACACGATCCAGATCGCCCGGCCACACGCCATACGAAGCCCGCGAGAGCAAATGGAACGTAGGATCAATCTCCGATCCGCCGGCCACGCTGACGCGTTCGGGGATTGTCTGGCCAAACTCTTTTGTGACGCTGCTGATGACGCGCTCGCATCCAACGAGAGCTGGAGGCAACGAAAAAACGCCGCCCGCCACAGCCGCCACTTTCATCCATTCGCGCCTCGTAGTCGTCATTGCTCTGCTCCGAATGTGGGCGCCGCTCCCAGTTCGGATGTCTCAACGGGGGACGCAAGCGCATGTCCAGACCGAACTCGTGACGCCGTTAACGCCCGCAGCAGCGAGAGCAGATTCGCGCCGCAGCCGATTATCACCGCCGCCGGCAATATCACGAACCATCCAAGGATCGGCAATAAAGAAGCCAATCCGAGCGCAACGCCTCCACGCAACGTCGCTCGCCAAGGTTGCTGCGAATCTATATCTCCGGAATGCTCGGCCAATCTTTCTCCAACAACGGTGACCAATCCGGCTACGCCGCAATTCGCGATCATCAGATAGAGACAGACCGTCGCCACAGCCGCGATCTTTCCCGCCGGGCCTAAATTGCCTAACACAGCCGCCACAAAGATCATCACGGCGGTGAGCGGCAAACCCGCGAGGAAAGGTTTGATCAAGCCCTTGCCGCAAACCGCGGCGGCATTAGCCACCGCGCGCGGCCACAACCCACGGCACAATACCCACAGTCCCGGAAAGGCCAGCAACAGTCCCAGGATCACGAAAAAGATCGCCATCGTATCAGCCATCAACATGGCAAACCCCTCCCACTAAATTTTTATTGATATCGTCAGCGATTTGACATTGTGATGAACGGATTCATGAATGAAAAAGTTCAGACAGGATGATGGGTGAAAATGATAGAAAGGATCGGATCATCGCCGACGCTTTGGTATCGAAATGCCCTCGGAGTACGGAAAATTCGAGACAAATGACGCAGTGCTAAAGATTCGCCGGGCCGGTACTGGCGATGTCGACGCCATCGTTCACATCTACGTCGACTCTTGGAATGCCGGCTTCGGTCCACGGATGCCGGCTATAGAAGCAGACGCTGCTCGTATCGGCAGATGGCAGATGGCTCTGGCGGAGTCTTCCATTATCGGCTGGTGGCTCGCCGAACGAGGCGACGACGTTGTCGGTTTCGTCGGGATCGGTCCCAGTCGTGATCCGATTGATCCGAACCTTGGTGAGATCGATACAATCGCAGTCGATCCGGTGGCAATTGGGGGGTCATGGCGTGACATATCGCAAGGTGAGCTTTATCAAGCGCGGCTCATCCGGCCCGGCGGCGACGCGAAAAATGGTTTGCGGCCCCGGTTCGTCCTGTGTCAGCCGGCGTGTCGCATCCGCGCCGGCCTCGCGCTCGCCCCTGGTCCAGGTCTTACCGCCGACGTTCGCCCTTTCAAACATCGCCGCCGTTGCGCCCCAGAGTCGCTCCCATTTCGTCACCAATTCATCGGTCAATTTCAGCGGCTCAGCGCCGATCGTAAGCTCTGTAAGCGGCTGAGGAGTAATTATCGCGATCAACTGTTCACCAGTCTGATCCATCCGGCCTCGAAGCATCGTGAAGTAGCTCGGGCGGTCTTCCTGCGCGGGGATTTCGATTAGCCGTCCGGCGGAGACCCGGTTGTCGCCATTGCGCGTGAGCGTAGTCGGAAAGATCAGCGACGGCTCGCCCAATCGCCCGTCGGCGTATTGCTCGCGATTGATCACATAAAGATAACCCGCCTGCTGCGATTCAAAGCTCATCCTGATTTTTTCGCCGATGCGCAAAGGTCTGCCGGCTTCCACGCGCTCCGGAATCCATTCGACGACTCCGCCTTCTTCATGAACGATGATGCGCTCCCCGACCTCCGCCGCCGTCGCGCGACGCAACCGCCAGATCGTCAGGCCGAGTTGCGTCGCCGGCGACGTCCGGCCTATCTCCGCGGATCCGACGCTCACGCGGCGATACTTGACGCGTGAGCGTCGAGCGGCGGACGACTTGACCGGACGCGCCTTGATGAACTCTTCCGGAACAATGTCACGTTCGAGACGGTGGGCGCCCTGAGGCTGGGCGAATAGGGACAGGCACAGAATGAATTGCAGAAGGTTCACTATCATATGCGACGCTCCGATATGATTATCGAAATCTGGAGGCGAATTGGCTCAAGACTATTTCCATTCGCCCTGCAAAACGAACGTGGCCCAGTAGTATGGCGCTCGCCATTGCCCCTGTCTCCACATCTCTACCTGGGCCATTCGGAGGGCGGCCGCCGGACGTTGATTCCCTTTCAACATCTTCCGATAGAACCTCGCCATCAGTTCCGATGTCGCCTGGTCATTGACGTTCCACAAACTGACCACGACGCGGGCCGCCCCCGAGTACATGAATCCTCGCGTCAATCCGATTAGACCTTCGCCTTTGACCGCCCTACCCAGGCCCGTTTGGCACCCGCTGAGCGTGACCAGTTCGACGGGCAACTTGAGATTGTAGACGTCGTTCGCGCGCAAAAATCCGTCTTGGGGCTGTCCTCCCTCGTCCACCATCGAGAGCGCCAGCGCCGAAAGCCCCGGCCGTTCGCTGTCGAGCAGGCCGTGCGTTGCGAAGTGCAGGTAACGATAACGACCGAGCTCGGGGTCGAGCGCGGCGCCCCGGCTGGCTTTGAAGCCGGTCGCCTTGAAAGTCGCCTCGGCTGGGGCGAGCGCCAGAATTTGGTCTGCCTCTCGCCGGGTGAAAGGCAGGCGCGGAAGTTTGCGCGCCAGGCCGCCGAACGCCTCTTCCGATAGATGTTCTATACTGCGCGACGCTGGCTGCGGATCCTGAGTCGCCGTCGCAGGCCGTTTGGCCGTCCTACCAAATCGCTCATCTTCGACATGAAAAACCGGGTCGGCCAACACCGCCAACAGCTTTGGCGCGATTGGACGCCCCGCCATCTCGCGCCTCTGCGTAGCGATTACCGAAGCCGAAGGCAGAATGACTATCTCATGATCGACGATCAAGGGATTGCGGATTGCGGATTGCGGATTGCGGATCTGTTTTCTCTCCTGGCCCCCGGCTCTCCCGCTCTCTGGCGCCGGCAACGCGGCGAAGGTGACGTAATGCAGCGCGCCGTCGGGAACGATGACCAGTCGCTTGTTGGCGGATTGGCCGGCGGCAGGATCGAGAATCATCCCGCTCAATAGTTTTGCCGCTTCGGGCAATTGAGCGTCGGCTTCGGCGATACGCCGGCGTCGCTGAAGCGGAGTCTCGCCTTCTACGGCCAGGCTGCGCGCCGTCAAATGTAGGCGGAACCGCTCGGCGGCAAGTTCGATCTGTTCGCGCTTCGGCAATTCATAAGTCTTCAGCGTCCGGTTGGTGATCGCCCAGAGCCAGCTCCGCTCATCGCCCAGCTTGTATTCGAGCAACAACGTGTCATCGTCCAGTTGTTGTTGGATCTCCGCCAGCGTGAGCGGCTGCGGCTGAACCAGAGCGTCGTAATGCGGATTGTCTTTGCGGATCGCCGCCCGGACCATCTCGAATTCATTTTCGAGCTGGCTGATCTCCTGTTTGAGCGGGGCCAATTGGGGAGAGTTCGCGCCCAGTTCCAGTTGGCGCGTGGCCTTTGCGCTGATCTGTTTCGTCAAGTCGCGCTCACGTTTGAGCAGCGCCGCGTCCACGCCCTCCCGAACATCGACGCGGGATTCGACCAGCAACTCAAGCAGGCTGCGCGCCCGCGCGCGTTCGCTCGCCTGCACGGCGAGCGCTTCGAAGCCTTCCGCCGGACGCGCCTGATGCAACCGCATTAGCGCGTCAATCTGGAGTTCGTAGAACTTCTGCGTCGAACCAAAATAGGAAGCCCGCAGTCGCTGGCTGCGGACATCCGCGCGCGTTCGCTCGGCGAGTGTGATGGCGGACTCGATCCACCGGAGGGCGGCGGCGAAGTCGCCGCGGACGCTTTCAACCACGGCAAGGCCATAAAGCGTCTGGGCCTCGCCGCTCCTGACGCCTCCATCGCGAAAGAAATTCAACGCCTGATTCAAATAGTTCCTCGCCAGCGGCAGATCGCCTAAGGAGGCGTGGACCATTCCCAGTCCGCGCAACGCGACAGCTTTTCTCCAAGGGTCATCTGTGGTTCGCAGAAGCAGAAGAGCTTGATCGTAGTGTTCCACCGCCTTTCCTGGATCAGATGAAGCAAGCAGATCACCCATCAGTAAAAGCACGTATCCTTCACCCAAGCTATCTCTTTCTTCCTGCCTGAGTTTCAGCGATTGCCGATAGCATTCCAACGCCTTTTGCGGGGCATTCGTTCGCGCGTATGCATATCCCAAATTCATCAGCGTCCAAGCTTCCTCGTTTCGGTCTCCAATCACTCTCCACGCTGCAATCGCTTGCTCGTAATATTCCATCGCCTTTCGCGATTCGCTCAAATGCTCGTATGTAAAACCCAGGTTATTGAGAGACCTTGCCTCCCCTCGCCGGTCTCCGCCACCCTGGTAGAGCTCCAAAGCGCGATTGTGATGCTCCAGCGCCTTCTGCCATTCACCTAGGATCTCGTAACCCCCTCCGATGTTTTGCAGAGTGTCCGCCATCTGTCGGCGATCATCCAGCCTCTGCCAAAACCGTAGCGATCGGTCATAATGTTCCATCGCTTTTTGCGGTTCACCGAGCGCCGCATATACTGCGCCCAAATTTAAGAGCGCTCGCGCTTCAAGGTAGGTATCGTTGAGGGATCTCCACTTCATGAGCGCTCGGTCGTAATATTCAAGTGATTTTCGCGGCTCACCCAGCGAGGTGTGTAGATTGGCAATATAGGTTTCCGCTATCGTTACTTCCCGCGCCTCTCCAGTTTCCATTACTAATTGCCTGGCCTGGCTATAGTATGAAAGCGATTGCTGCAATTGGCCTAGCCGCCGATGAATGAGCGCAAGGTAGTAGAACGCATGCGCTGTCATCAATTTGTCGCCCAATGCCTGCCATTGCCCCAACGCCTTCTCGAATCGCCGGATCGCTTGGGTTTGAGCTTCCGCAGTTGGATTGGCGCTCAACCGCCCTCCCTCGCTATAAGCCTGCTGAGCCTCGATCCATTGGCGATCCTGCTCAGTGGCGATTCCAACGATCTCGATCCTCACTTCATACCGTCCTGCCGGCGCGCTTTTGCTCGATGAACGAATCTCCACACGATAACTCTCAGCCTGCTCCGCAATGACCGAGGCGATTTCCGGCCCCTGTGTGCTGTTCAAACTATCCATCTCGGCCAGTTCTCGGCCCTGGAAGGTGGAGATTTTTATTGTGACATCTATTCCTTGCTGATCTACAACTACACGCAGGCGTTGACCGGGGCTGAGAGTGAGTTGAAAAGCGTGAGCCTCGCCGCCCGACAATTGGCGCCCCATGGTCTTGCCGGCTTCCAATGTCGGAAGGGTCTCCTGGCTGACGCCAGTTTGATCCCCATCAACCGTGACTGGCCACACCAGCGCGGTTAGCAGAAGGCAAAGAGCAATCACAGAGCGCGCACGTCGGCGGTAAAAGCGGAGTTCACTTGGGGGAGTCATGATAGCGCCTCATCTTGAATGTTTGTCCGGTGGCGCGATGGGATTTTTGGACGTCCAGTTTATATTGTCCCCATCACCGCGCAGCGGGCGCCGTTTCGCTTTGTCATGTGGGGGAGGATCCGGGACAAATTGCGCCGGGACTCCGCCAGTCCCAAAAAGCACTTTCTCACCATTCACCACCTCACAAAATCCATCGAACTTGAAATGGAAATTGTCATCATTAACCGGGTCGAAATCCTGGGTTGCTCCCAAAATATGAAAGTGGATCGCTCCATCCTCGTAATGGACGTATAAAGGAAAGGGGTTGTTGGCGACTCTTTTGACGTCCCCACCGAATTGTATTGCGCCTACGAATCTTGGATCCGCGCCTTCAGTCTCTATGAGATTGATAAGCCCCATATCCCACTTAGAACCGTCCTGACCCTCAACCCAGGCTTGAATAATCCATTGCCCTGCCGGAAAGTCTGCGCATAGATGCTCTGACTTTTTGCTCTTTTCTTTATGCATAATTTTCCTCCGAAGATCCCTGGGCGAGCATCGCTTCCAGCGCGCTTGGGCTTCCTCAGGCGGTCTTTGATCGAAGCAAAGCGCGTTCGAAGCGATGCTCGCCCAGGGGCGATGTTAATTGTTCTTACGCAGGCTGCGATTCTGCTCGTGCAGAGTGGCTTTGGTTAAACAGAGTCGCGCCTCAATTTGATGGCTTGTCCAACTGGGCGGTGAAGTGGTTCGGATGCCCAGAGCGCATCCCTCCCATTTTCGCCCGCTCTGTTCCATTGCGACCCGAAGCTTTCCGTGACTTTGGATGTCCCGGTTAAAAAATACGGGACCAGCGGATCATATCTCCCTTCAAAAACGAACTATGGCTTTCCTTCAAGGTTAGAGTGACAGGTTCAAGCGGACTGGCGCATTCCGCCATTTGACGGTCTCATGTCCGTCCCTTCCACACCCGTAGTACGAGAGTTCATCTCGAATCAGATCATACAAACCAACAGATTGCGGTAAGCGGTGTGTCAACTCGATGAGGCTGGCCAGGACATCACCCCGACCTCTGATGACGGTCTGTCGTGCGCCTTCGCCGCTTTGGGTCGTAATCTTGTCGGCGGCGCGCATGGCGAGCCATTCCCTGATGGAATCGCGCTTGGTCGTGTCGCTGACGACGCCTTGATCAACAGGATTGACCTTGTCCTTGATCGCTTCAAGCGACTGAGCGGCGAGCGCCGACCAGACAACCCATAGCTTTTCGACACCGGGGCGCTCGGAGAAGACGTACCAGCCGGTCAAGACTTGCCGGTTTGCCTCAACCCGGGCGGAGCCGTGATTGATGGAAGAAATCGGAAAGATGATTCTGTAATTGACATCGCCGCCGGAGGCCGGCCCCTCATTGAGCAAATAAAGGTAGCCTGCCTGCGGGCTGACAAGGCGGAACCGGAACTTCCAGCCGCTCTCGAAACTCTCGTGGCCTGAGGCTTCGAACGGCTCATCGAACGTCTCGCCATTCCGCATCTTCTGCACAATGATCGAGTAAGCGATCACGCGTTCGTGCGGCGCCGATTCGAGCGCAAAGGATAAAGGCAAGGGACGCGTTGATTGAACGAAGGCGGCCAGGATGCCCGAAACTGCCAGGATGAATAGGAGAACCGCGACCGCAGCCAGCGATCTTTTATGACGCGTTTTTCCGGCGATTCGTTCGATCCCTGGCGCCTCGATCGCCGCCGTCATGTTTAGCCTTCGACTCGCAATCGAGGTCTCGATCTCGGATCGGCGTTCGAGTTTGCGCTTGAGTTCTTGTATGTCGCGCAACATCTCAGGCGCCGATTGATATCGTCGCTCGCGCTCTTTCCTCAACGCCCGCGCCAGGACGTTTTGCAACTCAGGCTCGCCCGGTTCCGCGATCGGCGCCGGTTCGCGCGCGAGGATCGACGCGATAATGTCTGAAGGCGTCTCGCCCCTGAATGGCGGCGCTCCGGCCAGCAATTCGTAAAACACCGCTCCCAGGCTCCAGAGGTCGCTGCGGTGGTCTACGCTCTGCCCGCGCGCCTGCTCAGGCGACATATATCGGAAAGTTCCGATCAGCGCGCCGGGCGACGTTTCATACGAGTCGCGCGTCGGCATTGAGGAATAATCGGACGGAGCGGGCGCGACTTCGACCGGCTTGGCCAGCCCGAAATCGAGAACCTTCACAATGCCGTCGGGCCGCAGCATAACGTTTTCTGGTTTGATGTCGCG
>Ga0111538_10015135_pt1 | contig 10149 bp, 7 predicted proteins | sample SoiMethybrSBSTD1_FD_79669 | JGI IMG/M metagenome (GOLD analysis project Ga0111538, IMG submission 79669) | Bulk soil microbial communities from a Populus tree surrounding site in Tennessee, USA - Soil MetaG P. TD hybrid SBSTD1 (version 2)... | ecosystem: Environmental > Terrestrial > Soil > Tree... | reverse complement strand
AGCGCGAGCTCGTTGATGCGCGCGCCGCGTCCGAGCTCGCCGTCGAGTATCAGGCGCTCGATCTCGGCCTCGCAGATGCTGACGAGGGTCTGGGAACGGCGCAGCTCCACCGCTTGTTCAGCCGGGGACTTGGGAGGGACAGTGTCGGGGTGGGAAGCGGAGGCGACAGTCACAAGGCGGAAGGTAGACGAGCCTTATGAAACTGTCAACAGTTGACAATATGGAAATATATTACTTATCAGATCCTTAGCGGGGTCAGACCCCAGAAGGCTGCGGAGCCGCACGGGTCCGCAGCCATTATTTCGCCCGTTTGCGGACCTTCCTGGACTTGGGCGGGAACGGTTCCAGGGGGCTGGATAACAGCCGCTTCAGGAGCGCGTCCGTCTCCCTTCTCGCTGCCGCGTCCGGCAGCAAGTCCAGCTTCGCCAGTTCGGCGTCTATTTCAGCGTCAGTTAGGGGTTTGCGTTTCATATCTGTTTGGGCGGCGCATGCTACTTGAGCGCAGTAAACGCAGGGATCACTCTAGTTTTAATGAAATTGTACGCAAAGACGAGGGAATTTATTGCGGTCTTGTTGACGACATCACGCGGCATTCGATCTTCAAATCTTGGAACGATTACCAACTTACCCGCCATTTTCACGTCATGGCCATCCATTCTATTTTTGGCCTCAAACCTGGCGAGCACTGCGCCTACTTTCATGCGCCCGCGATAAGTCTTGATCGCGGTTATTCCATCCGTTCCGGAAACAGTGAACGTGGATCGCTTAACGTGCGACGCAGTGATGGGAAGCATACGATGTTTGTCCCAATCGTTGATGGTTTGAAGTATCGACAACTGGATGGCGTCAGGCTGTTTCCGCCGATGATATGGCTGAAACGTATCAACGAGAGATGCTGCCCGCTTCGGAAGATGCTTCAACCATCTTTTAGAAGCCCTGAAGTTCTTTTTGGTGCTGCAAATTGGAAATGCAACGCCCCTCTCTTCATCGCCAGTAAGTTTCTTCTTAACGCAGGCAAATGCGATATGGTCCAGAGCGGATCTGAGACAGTGCGCAGCATCCCCAAGAGCCAGCGCAAGATCGACCGGCAGTTTCTCAAGGGAGGCCAGTTCTATGACAAACCTCCCTTGGCCGCGTCTCTTAACCGCAGTGGTATAAAACTGAGAGTTAATGAATCGTTGCTCAATTGCCTGCGCCTCTTGTATGTGAATTTTGGCCCGCCGAAGCTTCTCCAAGGCAGATGACAGGTCAGGCATCGTGCTATCCACGATTAGGTTGTTTCTTGCGAACGAGGACCCCCATACATGGGCCGCTCCCGCTGATTCCCTTCAGAAGCGCATACATATTCGCCAGACTCCAACTCTGCTATCGGGTCACCGGTCACCGGTCACTGGTCACGCCGTCTTCACTAGTCCGCCTTTATCTTCGCTGCCTGGACGAGCTTGCGCCATTTGACGATCTCCTCCCGAATCAGCTTGTCGAACTGGGCGGGCGTGCCGCCCGCGGCGTCGAGACCTTGCGCGCCGAGAACCTCGATCATCGACGGCGCAGCGAGCACCTTGAGAATTTCGCCGTTCAACCGATCGACGATGACGCCCGGCGTTTTCTTCGGCACGACGATGCCCTGCCAGTTCTGCACTTCGAACCCGGGCACGCCGGATTCCGCAATCGTCGGTACTTCCTGAGCGGCCTTGGCCCGCGCCGCGGTGGTGACGCCCAGCGCCCTCAGCTTTCCGGTCTTCAGGTGGGGCAGCACGGGCGGCATCGTGCTGAAAATCATCTGGACCTGCCCGGCGAGCAGGTCGACGAGCGCCGGTCCGGTGCCCTTGTACGCGATGTGCACGATGTTGACGCCCGCCGCGTGCTTGAACAGCTCGCCGGTCATGTGCAGCGATGAACCGGCGCCGGCTGAGGCGTAGTTGAGGGCGCCCGGCTTTGCTCGCGCCAGCGCGAGCAGTTCCTGGACGCTGCGCGCCGGGACGCCCGGATGGACCGCAAGCAGGAACGCTGACGTCGCAAGCATGGACACCGCCGCGAAGTCGCGCGGCGGATCGTAGGGATTGTTCGTCCGCAGCGCGGGGTTGTGCGCGAGACTGCCCATGCTGCCGAGAAGCAGGGTGTAGCCGTCCGGATCGGAGGTCGCCGCGATCTGGCCGCCCAGCATGCCGCCGGCCCCGCCACGGTTGTCGACGACGACCTGTTGTCCCAGCGGCTGAGCGAGCCTCTGGCCGACCGCCCGGGCAAGAATGTCGTTTCCGCCGCCGGGTGGAAAGGGAACGATGAGCCTGATCGGACGGTCGGGGTATGAAGCGCGTTGGGCGTACGCCGGTACAATCAGCGCGAGCGTGCACAGCAGGATGGTAAAGCGCATCAGGGAAAAGGAGTGTTTGTGGAAATCGGATGTTAAGCTCCGCTGATCGATCCGACAAATCGACGATGATCTGCGCTCCGTTCCGTCCGATGCTCGTGGCCGTTCTCGGTCTCGCATTCCTGGCGGGCTTCACGCCGCAATGCGCGGCGCAGGCGCCGCTCGAGCCCGAGGTCGCCGACTTCATCGACGAGATGGTGGGGAAGCACCAGTTCCGTCGCGCGGAGCTCGCGCGGCTGTTCGCGAAGGTGCAGCCGCGCCCTTCGATCATCAGGGCGATGACCGCTCCGGCCACGGCAAAGCCATGGCACGAATTTCGCGGAATCTACGTAAACCGCATCCGCATCGAGGGGGGCGTGAAGTTCTGGCGGGTGCACGCCAGCGCCGTGGAGCGCGCGAGCCGGGAGTACGGCGTCCCCCAAGAGCTGATCGTCGCCACCATTGGGATAGAAACGCACTACGGCAGGAACACGGGCAGCTTCAGGGTCCTCGAAGCGCTTGCCACGCTCGCCTTCCAGTACCCGCCGCGCGCGGAATTCTTCCGCCGCGAGCTGGAGGAATACCTGCTCCTCGCGCGCGAAGCAGGGCTCGATCCCATGGCGGTGAGGGGATCCTATGCCGGGGCGATCGGCATCCCGCAGTTTCTGCCGAGCAGTTACCGGGCGTACGCCGTCGATTTCGACCGGGACGGGGTCCGCGATCTGATCGGCACGCCGGCAGATGCGATCGGCAGCGTCGCCAACTACTACCGGCAATACGGCTGGCGCGAGGGCGAGGCGGTCGCGGTGCCTGCCGAGGCGAGCGGCAGCTCGGTCGACACGGCGAAGATCGGGGACATCAAGCCGCAGACGCCGGTGGGGGAACTGCGCCGCCGGGGCGTCGTTCCGCTCGCCGCCGTCGGCGACGAGGCCGAGGCGGCACTCTTCGTGGTCGAGACGGAGAACGGCCCGCGCTACTGGCTGGGTCTCAACAATTTCTACGTGATCACCCGCTACAACCGCAGCATAAATTATGCAATGGCAGTATGGGAGCTCGCGAACGAAATAAACGCGGCGATGAAACTCGCGCGCTGAAGCAGTAAATTACCTATTGAAAAATGGAGCTTCGCAGTCCGCCGCCTGCGGGATTGGCTCGTCTTGCGTGGATCGTGCGGGACCTGCGACGTCATTTTTTCGTGGCAGGGATATACCTCGGTTCCTCATTTCCCGTCTGCGTTGACGCCTGACCCCTGACCGCTGACGCCTGACGGGTTCTGAGGAAACGCGACGACGTGGTCCAGCTCCAGGCGGATGCCGATTTTTTCGCCGATCGCGTGGTTGTGATGGCTGGGCACCAGCGACATGACGCGCCCGCCGAGGGGCAGCCGCAGGGTATAGAGGAACTCTGCGCCGCGGAACGCCTTGTGCAGTACCTCCGCCTGCAGAGGGCTGGCGTCATCGTGCAGGATGTCGTCCGGGCGCAGGAGCACGTCGACGGCGGTGTCCCGCGGCCAGGAGTGGGGCCCGCTCGCATGGTATACGCCCAGTTCGATCCCGATGCGGCCGTCTTCGAGCACCGAGCCCGTGAGAAATGCGCCCTGTCCTACGAAATCCGCCACGAAGCGCGTCGCCGGCCGATGATAGAGTTCGTACGCCGTTCCCCATTGCTCGATACGCTCCTCACGCATGATGCCGATCTCGTCGGCGATCGCGAACGCGTCGTGCTGGTCGTGGGTCACCAGGATCGCCGTGATGGTCTGCTGCTTGAGGATGTCGCGCACCTCCAGGCCCAGGCGCTCCCGCAGATCGACGTCGAGATTGGAGAACGGCTCGTCCATGAGCAGCAGTTCCGGCCGCGGCGCCAGCGCGCGAGCCAGCGCGATACGCTGCTGCTGCCCGCCGGATAGCTCGTGCGGGTAGCGGTCGGCGGCGCTCTCCATCCCGACCATTCCGAGCATCTCGCGGATGCGGGAGGCCCGGTCCGTGGCGCCCAGCAGCCGCAATCCGAAGCCGATGTTGTCGGTGACGGTGAGATGCGGAAACAGCGCGTAGTCCTGGAAAACCATGCCGATACGGCGCCGTTCGGGGGGGAGGACGTAGCCGGGCCGGCTCACCTCTTCGCCGTTGATGGCGATCCGTCCGGCGGCGATGCTCTCGAACCCGGCGATGCATCGCAGCGCAGTCGTCTTGCCGCAGCCGCTCGGGCCGAGGATGCAGCCGATCCGGCCGCGCCCGAGCGCGAGCGAAAACTCGTTCAGCACCCGGTGGCCGTTGTAGCCATGCCGGATCGTGGCGATTTCCAGGAGCGGGGTGGCCATGTCCTTTGAAGCCCATATCCCAGAGGGATATGGGCTCCCCTCGTTCATACGGGTATTATAGCGTTAACAAGACGCATTCTCGTTTTCAATGGAACACGTAATGCCCATGCTCGGGCGGCGGGTGGAGTGGAGCCCGCTCACCGTATTGGCGATTCTTGCCGCCAGCCTGATCGCCGTGCCGGTGGTCGTCGTGGTTTCCAACGTCTTCATGCCGTCCGGGGACACCTGGGCGCATCTCGCGTCCACCGTCCTCCCGGAGTACGTCGCCAACACCCTGTGGCTCATGCTGTGGGTAGGGATGGGCGTGACGCTGGTCGGCGTCGCCACCGCCTGGCTCACCACGATGTGCCGCTTTCCCGGCCGCGGATTTTTCGAGTGGGCCCTGATCCTGCCGCTGGCGATGCCGGCGTACGTGATGGCCTACGCGTACACGGATTTCTTCCAGTTCACGGGGCCGGTCCAGAGCACTCTGCGCGCGTGGTTCGGCTGGAAAGCCAGGGAGTACTGGTTCCCCGAGGTGCGCTCGCTCGGCGGCGCCGCGCTCATCTTCTCGTTCGTTTTCTATCCGTACGTGTACCTGCTGGCCCGGGCGGCCTTCCTCGCGCAGGGTGGCGGACTGATCGAGGTCGGACGCAGCCTCGGTTACGGGCCGTGGCGAAGTTTCCTGCGCCTTGCGCTGCCCCTCGCGCGACCCGGCATAGCGGCCGGCGTCGCCCTTGCGCTGATGGAGACGCTGGCGGATTTCGGCACGGTCGCCTACTTCGCGCTGCCGACGTTCACCACCGGCATCTATCGCGCCTGGCTGTCGCTCGGCGATCGTGTTGCCGCCGGCCAGCTCGCCAGCGCATTGCTCGGATTCGTCGCGCTGATACTCATATTCGAGCGCGTAAGCCGCGGGCGCGCGCGTTTCGATGCCCACGCCGCTACGCGCCGCCTGACGGACCGCCGCCTGGGCGGGCTCTACGCCTGCGGCGCGGTCGTCGCGTGCGCGCTGCCGGTCGTGATGGGGTTTCTGCTGCCGGCCGGCATCCTGCTGGAGCTCTCGGTGAGCGGAGGGGAGTTCCGCGCCGACGCGCGGTACGCGGCTCTCATTTTCAACAGCACTTCGGTGGCGGGCATCACCGCCGCGTGCGCCGTGGTGCTCGCCCTCCTGGTCGCGTATGCGGCGCGTGCCAGCCGCAACCTGGTGACCCTTGCCGCGCACCGGCTTGCGTCGCTGGGCTACGCCGTGCCGGGCGCCGTCATCGCGGTGGGAATACTGATACCGGTGACGCGCCTCGATCACCTGCTGTCGGGGTGGCTCCTGTCCGTATTCGGGATTTCAACCGGCCTGATCCTGACCGGGGGCTTAGCCGCGCTGGTATACGCCTACCTCGTGCGCTTTCTCGCAGTCGCGCTGCAGAGCGTGGAGGCGGGGCTCGCCAAGGTCACGTCCAGCATGGATGACGCAGCGCGCAGCCTCGGCGCGGCGCCGTTCGGCATACTCACTCGCGTGCACGTGCCTCTGCTCGCACCCAGCCTGCTCACCGCGGCGCTGATGGTATTCGTGGACGTGATGAAGGAGCTGCCGGCGACTTTCATGATGCGGCCGTTCAACTTCGATACGCTGGCAGTGCATGCCTACAACCTGGCGGCCGACGAGCGGCTCTCCGAGCTTGCGGCGCCCGCGCTGACCATCGTCGCCGCGGGCCTGGTGCCGTTGATCGTGCTCTCGCGCTCGGTCGTCCGCGCGCGCGTTGCTGCGGAGCGGAGCTAGCACGCGCAAATTCCAAGCGCCAAGCACCAAACTCCAAACAAGCATCAACTCTCAAGCACCAAATGCCAAACGTGTTTGTGAGTTGAGACTTGGAGCTTGGTGCTTACTTGAACCCTGACCGGTCCGCGATTTTCTGCGCGGTCGGCTGGTTCTTGCCGACGATCGACAGGTTGAGCGTGTCGGTCTTGAACTTCCCCAGCGTCGCAAGCTGGGCGTTGTCCGGCGTCACCGAGGCGACAACCGGCCATTCGTTATTGCCGTCGGCGAAATATTTCTGCGCCTGGTCGCTGGCCAGGTACTCGAGGAACAGCACTGCGGCCTCCCGGTTCGGCGCGTGTTTCAGGACGCCGCCGCCGGACACGTTGACGTGGGTGCCGCGGTCCTTCTGGTTGGGAAGCACCACGCCCACCTTCGCCACTGCCTGGCGCTCCTCGGGCTTCTGGGACCGCAGCAGCCGAACGTAGTAATAGGTGTTGCTGAGGGCGAGATCGCACTCGCCGGATGCGACGCCCATCAACTGGTCGGTGTCGCCGCCCTTGGGGGCGCGGGCGAGATTGGATGCGACCGCCTTGCTCCACTCCTCGGTTTTCGCTTCACCCATGTAGTTGACGAGGGAGCTGATGAGCGAGAGGTTGTACACGTGCCCGCTCGAACGCGTGCAGATCCTGCCCTTCCATTTGGGATTGGCGAGATCCTCGTAAGTCGCGATCTCGCCGGGCTTCACCCGCTCCTTGCTGTAGGCGATGATGCGCGCGCGCGTGGAGAAACCGTACCACAGCCCGTCCGGATGGCGGAAAGCGGAGGGGATGCGCGCGTCGAGCACCTTGGACTTGACGGGCTGGAACAGGCCCAGCTGCTCGGCGCGCCACAGCCGGCCGGCGTCCACCGTGATCAATACGTCCGCGGGGCTCTTGTCGCCCTCGTTGCGTACGCGCTCGATCAGCGGATCCTCGCCGCCCTCGATCAGGTTGATCTTGATACCGGTCTGTTTCGTGAAGTTGTCGTAGAGCGCCTGGTCGGTCTGGTAGTGGCGCGACGAATAGAGGTTCAGCACCTTGTCTTGCGCCGTTGCAGTAACCGCACCGACCGCGAGGGACAGACCCGCGGCAAAGGCGAACACTCTGGTCATTTCTTTGAGCATCATGGCCATTCCTTGCTGGATCGGATTCAGAAGGGGTGTATATAACGAGTGCTAATGCTAACAAGAATGATTCCCACTAGCAAGACGCCTGTGTGCCTGCGTGAGCGCCGCTGGTCCTCGATCCCTCGGAGTGGCGTACACTCGCGACGTGACTTCCTCGCTTCGACCACTATCGATACGCAGGGTGATTGCGACCGTCGCGGGGTTGCTTGCGGTCGCGACGGCATGGGCCCAGGTCACCGTGCTGGAAGTGATACCTCTGCGTTACCGTACGGTCGAGCAGGTGCTGCCCGTCATCCAGCCGATGCTGGCGAAGGGGGGTACCGCGAGCGGTCTCCAGGGCCAGCTCGTGATACGCACCACGCCCGGTAACCTGGAAGAGATCAGGCGCATCCTCGCGAGCATAGATACCGTGCCGCGGCGGTTGCTCATCACGGTCCGACAGGACGCGGACGCCAGCTACAGCGAGCGCGGGGTCGGGGTCTCGGGAAGGATGGGTACGGACCAGGGGCGCGTAACCGTTCCGGGCAGCGTCGCAGGACCCGGCGGCAGCGCGGTAGTGCGAGAAGGCGACGATCGCCTGCGCGCCCGGGTGGTGGATTCCAGCTCGGCGGACAGCGATCGCAACACCCAGACCGTGCAGGTGATGGAAGGCAGCCCGGCGTTCATCCGCGTCGGCCAGTCAGTTCCGGTCCAGCAGCAGCAACAGCCGCTCGTTCGCACGTTCCCCGGCGGTCGCACCGTGACGGAACAGGTCGTCGGCGGCGTGGAATACCGGGATGCCACGTCCGGTTTCTACGCGCTACCCAGGGTAGCGGGCGACCGCGTTACGCTCGACATCAGCGCGCAGCGCGAGGCGCTTTCGGGACAGGTCCAGGGCGGCTTCAACGTGCAGCGCGCGGTGACCACCGTTACGGGCCGGCTCGGGGAGTGGATAGAAGTCGTCGGTACTTCACAAACCGCCAGCGGACAGCAATCGGTGCTCCTGGGACGCACGGCCGCTACCGCGAGCGATACCCGCCGGGTGCTGGTGAAGGTGGAGGAATTGAGATAAAGGACCCTACGTCATCCCCTCCGGGTCCAGGCGGTGTTCTGCACTCGGTGTTTTCTCCCGACGGACCGCTGGCAAAAGCGGTCGCAGGCTTCCGCGCCCGCCCGTTCCAGGTCGAGATGGCCGAGGCAGTGGCCGAGGCGATCGCCGGCAACACCGTGCTGGTCGCCGAAGCAGGCACCGGGACGGGAAAGACCTACGCCTACCTGGTGCCGGCACTCCTTTCGGGCGGCAAGGTAATCGTCTCGACCGGCACGAAGAACCTCCAGGACCAGCTCTACGATCGTGACATTCCTACCGTCCGGCGCGCGCTCAATGTCCCGGTGACCGTGGCGCTGTTGAAGGGCCGCGCGAACTATGTCTGTCACTATCACCTGGAGCGCACTCTCCAGGATGGGCGGTTGCAGAGCCGCGACGATGCCCGGAATCTCCACGAGATCGAGCGCTTCGCGCGGACCACGAGAAGCGGGGACAAGGCCGCGTGTACCGCCGTTCCCGAGAATGCCTCCATCTGGTCGTACGTCACCTCCACGCGGGAGAACTGCCTCGGGGCGCAGTGCCCGCGCTACGACGCGTGTTTCGTGATGGAAGCGCGCCGGCAGGCGCTCGCGGCCGACGTGGTGGTCGTCAATCACCACCTGTTCTTCGCCGATCTCGTGCTGCGGGACGAAGGCGTGTCCGAGCTGCTGCCGGCCAGCAACACCATCGTCTTCGACGAAGCGCATCAGCTCCCGGAAACCGCGGGACTGTTCTTCGGCGAGAGCGTATCGACCTCGCAGCTGATCGAGCTCGCGCGCGACACGCGGCTGGAGGGCGCAGCGTCTGCCGCCGACTATGCCGGGCTGCCGGACGCCGGCCAGGCGCTCGACAAGGCCGCGCGCGACCTGCGGCTCGCGTTCAGGGAGGAGGGTGGCCGTTTTCCCATGCGCGCGCTCGCCGGCCGCGAGGATTTCGAATCCGCGCTGGGCATGGTGCTGCGGAAACTCGACGAGCTGGCGGCCGAGCTCCAGAAGCAGGCGGAGCGCAGCGAAGGGCTCGCGCGGCTCCTCGAGCGCGCGCTCACTCTCGCCGAGCGCGGGGAGCGGTGGAGGAGCGGCGCCGACGAGGAGCGCGTGCGCTGGGTCGAGCTCTTCGGGCGCTCGCTGCATCTCAACTCGACGCCGCTGTCGGTCGCCGGCATCTTCGGGCGCCAGATCGCGGGCCAGGCCCGCTCCTGGATTTTTGCGTCGGCGACGCTCTCCGTGAATCGCGATTTCAGCCACTATTGCGGCGAAATGGGGCTGGCGGGAGCGCGCACCGCGAGCTGGGACAGTCCCTTCGATTTTGCGGCGCAATCGCTGCTCTACGTGCCGGAGCGGCTGCCCGAGCCCAACACGCGGGAGCACACGGCCGCGGTGGTGGAGGCCGCGTTGCCGGTGATCGAAGCCGCGGGCGGCGGTGCGTTCGTGCTGTTCACCAGCCTGCGCGCCATGCGCGAAGCCCACGAGCTCCTGAGGAGCGCGTTCGAGGCGCGCGGACTCACCTACCCGCTGCTGGT
>Ga0111538_10015134_pt1 | contig 10149 bp, 9 predicted proteins | sample SoiMethybrSBSTD1_FD_79669 | JGI IMG/M metagenome (GOLD analysis project Ga0111538, IMG submission 79669) | Bulk soil microbial communities from a Populus tree surrounding site in Tennessee, USA - Soil MetaG P. TD hybrid SBSTD1 (version 2)... | ecosystem: Environmental > Terrestrial > Soil > Tree... | reverse complement strand
GCGGGAGAAAAGGCCGGCTGACCCGAAAGGTCGCCGATCCGCTCGATCTCCTGATTGTTCGCGGCGAAATGCTTCACCTGCGCGATCACGTGCTGGCTCTGGATTCCGCGGATCTCCGCCGCGGAGATCTGTCCGGCGAGGTACGGATCCTCGCCGAACGTCTCGGCGGCGCGTCCCCAGTACGGCACTCGCAGGATGTTCACCGTCGGCGCGAAGATGATGTTGTTTCCCTTGTCCCACGTCTCGGCACCGAGCGCGACGCCGAACGCCTCAGACAGCGACCGATCCCACGAGGCCGCGACGATCTGCGCGTTCGGGAACGCCGTCTTTCCGGGACCGCCGCCTCGCACTCCGTTCGGTCCATCCGTCGCCACGAGGGCGGGGATGCCCAGCCCCGGAACTCCGGCGCCGCCGCTGGCCGCGAGCGATTCCTTCTCGTCTCGCGTCATCTGCGCGAGGAGGGCGTTCGCCCGCTCGACGGGGCTCGGGTCCACGGCCAGCGCGGCGGTCGCGGTGAAGAGGAGGCAGCACAGGACGAAGGTCTTGATCGTGCAGACGTCGGTCTTTTGCGTCGAACTGGTCATTGTCGGTCCCCCCGCCTTTTGGGCGTCGGCACAGCTTAGGAGCAGAGGGGTTCGGCTGGCAATGAGAATCGTTCGCGGAGGGTGAAAAAGAGCCGCGGGGGGCCCTCAGGACGCGATGGCTGCCTGATCCTGAGCGCGTGCGGTGCCGGCCTCCGGAAGCCCGCGCTGCATCGCCGCCGGCTGTCCGATCCGGAACGCCAGGTTCGGGAACAGCCGCGGCAGCCGCAGCATCTTCCACACGAACACGCCCGTCGCCATGCGGTCGAGCCACGAGGACGTCGGCCAGCCGAGATGGATCACCACGTTCCGCCCGCGGAGCTCCTCCTGGACCAGGGCGAGGAGAGCCGTGATGCTGCGGTACACGCCGCCCGACTGGATGGCGAAGCGATAGTGATGGATACCCATCCGCTCCGGGATGGGCTGGCGTGGGGAGAAGAACGTCACGAGCGCCGTGCCCCGCTCTACGGCCATCCGCTCCGATTCGCCGGGCCGCCGTAGGTAAATGTGGAGCGGGCCGTCCGCCTCGCCGAGCGCGAGGATCATGTCGAGGGGGTAGTCGCTCCGGCGCACCTGCTGCACCTCGGGGCCGTAGCGGCGCGAGAACGGGATGCCCGCGGCCAGGAGCACGCCGACGACCCCGGCCCAGAGGCCGGTGCCATACGGCTTGTGGATCGCCAGGTAGACGAAGCAGGCGACGAGCATCGCCTCGAGCGCCAGCGTGCCCGCCCGGCTCGTCACGTACCCGCCGCGAATCTCCTTCGTGCCCATGAAGAAGCGGTAGATCAGGAGACAGCCGATGTTGATCACGAAGCTCGCGAGGAGCCCGATCGCGTACATCTCGGCGAGGATCGCCTGCGACCCGCGGGTGAGGAGGATGATGGCGGTGTAGAGCCCCGCGTTCAGCACGTGGATGCGGTAGAGCGAGGCGCGCCGGTTGGTCGCCAGGAGCCAGCCGAAGCGATAGCGGTGCCCCACGCGCTCGAGGAGCTCGCTCGAGGCGACGTAGGCGGTGTTCATCGCCATGATCAGGATCACGCTGCCGAGGAGTCCCACCACGACGGCGAACGGCGCGTTCGCCACTGCCGCGGCCCAGGCGGGGATGAGATCGCCCTCGTGCCGCGAGACGTCGATGGGCGCGGACAGGGCGAGCGCGGAGATGACCGGGGTGGCGATCCCGACGGTGAGCGCGAGGAACCAATACGCCTTCGAGATGTCGCGCCAGCTGCGCACGAGCCCGGCCGTCTGCAGCACCGACTCGATGCCCGAGTAGGCGAGGAGGCAGCTCGCGACGCCGATGGTCACGACGGCGATCGCGTGCGCCACGCCGCCATGCCCGATCGCATGGATCGCGCCGCCCGCGCTCCCCGCCATGAGCGCGGGGCTCTGCGGGTCCATGTGAATGATCCCGAGCGCGATCAGGTTCAGGAAGACGACCGCGGTCGCGATGAAGATCCCGAACGTCACGCGGGCGTTCTCGCGGATGCCGAGGACGTTCAGGCCGGCGACCGCCCAGATGATCGCGATGACCAGCACGCGCTCGGTACCCGGGCCGAGCGGCAGGAAGATCGTCCCGTTGATCACCGCGCTCACCGTCGAGATGCAGGCGGTGAGGATGTAGTCGACCATGATCGACGCGACCGCCACGAACGACGCCACGGGCCCGAGCACGAAGTACGAGAACGAGTACACGCCGCCGCCCCGGATACCCTGCAGCTCGAGGATCTGCGCGATCTCGACCATACGGCTCGAGAGGACGCGCATGAGGAGCGACGTCGCGGCGATGAAGAAGATCGCGTGCCCGCCGATGAAGCGGTGCGCCTCCGCCGGCGCGTAGAAGATCGACGTCGACTCGTCCATGAACGTGATGACGCCGATCGCGAGCCAGCTGAGATACCAGCGCCCGTCGCGGGCGTAGCCCAGGAGCCCCGGCCGGCGGAGCACCAGGACGATGCCGACCAGAAGGGCGAGGTTCAGCGCGAGGAGAATCCCGGCGAGCATGGCTCGCCCAATGCAGTGCGCGTGCCGCACGCCGCCGGGCACGTGCGACGGCCGAGTCTACGGCCGGCGGGCGCGGGACGCGTGCACCCTGCACGCCGGGCATTGCAGATTGCACGATGGCCGCGTGGCGTCCGGGGCCCCTGCGTGCTTAGCTCGGCATGGCCGTGGGCTCACTCGGTAGACGGCTCCGCCTCCTGACGCTCGGCCTGACGGCCGCATTCACGGTCACCGCGCTGCTGGCCGTCGCCCGCCTGCGCGTGCTCGAAGGCTCGGTCACGACGGTGCTGTCGCGGAACTACCGCAGCATCGAGGCCGCCGAGGGCATGCGCGGCGCCGTCGCGACGCTGCAGCTCGCGGTCCGCGACGGCCCGTGTGGATCCGCGTGCGCGGCGCTCGAGGCGGAGTTCGGGCGCTGGCTCGCGGTCGAGCACGGCAACTACACCGAGCCGGGCGAGCCGGCGCTCGTCGACGACATCGAAGGCCGGGCGCGCATGATGTTCGCGGGCGCGCGGGCGGGAAGAGCGCCGCAGGTGGACGGCGACGCCGCCGCGCTCCGTGCCGACCTCGATGGGCTCGTCGCCCTGAACAAGAGCGCGATGTTCGCCGCCGACCGGCGCACGCGCACGCTCGCGAACCGTTTGGTGCTCGGGACCCTCGGCGTGGTTGGCCTCCTCGCGGCGCTGGTCGCCGCGGTCGGATGGAGGCTCGCCGGCGCGCTCGCCCGGAACGTGGACGCCGTCCTCGACGAGACGGCCAAGACCGAGAGCATCATCCAGAGCATCGACGACGGGCTCGTGGTCATCGACGGGGCCGGGCGGGTCGTGAACGTCAACGAGGTCGCGTGCGCGATCCTCGGCCTCGAGCGCGCCGCCGCCGTCGGGCGCCGCTTCGATGACCTGGGCCTCGCCCATCCGCACTACCTCCGCATCCGCGAGGCCCTGCGCGAGCTCGGCACGCGCCCGGACGACGAGAACGTCCGCGCCGAGCTGACGCTCTTCCTCCGCGGGCGGGATCATCACTACGTTCTCAGGCCGAGTCACCTGCGGGCGCACGACGGCTCCGCGGCGGGGACGGTGCTGGTGCTGCAGGACGTCACGCACTTCCGCGACCAGGAGGCGCGCCGCGAGGAACTCGTCGGCACGTTGTCGCACGAGCTCGGGAGCCCGCTCACGTCGCTCCGGCTCGCCGTCGAGCTGCTCGCCGCCGACGCCGCGATCACGCCCGCGCAGCGCCCGCTCCTGGAGGCTGCCCGCGAGGACGTCGAGCGGCTCCAGGACCTCGCGCAGCGTCTCCTCGACCTGGCACGCATGCGGGCCATGGGGATCGTCCTCGAGCGCCGCAGCGTCGACCTCGCGGCGGTCATGCCGCGCGTCGTCAGCATCTTCCGGCCCCAGGCGCGCGAGAAGGGGATCGAGCTCGAGGCCGCGGTTCCGGGGGCGGGCGTCACGATCGTCGGCGATCCGACGAAGCTCACGTGGGCGTTCTCGAACCTGTTCTCGAACGCGCTCCGCTACACGCCGCGCGGCGGGCGGGTCCGTGTCGACGTCGCCCCCGAGGAGGACGCGGTGCTGATCGCCGTCAGCGACACCGGGCCGGGCATCCCATCCGGCCAGCGCGAGCGCATCTTCGAGCGTTTCGCGCAGGGCGGCGACGGCGGCGAGGGCGGCGCGGCGGGCCTCGGCCTCGCCATCGTCCGCGACATCGTCCAGGCCCACGGAGGCCGCATCCGGGTCGACAGCGCCGAGGGGCAGGGGAGCCGCTTCACCGTGGAGCTGCCGCGAGGGTAGATGGCCGGCGTCCTCATCGTCGACGACGAGAAGAACGTGCGCACCCACGTGGCGACGTACGTGCGCAGCCTCGGGCACGAGACCGAGGTCGCACCCGACGCCGCCGACGCCCTCGAGGTGCTCGAGCGCCGCGCCGTCGACGTCGTGCTCTCGGACGTCCGCATGGCGGGCATGGACGGCCTCGCGCTGCTGCGTGAGATCCGCCGCCGCTGGCCCGACGTCGTCGTCGTGCTGATGACCGCCTATGCGAGCGTGCCGCAGGCGGTCGAGGCGATGCGGGCCGGGGCGTGGGACTATCTCGTGAAGCCGTTCGGCCTCGATCAGGTGCGCCTGCTGCTCGAGCGGGCGCTGGACGTCCAGCGGCTCCGGCGCGAGAACCGCACGCTCCGCGCGGCGGTCGAGGACCCGGTGGTGCTCGAGTCGGCGAGCCCGGCCATGCAGCGGGCGATCGCCACGGCGCGCCAGGCGGCGGCCTCCGACGTGACCGTGCTCCTCACCGGCGAGAGCGGCACCGGGAAGAACGTGTTCGCGGCCGCGATGCACGGCTGGAGCCCGCGGCACACGGCGCCCTTCGTCACCATCCCCTGCACGACGCTCGCCGACCAGCTCCTCGAGAGCGAGCTCTTCGGGCACGTGAAGGGCGCGTTCACCGGCGCCTGGAAGGACAAGCCAGGGCGCCTGGAGGCCGCGCGCGGCGGCACGATCTTCCTCGACGAGGTCGGCGACCTGCCGCTCGAGCTGCAGGCCAAGCTGCTGCGCTTCCTCGACGAGCGGCGGTTCGAGCGCGTCGGGGGCAGCGCGACCATCAGCGTCGACGTGCGCCTCATCGCGGCGACCAATCGCGATCTGGAGAGCGACGTCCGCGTCGGGCGCTTCCGCGAGGATCTCTTCTTCCGGCTGAACGTGGTCGCCATCCCGCTGCCCCCGCTCCGCGAGCGGGCGTCGGACATCCCGGCGCTCGCCGAGCGGCTCCTGGCCGGGCTCTGCGTCCGGCACCGGCGTCCCGGCCTCGAGCTCGCGGCGGATGCGCGCGCCGTCCTGGCCGCCTACCGCTGGCCGGGAAACGTCCGCGAGCTGGTGAACGTGCTCGAGCGCGCGGTCGTCCTCTCACAGGGGCGCGTCATCCGGACGGAGGATCTTCCCGACCGCCTGCTCGCGCCCGCGGATGCGGCCCCCGCCGGCGAGCTGTCGCTCGAGCAGCTGGAGCGCCGTCACATCCAGCAGGTCCTCGCCGACGCCGCCACGCTCGAGGAGGCCGCGGCGCGGCTCGGCATCAATCCGACGACGCTCTGGCGGAAGCGGAAGCGCTACGGCATCGAGTAGCGCAGCTGATCCGCCTGCCGGAGCGCGAGAGCCACGATGGTGAGCGTCGGATTGGCGAACCCCGACGTCGGGAAGAGCGAGCTTCCGCCGACGTAGAGGTTGTCGACGCCGTGCACGCGTCCCGCGGCGTCGGTCACTCCGCTCCTCGGGTCGGCTGCCATGCGTGTGGTGCCCATGTGATGGTCCGGCGCGAAGCGGGATTCGAGGACGTCTTCGTGCTCGAGGCGCACGCGCCCGACGCCGCGGCGCGCGAGGACGGCCGCGAAGGCCTCGACGCTCTGGCGGAGGCTCCGCAGGTCGTCTTCACGGAAGCGCAGGTCCACCACGGCGCGCCGCTGTCCCAGCGCATCGAGCTCGTTGGATAGCGAGATACGGCTCTCGCGGTGCGGCGCCTGCTCGCCGAGGATTGCGAGCACGTGCGCCCGCGTCCGGATGCGGGCCCGCGAGCCGTGCGCCAGGAGGGCGTCGATGGCGGGCGGAACGCTGGGACGGGTCGGCTCCGTCCCCGCGACCCAGGCATTGATCGAGCAGCCGAGGAGGCCGAGGCGCCCGCGGAGCGCGGCGTTCGTCGTCCAGCCGAACACGTGCTCCGACAGCCCAGGCCGGTGCTGGATCAGCGCCTCCTCGCGGAATGTCCCGCCGTCCTCGAATGCGACGAGCGCGAGCGTCCCGCCGACGCCGAAGTGCGTCATGAAGCAACGCCCCACGAGGTCGTGCCCGTTGCCGATGCCGCCGGGTACGACGGAGTCGGAGAGGAGGAGCAGTCGCGCGTTCTCGATCGCGCCGGCGCAGAGGACGTAGCGCTTGGCGGCGATGCTCGCGCCGCGGCCGCCGAGCGTCGCCATGCGGATGCCCGTGGCGTGACGTCCGCCGGCGTCCATCGAGACCTCGACCGCATTCGCGTGGAGCAGGCAGCGGATGTGCGGGTCCTCGGCGATCGCATCCCGGTAGCGCTCGCCCATCATGGTCGGCGGGCTCTGGAGCCACACGAGCGGCGTGAAGCCGGGATGGTCCCTGGCGACGAGATAGGGCCGGTCCGGCCGCGCGCGATCGAGGTCGTCCAGCGAGAAGGCCCGAGGGATCTCGAGCATCGGCAGCGCGCGCTCGTAGTACGGCACCAGCTCGGCCCGCCGGAACGGCCAGCCGCTCTCTCCGATCCACGGCCGGACGAGGAAGTCGTCTTCGTCGAGCGCGCGGCAGAGCCCGCCCCAGTGGTTCGTCGACCCTCCGAAGTAACGGAGGCGCGTCGAGGCGAACGGGAACCGAGGATCGCGGTCGATCGTGTCGGACAGCGCCTGCGTCGGTGCGTCCGGCACGAGTCCGCCGCTCTCGAGGAGGACGACGTCGGTGCCGGCCGCGGCCAACGCGACGGCGAGCGTGATCCCGGCGGCCCCCGCGCCCACGATGCAGACGTCCGTCTCGGCCCGAAAGCCGTCTTCGAGGGTATTCGCGTCGATGAACATCAGCGGCGTGCGAGGCGATACACGTATACGCAGGCGCTCGCCTCCGAGCGCGCCAGGAGCCAGCCGTCGACGCGGTGGACCAGGCCTCGGCGGAGCTCCGCCGTGATGCGCGCGTCGGCAAGGAGCGTGGCGCAGACGGCGTCCACGTCGTCTGCGCCCGTGGAGCGCGCGGTCCAGACCGCGAAGCGCTCCAGCTCCTCGGCGGCGGCGGGATCGGAAGCGACCAGCCGTCCGCCGAAGGACGCGAGGCGGCGCTGGGCGGGCGAGAGCCGCGGCGCGGGCTCGAACGCCGCCAGCCCCGCGGAGCGGAGGAAAGGCGCCAGCGCGAGGAAGCGAAGGAGCGCGCGTCTGCCGAGAGACCGCATCTTCGGTGGCGGAGGCCTCGAGCCTTACGACGGGGGCGAACCGGGCTGCAACCCAGCATTGCGGCCTGGCGTGTGCCCGACGCGCGCGCTAAGAGGCGCCCATGATGCCGCACAGGGAGGGCAGGGGCCCTGCGTCAGCCGCCGTCGCCCTCGTCCTCGCGCTCGGAGGGCTTTGCATGGTCACGGCCTCGCGTGCCGGAACGGTCTCGCCGAAGACGAAGGAGCTGCTGCAGTCGTCGTCCTACATCTACACTGCGACGCAGCGGAAGAGCGGGGAGACCTCGGAGTCGGTGCCGATCTGGTTCATGTGGGACGGCGAGCGCATCTTCTTCACGACGAGCCCGGAGAGCTGGAAGGCGAGGCGCATCGCGCGCGGCAGCCCGCTCTTCATCAACGTCGGCAGCAAGGACGGGCCGAAGCTCAAGGGAACGCCGACGAAGGTCAACGACCCGGCGCTGATCGACCGCATGGGACAGGCGTACCGCGACAAGTACTGGATCGCCTGGATGGGCCTCTTCCGTCCCCGGAGCGACCGCGTCACGTCGGGCAAGACGGTCGCGTACCTGGTCGACGTCGCCGAGGACTAGCGGCCTCCTCGGACTCCGATAGTCACGCGGGCGACCCTTATTGACCGTCCGGACGGTTAAGCGTACGCTCCCGGCACGATGGCGGGCCGGACGCGCGACCCCGAGCGCATGCGCGCGGCGCTCCTCGACGCGGGCCTCCGCGTCGCCGAGCGCACGGGGCTCGGCTGGCTGACGCTCGATCAGGTGGTCGCCGAGGCGAAGGTCGCCAAAGGAAGCCTCCTGCACCATTTCCGCGATCGCGCCGGCTATCTGCTGGCGCTCCATCGCCGCTTCCACGACCGCCTCGTCGAGGACATCCGGAAGGCGTCGGATGGGTTGCGGCCGGGTCGCGAGCGCCTCCTCGGGGACGCGGTCGGCTATCTCGATGCCTGCCTGAAGCATCGCGGAGTCCGGGCGCTCCTCCTCGAGGCGCGTGCCGAGCCGCAGATCGCCGCCGAGGTGCTGGCGCGGAATGCGCAGATCGCGCGCCGGGTCGAGCCCGACGTGCGCGCGCTCGGTTGGCCCGACCCGGCCGAGAGCGCACGGCTCTGGGTGGCCATGGTGGCCGAGGCCGCGCTGGTGGAATTCGCGGCCGGCGGGCGGCGCGCGGCAGTTCGCCGCGCGCTCGAGCATTTTCTCGACGCGGGACGCCCGCGTCGCAAGAGGTGACGACATGCCGATGGTCCAGACGTCGCGCGGCGCGATCGCCTACGAGCGCCGAGGTACGGGACCGGCCGCGGTCCTCCTGCACGGGAACGCGCACGATCGCCACGACTGGGATGCCGTCGTCCCGGCGCTCGCGCGCGAGCTCACGGTGTTCGCCGTCGACTGGCCGGGCTGCGGCGAGTCCCCGGCGCCGGCGGAGCCGCGCGCGTCGACCGCCTGCGGGCTCGCCGCGCTGCTGCCCGAGATCGTGGCCGGCCTCGGCGCCGCGCCCGCGATCCTCTTCGGCAACTCGGTCGGCGGCTTCTCGGCGGCGCGTCTCGCGCTCACGCATCCCGCCCTGGTGCGGGCGCTCGTGCTCGTCGACAGCGGCGGGTTCACGGCGCACAACGCCGCCTCGCGCCTGTTCTGCCGCGTGAAGGGCACCGAGCTCGTATCGCGTCTCGTCGCCGAGCGGTTCCCGCGCTTCTATCTCCGCCGCCGGACGCCGACGGTCGAGGCGATGCTCGCGCGCTCGCGCGCGCACGCCCGCGATGCCGCCGGCATCGCCATCGATGCGGCGATCTGGCGGAGCTTCACCGCGCCGGAGCACGACCTCCGCGCCCAGGCCGCGGCGATCCGCGTGCCGACGCTGATCGTATGGGGCCGGCACGATCCGGTGCTGCCCCTCCGCGACGCGGAGGAGGCGCGGCGCGCGCTGCCCCACGCCCGCTCCGTCGTCCTCGACACGGGCCACGTGCCCTTCGCCGAGGATCCCGAGGGCTTCCTCGCCGCCGCGCTGCCGTTCGTGCGGGACGCGATCGCTCAGGACGCGGGCGCGATGCGCACGGCCACCGAGCGCGAGGTGTCCTGAAGGAGGCCGACCCACCAGTCGGCGATCCCGTACTTCGCGCGGAGCAGCGTCCGGATGTGTGCGTGCGCCTCGGCGCCCGCGACGGGGGCCGCCTGCACGCGGGACGACCTGTCGCCGCGACGGAGCTCGGCCTCCGGGTGCGCCAGGAGGTCGCGGTAGAACGCGCGCTCCGGCGTCGCGGCCTCGATCCAGGCGTGGTCGCCCTCGTCGGCGATCCAGACGCGCGTCTCTCGCGGGCTCCCGTGCTCGTCGGTGGTCCGGAGCACGACCACCTCACGCCCCTCGAGCGCATACAGCGTCACCCCGCCGAACAGGACGAGGCCGACGACGGCGACGAGGAGCCAGCGCATGGAGAACGCCATACACCGGCGGCGCGTTACTGCCACTGTGGCCGGCTCGACCTCGGATTCGGGAGCTCAGCGGGGAAGGGGGACCGGGACAGGGCCGGCACTCGCGGCCCTGTCCCGAAAGGGCTGGCGACCAACCAGCCACCATCCTTGTCGCACAGGGGCGTCTCTCAGAACATCGCCGACGGGGGTGAACCTGC
>Ga0111538_10015133_pt1 | contig 10149 bp, 6 predicted proteins | sample SoiMethybrSBSTD1_FD_79669 | JGI IMG/M metagenome (GOLD analysis project Ga0111538, IMG submission 79669) | Bulk soil microbial communities from a Populus tree surrounding site in Tennessee, USA - Soil MetaG P. TD hybrid SBSTD1 (version 2)... | ecosystem: Environmental > Terrestrial > Soil > Tree... | reverse complement strand
ACGATTAGGAGGTGCATTGAAGCTGTACGAACTGAAGATGTCCATGCGTGAGGCAGCCGGTCAGGTGAGCGCGTTCAAGTGTAATGCGAGGTCAGCAAGATTCGTCAACGTGCGCGCGGGCAGAAAATCATCGACGAAGGGCAAGGCCGCCTGAAGGCCGCGCGTCAGCGGCGCGTAGTCGGCGGTGCCCAGCAACGGACTCAACCAGATGAGACGATGGCTGCTTCTCTGAAGGCGCGCGATCTGGTCAGCCAGTTCGCCTGGATCGCCGCAATCCCACCCGTCAGAAATCAGCAGAACAACCGGACCGCCGGCTAAAACCCGTCGTCCCCATTGCCGGTGAAAATCGCGGATAGCGCCGCCGATTCGCGTGCCGCCCGACCAGTCGGGAACAGCGTGCGACACGGCCGCCAGCGCCGCATCCGTCCGATGGACGCGGAGCTGCCTGGTAATTCGCGTCAGCTCGGTCGAAAACACGAACGTTTCGACCCGTCGATGCCGACCCATCACTGCGTGCGCGAAATGCAGGAGCATTCGAGAGTACCGCTCCATTGATCGGCTGACGTCGCACAGCACGACAAGCGGACGGGTTCTGACCCGCCGCATTCGGCGGCTCAGCGTCACCACATCGCCGTCGGTCCGCAGGCTGTCACCGATCGCACGGCGCAGATCGATTCGCGGCCCACGACCTTGCACCCACCGCCGTGTCCGTCGTTCACCCGGAGACCAGACCAGGGTAGCGAGGAAGGCGGCGGCTTCTGAGAGTTCAGCGGCAGTCAACGAAGCGAAGTCCTTGGTCGCGAGGACGCCAAGATCGCTCCATGTGGGAAAACGATCTTCGTTGATGCTGGCGTCATCCTCTGTGTCGCGGCCATTTCGATCCCCGAGGTCGAGCAACGAGAATGTTTCAATTTCCGCGCCGGCGGCGTCGTCGCGTTGAGGACGGGGTGCTGTGTCGTTGATCGGATGCTCGCGCCAGAATGCGTCGAAGGCGCGGTCGAAGATCGCAAGCTGTTCATGGCGATGAACCAGCAAAGCACGACAGGCGTAATAGACCTCGTCGCGCGCGCCTATATTCAGATGGTCCAGTGCCGTGAGCAGGTCGAGGAGCCGCCCGGGATGGACGTCGATGCCCTTTCGCCGCAGCTCGCGGCCGAATAAGAGCAGGTTAGAGATGAGAGGAACTGCGGCGCTCTCCATCACGCCCGGGTACCAGTCCGCGACGTGACTCGTTCGAGCATCGCCGCGGCCTGCGATCCTCGAACGACTGCGAGGTCCTCCTTGGCCTTGAGCACGACTCCCAGTGTTTCATCAATCGTGTCTGGATCGAGCGCGGGCCGACCGAGTGCCACAAGCGCGCAGACCCAATCAATCGTTTCGGAGACGCCGGGGGTCTTGTAGAGCTCCGCACGACGAAGTTCCTGAACCATCGCCGTTACCTGCTCGACGAGGCGAGTGGAGGCTTCCGGCGCGCGGGTCCGCACGATGGCGAGTTCTTTCTCAAACGACGGATACTCGATCCACTGGTACAAACATCGGCGCTTCAGCGCATCGTGAATCTCGCGGGTGCGGTTCGAAGTCAGGATCACCAGTGGTGGCGTCGCTGTCCGGATCGTACCCAACTCGGGGATCGTGATCTGGAACTCGGCCAGCAACTCGAGGAGGAAACCTTCGAACTCCTCGTCGGCACGATCGATTTCATCGATGAGCAAAACTGCCGGCCGGCTTCGCGCGGGATCGATGGCTTGCAGCAGCGGGCGCTTGATCAGGAATGCTTCGCTGTACAACTGCCGGTGCGCGCTCGAACGTTCGAGCGTGTGAGTGGCATCAAGGATCCGCAGTTCGAGCAACTGGCGGGGGTAGTCCCATTCGTAGAGCGCGTGACCCACATCGAGCCCCTCGTAGCACTGCAACCGGATCAGGTCGGTTCCGAGTGCTGCGGCGGCGGCGGCCGCAAGCGCGGTCTTGCCAACGCCCGCTTCCCCCTCGAGAAACAGCGGGCGGTTGAGACGCAGCGACAAAAAGAGCGCAACCGCGAGACCACGTTCGGCGACGTAGTGCTGGGCGCTCAAGCGTTGCTGCAGGTCTTCGATGGATTCGGTCACCACCGTCACGGACTGTATAACACCTGAATCACTAATCACTAATCGCCAATCGCCAACCGCGAATTCGCCAATCGCGAATCGCCAACCGCGCCCTCGAAGCGACAAGCTAACAGCTCACGGATACAGTACACTGTTGTTTTCCCACAACTGACAGGAGACGTGATGGCGACGGTAGCGATGCCCTCTGCGGAAATTGTGTTCGACACGCTCTTTGCCTACCAGCGATCAGGTGCGCTGAAGGCGGCGATCGATCTCGAGTTGTTCACCGCCATAGACAATGGCGACACGACGGTGCCGGCACTGGCTAAGCGGTCCGGCGCATCAGAACGCGGCGTTCGGATTCTGTGTGATTACCTGACGACCCTCGGACTGCTCAACAAGTCAAATAGTGAGTATCGTCTGACTCCCGAGGCTGCGGCGTTTCTCAGCCAACGGTCACCCGCATACCTTGGCACTACTGCAAAGTTCCTGCTGAAGCCGGAACTGAAACAGAACTTCGATGTGCTGACCGACGCGGTGCGTCGGGGCGGTGTGACAGCCTCTGGCGACAACACCGTCGCCGAGGACAATCCGGTCTGGGTCGAATTCGCGAGATCGATGGGACCGATGATGGTTCCGGCCGCGCACGCGATCGCGGGGTTGGTTGCCGGATCCGGTCCGCTGAAGGTCCTCGACATTGCCGCAGGTCACGGGCTTTTCGGCATCACGATCGCGCAACGAAACCCTCAGGCGCAGATTGTTGCGGTCGACTGGCCAAACGTGCTCACCGTCGCGAGCGAAAACGCGCGCGCCGCCGGCGTTCACGACCGGCATCACAAGCTTGGCGGCGATGCCTTTAAAGTGGAGTTTCCAAACGACCTCGATGTTGCGCTGGTCACGAACTTCCTTCACCACTTCGATCCGCCGACCTGCACGGCCTTTCTCACGAAAATTCATCGCGCGCTGAAACCCGGAGGCCGGGTCGCGGTGCTCGAGTTCGTTCCCAATCCTGATCGAGTATCCCCCCCGATCCCGGCGCGCTTCAGCCTGACGATGCTGGCCAATACACCGGCGGGCGACGCTTACACGTTAACGGAGTTAACGCAGCAGTTGGAAGGCGCGGGGTTTCGCAACATTTCCACTCATACGCTACCCATGCCGCAATTGGTCGTGGTGGGGGAGAAGTGATCGTCCGCCGAGAGGCGCGGGGGCCTAATAGATCTGTTGCGTCTTTGCGACGATGGTCTTGGGCGGTGTGACGCCGGCGGCGATCATCACCTCACGAATGGCGGCCTCGGTGTCAGGTGACGGCTTGAAGTTGCCGAAGCGATAGCCGACGGCAATCGCGAGCGGCGTCCATCCGAATTTGTCGTTCTTGTTCCACACGTCGATCTTGGCGCCGTGAGCGGCGAGAAACTTCACGACCTGCGGCAGATTCTTGTACGCCGCGGAATGCATCGCGGTTTCACCGTTGGCATCGACCGCATTGATGTCCGCACCCAGATCGAGCAGGGCTTGAATCGCTTCCAGCACTTCGCTTTCGGTTCCTGCGTCCTCGCCGGGGGAGCGCGTGGCGAGGCCCGCAGCCGCCATCAGCGGCGTGCTGCTCTCGACGTTGGTGAGCGAGGTGTTCGCGCCGAGCGCTGCGAGCGTCTTCAGCAACTCGGCATCAGCGGTCAATGCCGCCAGCATGAAGGGTGTTGCGCCGATCTCGTTCAGCCGGGTGTTATTCAGGTTTGCCTTCTTGGTCATGCGGGCATTGAGGTCTGCGCCCTTTGCCGCAAGCTTCTTCACGAGTTCAAGACTGGTCATGTCTCCTGAACCATCCGGAGGAGGATCGTTGTCGCCAACCCCGGGTTTTCGAACGGCCGTCATCGCGTGGAGCACGGTGTAGCCGGTCAGGTTCGCATTTGGATTTGCACCGGCATCGAGCAGCAATGACGCGAGCTCGTAGTGGGCGTTGGTGATGGCAAGAAGCAACGGTGTTGCACCGGCGGGTGGCAATCGTCCGCCGTACCCACGCCTCCGTCCTTCGACCGCTATCGTTTCGTTCACGTCAGCGCCAGCCTTCAGCAGCACGCGAACGACGTCGGTGTGCCCGCCGCGAACGGCAAACATGAACGGACTGAATCCGGATGGGACGCGAAGCTTGAAATCGGCGTCAGCGTCGATGAGCGCCTGCACAACGGTCGCGTGACCCTCGGCTGCCGCCCACATCAGCGCTGTTTGGCCGCGCCGATCATCCTTCGCCTCGACATTCGCACCATGATTGATGAGGGCCTTCACGGCGGTAAGGTTGCCTGTCCTGGCAGCGGTCATGAGCGGCGTCTCCCCGCCGGGAAGCGACGCATTCGGATCGGCGCCGGCCTTCAGAAGCACGTCGACGAACGCGGCATTACCGTTCGTGCAAGCCAGCGACAGCGGCGTCACACCATAACGGTTCATCGCCTTGACGTCCGCCCCGGCGCGAATCAGCAGCTGCGCGATATCGAGATCGTCGTGGTAGGTCGCCCAGTGCAGCGGCGTCATTCCATCTGGCTGGGCCGCGTTGACGTTGACGTGTTGTTTCACCAGCGCGCGAATCTGCGCGCGGTCCATCTTTTCCGCGGCGTCGGCAAGCGGCGAGCGAGCAGGCGCAGCGTGCGCCGTGACGGCCAAGGCCAGCACAAGCGATACGGTTGTGACCTTCATTGAGCGCATTACACATCCTTCCGGCTCAAGCCGGAAGCCACAAGATCAATCAGCATTCAGCACAAGATCAATCAGCATTCAGCAATTACAGCGAGAGGAGCTCATCCACTTTCCCCCTACTGTCAGCGAACGCGTCCATGCGCACTCCGACGCGCTCCAGCAGCGTCAAGTGGAGATTCGCGAGCGGCGTCGGTTCCGCATACTTGATGTGACGCCCACCCTTGATCCCGGTTGCGCCTCCGCCGGCGACCAGGATCGGCAGGTTCACGTGATCGTGGACGTTGGGATTCCCCATGCCGCTGCCGTACAGATACAACGTGTGGTCGAGCAGCGTGCCGTCGCCTTCGGGCGTGGCCTTGAGTTTCTCGACGAGGTACGCGAACAGCGAGACGTGGAACGCATTGATCTTTGCCATCCGCGCGATCTTCTCCGGATCGTTGCCATGATGCGTGAGCGGATGGTGCGGGTCGGCCACGCCAATCTCGGGATACGTGCGATTGCTGGTTTCGCGCGCCAACTGGAAGGTGATGACTCGCGTCACGTCGGCCTGAAGCGCCAATACCTGCAAGTCAAACATGAGCTTTGCGTGGTCAGCGTAGGCGGCCGGCACACCTGTGGGACGATCGAGATCCGGCAGGACGGTGTCTTTCGTCTGGCTTTCCGCTTTCTGAATGCGTCGCTCGACTTCCCGAACCGTGTCGAGATACTGGCCAACCCTCGTGCGATCCTCGGGCCCGAGATCCTTCTGCAAACGCGTGATGTCCTCGCGCACCCAGTCGAGGAGGCTGGCTCGCTTCTGTAGCGCGGTGCGGCGATCGGCCGCACTTCCCCCTTCGCCGAAGAGCCGCTCGAATACAACCCGCGGGTGCGCTTCGGCCGGCAGCGGCGTCGTCGGCGAAGACCAGGACAGATTGTTCTGATAGACGCAGGCGTAGCCGTTGTCACACTGACCGATGGTCTGAAGCAGATCCATCGACAGCTCCAGCGAGGGGAGCAGCGTCTGCTGACCGATCTGCTGGGCCGCGATTTGATCGACCGTCGTTCCAAGGTAGTAGTCCGTGCTCTCGGTCCACTTGGCTTTCGCGGCGCTGAGGAACGCGGCATTGGACGTCGCATGGGTGCCGGGGTATGCGTTCTTCAGCTCGAGATTGCTGATGACCGTCAGTTGATCGGTGACGCCAGCCAGCGACTGGAGTGACGGCGAGAGCTCGCTCAATCGCCCTTCACCGCCAGGCGTCCATCGCGGCAGATCGCAGCCCATCGGCATGTAGACGAAGCCGAGACGACGGACGGGTGCGGCCGCGCTCCTGGCAAATGCCGTCATCGACGGGATCATCGCGTCGAGCAGCGGCAGCGCTACCGTTGCTCCCATGCCCCGCAAGAACGTCCGCCGCGGCAGTGCCTTCTTCGTGATGATCATCGCGACTTCCTCATTTGAAATGGCTGGCTCTTGACGACCCCGAGGATGATGGACGAGAGACGGAAGTTCTGCGTCCGCGCATCGCGAACAATGGCGCGGGTTGTCGGTGCATCGTAATAATCCACGCCGCGACCTAGTGCATAGGTCATCAACTTCTCGGTTACCGTGCCGACGAAGAGTTCCGGTCGCCGCAGCAAGGCGGATTCGAGGCCGTTCACGTCTCCGAACTTGCTCCCATCGGGCGCGCCGCCAGATGCATCGATCGTCGCTCCCGCTTCAACCGTCCGGCGACGACCGACCGCGTCGTATTTTTCGAGCGACAGCCCGAGCGGATCCATCATGTTGTGGCACGGCGCGCAGTTCGCGTTGGTCCGGTGTTCTGACAATCGTTCCCTGACCGACAGCTTGCCGTTGACCGTGTTGTCTTTCAGCGCCGGCACATCGGGCAGCGGCGGCGGGGGAGGCACGCCAAGGAAATTATCGAGCACGTACTTGCCGCGAAGCACCGGTGAGGTGCGCGTCGCATACGACGTCACGGTAAGAATGCTGCCCTGACGCAGCAGTCCGCCACGCCAGGTGTCTTCGTCCAGCGCGACGCGGCGGAAGCGCGTCCCATAGACGTTTGGAATTCCGTAATGCTTCGCCAACCGTTCGTTCAGGAACGTGTAGTTCGCCCGCAGCAGGTCGAGCACGCTTCGATCTTCACGAAGCACGCTGTCGACGAAAAGTTCCGTCTCCTCGCGGAATGCCTGGCGCAGGTTGTCGTCGAAGTCCGGGAACAGCCGCATGTCAGGCGTAATCGAATCGAGGTTCCGGAGACGCAACCACTGTTCGGCGAAGTTGTTGACGAGCGCGCGCGATCGCGTGTCGGCAAGCATGCGCCGCACCTGGCGTTCGAGAACGGCCGGCTGATGCAGCGTGCCGCTCTCGGCCGCTTTCAACAGCTGGTCGTCGGGAATACTGCTCCACAAAAAGAATGACAGCCGCGACGCCAGTTCCAAATCGTTGACGCGATAGGGCGTATTGGGCGGAACGCCGGCAGGATCCTGTTCGACGCGGAATAGAAACTGAGGGCTCACGAGAACGGCCGAGAGCGCCATCTCAATCCCGGCATCGAAATCTCCATCGGTGCGTGCCTTTTTGTACAGGTCGAAGGGGCCCTGGAGATCCCCGTCGGTAACGGGACGCCGGTACGCGCGCCGCATCAGCGACGCGAGGATCAGCTTCGCGGAGCGGTCCTCGTCAGCCGCGCTTGCAGGATTCGATACGAACAAACGGCGGCGGCTCGGCGTATCACCGGGTCCCTTTGCGTCGTACGGGCCGATGATCGAGATCGAGTAGATCGCTGGCTGAATTCGCGGATGGCGGTAGGAATTGAAGTGCGTCTGGTATGGCTCGCGCACGGATTCCAGCACCACCGACGGCTTCTTCGGAAAGGTGACGCCAATCGTGTGGGGGCCGGCAGTAACCGGGATCCGCATGTTGAGGTGCTGATCGACTTTCGCGTGCGATGGTTGCTCGGTTTCGGGTACACCCGCCTCTCGAGCCGGTGGCTTGACCGTGAACAACTGCGCTCGCTCGCGGTCGAGCAGAAGCTCCACATCGTGCGGCTCGCTCAGGCCTTCAACGTGCTCGTCGCGGTCGCGCGTCAATCGAATCTGAATCTCGTACTGACCATTCTCGGGAAACGTGTAGCTCACCAGCGCGCCGCCGCGTGTGCCGATCGGTAATCCCTCGATGTGCTCTTCCTGGGTAACGTCTGCCGGAATCCTGATCGTTTCGCCGCCGGGAGACTTGCTCGGACGGCCAACAGCCACATGGCTGATCTTTTCCGCGGCCGTCACGTAGCGATCCAACAATGTCGGTGACAGATCGCCGACCGTCACATTGTCAAAGCCGTAACTGGACTCGTCGGCCGGCAGCAGCGACGTCACATCGATCTCGAGCGCAAGGAGATCGCGAATGGCGTTCTTGTATTCCGTTCGCGTCAGCCGGCGGATGGTGGAGGTACGCCCGGGATTCGGCTTCGCGATCGCGGCGCGATCGAGCGATTTCTCGAGGAACGAGACGACCGTGTCGTAGGTTGGTTCGTCCGGGCGCTCTTTGCCAATCGGGGGCATCAGTCGCGCGCGCAACTTGCGGACGACCTTCTCCCAGATCTCCGGGTGCTCCGCGACACCGTCCTCAGCGATCGTCTCCAGGACGAGTTTGCCCTTTTCGTGATCTTTGTCGTGGCAGGAGAGGCAGTACTCGTCGACGAGGGCGACGTGCGGGCCGAGGGTGCGAGGTCTGGGCGGCGCGGTCTTACCTGTCCCCCGAAGCGCGTTGCGCGAAGGGGGAACGCCCCGCCCGAGAACGGTTGATCCGCCCGTGGAGAGAAGGAGGCCTAATCCAACGGCAATCGCAAGTTTGGCCGGCTTCCCCGGGTGCATACGTCGCCCATTCTACGCGTCAGACTGGATGCCGTCGAGTGTCCGGCGCAGAGTTTTAGGGCTGAGGCGGCTGCTTGGCCGCCCTGGAAGCCTTTGGTGCGAAGAGATTGCCGAAGTAATCCCCCTCATACCATTTCGCCGGGGTCTCAGCGTCAGCTAGCGCCCGGACGACGCGATAGTTGAGCTCTGCGAACTTCGCTCCGGCATTCCACAGAATGGGGAGAGACAGATCGTCGGACGGCTGATGGTAGTGATCGCTGAGAAACTTGCCCCAGGCCGCCGCGCCGCCGTTTTCCATACCGGTCGCGAGCATCACCGCGGGAACACCTACCTTTACCATCGGGTAATGATCCGATCGTACGAAGACCGCCTGTTCAGGCATTGGATCGGGGGAGAGCTTCACGTTCATTGCGGCGCCCGCTTGCTTGAATGCATCCTGCAGCGTCGAGTGCGTCGCGCCATACGCGATCACATCGGTGAAGTCATAAGTAATGAGAGGCATATCGAGATCAATGGCCGCAGTGATCTTGTCGATTGGAACGGTCGGATAATGAGCGAAGTAGTCGGCACCAAGGAGTCCCTTTTCCTCCGCGGTATTGGCAACAATGAGAACTGAACGCCGCGGCCGCGCGCCGGCGGTCAGCACCCGCGCCACCTCCAACAACGTTGCCGTGCCTGCGGCATTGTCGAGGGCGCCGTTGTTGATGCGATCGCCTTTCCCTGTGCGCTTGACGCCTATGTGATCGACGTGTCCCATCAGCGCGACGTATTCGTCCTTCAGCTTCGGATCCGATCCTTCGATCACTCCGATCACATCTGGACTTGAATACCGGCGCACTCTGGTGGTTACGGTGATGTCTGCGGTGGTCTTGAGCGCCATGCCCTTCGGCCGGCCCGCTTCCTTGTCCGCCTCATCGAGGATCTGTGTCAGCGTGGCGGACGCACCATCGAACAGTACGGCCGCAGCCTTGGGCTCGACGAGCGCCGCGGCTTTCAGCCCATGTATGGGATCGTCGGGCGTGCCGTCCCTTCGCACCCACGTGGTCCCCGGCTCGCCCAGATACTGAACGACCTTGTCCCACGGAAGCGCGGTTGACATCAGCCGTGTAGGAATCCGTACAACCGCGACGGCTCCATGCTCCGCGGCTAACCGGTACTGTTCGTGGAGCAGGTGCGCGCCGATCTCGCTATCCATCCCTTTCGGCGACCCAAGTAAGACGACTGCGATCTTGCCCCGCACATCCAGTCCTTGATAGTCGTCATACCCCATCGCCTTGTCGGTCATGCCGTAGCCCACGAACACGAGTGGACCATTGACCTTAACGCTCCCACCGCCGATCGGGCCGTTAATCATGGCGCTGACACCCTGTTTGAGTGTCTTCAGTCCCGCGCGCGTGGTGATCCCAAGCGACGGCGGCGGCGTGGCAAGGGCGGACTCGAGCAGATCAACCTTCTTAAAGTAGGTACCGTCGTCGCCGCCAGGTTTCAGTCCGAATAACTCGAACTGCGCGGCAATGTACTT
>Ga0111538_10015131_pt1 | contig 10149 bp, 11 predicted proteins | sample SoiMethybrSBSTD1_FD_79669 | JGI IMG/M metagenome (GOLD analysis project Ga0111538, IMG submission 79669) | Bulk soil microbial communities from a Populus tree surrounding site in Tennessee, USA - Soil MetaG P. TD hybrid SBSTD1 (version 2)... | ecosystem: Environmental > Terrestrial > Soil >... | reverse complement strand
TCATTCTCATTGAATATCGATGCAGAATTAAAAATCACTACGAAGTATAGCGTAGTCGAAAGTTCCAACCTTATCGGAGTTATTCCAGGAAGTGATCCGGTATTGAAAGATGAATTTATCGTTTACGTTGCGCACCTGGATCACTTTGGTATTGGATCACCGGTGAAAGGCGACTCTATTTATAACGGCGCTCACGACAACGCCTCGGGTGTCGCCATAGTATTGGAAATTGCTCGTGCATTTCGTGCGTTACCTGTTGCTCCAAAGCGATCGATCGCCATTGCTGTGGTGACAGGAGAGGAGTCCGGGTTGTTGGGTTCGGACTATTTTGCATCTAACCCGACCGTTAAAGGGACTATAGTAGCCAACCTGACCATTGACATGCCTTTTTTCTTTCATCCTGTTCTGGACATCGTTCCATATGGTGCTCAGCATTCCAGTCTCTCCAATGGAGTGACGGAGGCGACAAAGATACTGAACCTGAAAATAAGTCCCGACCCTTTTCCTGAACAGGTGATTTTTATTCGCAGCGACCACTTTAGTTTCGTTAAAAAAGGTATACCCGCCCTCTTTATTAAAAGCGGTTTTATGACAGTTCCGTCAGACACCGTTAACAGGGCCAAGTCGGATGTGGCGTGGAGGACTACAACATACCATACACCACAGGATGATATGCGTCAGGCGTTTAATTTTGGTGGGGCTGTGACACACGCGCAGGTAAATTTCTTAATTGGACTAATGACTGCAAATGATCCAATAAAACCACGGTGGAACAAGGGAGATTTTTTTGGCGAAAGGTTTGGCCAGAAACAAAGTTCAAGCAAGAACCCTTAATCTGATTTTGCCCGATCAATTGACTGAAAAAGTATTACATTTACACCACTTGCTCAAGGGGTGCCTTGTTGGTTGAACAAACAATCACTGAAAGACAGGCTGAGATTATACCCAATGGAAGTAAAAAAATTACTTCCATATACCTGATCTGGATAATACCAGCGTAGGAAGAGTCATCACAGAAAACGCCTAAGGGAACACTTCGTGAGCATGGTTTTAACATTTGATGCATGCACACGTATCACGAATGGCTTGAGCTTTTCAAGCAGGAATTAGTTAACATCGATGCCATCCAAGCCGCTGTTTTAGTGCTCGGAGTCTCAGAGGTGTTATTGGCAAGGGCCAATAACATATGGCTATATCCTACTGGAATTGTATCAGTCATCCTCGCTATTTTTAGTTTGTTTAAGGTTGGACTGTACGCTGAATGTCTGTTGCAGGGATACTACCTGGTGATGAGCGTTTACGGCTGGTGGTATTGGTCGACAAAAAAAAATAACGTCCCGGTGCCGGTAACATTTTCGACGCGGTCCGAATGGTACATCACGCTCGCGATCACATTTGGAGGGTCTGTTATTTTGTTTTTGTTCCTTACTTCTTTTACAGATTCAGACGTGCCGGCCTGGGATGCCTGGGTTAGCGCAACGGGCTGGGCGGGTATGTGGTTATTAGCGCGTCGTAAAATTGAAAACTGGCTATTGCTCAACATCTCCAATGCCTTCGCCATCCCCTTGTTGTTTCATAAAGGGTTGCCAATGCTTGCATTGCTAACAATCTTCCTTTTTGTCGTGGCCTGTATAGGGTATTTTGACTGGCTTAAAATAGCCCGTAGTAAAATGCTGAAGGGTGGTGTCCACACTAACGACAACAGCGAATGAAAGTCAGTATAAAACATCCTTCTGAATTTTTGCCCGCGACAGTCAGGGATCAAATCCGAAACGACGCATTTCAAGCTGAACAAGAAAAAAATTTGACGGTGATACAGCGCGATGTTATTCACCGGCAAAAGTGGCTCAATATCTATGTGCCAAAAGAGTATGGTGGTTTGGGCCTTTCGCTTCCGGAAATCTTGCGAATAGAAGAAGGCTTAAGTTGGACAGACGGCAGCACCGCTTGGGTTGTAACACTTTGCAGCGGGGCTGCATGGTTCATTGGTTTTCTTAATATAGATCTTGGGAAAAGTATTTTTGAGAATGATCAAGCTTGTTTTGCTGGTAGTGGAGCCGTTACAGGAGTTGCCAATAAAAGCTCAGCAGGTTATGAGCTCCAGGGAACCTGGAAATACGCTACGGGCTCATTACTCGCCACAGTATTTACCGTGAATTGTCAGCTTAAGGAAAACGGCGTTCTTTTACGTCACCCGGATGGGACACCTGTTGTTCAGTCGTTCTTACTGAAAAAGGATGAAGTGATTGTTCATACCACGTGGAGCAGCATGGGTATGATTGCCACAGGCAGCCATACGATTGAGGTCAAAAATATTTTTGTGCCATTCGATCGAACCTTCATCATTCAGCCCACACACGCAACATTAAAAGATCGGATTTTTCAATATCCATTTTTACAGCTGGCTGAAACGACATTGGCAGCGAATTTATCAGGGATGGCTTACCGGTTTTTTGACTTATGTGCAGAGATGTTTTCAAAGAGAGAGAATAGCTCGGCAGAAATTTACTCTCAAAAACTTCGCGACATTCGTGTTATACTGGATGGATTAAGATCGGCATTCTACAACAAGACGGATGAAGCCTGGCAAATGTTGATTTCAAATTCCTTCATTGCTGATGTCACACTCAGCGAAATAAGTAATTTAAGTCAGGGCCTCGTCAACGGCTGTCGCGATCTTGTAAACGATCTTTATCCTTACGGTGGACTGGAAGCAGCTAACACTCAAAATGAGATCAACCGCGTTTGGCGGAATTTTCACACGGCCGGGCAACACAGCTTATTCCGTATTCAGCGTTAATGGTAATCGGTTATCCGTATTCGGTAATCGGTGGCTCTTCGTAGTGTGGTTGGTAAGAAGTAGTTAAGTAAGAAGTGGTCATTGCGATTCGCCACTTTGTGAGACCTTGTGTCTTAAGGACCTTGTGGCAAGAATGTGGTGCGGTAATTTGTAATCGGGTAATCAGTAATCGGTAGCTCTTCGTAGAAAACAAAGTAGTCGGTAAGAAGTAGTTAGCGTGAAGTGATCATGTGATTACTATTGTGCCTTTCACGTTGCGGGCCGATTTACTTCTTACTATTTCTATTTCTCCTGGGAAGCGCTCGCCACTTCTTACCAACTACATCTTACTAACTACATTTCACCAACTGCGTTTTCCTACGAAGAGCCACCGGCTACCGATTACCTCTCACCACTTACCAGCCACGCTCTCCTACGCGGAGCTACGGATTACTGATCACCTCTTACCACTCACTACTTACCAACTACACTCCAACCAGGCCCACTTTCCCATACTTATTCCTGTAATCAATCGGGGATAGTCCCGTTATTTTTTTAAATACGGTTCTGAATGCTTTAGTATCACTATAACCAACATCGTACATTACCTCGTTGACATTCTTTCGGCTGGTTTCGAAGCTTTTTTTTGCAGCCTCAATTTTTACACGTTGCATATATTCCACAGGTGTATTGTTCGTCGCTTTTTTAAATCGCCTTTCGAAATTTCGTTTCCCTATGGCAAATTTCAACGCGAGATCCTCAACAGAAATTCTATCTGATACATTGCTCTCAATAAACTCCTGAGCCTTTTTTACGTGCTCATCTTCGTGTCCTTTTTGCCCGTTGAACATAATAAAAGGTGATTGACTTTTTCGATCGATCTCAACGGCGAATACTTTAGAAGCGATAATGGCGATTTCGCGGTCCGTATATTTTTCCAGGAGGTACAACAGGAGGTTCCAGTAAGAATTAGCACCACCACTTGAATAAAGACGTTGTTCCTCCGTAATGATCCTGTCGTCGACTAATTCGACTTCGGGAAACATGTTCCGGAATTGATTGGCGTATTTCCAGTGGGTCGAACATTTTTTTCCGTTTAATAACCCCGTTGAAGCCAGCAAAAATGCTCCGATGCATAAGCTTGCCACTTCAGACCCTTGGCGATATTGTTTGATGATCCACGGAATAAAGTCTTTGTTGATTTCTAATCCATGATTTAAGTCGCCAATTAATGCGGGAACAAAAATCAAGTCTGTCTTTTTCACTTCATCGATTAATAAATCCGTGTGGACTGTAAAGCTTCCTTTGTGAAGCGTGACTTCCTTCGTAAGTCCCACCAGCTGAACTTTAAATAATGGAGATCGTCCTACTGATTCCAAAAATTCATTCGCCGCTGTAAACATGTATCGCGGATCATCAATACTTGCTAATACTGCCTCGTTCGGCACTAAAATCGAAATGTGTTTCATAAACAGGAATAAGGTTTTTCTGTTGTACGGTATTCAATCTTCCTACGTTGTCAAAGATATAAAACAATTGTCGCATCCGCCCCGGTAGAATGTCGGAATTGCAACCTTCGAAACCAAAAGGTTTCCTATAATTTTGAAACCATAAGGTTGCACGATGAGAAGAGACGTATTCCAGGCCATTGCGGATCCCACCCGACGCGAAATTTTAAATATGATCGCACATAAGTCGCTGAATGTAAATTCTGTAGCCGGAAAATTTCTGGTAAGCAGGACGGCAATTTACAAACACATGAAGATCCTTTCGGAATGTGGCCTGGTGGTTATTAAGCAACAGGGCAGGGAACGTTTTTGTGAAGCCAGATTAAAAAAACTTAGCCAGGTATCAACCTGGGTGGAACAGTACCGGCAGGATTGGCAAACGAGATTTGACACTTTAGGTGAATATATAAAGCGCGTGAATGGAAAATCTCAAAAGGTTGGGAGAAAAAAGGCAAAAGCAAAAATTAACAGATAAGAATATTATGGAAACCGAAGTAACAAGCAACAAGCGCACGAATTTAGCGATAGTTTCTGATCGCGAAATAGTAATGTCACGTGTATTCGACGCACCGCGTGCATTGATATTTAAAATTTATACTGATCGCAAACACATACCCCAATTCTGGGGACCAAGTAAGTACACCACCATTGTGGATCGGTTGGAGGTCCGGGTCGGCGGCATCTGGCGATTCATCCAACGTGACGCTAGGGGAAAAGAATTCGCCTTCAATGGCGTGTTTAAAGAAATCAACTCTCCAAAACGTTTGGTGTACACATTCAAATTTGAAGGTATGCCCGGTCATGTCATATTAGAGACGCTGACCTTTGAGGAGACCAATGGAAAAACCACCTTAACAGCTACTGCGCTATTTCAAAACATCGAAGACCGTGATGGCATGCTGAATAGCGGTATGGAGTCCGGTGCCGCTGAAAGCTGGGACCGTCTAGCCGAACTGTTGGAGGCCTTAAAAAGAAAGTGATTTATAATACATAAAAGCAAAACAATATATGGTCACCATTAATCCATACCTTAACTTTAATGGAAACAGTGGATGGTAAGTAACGACAACAAATAGAGAACAATTAATTTGAAATTAGAAGATTGAAAAATTGGAAAATTATCGCTCTCAATTCCAATTTTTGTCACTATGGCAACTCAAAGTTTTGTGAATTTATTCCATTGCCATAACCACTTTTGACTGAACTTGTTAAAAAATAGTGGTGGATCCAAAGCTGGAAATTGTAAAGACAGGAAAACAGAGAAAAAGTGATGAGAAAATTAACATTGTCAATGCAGATGTCCCTCGACGGATATATCGAAGGACCCGCAGCCGAGATGGATTGGTTTGTTGACGACGACGAAACATGGAAAGATATGTTCGAGTTTCTTAAGTCTATAGACACAATTTTATTGGGTGCCGGCATGTATGCCGAATACGCAGACTATTGGCGTCGTGCGCTTTCAGACCCTAAGGCTCGGCCGGACGAAGTGAAGTATTCCAAACTTGCAGGCAAGATCGAACATATTGTTTTCTCGAACTCGCTTACTAAGATTGATCCCAAAGCTCCGGATGATTATAATGGAGAATGGAGAAAGAACACTCGGATCGTTAAAGGCGATGTCAAAACAGAAGTCCTGAAACTAAAACAATCAAGTGGCAAGGACCTTGTTCTGTGGGGTGGAGCTTCTATGGCTTCGTCGTTCATTGAGATGGGACTTATCGATGAGTATCGACTTTCAGTAAATCAAATTATTTTGGGTGGAGGAAAGTCTTTATTTCAAAAAGGTACAAAACATGCTTTGAAACTAATCGGCTCAAAAACGTATAAGTCAGGGGTTGTATTGCTCCGCTACAAACCATCTAAATGATTGATTTCAGACAGCAAGAAAATACAATTTTACAACCTGTTCTATGAATTAGGTGTCAACAAAAGAGCGTGAGTTGCGTATAAAATATAAATCGTTTTGGTATGATAGAAGTGTTTAAAACCGATGTAAATGAGAAAGATCATGCGAGAATGCTGGTTGATCGGATACACAAAGCATTTTCGCATTGTCGTGCTAATTTTGATTTGGAGGATTGCGACAGGATCCTTCGGGTAAAGGGTATCACAGGCGAAGAAGAAACATGGCAGATTGTTAGCCTTGTAAAAAGCTTCGGATGGCATGTTGAAATCTTACCTGATGATGAATTCTTCGATGGAAAAGCGTTGGCCCCTGAAAGGCATTTAATGGATGCCTCCAAATAATGAAGCGTGAACCGTAGAACACAAATAAAGCTAAGGCAACTTGCCATTCTGACAATGGCATGGCTACTGATTGGCGTGATGATGACCGTTTACGATTATCTGGTTATTCATACCAATAGTTCGCTGGGACCATCAGCCGATTATTCTTTTTGGCTTTATTTGGTAATGAACATGGGCTCAGCGCTGGTGGGGTCACTGCTAGGAGGAAGCTTGCTAATATTTTTTGTGAACGTTAAGTATCAGGACAAATCTTACGGATATACATTGATTGCGGTAAGCATTTCGTTCATTATTGTTATCCTGGTCATCATTGTATTGCTGGGGGTTATATTTGTTCCAATTCGAACGGGGAAGCCGCTCTCGGATCCGGTTTCGACCGAAGCGTTAAAAAATTTCCTTACCGACACGTCAAGGATAAAAAATATCCTGAGCTGGTCAGTCGTTGTGGCGTTGACACAATTGGTTTTGCAGATTAACAGTAAGTTCGGACAAGGTGCGTTGGGGAATATTATTCGTGGTAAATACAATACTCCGAAAGAAGAAAAACGAATCTTCATGTTTCTCGATCTTAATTCATCGACTTCTATGGCCGAACAGTTAGGTGACGAGACGTATCACGAACTTTTAAAAGATTTATTTTCAGATATCACAAATCCCATTCTTGATAATAATGGAGAAATTTATCAATACGTAGGTGACGAGGTTATTGTGGCCTGGAAATACGAGGATGGGATCAAAGACAATCAGTGTGTGAAATGTTTTTTTGATATTAAGGTGCACATCAATAACATTCGGGAGAAATATATCAAGCGTTACGGCCTGATCCCTTCGTTTAAGGCGGGAATACATTGTGGAAAAGTGGTAGCAGGTGAAGTAGGTATAATTAAACGTGACATTACTTATTCTGGAGATGTGTTGAATACTACTTCAAGGATTCTCACGATGTGCAAAGAATTCAACGCGGAAATTTTGTCTTCGGCAGAGCTGATATCGAAACTCAGCTTAAAAAATTATGCTGCTCAGCCATTAGGCTCCATCAAACTCAGGGGAAAGGAAAAGGAAGTTTTACTCAGTTCATTAAGTCTGTAAAATTTTACAATTCAGAATCACGTAAATGACTCTGAATTGTAAATACATTATATACGTCAAGCGACTGTCAACCGCTTTATTCCATTGATTTGCAGGTAGGCCATTCCTGCTACCCAAAGTGCCACGGTACCGATTCCGAAGTAACCTATCGGTGTCAAATAGAAAAGTTGCAGCACCACAACCAACAGGCTTACAAGCACCCAACTGATATCTAAAATAATTATCAATTTTACCATTCTTAGGTTAGGCGTTGTTCTTCTTCCCTCTCTGAAAACCAAAATCGCAAAAGCAAAGAGAAAAACTCCGACTTCTATAACCGGTGTAGCTTCGCTTATCCCGAAAAGGATGGCAACCGGCGCAGCAAGTGCAATTAATCCTAAGCCTGTTGCACCCGAACTGAGTGCGTTAACAAGCAATACGTTTTTGAGTGTTTTCATATGGTTACAATTTTGGGTTGAATTATGTGTCAAAGGTATCGGGCATTCCTTTGATGCCATTTATCATTTGACGTCAATGCCTTGTCATTCTGCGACAATCTGACTCCGGCCCCAAAAATGATAACCGAAAAAAAATATTTTTGTATCATGGAAGATCAAAACAAACAGTTGGCGTTAAGCCTGATTGCTTATGCAGCGCAACGGGACATCTCACTGGATGAACTTTGTAAAAATGCTGATATTGATTTGCGCGCTATTAAAAAGAAAGAGAAATATGCGATTACAAAAAAGCAATTCGATGATTTGTGGCTTTATGCAAGCCGACTTGCCAAGGACCCATTGTTTGGCCTTCATTTTGGAGAGTCGCTGCAGCTGTCTGCCCTGGGCGTTGTTGGTGAGATCATAAAGAGTAGCAGCACCGTTGGCGAAGGTATCACCATAGCTGCGTCTTTGACCAGCGTTGTGACAGATTTATTTAGAATGAAGGTAACGCAATCAAAAAAGAAATTTGTCATTCAATTAATTCCAACGATTCCGAACGACTCGAGTTTCACGGCCCGTCAAATGACCGATTTGTTAATGGTGTTTGTGATTCACGAGTTGGACGGGTTGCTGTTCGAAAAAATAAAACCGTTGGCTGTGTTTTTCCCTTATGCTATTTCGGATCTGGATGAATATTCACGCGTGCTTCGTTGTAAGCCATCCAATAACAAGAATCAACTGGCGATCCATTTTGATGGGAAGTTTTGGCAGGAACCAATATTGTCGGCAAACTATGAACTTCACACCTTTCTATTGCAAAAAGTTAAAGCTTATTCGAATAGCAATACATCAGGACCGTTTACAGAGAAAATTTATCATTACTTAATGACCAATGCTTATCTCGGTACCCTTTCACTTGAGGAAGTCGCGTCAAATTTCAATGTCGCTCCGCGAAGCTTGCAGCGGAGACTTCAGGACGAGGGTGTTACCTTCCAACAATTGTCGGATGGTGTCAGAAAATCGCTGGCCCTTCATTATATGGAAGCAGGGAAACATCCCGTTAAGGAAGTAGCTATTATGCTCGGCTATAACGAACTCAGTGCATTCTCACGCGCTTTCAAACGATGGACCGGCAAAGCTCCTACGAACTACCTTTCTTGATCATAGGACCTGAGGTCGGAAACTACATCCCCGGTAAGGAAATAATCTTCAAAGTTTTTTACTTTGCCTAACTTCAAACTCGAAACTTCAAACTCGAAACTAACCCCATGCGTCAAAAATTGAAAGGCAAACAACTTAGAGTCCGGTGTTGGATTGATATTGATGGAGAACGATTTTTTGGTCCTGGAAGAGCTGAGTTGCTACAACTAATCCATGAGACAGGCTCGATTTCCAAAGCAGCAAAGTCGATGGGAATGTCCTACAAGAAAGCCTGGGAAATGGTCGAGGGGTTAAATACCAATGGCCGGAAGCCCTACGTAATTGCCCATAAAGGGGGCGAAAAGGGTGGGGGAACGGAAGTCACGTCGACAGGATTGGAAATGCTGGCCGCCTATCAAAAACTGAGTGACAAGCTTTATTCTATTGTTGATAAAAATATGGACATCCTAAAATTGATTTAAACTGTTTGTAGGGTGAAATCTGCTTCTCATACGATTTAGTCTCCCATTTGCATAAATTTTTTAGTTGCGTTATTGTGTTGGCAATATCCTTCATACATTGCGATATATCCAATGGTACATATCGACCAATGAAACATTTCTTTTCTGTAGTCCTTTTATCTGCTTGCACGGCGCTTTTTTTTAACACTGGTTTCAGTCAAGATAACAACTCGTACTTTACAGTCGGTGGAGAAGTGCTCAGACCATTAAAACTTTCAATAAATGAATTGTCATCCTTAAAAAGTTCAGAAATTAAAGCCAAAGATCGAGATGGTAAAGAGCATACGTTCAAGGGTGTGATGCTGTGGACCACACTAGATTCAGCAGGCGTCACCTTGGTCAAGGATTTGCGCGGCGAGAATCTTGGTAAATATGTTCTTGTAAAAGCAAGCGACGGATATGAAGTGGTTTTCTCGTTACCTGAAATAGATCCTGACTTCTCC
>Ga0111538_10015130_pt1 | contig 10150 bp, 7 predicted proteins | sample SoiMethybrSBSTD1_FD_79669 | JGI IMG/M metagenome (GOLD analysis project Ga0111538, IMG submission 79669) | Bulk soil microbial communities from a Populus tree surrounding site in Tennessee, USA - Soil MetaG P. TD hybrid SBSTD1 (version 2)... | ecosystem: Environmental > Terrestrial > Soil > Tree... | reverse complement strand
TTCTCCTTTCTTACGTCCGAGGGAAAAGCTCAAATGCTATCGCAAAGGCCCTTTCAAAACAATTGAGAATCAACGTATTTGCCTTGCTGGGGGACAAAACGGTGATTTTCTTTAAATTTTCAAATTTGTGTGGGGAAGCTTACATATCATTTTTACTGTAGCCGCGGCGCCCCCCCGTCTGTTGGTGACTTACTTTTTAAGTAAATTTTTGCCAGTTGATACGCCTTCCTCGTCCTCAAATATTGTCGTTACCTCAACCTCGAGACAAAAAAAACGTTACGCATAAAGTGAGTTTAACAATTGACCGGCATGAAAAAAATCACACGTATATGGCATGGCACAACAAAAGCAGAACACGCCGATGAATATCTGAAATATGTTGAAGAAACCGGTATGAAAGAATATCGAATGGTGAAGGGGAATTTATCCGCAAAATTGCTTCGCCGCATTGAAGCAAGCATCTGTCACTTTCTAACCGTTACTGAATGGGATTCCTATGATAGTATTAAGAAATTTGCCGGTGAAGATTATCAGCGAGCCAAGTATTATCCCGGGGATAAAAAATTTCTTTTATCATTCGAAGAATTCGTTGCCCATTATGAAACCTATGAATATTGACCTGGGGTCAAATCCTTTATCGTGAATTGACGCGGGCGTCACAGGACCCCTTGCGACGCACAACTAATATCCAACGCGAAAAATATAACTTCTGCAAGCGTTGAAATAATTCAAGAACAGCATTTAAATTTAGTGGTTAAACGCAGCGGCAATGCCTGAGCTTAGGATGAGACTGCAGCTTTTACCTATGGTATAAAACAACAATCATGAAGCTAACCCTTACCCTAATAATCCTTTTTAGTTTAACACTGCACCTTTGTGCGGTAGCGCAGGGGACCAAAAAACCAGTTCCTGTAATTTTTGACACCGACATGGGGCCAGACTATGATGATGTTGGCGCGATTGCCATGCTACATGCATTCGCTGATAAAGGCGAGGCGCAAATTCTCGCGACAATTGCCAGCACGAAATACGACGGTGTAGGTCCGGTACTCAGCGTTCTGAATACCTATTTTAAACGAGCCATGTTGCCAATTGGCGTACCGCAAGGAGATGCTTCCATCCTCCGCGATACGCAACACTGGAGTGACAGCATTATCGCTAATTATCCCCATATGATCAGAAGCAACGATCAGACGACGGACGCAGTGGAGTTGTATCGAAAAATTTTAGCCACACAACCCGATAACAGTGTTACGCTGATTACAGTCGGCTTTCTAACGAACATTTCAAACTTACTGCAGTCAAAAGCCGATGATTATTCTTCGTTGTCAGGCGTTGACCTGGTGAATAAGAAAGTAAACAAACTGGTTAGCATGGCCGGCAAATTTCCCAAAGGCAAAGAGTTCAACGTTCATATCGATGCCAATGCATCGCGTTATGTTGTTGCAAATTTTAAAAAGCCAATCATCCTAAGTGGCTTTGAGATTGGAGTAAAAATTAAAACGGGTATTCCCTTAATTCAAGATAAGAGCATCAAGGACAGTCCTGTAAAAGATGTTTTCCGGATCTCAATTCCATTGGCAAAAGAAGATAGTGAAGGACGAATGAGTTGGGACGAAACAGCCGTATTGGTTGCCGTACGAGGCGTTGAACCTTTCTACAAATTATCTTGTGGTGCGATGGTCGTAGCACCAGATGGAAGCAACACCTGGAACCCCAATGGAAAGGGTCATTGTCGTCTGGTAGAAAATCAACCTCCTGCATCAGTTCAAAAAGTTATCAATGAGTTGATCATGCATCAACCGTAATTAGATTCTAGTTTCTAGTTTGAAGTTTCCAGTTGTGCGATTTGACGTGCTTTGCGTTTTGAACTTCGACGATGAAGCTGTCGGTTCCGCCGTTCGGAGTGCGCAGGTTAGGCCGCACGAACTGGAAACTAGAAACCCGAAACTCGAAACCAAGTGTTCGCGCACAATGCGCCGGACGAATCAATTCAATCATCCAATTTCTGCAATTCCTGTCCATTCAGAATATGGCATACTTTTTATTTCATATTAAGGTGATTTAAACAATTGACTGCTATGAAAAAGGTGATGGAAAGAGGATGGATGGCAATATTAGCTTTCGTGATCGTGTCTGCCTTGGGCGTCACGACCACGGAAGCACAAACACGGGTTTCACTTCAGGTTTTTTACGACGAACTTCAGCCTTACGGGACATGGATGGACTACGGAAATCATGGTTATGTTTGGATCCCGAGAGTAGACCGGGGTTTTGTTCCCTACGCGACGAATGGGTATTGGATCAACACCGACTACGGAAACACGTGGGTTTCTGATTACGGCTGGGGATGGGCGCCTTTTCATTATGGGCGATGGCTTTTTGACGATTTTTATGGATGGGTCTGGGTACCTGATACGGAATGGGCACCTGCATGGGTCGCCTGGCGAAGCGGTGGCGGCTATTACGGATGGGCACCACTTATGCCTGGCATGGGAATTCATTCGTCTTTTTATTTCGACAACAATTTCCCCGCACATTACTGGAGTTTTGTCCCTTATCGGTATGTAACCTATCGGCAAGTGTACAATCATTGCGTTCCTAGGCCACAAGTTGTGAATATCATCAACCACACGACTATAATAACGCACAACCATACTGACCACAGAAGACATACGTACTTCACCGGACCTACCCGAGACGAAATTGAGCGCCGCGGTGGTGGCCGTGTAACGGTACATCAGGTTAGCGAGCGTGACCGCCCAGGAAGAACCGAAGTGTCGCGTAGCACAGCAAACTTCTACCGGCCTGAGATTGATAACTCGCGGGATTCCAGAAGAAGGTCTGTGCCTTCGACGTTCGTAAAAAGAGACCGGGATGGGAACTTTGAACAAGTTGAGCCCTTACGCAATGAAACGAATGACATCTACAGTTATAGGAGAACGAGATTGGACCGTAAGGAGATTCCTGCGGAGCAAAGAAATAGCGGGTCCGAAAGGCGGGAAGCAACCAATCCTGCACAAAACATGCAACGGAGGGAGTACCAGCCGCCACAGCGGACAACAGGGTTTGAAGGTCAAGAAAGGACAAGGACGTACCAACGAATCCCGCAAGAATCATCGAGGATGACCCGCGATCGCTATGAGGCCCCTCCAATGGAACGCGCCCCGGCAAATCGGGAGATGCAACAGCAAAGAGAAACACAGCCTCGCCAATGGAGACAAGTCCAAAGCCAAAATCCAGTTCGCCAGGAGAGGAGCGTGCAGCCTAACGATGAAAGGAATTCTTCGACAAATTCAAACCGAACCAGAAGTTCTTTTAGCCAACCGCCGCCGGCGGAAATCCGGAAAAGGAATTCAGGGGATGCGAATGAACAGCCTGCCCAAGTAACGCACGGGCACAGCGGTCTTCGAAAAAGAAATTAAGTTGAATTATGTGCGGGTATCAGCGCGGTGTGATACAGCTTGGTCTTTGTGGCAATTGCACCATTTTTTGCCACGAAGACACTAAGCATCACAAAGAAAAGTCAAAAGCTGCTATTTACTTTTCTTATAACTAAGAGAAACTCCTTCACGCGATCCAACAATTGTAGTTTCAAAATTCTTCTGGCTCCTCACATATTGCATAAACTCGTTGATGCCACTGAAATTATTATTGACATTATGCGCCGTAAAACAAGCACCGACTGAAAGTTTATCCTGAAGATCTTTAAAGTACTGTGTGTACCATGTTTTATCGGCGTCGGAAAAAACAAAATCAAACGGGCCTTGCAATTCTTTCACCAAATCATGCGCATCTGCCAGGCGCGCATCGACATAGTCTGAAAGTCCCACCTCTTTTAAATGTTCAATGGCCTTTTTATGTCGTTCGGGATCGATTTCAATGGTAATGAGTTTTCCGCCCGTTTTGCTTAGCGCCCATGCAATCCAAATTGTTGAATGTCCTGTGGAAGTACCAATTTCCAAGGCAGAAGTGTACTTGTTTTTTATGATCACGTCATACAATATCTTGCCATCCTCATAGGGGACATTCAGATCATGCCATTTAGATTTATTTTTATTGAGAAAGGTCTGCACCTTTTCATCCAGTTCCTTCTGATCTTTCGCAGCCTGGCCATACATTGAAAGTGAAACAAAAATCAGGGGAATAAATAGGATTCTGTACAATGTGGACATAAGCGGAAATAATTTTGTCAGTGAATTTAAAGATAAGAAACGCGATGGAGGATAGATTGGATTTATACAGGAACGGTCTCCCAATTTTTTCGAATGTCTTTTCACTTTTTCACAGCGACCGATTCAATGAATTCAGTGGGTGTCACGCCGGTGAATTCCCGGAAGGATTTTGAGACGTGAGAAACATTGTTGAAGCCAACTTTAAAGCAGGCCTCGCTTACTTGAGTTCCCCCAATAGAAAGCAATTGCTTAGCACGCTCCAGCCTGAATTTTCGCAAGAATTCTCCGGGCGACTGATTATAATGTATTTCGCGCTGTTAATACGTTTTTGCAATCGATAGTGCAGAATCTTCATAAAATAAAACTTGTTTGGGATTGCTTTCGGCGACCTGTGCAGCGAGCAGGTGATAGAGCTTAATCGTGAGTGTGTCTGATGAACTCTTTTTGAGAGAACTTACGAGACTATCGTATCGAATCGTGGAAAAATTACGCTGCGCAAACGTAAACTAAGTCAGACACAAGAGGAAAACGAATACGCAGCGAGCCATAACGTGATGTCGGAAGAGGTGTTTGCTCCGTCTACTAAGGTACTGGGCAAAAGCAATACTAGCAAGACCTTACCAGCGCTTCATCCCTCCATGTTCCCAATTTTCTGGCTGATATTGCGAAGTTCGCGTGCTAAAGAATAAATAATGGAGATGGGATTTACCGAATGAAATGGAGGTGGAATATCCCCTTCTGTTCCTGAATTATTTTCACTTGAATTCAAATTTTCAACGCTGGCTGTTAACATTTGCGTAACATTTTTTTGACCGGCCGTCAAAATATCATGCGGAATGTTTTGCAGGTCTTTTGGTGAAAGCGCCGAAATTCTACTTGTGAGGGTATGGCTCGCAATGACAAATTGATGAACGTGAGACGATACTTTTCCCTGTCCAGGTTCAGCAATCATTTGCTGAAAATTGTCCGAAAGATTCGTGAGGGCGATGATCGCATCTGTTCGAGCTGCAGTATAGCCGTTGTTATCCTGCGAATTTGCGGGCAGCTGCTGCCACGCTGCGCTAAGGAATGCTTTATTGGCTATGAGGATTTCTTGCATGGCATTTTTAATATTCTCATGCTTCCAAACTGGAAATACAAACCGAGCCGCTAAAGCAGCAATTAACGATCCTATCAAAGTATCCACCAGTCTTTCACCGATCAGATTTTTGAATTCCACCGGATTGAGAAAGTGAAAAGTGATGACGAGATAAATGGTCAAAAAGATTACAAATCCCAGGTAGTTAATGCGAAGGAAACTATAGGCCAGCAGCATGAAGATGATTAGTAAAATCATTAAGACGGTATTATTTGAGACAAGAAACAGAATAATACTAGCCGCTAAAACACCTCCTAGTGTTCCTATCACGCGTTGTATATTTCTTCTCCGCGTTATGTTATAAACTGGTTTGAGAATCGTAACAACGGTAAGCAGTACCCAATAGGCGTGACTTACCGCAAGGAACAATGAAACGACGTAGCCAATTACCATTGCAAGCGTAAGTCTAATCGCATATCGGAAATTATTCGAACGCAGGTGGAGGTTTTCAAGAAGCAACGAGACATGTAACGGTTTTGAAGACGGCTCGAATGGTGTACGCATCTCAGATTCCTCGTCGGGGAGTGTTGGATTTATATCCATCTGCATTTGCGTGTACAGCGCCAGTTTAAATAAACGGTCCGCAACACTTCGAATATTTTCTATGGTAAGCTCAAGGGCATGCAAACTTTGACTCACAGCGACGCCTGAAGAATCCTTTTTGTGTTCATTCAATGTAAGAACGAGTCCCGCTAACTCATTTGTAAAGTCTGGCATCTGTTTCACCGGGACTCCCGCCTGCACGGACAGTCCGATGCGTTCCAACTCCGCTTCTAACTTTAGAATCACAAGATAAAATTTCGGCAACAACTCGGTATGGCGTGTGTGCTGTTGGAGCAGTTTGTAGTCCTGATACGTGTGCATGGACTCTTCAAAGAGATCGAGCGATTCAAGGAAGACCATCATGAGGCTTCGGCTTTTAGTGCTGGGGTCCGATACAAACAGCCGGGTCGTAAAAATCAGTTCCCGCAATTGATTTTGGGTTTTTAGTACCTCAACCTGTTTTTGCATTACCTGATTGAAGCAGTCATTAATGTCAGTACCCATTCGATAAAATGAAGCACGGGCCCGAATATAGTCGCCGATTTGAAACAGACTTTCGCCCAGGGCCTGTTCCACGAGACGATAAGGTTGAAATCTGTAAAGGGTGAGGCTAAAAGAACCATACCAAATACCACCAGCAGCCGTTAGCAGCGCGTCCAATAGGAAATTATCGTGATCTCGAAACGGCGACATGTTTATCAGCATGACAACGATCGCTAAAGTACCAACAGCACCTGCGCGCACACCATAAATGCCCAACAAGGACAGGAAGAATGAAAATACGAGGACCTGTATCAGCAGCAGAATTTCGTAGTGGTAAAGAAACCCTGTAACGATCACAACAAACGTATTTAGCGTGATGGCCGCAAGCATTCCGTTACGCCGGTGCTGAATCGGACCAGGCGTATCAGTGAGGCTCACAAACAAGGCTCCCCATAGAAACGGAATTCCCGAAGACAGCCAATTCTGATGGATCATAATAAGCATCGGCACAAGCACGCCCGTGGTAATACGAACCCCTGAATTCCAGTATTGACTTGTAGTAAATTTTTGTATTTCCTTTAGATATTCGTTTCCGCTTCTCATCAAGTGCTAAAATACATAACTAGGATGATTCTCATTCTTTAAATAGATTTGAATAAGGAAGGAGCCCGTCCTGGTCTTTGAATAAAGATCTGGATGGGCTTTATCTTTTCACGACGACAAACTAGAAACTCGAAACTCGAAACTAAAACATTAAACTAAGAACCATGAAAACAACACGTCGACGCGTACCTCCGGCTCCTGACGTAATGGTGCGACTTTACATGGACTACAAAAATTCCGGATTTAAAGGGTCTTTCAAAAAGTACCTGGAAAGTATCGGCTTTACAGATCCCGCTGAAGATCAGATTGGCATGGACGATAATGCAATCGTAAAACGAACGCATCTCCATGCTCCCCCTCATTTTATTTCTGTTCCCTCCACGCGCGTCACGGGTCGACTGCGCGTAAAAGTATTGCTGGTGGATTTCAGCGACCGCGTGGGAACAACACCGGCGAAGCACTATGAAGATTTACTTTTCTCCAAAAAAAAATATCCTTCAGGCAGCATGTATGATTATTTTAAAGAAGTAGCGTTGGGGAAGGTCGACATCACAGGTTCCGTCCATGGCTGGCTACGGATGCCTCAGCCCTACAGTTTTTACACCAATAAAAATTCAGGAACTAAAGAAGGTGACTATCCTAACAACGCACAGCGGCTTGCGGAAGATGCAGTAGCGGAAGCGTTAAATCGGAATGTGCCGTTTGAGCCTGATCTTGACAAGCTGGGACAAGGTATCGTCACTGCGTTGTTCGTCATTCACGCCGGGCGTGGAGCGGAGGAAATGCCGCGCGAAACTGCCGGAGATCATATATGGTCACACAAGTGGGTTATGGTGAATCCGGTTACAATCAATCCGAATTTACAGGCAAGTATTTATCTCACCGTTCCCCATAACTGTAAAGTTGGTGTTTGTGCACATGAGCTCGGGCACCTTGCATTTCAATGGGAAGATTTTTATGATCCTGATTTTGAAAATGACGGTGCCGAATGGGATGGTTCCGGAAGCTGGGACTTGATGGCTGGTGGTTCCTGGAATAATGGAGGTCAAACACCGGCTCATCCGACTGGCCTGCACAAAATGCAGCATGGCTGGATCACTACTGAGAAAGTAAAAGCTTCAAAAACCTTAACTCTAAAACCTTTTACGTCGAAATCCGGCAAAGTAGTGAAAATTACCAGCGCGGCGTTTAAACCTTCTCAATACCTGTTGCTTGAAAATCGGACCCGAAAAGGATTTGATTTCCACTTACCGGGCGAAGGACTCTTGGTATGGCGTGTAGACGAACGGTTCGATCAAAACGGCGTTGGATCTCCCGCGTTGTTATTGATACAGGCGGATGGCAAGCACAATCTTGAAGATCCTGATGATAGGAATGAAGGTGATGCAGGGGATCCTTTTCCAGGTAAGTCGAAAGTCACCAAGCTTGCCGAATCGGGAAAAATCTCGACAAGTTTTGGTCGCTCCAAATCAGGTATCTCCTTTTCGAATATCAAAAGAAATCCAGATACTGGAGTCATTACATTGAAGGTGACGGTGAAAAAGAAGTAATGGCTGCGTGAGTGTTGTTGACAGATCCGACTTCGAGTACTATGAATCAGACCATTTCCTGAAGGCTTTTCTAAAACTGCTTGAGTCGGAATAACCAAGTATCTCAGCAACTTCGCCAATTCGAAAGTCAGTGCGCGCAAGAATGGTCTGCGCCAGTTCTTTCTTGATGTCGGTAACGATATCGCGATAGCTTGTTTGATCTTCTTTAAGCTTACGTTGAAGTGATCTCGCGGTCATGTTAAAATGTGATGCGGCAATATCAATGGACGGTGGCCTTCCCTTAAAATCATTAATTATCATTTTCTTCAGCCGGTCTGAAAATCGTTCATCTTTGTGTAATGACTTTAATTTTTGATCGAGCGTATTATTGAAAAATGCAAATAGTGATTTGTCGTAACTAATGACGGCCAAAAGCAAATCGCTTTTTCGGAATGTGAGTGTATTGCGCTTGCCCTGAAAATGAATAACGGCTTGAAAGATTCGTTCATATTCACCTAATGAACGAGAAGGATAAGCCAACGCTACATGTGTTGGAAATATTTTTTTTCCGGAAAGTGTCTTGAAAATTTTTAACATACCTGCCATCGCGATTTCAATGGATTGCCTTGCGCTTTCAGGATATTGATGTTGCCACAACGGAGCAGGGTCATAATGAATCCGGATTTGGTCTGCAACTTCTTCGGAGGAGAATTTCATCATCGTTGAGTACAATTCATTGTATCTGATCAGCATATTGACGGCCTCATAAAGTGTTCCACTGCTCTGCATGAGGTAACCAATCATACCCAGGATAGCAGGGCTCAATTCTTCTCCCAGGTGAAGTCCCAGCAAAGGATCTTTTGTGTGTTCAAGCACTACGTTCCATACTTCAGCCGCTGGCTTGAAAGGAACAGGTTTATCAGAATCATTTAGTGCTTGTGGATCGAGGCCGAGTTCTTCACAAACTTTTTTAAAGTCAGCGCCTCGGGCTGCGGCTCCATAAATGATATCCCGCAGGATGGGCATCTGTGCGTGCATGTCGCGAATTACCTTATATCTGTCGCAAAATAACGAATACCAAGGATAGTCAGCCCCGTTTCTTTACGAGGAAAACAAATAGACAAATGATACCCTATTCTGACAAAGACAAAAAAGTGATTGCCTTTATTTCGATTCTTTCAGGAGTGCTGGCCCTGGGATGTCTACTCATGGGGCTGGCGGCAACTCAATTTGATCAGGAGGCTTTTGCCAATCCTGCTAAGCTGCTGGACATGCCTGGTGTTGATGTTAGCCAATTAAGATGGTTTATGTTGTTGGACCTGTTTGGTTATTACCTGCTGCTTTTGCCTTTGATATTTTTTGTGCACAGCAAGTTGAAAAGTAAAACGGCATTGGCTCCTTTGTTTACATCGCTTGGTTTCGGTTATGTATTGGTTGGATGTATTGGAGCCGCGGTGCTCGCTGTAATATGGCCGTCCCTCCTTGAAAGGTATGGTATGGCTACAACCGCCATGCAGGAAGTTTATAAAGCCGACTTTTTATTCTCCACCGATTTTGTTGTTAAAGGGCTTTGGAACTATTTAGAAGTGCTTCTTGGCGGAGTTTGGTGGCTCGGTATTGGTTATTTTGTAATTCATCACCGTGGTCTGAAAATCATGACATTCGTTTTGGGTACATCG
>Ga0111538_10015127_pt1 | contig 10150 bp, 7 predicted proteins | sample SoiMethybrSBSTD1_FD_79669 | JGI IMG/M metagenome (GOLD analysis project Ga0111538, IMG submission 79669) | Bulk soil microbial communities from a Populus tree surrounding site in Tennessee, USA - Soil MetaG P. TD hybrid SBSTD1 (version 2)... | ecosystem: Environmental > Terrestrial > Soil > Tree... | reverse complement strand
GCACTGGGTGTCTGCTCTGCGGCAGCTCCGCTCCAAACATCTGCCTCTTTGAACCCGGTCATTGGCACCTGGAAGCAGAACATGGAGAAATCCACTTACAGTCCCGGGCCGGCACCGGTGAAGGGGACAACCTCAGTGCGGCAGTACGCTGCCGGCGATGACGGTTCCATCGTCGCCGTCACTATGAACATCAATGTCAATGGGATTCCTTCGCTCGGCGCCATCTCCGCGGCAAATTATGACGGCCGGGAATACGTTCAACACACGTTAGCCACACTCGCAACATCTTTGCGCTCCCATATCGGACCACAAATAACGCGCACGATCTCTTACACGGCAATCGACAGGTACACCGTCGAGATCGTCCAAAGGCAAGACGGCGAGATTGTTGCAAAGAGCACGCGGACGATTTCCAGGGACGGCAATACAATGACGGACAGTTCCAACTTCACGAACGCTCAAGGCCAGCAAGTGAAGAACGTCCTGATCTTCGAGAAACAGTAACGGGTGTCGTAGGCGATGACAAACTTGGCGGGCCACAAATAACTACGGCCGGAGAGTCCATCTCCGGCCGTATCGCGAACTGCAAGCTTTCTGTCTAACTGCGCGGTGCCTTCACCTCCGGCCAGAACGGCCACCGGAGATTTCCAGGGAAGAGATTTGCTTATCCCAGTTCCGGTTTCCGACTCTGAGCTTTGAAAGGTCCGGAATGTCTCGATCGATAACCAGGCTCTCGCCTCGGTATCGGATATCGATGAATGCTGTCGCCCGGGCATTGCCGAACACACGGATCGAAGTAATTCTGTCGCTCCAGCCATCACGCCTGTTCAGATCGGATGTGTCCTGGTCCGGAGCAAAGCAGTCGTAGGCTCCTTTGTAGTTTTTCTCTTCGTAAACGCAAACAACGTTTTCGGTATCAAAGCCGTTTCTCGCTGCCCGCCGATCATCTCGCGGATCCGGAAGGCGACCGGGAGCCGAAACCCGCAACGATTCGACTCGATCATTCCAGGTATTTCTTCCGCCAAAACCGCCTGCGCCGAACTGCGCCATGTCCTTAACATCCGAAGTCACCTGCACGGATGTTCCACCAAAGTTCTTATCGTCATATATGGTGATGACCGCATTGCCGAAGATGCGGATCGACGAAATGCCATTGTTATGCCCGCGAAGGTCGTTCAGTTGGTCGCCGGTCTCGAAACATTCTTCCCAGCCTTGAAAGAAATTGTTTTCGTAGACGCAAACTCGATCAGCAGGGCGACGATCATTTCTTCCATTCTGCGCGAGCACCAGCCCTGGGACCAGGGCCAGGCCAAGAACGAAAGTCATTACCTTCATAAAGATTCTCCTCCAGATATTGCTGTAGACGCCGGATCAAAGTCTTCGTTAGGAATCCGCCACTCTTAATACTTTGTAAGGAAATCAAAGGGCGGGAATCCCCGGTGATCCGCGGCATCATACCCGGGGGACATAAGCGACCCAAATGGAAATAGCTGCTTAGGCGCGGTCTATGACCGCGCAACTTTCGCAAGTGGGCCAAATGCGCGGTGATAGACCGCGCCTACAGCTGTCTGCGGATGAGTTCCAGCAATCGATCGAATTCCAGGACCCGGACAGAAATGCGAAGGTGAAGGATATTGCCGGACCCGATGCCACGCAGCCTGACGGCGTCCTTTTCGGTAGTGATTTGAATTTCGCCGGGCAGCGACTCCACGTCTCGATCCGAATAACTATGGTGGTCGGGGAATCGAACTCGCCGTGTCAGCGAAATCCCCAGGCTTTCAATTGAGTTGAAAAACCGGTCTGGTTTAGCGATGCCGGCAAACGCTGTAACTGCCCGATTCTTAATCGATTCCATCGAGACCGGGTCGCCACCTCTATATATGCCCTCCGTAACAGTGCGGATAACGAAAGCAGGGATAGGAAGTTCAGACAGCATCGACGAATGCTCCTGCACGATCGCCGCGTGCGCGCGCTCGATGGCTTCCTTGGGTTCTCTCCAGCGTCCATAAGGGAAAAGGCGTTCCCCTGCATGCCACTCCACAGGATCAATCGTTACAAGGTCAACGTTACGGAAGAGCCTGCGGTGTTGAAAGCCATCATCGAGAATGAAGACGTTTCCCAGAGCCCGTTGTTCGGCGAGCAGACCGGCAGCGTAACGATCGGCTCCGACAACGACGGATGCACCTTCAGCACGGCTGGCAATCAGGAAAGGTTCATCCCCTGCTTCTTCCCATCGAACCGTCGGCCCACCACCGCTGCTGACAACCACGATCCCGGCACTCTTGCGCTTATATCCGCGCGACAGAACGACGGGACGGAAGCCCTCTTTGAGCAGTTGTTGGGCAAGCAGGATGACGAGCGGGGTCTTGCCTGTTCCTCCAACGGTGACGTTTCCGACACTGATGACCGGATGGTTGAGGCGATAAGTCGGGAGGACCCCGCTCGCATAGAGCCTGTCACGGGCGCCAACAAGAAACCTGAAGGTACGGCTCATTGCAAGTACGTCAGCACTCGTTCGGTGGCGCCTGTATTCTGCTCGACAAGAAGTCGGGCCTTCGCGCCAAGGTCTGATGCGGCTTGCGTGTCGGTGAGAAGGTGGTCCAGAGCCTCCGCGAGTTCTGCAGCATCACGCACCTCTACTGCCCCGCGTGCCTCGAGGAAGATGTCCCGAATCTCTCTGAAATTTTCCATGTGCGGGCCGAAGACGATCGGATTTGCAAAAGCTGCAGGCTCCAGGATGTTGTGCCCGCCGCGAGGAACAAGCGAACCCCCAACGAAAACCACGCTCGCATACCGGAACGTGGATGCCAGTTCCCCGACGGAATCCAGAAGCAGGACATCCGCGTCTCGCACCAACCGACTTCGCCGCGTGACCCTGAAACCGCGTGCGCGGATGAGCTGCTCGACCTCATCGAATCGTTCTGGATGCCGTGGCGCGACAAGCAAAGCGAGATCCGGGTGTTTGGCGTGCAGGCTCGCGAAAGCATCCAGGATTTGCTCTTCTTCGCCCCGCATCGTGCTGGCGGCGATCCAGAGCTTCGGGAACAGCGCCAACGCGCTCGAAAGGTCCGGCGCGAGTGCCTGACCCACATCAAGAGCATCGTACTTCAGGTTACCGAACACCGTAACCTTGCGTCCGTCGGCTCCAATGGATTCGATTCGCTCCCGATCGGTTTCTGTCTGCATGCCCAGTAACGTGAAATCGTCGAGCACGCGTTTCAACCATCGGCGTACAACGCGATACCGTGGAAACGACCGGTCCGAGATTCTCCCGTTGACCATAACCACCCGCACGTTGCGCTTTCGGCACTCGCGAAGGAAGTTGGGCCAGATCTCTGTCTCGGCAATCAAAACCAGCTCAGGGTTCACTCGGTCCAGGGTCCGGCGAATTGCCCCCGGAACGTCCAGAGGAAAGTAAAAGATGTGATCCGCCAGGCCTTTTGTGCTTTGAGCCAGCTTTTGACCAGCCGGCGTAATTGTTGAAAGGACAAGGGGTTGATCGGAATGGGACGAGCGTAGCTTTTCGATCAACTTCCGGACGGACTTTACTTCACCGACCGACACGGCATGGATCCAGACGCTTCTCTGCAGGGTGGGGATCTGGAGGTACCCCAGCCGGTCTTTCAGGGTTGGAAAGTATTTCCGGAATTTGAGTGCGTACCAGGGCAGAGTTAGGAGCAGTCCGGCGTAGAGAAGAAAGGTATAGACCAGATACATTCCCGCGTGAGTATACTTTCAATTCTCAGTCTGGTCAGTAATTCCCAATAGGAGTGGAGATGGCAATTAAGGTAGGCATTAACGGGTTTGGCCGCATCGGCCGCAATTTGTTTCGTGTCAGTATGGGTGACAAGGATATCGATATCGTTGCAGTCAACGACATCACGGACCCCAAAACTCTTTCCTACCTGCTCAAGCACGACTCGGTACTTGGGAATTTAAAGGCCAACGTCGGTTCTTCTGAGGCAGGCATCACAGTGGATGGAAAGTCGATCCGGGTGTTCAAGGAAAAGGATCCCGCAAAGATCGACTGGCCTTCGCTCGGTGTCGAGGTTGTTGTGGAGTCGACGGGCTTGTTCACGGATGCAGCGGATGCAAAGAAACATCTCCGCGATTCCGTGAAGAAGGTCATTATTTCCGCTCCGGCCAAGAACGAAGACATCACCATCTGCATGGGCGTGAATCACACCAGCTACGATTCGGCAAAGCATCATGTGATTTCAAATGCTTCGTGCACGACGAACTGCCTGGCCCCCGTCGCCAAGGTGCTTCATGAGACGTTCGGAATTGAGCATGGCCTCATGACGACCGTGCACTCGTACACCAACGATCAAAAGCTTCTGGATCTGCCGCACTCGGATTTGCGTCGCGCCCGGGCGGCGGCGCTTTCGATGATTCCAACATCGACGGGGGCTGCAAAAGCGATCGGACTCGTCCTGCCGGCTTTGAAAGGAAAGTTGGACGGCATTGCGATTCGCGTTCCCACCCCGGATGTGTCCCTTGTGGACCTGACCGTGACGACTTCAAAGCCCGTGACAGATGCTTCCGCGAACGCCGCTTTCAAGGCGGCCGCTGAAGGGCCGATGAAGGGCATCCTTCAGTATTCTGAGGAGCCGCTGGTGTCCGTGGACTTCCTCCACAATTCGCATTCTTCGATTGTGGATGCGCAACTGACAAAGTCGCTCGGCGACAAGATGCTCAAGGTGTTCTCCTGGTACGACAACGAGTGGGGATTCAGTTGCCGTATGCAGGACCTCATCAAGCACATTTCGAAGTAGCGGAACGGTGTGAGCAAGCTTTCTCTGACCGACATCGACGTGGCACACCGCCGCGTATTCATGCGCGTCGATTTCAATGTTCCGATGCGCGATGGGGTCATCACCGACGACACGCGCATCACGGCGGCGCTGCCGTCCATCCGCTACGTGCTGGACCGCGGCGGCCGGCTGATCCTCGCATCGCATCTGGGACGCCCGAAAGGGAAGCCTGAAGCCAAATACAGTCTTCAACCCCTGGTCGGCCCGTTGAAGGAACTGCTCGAGCGGCCGGTGCTTTTTGCGCACGACTGCGTCGGCCAGGAAGCGGAAACCATGGCCAGGGCCCTGAAGGACGGCGAAGTCCTTCTCCTCGAGAATCTGCGGTTCCACGCCGAAGAAGAAAACAACGATCCCGCTTTTTCGCGCCAGCTTGCCGCCCTTTGCGAGATCTATGTGAACGATGCTTTCGGCGCGGCCCATCGCGCCCATGCTTCGACAGCGGGAATAGCGGAGTTTGTGCAGCCGGCCGTTTCCGGCTTTCTCATGCAGAAGGAATTGGAAGCCCTCGGTCACGCCCTGACGAAGGCTGAAAAGCCGTACGTTGCGATCGTGGGCGGTGCGAAAGTGTCCGACAAGATCGAATTGATCGAAAGTTTTCTCAACCTGGCAACACACATTCTCATCGGCGGCGCAATGGCCTATACGTTTTTCCGCGCGAAGAAAATCGGGACGGGGAAGTCGTTAGTAGAGGCCGACAAGATTGATCTCGCGGCCGAACTGCTGACGCGAGCCGCGGCAAAGGGCGTTGCGCTGGAGCTTCCTGTTGACCATGTTGTCGCGACAGGTCTTGATGCGTCAGAGTCGCAGATTGTTGCGATCGACCGTACTCCGGATGGTCTTATGGGGCTCGACATAGGCCCCGAGACCGTGAAGCACTACAGCGAGATTCTTGCTCGTGCCCGGACGATCGTTTGGAACGGTCCGATGGGCGTCTTTGAAAATCCGATGTTTGCGAAAGGCACGTTCGGAATCGCCCGTGCCGTTGCCGAATCGAAGGCATTCTCGATCATAGGAGGTGGCGATTCTGCTGCCGCTGTTGCGCAATCCGGGATGGAATCAAAGATCACCCACATCTCAACGGGTGGTGGCGCATCTCTGGAGTTTTTATCCGGTCAGAAGCTTCCTGGCGTGGAAGCGTTGACAGAGAAAGGCTGATTTCTAAATGCGACGACCCGTCATCGCCGGCAACTGGAAAATGTTCAAGACAGTCTCTGAGACCAAAGCCTTCTTCTCTTCTTTCCTGCCGCTTGTCTCCGGCGTTTCCCATTGTGAGATTGTCGTCGCTCCACCCTTCGTGTCGCTGGCTTCGGCAGCAGCGGCCGCGGTGGGGTCACGCGTCGCGATATCCGCTCAGGACGTGTACTGGAAGAAGGAAGGCGCGTTCACCGGGGAAGTCTCCATTCCCATGCTTCTGGACGCCGGGTGTACCCATACGATTATCGGGCATTCAGAACGCCGGCAGTTCTTCGGAGAAACTGATGAAACGGTGAATGAGAAGGCGCGCGCAGCCGTTGCGGGACGTCTGCAACCGATCGTTTGTGTAGGGGAAACCCTTGCCGAGCGCGATGCAGGAAAGGCTGCGGAGGTAGTCCGGCGCCAGGTTCGGCAGGGGTTGGCTCAATTGACGGAGTCTGACCTTTCCCCTATGATTGTCGCTTACGAACCCGTCTGGGCGATTGGCACAGGACGCACGGCAACGCCGGAAACGGCGGCCGAAATGCACGGCGAGATTCGCAGGACAATCGGGGAAATTTGGGGAGCAAAAGCAGCCGAGGCGATGCGTATCCTTTATGGCGGAAGCGTCAAGCCGGACAATATCCAGGAATTGATGCGACGCGAGGATATCGATGGCGCGCTGGTCGGCGGCGCGAGTCTTGATCCAACCTCCTTCGCGGCAATTGTGAAATACCTATGATAATGATTCTGTTGACTGTCATTCATGTGATCGTTTGCTTGTTTCTGATTCTCGTGGTGCTCCTGCAGCAGGGCAAAAGCGCAGACTGGTCCGGCACATTTGGCGGTGGATCCAGTCAAACGGCCTTTGGCCAGCGCGGCGCCGCGACGGTGCTTTCGAAAGCAACAACCGCAGCGGCTGTGATTTTTATGGTGACTTCGCTGGCGCTGACGATTGTCTCGACGAGTACCGGTAGCCGATCCGTGGTTCCCGCGACGGCTCCAGCGCCAACGCCGGCCCCGGCGGCGGAAACGCCAAAACCTGCGGAAGTCCCGACGGTACCGCCAGAAAACAAGGAAGCGACACCTGCGGCTCCAACAACACCGACAACGCCGGGAAAGGAAGCCGCTCCCGCGCCATCAGGAGAGAAGACCAAGCAGAAATAGACTTGCTCAAATAGCCGAAGTGGTGGAATTGGCAGACACACCATCTTGAGGGGGTGGCGCCGCGAGGCATGCGGGTTCGAGTCCCGCCTTCGGCATTCAGATTCGGTGACGTTGACCGAATTCTTGCATAACAAATCTCCCGCTCAATCCTCGCCCGCGTACAAACGTCTCATTCTGGCGGCTGCGGCAAAGGAGAACTTCTAAGTACGAACTTCTGGAGAAGCAGGGCGACCATCGTCAGACAAACCGCGAGTCCCACGAACGATCCCACGCGGTAAAGGCCGCCGAGTCTCCACAGGTCGTAGAGAAAGCATTTCGCGACGGTTCCGCTTAGTAGAAGGATCGCTGCGAGCCTTCCCGGCTTGCTGGACCAGACGATCCCGGCGATCAGCAATCCGAACGCGAACAGACCCCAGCCAATCGTGTAGGTGAGATCCTGCGCAAGACCTGCGCCGAAATTGAACGTCAGATCGGAACCGACCGAGTAGTAGTCGGCAATCTCGATGTTGAGCAGCAGGAACAGCAACACCGCTCCGCCCGCACTGGCAAGGGTGCTCAGTCCGGGAATGCCGTCGGCGATCTGGTCACGGGCTCGAAGCAACCGTGCAGCGACAAAGAACGCCGCAGCGGCAATCAAATACGTGTAGAGGTACCAGTTCAGCACCGGTATCGAACTTCGCGGATGGTAAGTCAGCACGGCTGGATTCAAGACCAGTCTTACAAACACCGCAACGAGAAGCCCTCCGGTCCACAGTACCAAGCCTCGGTGCGGAATTTTCCGGCCGAGCCATGCCAGAGCAGCGGCCAGCAGTGCCCAGCCGATCGTGATCCATTCCTTCTCGACCTGCAGCGGAATGGCGACGGTTATGAAAGCCAGGACCGCTCCCGCAATCATGGCCAGCCGTCCCAGGGCTCGCTCTTCCGGCGGTTCAAGCTTCAGCAGTCTCCACAGCAGGAAACCCATCAGTCCTGCCTGGGCGACTGGCAGAATGCCAATAACGTTCTCGAATCCTCCAGCCACCAGGCTGTGACGCGCGAAAAGGAAAAACACGGCGCTCGATATCACCGCTGCAAGATGCGGCCCGAGCGACTTCCGCAGTTGCGACCCGAGAAACAGTGGATACGCGAGGTACAAAAGATGGATCGCTGCCGCAAACAGAAACTCGTGACTCCAGTTGTCCGAAACAAAGTGGCGGGCGGACCAGGTAAGAATCACGAGCGCGGACGCAATAACGGAAGTTGGCGCGAGCACGTGCCATCCGGCGACCTTGTCCACCAGCAGGATGAAACAGAGCAGGATCGCCAGAGACGCCGTCAGCAACCACACACCTGGAGCCGCAACTGCCATTGCGGAGGTTGCAAGGACGACCATACCGATGAAGCTCGGAAGCACGCAGGAGAGTGGCGTCTCCATTCCGCGACGCCGGCCCATGAGGAATACGGCCGCGCCAATACCGGCAACGCACACCGTGGAAACCGCTCCTACTGCCGGCCAGGAGTCCGCTTGAGCAATCCCCTGCCACATCACCAGCAGAAATTGAGACGCTATGAGGGCGCCCATATGGAGTCCGCCCTGCCGTGTGTAGAGCGCAGCAAAGGCAATTGCCAGATTGAGAACACCAAGCGTGATCAGGAATGGCCATGCCGGCATTGCGAGTGCACTGTTGAGCGCAACGAAAAGCAAAAAGGCGTGACCATTCAGGGCGAGAAAAGCGCCGGCTTGAAGCTGGGCCTCACCGACAGTCACTTCGCCTGCAGGCATTCGCGCATTTTGAAGGATAGGAACGCAAAGATAGAGCAAGGCGAAGATCGCGTAGATGAAAAGTGCCGACAGAAGATTCCCGGGACGCAGGTGCTTGACGGACCAGACGGCTTCAGTCGCGAGCACAAAGACTGCGGAGAGGAGATAAACGGCCGAGTCTCGTTTTACAACGGAATACGCAGCAACCGCTCCAACCAGAACAAACAGAACGGTGAAGAGAATGCCCGGAGCGGAGACGGCAGGCTCAATACTCGCCAGGACCGGAAACGCAACCATTAAGAGGGGCGCGATGAGCACGCCGTACGTACCGACTTCCTTGAAGCGAACCCAATACCCGGTGGCCAGATAGAACACAACAAACACGGACACCACAGCGAGAACCGCAGGCCACGCAGCAGTCGTATAGGACGATTGCAACCAGGCCCACAGACTGACCACTGTACCCATCCCGCCGGCAAGGTGAAGGGCTCCCGGGCCGCGCCCGGCGGCAATGGCGGCCAGCCCCGCATCCAACAAGAAAAGGAATCCGAAGAGGAGCCAGTAGTGAGCGCCATAACCCGGCCTCACCGCCATGTAGACGGTAAAAAGCAACGGTAACGCCATGCTGATTGCGGAAGCCTGTCGGAACAGTGAGCTGTGCTGATCCGAATCCCGATTCCTCTCGCCAAATGTCAGGGCGACGTGAGCAAGCACAGGAAAAACCGTGAAGATGGTCAGCGCGAGAGGAAGCGTGCCGGGCTGCAGGAACCTGGCCACCCAGCCCCACTGATAAACCGTGGTGAAGATGGAGCTGAAGACAGTCAGGAGCGGCCATCTCTTGTGATATGCCACCCAGGCCAGCCCCGCATTCAGCAGCAGGAGATACGTGAACAAGCCGATGGGGCGATCCTCACCGGTCGACAACAAGGCTGGTGTTGCAAATCCGCCCACAAGCCCGAGCAGAGCCACGAACACTGAATTGTGGTGAAGGGAAAGCAGCACAGCGACAAAGGTGACGAGCACCATCATCGCGAATGTCGGAATCACTCCAAGAAGACCCCACATTGAATTCGCGGCGAAGAAAGTGGCGAAGAGGATCGCAATGCCGGCGCCGTCGAGCGCGTTGGCCGTTACGGCGTAGCGGCGCGCAACCTTCCATTCGCACAGAATGAGCAGGGAAATGCCGGTCACGAGCCCGATGGCCACGCGCATCGGCGGGCCGAGCCAGCCGCGCTCCACGGAGTACCGCAGAAAG
>Ga0111538_10015126_pt1 | contig 10150 bp, 9 predicted proteins | sample SoiMethybrSBSTD1_FD_79669 | JGI IMG/M metagenome (GOLD analysis project Ga0111538, IMG submission 79669) | Bulk soil microbial communities from a Populus tree surrounding site in Tennessee, USA - Soil MetaG P. TD hybrid SBSTD1 (version 2)... | ecosystem: Environmental > Terrestrial > Soil > Tree... | reverse complement strand
TCGCATGCCTGCGCCCGGATGGCTTCCTGCATCGCACGAGGGCCGTAGAAGTTCTCCCCGAGCATGATCGGCGTGGCGATGGCACGCGCGAGCCGGGCGTGGCCGTCCAGATCGTCGTAGCGCAGCGGCTCCTCGACCCAGGAGAGGCCTTCCGCGTCGAGCGCGCGGCAGCGTGGCAGCGCCTCGCCCCGGGCAAGCCCCTGGTTGTAGTCCGCGACCAGGGTAACTTCGTCGCCGACGGCTTCCCTGACGCGCCGGGCCGCTGCGATGTCGTCGGCCGCCGTGGCCCTCCCCACCCGCACCTTCACGGCGGTGAACCCGCCTTCGGCGAGGAGTTCCAGGGCCTCGTCTCCGGCGCCGGCGGGCGCGATGAGACCCAGCCCGTTGCTGTTGTACGCGGGGACCGGGCCCAGGGTCCCGCCGAGCAGCCGGGCCAGCGGCAGCCCGGCCGCCTTGGCGAGCGCATCCCACACCGCGATGTCGAGCCCGGCCACCGCGGCCAGGGCCAGGCCCTGATACCCAGCCAGGCCAAACCAGCCGCGTGCCTGCTCGAAAACCTCGGCCGGTGCGGCAGGCCGCCCGCGCAGCCCCGCGCCCAGATCGCGGATAGCCGGAAGCAGCGCGGCCATCGCGCGGTCCAGGTAGGGGGCCAGGTAGCTGCGGCCGGTGACGCCCTGCTCCGTGAAGACGTCGATGAGCAGCAGGGGCCAGCGGGAGAAATCCCCCACCCGGGTGGCCAGCGGGCGCCGCAGCGGGACCACCACCGCCCGCACCGCGACGTCGCGCACCACCAGCGTTGCGCCCGGGCCGGTCACCCGGCCTCCTCGCGCACCCGCACCGGCCTCATCCGAGCAGCTCCGGCGGCGCTCGCTCGTGGGACCTCAGCCGTCGCGATCCCCTTCCAGCCGCCCGTTTATCTTGTAGCCCCAGAACATGTACCAGACGAAGGCGATCACGGCCAGCACGGCGCAGGCGGCGACGCCCAGGGTCCCGACCACGCGAACATGATTGGCGATGGCCGATATGCCGGAGCAGGCGCCCGGGCGCGGGCGTGGGCCCGGTGCCGCCCGGCACGGGCTGGCGAGGCCGTTCGTCGCGAACAGCAGGATCGCGCCGATGATCGCGGCCGTGAACGCCAGGCCCAGGAAGTCCTTGGCGCCGTGTGGCAGCGATTTCTTGGGCTCACCGAAGCCGCTGGCCGCGGCCGGGTCTCTGCCCGTCCGTCGGCGCTGCCAGCATGGGATCCGCGCCGCGCCGTCGGGTGATCTCATGCTCATTGGATTCCCTCGTCCGCACTGACGGGAACCTCAGCCGGCCGAGCCGTCGACTGGTACGGGGTCATGACGAGCGGATTTACTCACCCCCGTCCGCCAGCCTCGCTTTGATGCCTGGACGGCGATGGCGCCGAAGACGAGCACCATGACCCCATAGATCCCCAGCGGGGCGGCGGCGGCAATGCCGAACGCACTGGCGGCGATGCCGGCCGCCACCGCGAAGTCCCGCATCGCGGTCGGCAGGATGACCGCGCTGCGCCGTGGCGATGGCGCCCCGAGGGCGAGCAGCCATCCCAGACCGACGGCGCCACCAAGGTAGGCGAGCAGGGCAAGGGCAACCACGCCATCGCCGGCCTGCAGCCGCAGTTCGCTGGCTACCTCCCAGAGCAGCACCAGCAGGCTCGCGATGCCCAGGATCTCGATGAGCGGGCGCTCGCGCCCGCCGAACGGGTCGATGGTGCGCAGCGCGCAGCCAGCCACCAGCGGCAAGGCGACAACAAGCGTGAGGGTGAGCAGCAGCCCGAGCTGCGACGTCGCTGCGTGGGCGCCGAGGAGTGCCAGGACCGGCCCGGCGAGCAGGACCGTCAGCAGCGTGGACGCGACCAGCAGGCCGGCCGCGATCGCGACCTCGCCGCCCGCCAGGCCGGTGAACGCCACCGATGCCACCTCCACCGGGGCGACACCGGCCGCCAGCACACCACTGCGCGGCATGGGCTCGCTGACGATCCTGCTGGCCAGCCACGCCAGCACTGGCAGCGTGACGCTCGTGGCCACCAGCACGAGCACGATGCGGCGGGAAGCCGTGCGCAGGCCGCTGATGTCGGCGAGGGTGACTGACGTACCGGTGCAGAACACCAGCACCGCCAGGGTAATCAAGATCCCCGCGGTGGCGTCCAGGCGCCGTCCCGGGCCAGGAAAAGCAATGCCCAGCCCCGCGGAGATCAGGACCAGGGGCAGCAGAAACCGGTCAAGGAGCCGAGCCAGTACCACAAGCCGGGCCAGTCGGCCGGACGCCCTCACTGCCTCACCGTCCCCGGGCGATACGCCACACACAGGTATCTGACTTCCGACTCGATCGCACCACAGGCGCGTCTGGTTCGCTGTCGGAACGCCAGACATGGCGCGGCCGGAATGACGCCGTTCGGCCCGGATACCCGGCACAGGCGAGTGGGCTGCGCCAAGATTCGCCCGTGTCCCAAACGGGGCTGACCGTGTTAGCCTCCTCGCAACCAGGCGCTGGCCAGGTGCGATTGACGGGACTGGCCAGGTGCGATTGAGGGGATTGGAACACAGGCTGATGTGCGGGATCGCCGGTCTCCGGCTCAAGAACCCAGATCTGTACCCGCGGCTCGGCCAGCTCGTTGTGCCGATGCTCGACGTGCTCGCGTCGCGCGGCCCGGACTCGACCGGGGTGGCGGTCTACCGCCATGACGTGCCGCCGGGAGAGCAGAAGTACTCACTGTGCGCGCCTGCGCCGGGCTACGACTGGGCCGGTTATGTCTCCAGGCTGGAGGCGGCGGCCGGGGTGGTGCCGGTGGCGTTCCGCCCGCGGGGACGCGACGGGGTGATCGTGACCTCCATCGGCCCGGACCGCGGACCGGAGCTGCTGGCCGGCATCGATCCGTCCGTCCGGCTCTTCGGCTACGGCGCAGCCATCGAGGTATACAAGGACGTCGGCCCGGCGGCCAAGGTGTGCGCCCAGTATGGGGTGGCCGACATGGGCGGCTACCAGGCGATCGGCCACACCAGGATGGCGACCGAGTCGGCGGTGACCACCGAGCACTCGCACCCGTTCGCGGTCGCACCCGATCTGGCGCTGGTGCACAACGGGTCGTTCTCGAACTACGCCAGCGTGCGCAGGAGGCTCGCCGCCGAGGGCGTCCGTTTCGACACCGACAACGACTCCGAGGTGGCCGCCCGCTATATCGCCAGGGAAATGGCCGCCGGGGCGGATCTCACGGACGCGCTGCGTGGCGTCATGAAGGTATTCGACGGCTTTTTCACGCTGCTGGTGGCCGTCGGCGCATCGCTGGCGATCGTGCGCGACTCGTTCGCCTGTAAGCCGATGGTGGTGGCCGAGACGGCCGACTACGTCGCGGTGGCGTCGGAATACGTCGCCCTGGCGGACCTTCCGGGGGTGGACAAGGCCGAGGTGTTCGAGCCGATGCCCGAGGAGATCTACACGTGGCAGGCGTGACGGCGGTCGAGCTCAGCTGTGCGGAGCTGTCGGTTCGCGAGGTGAACGCGGCGCTGCGCGAGCTGCCGGACGGCAGCGCCGTCCGCATCACCGAGCCACGCGGGCGCCACAACCTTGCCGTCGGCCTCACCGGCCGCCTCGACATCACCATCGAGGGGAACGCCGGGTACTTCGTGGCGGGCCTGTGCGATGGCCCGAATGTCGACGTTGAGGGCTTCGTGGGCTGGTCGGTGGGCGAGAACCTGATGTCCGGAACGGTGCGCGTGCGCGGCAACGCCTCCGAGTGCGCCGGCGCATCGGCGCGCGGCGGCCTCATCGTGATCGACGGGGATGCGTCGTCGAGGGCCGGGATCTCGCTGAAGGGGGGGACGATCGCCATCGCCGGCGACGTGGGACACATGAGCGGGTTCATGGCGCAGGCGGGGACGATCCTGATCGGCGGGGACGCGGCCGATTCGCTGGGTGACTCGCTCTATGAGGCCGTGATCTACGTCGGCGGGAAGGTCCGGTCACTCGGCGCCGACGCCCGGGTCGAGGAACTGGGCGCCGGCGATGTGACGCGCGTGCGGGAGCTCGCCGTTGCCGCCGGTTTCGGCCACGTCTCCGCCGAGGACGTGACCAAGATCGCGTCCGCCAGGCACCTCTACAACTTCGACGCGCTGAAGGATCAGAAGTACTGATGGAGCCCGAGCTACCAGAGCTGTCCGAGCCGCCCGGCCCGCGGGGTGCCGCAGCAGGCGCCGGGCCAGCGGCCGGCAACGGGCGCCCGCTGCCGTGGACGGGCACCGAGCGCAGCTACAGCTTCCCGCCCGAGGTGATCGGCCAGATCCACGAGATGGCCGAGGTCGGGCGTTACGAGATACGCGGGTGGGGCGCCAAGCGGCAGATGCCCACCTTCGACGACCTGGTTTTCCTGACCGCCTCGCTGACCCGGTACCCATTGGAGGGCTACCGGGAGCGCTGCGACACCGCCACCGTGCTCGGTACCCGGTTCGCGAGCCGGCCGCTCGAGCTGGCGATCCCGATCACCATCGCAGGGATGAGCTTCGGTGCTCTGTCCGCCCACGCCAAGGAGGCGCTGGGCCGGGCGGCGAGCGCGGTGGGCACCTCCACCACGACCGGTGACGGCGGCATGACGCCCGAGGAGCGCCGGGCGTCCCGGCTCCTGGTCTACCAGTGCCTGCCCTCCCGCTACGGGTTCAGCCTGCACGATCTGCGGGCCGCGGATGCGATCGAGGTCGTCATCGGGCAGGGCGCCAAGCCGGGCGGTGGGGGCATGCTGCTGGGCCAGAAGGTCAGCGATCGGGTGGCGGAGATGCGGACCCTGCCGCCAGGCATCGACCAGCGATCCGCATCGCGGCACCCGGACTGGACCGGTCCCGATGACCTGCGGATCAAGATCGAGGAGCTGCGCGAGGCCACCGGCTGGGAGAAGCCGGTCTACGTCAAGCTCGGCGCCACCCGGGTCGATCACGACGTCAAGCTCGCCGTCGCCGCGGGCGCCGACGTGGTGGTGGTCGACGGCATGCAGGGCGGGACCGGGGCGACGCAGACCGTCTTCATCGAGCACGCCGGCATCCCGACCCTGCCGGCCGTGCGCATCGCCGCCGAGGCCCTGCGGGAGATCGGCAAGCGGGACGAGGTGCAGCTGGTGGTCTCCGGCGGCATTCGCTCCGGCGCCGACGTGGCGAAGGCGCTGGCGCTCGGCGCCGACGCGGTCTCCATCGGCGTGCCTGCGCTGATCGCGCTCGGCTGCAACCGCCCCACCTACCGCGAAGGCGGGCAGGACCACGACGCCACCGCCGGTTACGCGGCGATCGGCACCGCGCCCGGATACTGCCACCACTGTCACACCGGCCTGTGCCCCGTGGGCGTGACCACCCAGGATCCCGAGCTCGAGCGCCGGCTGGACCCGGAGACCGGCGCGCGATGGATGACGAACTACCTGAAGGCGCTGACCATGGAACTCACCGCACTGGCCCGGGCCTGCGGCAAGTCCAACGTCCACCACCTCGAGCCCGATGACCTGGTAGCGCTGACCATCGAGGCCGCGGCCATGGCCAAGGTCCCGCTGGCCGGCACCGACTGGATCCCCGGGACGTCATGAACATGCCGTCCTATCGTGATCACCGGACAAACGTCCGTGGCATGGCGGGCGTCCGGCGCTCAACGTAGAGACAGGAATGGCCCGTGGGAGAGGCCATCCGCGAGCGAATGGGGTTGATCGATGTACGACAGACTGCTGGTCGCCGTGGACCACTCGGAGGTCTCCCCCCGGGTGGTCGCCGCCGCAAAGGATCTGGCCCTGCTGTCCAAGGGCAAGGTGTGGGTGCTGCACCTCCTGGAGAAGGAGGTCTACGCCCAGCTGGGGGATGTGCCGAGCGAGTCGGACCAGGAGGCGGATCAGGCGGTCAGGGATGGGGTCGATGCGCTGCGGCAGGCGGGCGTTGAAGCCGAGGGAGAGGTGCGGCCGACCACATTCGGGCACGCGGCGCGGGAGATCCTCGCCGACGCCAAGGAGCACGACGCCGACGTCATCGTCATGGGCTCCCGCGGCAGGAGCGACCTTGCCGGCTCGATCCTGGGCAGCACCGCACACAAGGTGATCCACCTGACCGACCGGCCGGTGCTGGTGATCCGCTGATGCGGCCGCGCGGGCGCGCATGACCGGGCGCTTGTGCTGCAGCACATCCGCTGTGAGCCGCCGGGGATGTTCTCCGGCATGCTCACCGATCGCGGCCTGGCGATCGAGACGATCGAGCTCGACGAGGGCGCCGAGCTGCCCGACTGGCGCGATACAGATCTCGTGCTGGCGATGGGCGGGCCGATGAGCGTTCATGACGAGGCCGAACATCCCTGGCTGGCCGTTGAGAAGCGGTGGATCGCGGCCGCGGTACGGGCTGGCGTGCCCTATTTCGGTGTCTGCCTCGGCGCGCAACTGCTCGCCGCGAGCCTGGGCGCGCCGGTGCACACGGGGGAGACCCCGGAGGTCGGGGTGCTGCCCGTCGCCGCGACCGCGGCCGCGGACGGGGACCCGGTGCTCAGCGCGCTCGGCGGTGAGTTCCTTGCCCTGCAATGGCATGGTGACACGTTCGGCATCCCGGCCGGAGCGGTCCACCTCGCCCGGTCGCGGGCCTACCCCCATCAGGCGTTCCGGTTCGGCGAGACGGCGTATGCCGTCCAGTTCCATGTCGAGGTGACCGAGGAGATGCTCGCCGAGTGGGCACAGGTGCCGGCATACCAGAGGTCAGCCGAGGCGGCCCTGGGCAGCTCCGGTTTTGAGATCCTGGCCGCCGGGTTCGCCGCCTCCCAGGCGTCGATGGCACGGTCGGCGGCGCTCATGTTCACTGGCTGGCTCGATCAGGCCGAGCGGACGGTAGCCCAGCGGGGCAGCGGCGCCCGGCTGTGACCGCCGGTTAACTCCTAGGACACAGCGCTTAGCCACAGTGAACGGGCCGGGCAAGAGGCATCTTCCCAACGTCCTGCCCGCGGCGTACTCTCAACGCATCGTGTCATGTAGGTAAACGCTGTCCACTCTCGCGCTGATCTTCCGGAGCGCGGCTGGAGCGGATGCTGACCCGCCTCAGCCGGTCCGGTGGAGAACCACAGGCTGCTACTGCGACGGATACGACGGAGAGTCACATGCCAGACGTTGAGGCCGAACTTCAGGCGCGGGCGGAGTCGGACGGCGTCGAGTTCTTCTTCGCCATGTTCGTGGACATGCACGGCAAGCCGTGCGCCAAGATGATCCCGGTCACGGCGATGGACGTGCTGCTCGGCGGGGCCGGCTTCGCCGGGTTCGCGGCCGGGCCGATGGGGCAGAGCCCGGCGGACCCTGACATGATCGCGGCCCCGGACCCGGCGTCGTACACGCTCGTGCCGTGGCAGCCGGGGATCGCCGTGCTGCAGTGCGACATCGAGGTCGAGGGCGAGCCGTGGCCGTACACCCCGCGGCTGATCCTGAAGGGGATGCTGGAGAAGGCGCGCGAGCGCGGCTACGTCTACAACGTGGGCTGCGAGGCGGAGTACTTCCTGGTCCGCCGGCGGGACGAGGGCGGCATCGAGCTGGCCGACCCGCTCGACCGGTCCGGCGTACCGTGTTACGACGCCAAGGGCCTGACCCGGATGTTCGACCATCTGTCCACGGTGTCGCGGTACATGAACCAGCTGGGCTGGGCGAACTACGCCAACGACCACGAGGACGCGAACGGCCAGTTCGAGCAGAACTTCGGTTACGCCGACGCGCTCACGTCCGCGGACCGGCTCGTCTTCTTCCGCTACATGGTGCACACCCTGGCGCACCGGGCCGGGATGGCCGCCACCTTCATGCCGAAGCCGTTCGAGAACCTCACCGGCTCCGGCCTGCACCTGCACTCGAGCCTGTGGGACGCGCAGACGGGCGCGGAGCTGTTCGCCGACCCCCCCGATCCCCGCGGTCTCGGCCTGTCCCAGCTCGCCTACCACTACATCGGCGGGCTGATCGAGCACGGCCCGGCGCTGGCCGCGGTCACCTGCCCGACGGTCAACTCCTACAAGCGCTTCGGGGTCGGGGCGCCGACCTCCGGCGCGACCTGGGCGCCGGCCTACGCTACCTACGGCGGGAACAACCGCACGCAGATGCTCCGGGTGCCGGAGGGCGGGCGGGTGGAGAACCGCGCCTGCGACGGCTCGGCCAACCCGTACCTGGCCATGGCGGCCCAGCTGGCCGCGGGGCTCGACGGCATCGACCGCGGCCTCGACCCGGGCGAGCCGAACCGCGACAACCTGCACGTCGTGCCGGCCGAGGAGGTGGCCAAGCGGGGCATCCGGTCGCTGCCGCCGACCCTGCTGCACGCGGCCGACGAGCTGGTCAAAGACGACGTGCTGCGCGAGGCGCTGGGCAAGACGCCCGACGGGGACTACATCGACTACTTCGCCAAGATCAAGCGCGAGGAGTTCCACACCTGGCACTCCGTCGTGAGCGACTGGGAGACAGAGCGTTACCTGACGCTCTTCTAGAAGGCTGAAACGAGGAGGAGCCATGGCCTCGATACAGGAAGCGCACCCAGAGAAGGGCCTGGCCAAGGGCACGAACTGGTGGGGCGCCTTCGTCATCGGGCTGGCCGGGACGATCCTGGTCACTGGGATCGCGCCGTATGCCGTGCAGGGCACCGGGGCGCTCGCCATCATCCTCATGGGCGTGATGACGATCGCCGGCTGCTTCCTCTGCTTCTGCCTCGCGGAGCTGGCCACGATGTGGCCGGACCGGACCGGCGGCATCCCGTCGTTCGCGACCGAGTCGTTCCGCCCGTGGACCGGTAACACTACGGCGCGGCACATCGGCGGCGTATCGGGCTGGGCGTACTGGCTCGGGTGGTTCCCGGTCGCGCCGATCAACGTGATCCTGACCGCGTCCTATCTGGCCTTCCTGTTCAAGTTCAGCCAGGGGCACCTGATCGATCCCGTCGGCACGACCTGGGGCACGCCGATCGGCATCACCATCGTCCTGGTCTGCTTCGTGCTGCTCATACTGATCTTCATCCCGGCCTACCTGGGTATCCGGCTCGGCGCGGCGTTCGCGACGGTGCTCGGCATCCTGTCGATGCTGCCGATCACCGTGATGATCTTCCTGCCGTTCTTCCATCCGAGCTCGATCCACTGGGGCAACGTCGCCGGGTTCCACGCGCCGCCGGGCGTCATCGTAACGTTCACGTTCGTCTGCGCCTGGTTCTTCCCGATCCTGTGGAACGTGATCGCGATGGAGGCCGCCGCCTGCTACGTCGGCGAGTGCCGGGGCGGCGCCCGGGACGCCAAGATCGCGCTCACCGCCGAGGGCCTGTTCGGGGTGTTCATCTACGTCGCGACCCCGCTGATGTTCGTCGCGGTGCTGGGTGTGGCGCTCTCCGCGGCCCAGGCCGCCCCGCTGACGGCGTATCTCTCCTATACGGCCAAGATCTTCGGGGGCGGGTCGTGGGAGACGTGGTTCGTCGGGATCCCGCTGATCGCGGCGCTGGCGCTGTCCGTGCTGAACGCGATCATGGGCGTCGGGCGGTCGCTGTACCAGGCGGCCGAGGACGGGCAGCTGCCTCGCTGGTTCCAGCACCGGAACAGGCACGGCGTGCCGGACTACGCGATGGCCTTCAACGTGGTGTGCTCGATGGTCCTGGTGCTGCTGGGCTCGCCGCTGCGGATCTACATCATCTCCAACGGCGGCTACCTGCTGTCCTGCTCGCTGGCTCTCCTCGGCTACTTCGTCTACCGGCAGCTGCGCCCGGACACGCCGCGGCCGTTCCGGCTGCCGACGTTCGCAAAGTGGATCGCGCTCGCGATCTTCATCGTCTGGGCCTTCATCTACTTCTACGGCGGCTGGAACTCGCCGAAGATCATTCTGGCCGACCCCCACCAGGGGCCCGGGCTCTACCTGCTCGGCCTGCTCATCGTCGCCCTGTACGCGCCGCTGTACTGGTGGCGGAAGTGGCAGGACAACAAGCTCGCGGCCAAGGGCCAGCTTCCGGAGGCGGTGCCCGCCGCCGCGGGTGCCGACCTGGGGGCCGCGGCGGCGGCGCCCGACGGGCACGGCGCGGCCGGGCTGGCGACCGGCGACGGCAGCGTGGCCGACCCGGTCGGCGGCGCCGAATCGTCGCCGGGTGATCCGCCGGCCGCCCGCTAGCCGGGAGATCACAAGGGAATGCTGTTCGGG
>Ga0111538_10015124_pt1 | contig 10152 bp, 9 predicted proteins | sample SoiMethybrSBSTD1_FD_79669 | JGI IMG/M metagenome (GOLD analysis project Ga0111538, IMG submission 79669) | Bulk soil microbial communities from a Populus tree surrounding site in Tennessee, USA - Soil MetaG P. TD hybrid SBSTD1 (version 2)... | ecosystem: Environmental > Terrestrial > Soil > Tree... | reverse complement strand
GCCTTCTTTGGTTGCAGCGGTCACCTGGGTCTGGTAGCTCCCGTCCTGCGATCCACTCCAATCCAGGGAAAGCGTTTCATTGGTTGCGTCCGGGCCGGTCAGCTTTGCGTTCACCCGAGCGTTGTTCAAGCGAGTAAACTTTTTGTCGGCAACGTCGGCGCTTATATTGACGGCCTCGCCCGGAAGATAGGTGTCCTTGTCCGTCGTGATCATGACGGGAGCCGGCGAGGCGCTGACAAGCCAGCGAAGCGTCTGCTTCCAGAACAGCTCGGAAGTCTGATCTTCGTGGTTCATCTCCATCTGCCAGTGCCAGCTGCTTCCTGTGGTAAACACCATAGCTCGGCCGCGTCCATACCGTTGGTAGGCCAGCAAAATCGGATTGCCGCTGCTGTTTTCGGGCTCTCCCCTGGCCAGCACAATGCCTCCGGGTTTGACATCGCCAACGCGATTGAAGTCCTCGAGAGGCGGCAATTGTCCCCAGATCTTGTTGTTGGTTGCAGGATCGCCGGAAAGCCGCATGAGGTTGTGCGTTCTACCGTAGTCGGTCAATTCCAGCTTCACTTTGTCGATAACAGGCAGCGCGCGGTCCGGCAGCAGTTCCACCGGAAGCATGTCCGCGATCGGAGTGTTTTGGTAACGTCCCGCCGAAAAGGAGTTCTTGCCACCCAGCATCAGGAAACCGCCGCCACGCTCCTTGACGAAGTCCACGATCATCTCGAGCTGATCAGTCTTGTTGAAGAACGTGGATTCAATGCTTCCCAGCACGATGCCGGAGTATTTGAAGAGGTCTTCCTTCTTTGTCGGGAACCCATCGGCAAGCGTCGCCTCGTCGGCGATTCCCTGCCGGTAGTACTTGTTCTGAGAGGATCGAAGGTACGACTCCACGTAGAGATTGGGATCGTCTGCGATGGAACGGCGGATAAACTTGTATTCCCAGCGGGGCTCGCCTTCCACGTAAAGAATCTTCGGATGATCGTCGCGAACGGTGATCAGGGAGTCCAGCGTGTTGTTCTCCGCGATGCGGTCGTCAGCCACCTTAATGGAAAACGAGAAGATCTGGTTGCCCTGGTTCTTCACCGGCACGTCAATCGAGATCTCGCCCACCTGGCCGTCCGGAGGCAGGGTCACTTCCTGCGGTTTGACCATGGTCCCATTTTCACGAACATCGATCGTGGCTTTACGGCCAGACAGACCCGAACTCTTGAACTGCACTTCCACGACTGCCGTGGAATCCTTGAGCATTTCTCTGGGGCCGGTAACCTTGATGATTTCCGCGTCACGCGTAATCTCTTCGGATCCAACGCCCACGGTGTAGAAAGGAATCCTGCGTTTCTGCAGCTTGTTGATCGCAAGGCTGAGCTCCTGCGACGCATTGTCTACGCCGTCAGTGATGAGAACGACTCCGGTCACCGGAAGTGTGCCCATTTCCTGCTGCAGTAGATTAATCGGAGCCTCGAGGCGCGTTCGCTGTCCATTGAATCGCAGCTCCGCAGTTGCATCGATGCGTCGCGCTTCCTGGTTGAATTCGACCAGGCGGACCTTGAACTTTTTCTCGAGCTCCTGGAGGAACTTGGTCTCCTCCACTTTCTTTAGCAACTGCTCGGAGCGAGACGTCTGGCCATCATCCTTGATGTTCATACTCTGAGAAGTGTCAATGACGACCGCCATATAACTGTCCTGCGGCAAAACCTGCGACACATTCAGGATGGGTTGCAGGACCATGAACAGCAGGATCACGAAGACGGCGGCGCGGAGCACGATCATCCACGGCGACAGCTTTTCCTTCGCGACTCGCCGGTAAAAATAGATGGCGACACCGATGGCAATCAGGGCGAGGGGAATGAAGAACCACTTTGAACTGAGGAGCTGAAACGATAGACGCCCCTTTTCGTAAACGATCGGCCTGTATTTGAAGAAGAACTCAAACATTCTCATAAAAAACCTAATGTGACATGGCGTAGAGGATGAAATTGATTCCCATCCGATACGCCTGGCCGGAATACATTTCCGGATAGCAGGGGTTATCCATCCATTCCCACGCATCACCCAGATCGGAGTTGTACGTGATGATGACCATCAGGCGGTTGTTGTCATCAGAAATCCCGAAGATCATCGGTTCGGTCTCGTCGGCGGATTCCCAAGTCCTCCCCCCATTGCAGCCGTTGCTGACGTTTGGAATCTGCATGACCTGATCGACGTCAAAAAACGTGTGAAAGACCTCGTGTTTCAGGTCCAGCTTGACGGGCTTGCGATCCGGAAAGATCTTGTCCAGCTCCTCTTCGACGACGGCCCGCTGCCGAAGCCCCCAAAAGTCATCCACGTGCAGAAAACCTCCGCGGTCCAAATATTCCCGGATCTGCTTTGCCTCCTCGGAGGTGAGGTACATCCGGCTCGGCTCCACAATATAGAGATAGGGGTAGTTGAACAGTTCGGGATCCATCGCGGCGACAACATGGGGGCCCTTGTCGAAGACTCGGACACCCGTGAGGCGTTCGACGCCCCACATGAATTTGCAATCGGAAGCCGGGAAGTCTGTTGCCCACCCGCCGCCATATCGCGTGCCCCCTTCGCCGGCTGCCAGATCGGCACAACGGATATCCAGGCGGGGCGTTCGGGCGGGGCCGCCGCCATTTCCATAAATCAAACGGGTGAAGAAGAATTCCGGCGTCGATTCGGAGCCCGTATTCGCAAATCCGGCAAGAACGAAAAGCACGACGGGCAAAACCGACCCGATTTTCAGCAACCACTTCTTCATAGATGTTGGATTTTCAGCAACGGGCCCCATCATACCTGAGAAAAACTCAGTCGGGAATGAAATCTCCTAGCTGGACTCCGTTACTTTTCAATGCGTTTACAAGTTTTAACACGGAGTGAAATTGATGTCCCCGAATCCCCAGCTTCACCGCGGATTCGACGTTCTCGGCGCGATCGTCGGTGAAGAAGAGAGCCTCAGGAGGCCTGCCGGCCGCGGCGATCGCCGCATCGTAGATTCTTCGGTCAGGTTTCATGGATCGCACTTCGTGCGAGAAGATCTTGTGGTCAAAGTAGTCCAGAACGCCGTATTCCCTCGCGATGTAGTTCACGTGGGATTCATTGCTGTTGGATACGAGAATGAGCGGATAACGGGCTTTCAAACTGGCCAGGAGTTGTTCCGGGACGATCAGGCCCGGCAGGAAAACAGAGGACCATGCGTCGTGAAACTCCTGGAGGCTCATCTCGAGCTTTCCGTTCTCGCGCAGATAGCGATGGTATTCCTCGCTCGAAATGTCGCCATGCTCGTACGGCCGAATCCAGTCCTGGTCGAAGATAACGGCTTCGAATTCCTTGCGCGTCATCGAAGTTCTGGACGCGAAGCAATTCAGCCCGCGTTCGAAGTCAAAGTCAACGAGCACTTTCCCAAGATCAAAAAGCAACGCTTCTATAGCCACTGTTGGATCTTAGCAACAACCGGCTTGCCTCGAAGTCTGAAATTCCCCATACTCAAAAGGAAATGAAATCAATTAATGAGTTCACCAGCCGCCGTGAACGATGGCAGGCGGCACCAGAAGCCACATACCGCGAAGGCGAATACATCGACAAGCTCTCCAAAAACAAGACTGCAGTCGTTGTCAAACTGATCGACGGCGAAGAAGTTCGGGGTTGGATCGAGTACTACGACAAGGACATCATCCGGATCACTCGAAGCACGGAACCCAATCTCTTCATCTACAAAAACCGCGTGAAGTACCTCTTCGAAGACCCGGACGTCCGCAGACCACGCAGCTGAATAAATCGGGGTCAGTCGGGAACACGGGGCCCACTCAATAATCATTAATCACTAATCAATTTTCATTTCTCAATAAGCGGTCAACCATGTTGAGAAATGAAAATTGATTAGTGATTAATGATTATTGAGTGGGCCCCGTGTTCCCGACTGACCCCGATCTTTCTCAATACTCCCGATAAGCTGTCGCGACATAGGGAAAGCCCTCGTTCGCAAGTTTCATCTCGGCCTCGCTTCGGTCAATCGATGCGGCGCCCGCCGGAATGTCGAACGTGACCAGGCCACGGTTCTTGAGGAGCGTTCCCAGGGGATTCGATGAAGTGCGGTCATTCGCCCGGGTGCGGGTCAGGAAAACCGCGCCTGAAACCCAGGCAACCGTCGTTGAAGAAGCGCGCAAAACACCCTGTCCGATTACCAGGATCAGTCCATTCCATGAGACTGTCCCGTTCAGCTCCAGATCTCCGCGAACAAGAAGGATGCCGTAGCCCGTCGCACTCTCGAACCTGCAATCGCCATTGACGATCACAATTCGGTAGTCGGTCGGAGATCCAATGGGGCCCAGGCTGACGCTTGCGCCTACGGCCGGGTTATGGACGTCTGTTGCATGTCGCGCAATCCCTTCAACGATACGCTCCAAATCCTCCGGCGCTTCCAATTGCGCGTCCCTGCCGGCGGGAAACGGAACTTCCTCATTCAGTGTTACGGCGTCGGGAAGCACAGGGAAACCGGACCTCTTGAGCCGCACCTCGATCGTCCTGCGCGCGCTCCCGATTGAGCCGGCGCTTCGGAGCGTCAGCGGGTCGGATCGCAGCAGAGTCACGGAATAGCGCCCGGCTTGCCTCCCGGTGGTGTCGACCAACGTCGAATCCTTGATGAATGGGACGGGCGAGGGGACCAGCGAAGTCTTCTGCAATTGCTCGCGACCTTCCTCGATTCCTGCTTCCGCGAGGTACACGAGCTGGGTTTCCTTTGTGAAGTTGTCTCCGATCCAGACCTCGAGACTGACGGCTGTCAGCATCGCGGCCACTAACAAGGAAAGGAGGGCGAGGACAATAAGGGCGAGAATCAATCCGATACCTCTCTCTGAGCGACGCATTGAACCTCCTTTGCTGTAGGCGCGGTCTATGACCGCGCACGATTTCTCGTAACACCCAGAGCTTGTGATGCTTCAGCTGAAAGCGCGCGGTCATAAACCGCGCCTACAGCGGAAGCCGCTTGACTACCATACAAGTGTTCGGGTATAAGACCCGGCATGCTACTCACGGAAAAACAGCAAGCCATCCTGGATTTCATTAACGACTACATCGCGGAACATCAGTACCCCCCCTCGGTGCGGGAAATCGGCAAGCACTTCGGTATTTACCCAGCGACGGTGCAGGACCACATTTCGGCGATTGAGCGGAAAGGTTTTCTGCAAAAAAAGCGATTTCAGTCGCGGACTCTCTCTGTTTCCAGGGCTTCCCGCCCTGGTGGCATCCCGGTCGTGGGAACTGTTGCAGCTGGAGTGCCGATCCTTGCCCAGGAGAATATCGAGGACATTGTCCATCTCCCTGAACGTTGGGCATCGACGGGTTCCTTCCTGCTCAAAGTGAAGGGCGACAGCATGGTGGGCGCGCACATCCTCGACGGCGACTATGTTCTGGTCCAACCCCAGCAATCCGCCCGAGACGGCGAGATTGTGGTTGCCCTGATCGGCGACGAAGCGACTGTGAAACGCTTCTACCGCACCCCCAAAGGCATTGCCTTGAAAGCCGAAAACTCCGGATTCAAGACCATTGAAGTTTCAACCGAAGACGCTGCAGCCCGCGGATTCCAGATTGTCGGTCTCGTGTCGGGCGTGATGCGTCTCATGAAGAGATAACAAGAGGTGACAAAGATGAAGCTGGTAACCAACTCCATGAACGAACCTGTCGAAGGAAAACTGACCGTGTGGCGGACCGACTGCCCGCTGGACGACATGATCTTTGAGCTCTGCGCAAACCTCACGGCGGACGGAGAGCGGTTGATCGTTTTGGACGCTTCGGGCGTCTTCGATCCTTCTCGCATCGGCCGTGCAGGCGGCACGGTTGCGCGAAGTCTTCACGTTGTGCGCACAGTGCCGGGAGCGGAACTCCATGCCGCGTTGTGGGCAGCGCTTCAATCCGCTCAACAGCGGACGAACGCTCGACGCGTCCTGCTCGTTGGCGTGCTCGATCACCTCTACGACCGCGGCATTCTCACCCGGGATGCGGCGCGGGCCCTCGGGCGAATCAAACTCGTCTTTGAAGCCCTGACGCGCTCCGGCCTTGAGGTAACCGTGGTGTGCAAAACGGAAGGTCGGGAAACAGGAGCACGAACATATCTGGCGTCCTCGCTGTGCGCCTTCGCACAGGAGGTCCGTTATTGGCCTTTAGCTACGCAGGAGTATGTAGACGGCGCCTCCGCCGCCATCGCATAACCTCGCCGAAGTATAGGCGACAACATGACGGCCTAGCCGCCGGGAGCACAACCATCGTTGAATTGCGTCCTTAAGAATAGGTTGCTGCTTGTGGGAATGACGCCCCCGTCCGTGAATCACGCGCACGCAGGTAAGGCTTGCACGCACGGACGCCAGAATAAACTCATCAAGCGCAAAGCGGGCCTCCTGCTGGTTCAGTCCATGAAGGTCCAGCCATGCCTGTACGGAGAATCGTCCGGAACGCAGATCCTGAAGATATAAGCGTCCTCGAGGCTGGACTGCGCCTTCGATGTATTCCGGCGTGTATTCGATCTCGACGTCGCCGCTTTTCAGAAATTTTTCGAGCGCCCGCAACGCTTCCTCTTCGTCGTTCTGCGGGACGATCTCAAGCGGAGGACGATGATGGAGCGGCACGGCGCTCCATCCCAGCGCCTTGACGTCATGCATCGCGTGGCTGAAAAGATCTTCATCGGCCATCCCCGCCGGCAACACCGGAATCGCGAAGTCGCGCTGTTCTCTGTCCAGACTCCCGGCATTATCGTCAGCGAACTTGACCCGGCCACTTCGGATAAGATCTTCCAAAACTGCGAACGGTTTGTGCATGACACTTACCTGAACCGGTTTGTAATCGGCATCCGCCGATCGCGGCCAAACGCTCTCGGTGTGATCTTAACGCCGGGAGCCGCCTGACGGCGTTTGTATTCATTCACATCCACCAGCCTGACAATGCGCTGAACCAGGGCCGGATCAAAACCCATCTCCGTCATATCGGAAAGGCTCCGATCTTCTTCGACGTAGGCTTTGAGAATCGGATCGAGCACCTCGTAGGCGGGCAGCGAGTCCGTATCCAATTGGTTCGGACGTAACTCTGCCGAAGGCGGCTTCTCGATCGTGGAACGCGGAATCCGTTCCTGTCCTGAGTTGCAATATTCCGCAAGTTTATAAACCATCGTCTTCATGACGTCCTTGAGAATCGCGAAACCACCGGCCATATCTCCATAGAGAGTGCAGTAGCCCGTGCTGATTTCGCTCTTGTTGCCCGTACTCAGAACCAGCCATCCGAACTTATTGGAAAGTGCCATCAGAAAATTACCGCGGATCCGAGCCTGCAGATTCTCTTCGGCAACGTTGGGATCGGTTCCCTTGAAGGCCGCCTGAAGGGAACTCTTGTATGCATTGAAAACCTCTCCGATTGGAATCGTGATCAAGTCGATCCCAAGATTTTTTCCAAGCTGCTCCGCGTCTTGAACACTGCCACGGGAGGAAAATTCCGAAGGCATAAGTACTCCGGCGACGTTCGTTCTCCCCAACGCATCCACCGCCACACAGGCAGTCAGAGCCGAATCGATGCCGCCGCTGAGTCCAAGCACGACTTTTTGAAACCCGTTCTTTTGAACATAGTCGCGAGTGCCGAGAACGAGTGCCTGATAGATTTCGGCCACATCCGCCAACGGTTGGACGTCATGCAGCTCCAGCGGAGCACGGTTCCGTACCCCGCGCGCCAACGGAAACTCCGCCACCGGCGCGGACTCGGCCACATTCTGCTGGCGACGGCGTGGATCTCGAAGGCGTTGACGGAAAACAGAATCGACATCCAGGTCCACAACCACCAGATCTTCTTCAAACTGCTTGCCGCGAACGATTACCTCACCAAGCTCATTCGCTACGAGGCTCTCGCCGTCGAAAACAAGTTCGTCCTGTCCGCCGACGAGATTGTTGTACGCAACAATTACCGTGTTGTCGCCTGCCCTGGTGCGCAACATACGTTCGCGCCATTGCCGCTTTCCGGCGTGATAGGGAGAAGACGAAATGTTGATGAGGATTTCAGCGCCGCCTGAAGCCGATTGATGAAGAAATGGTCCGTCTGGATACCAGATGTCTTCGCAGATGCTGACGCCAACGGTTGCATCTCCGATCCGGAAGACCGGGCACGTTCTTCCCGCCTGAAAATAACGGAACTCATCAAAGACTCCGTAGTTCGGCAGAAACATCTTGTGGTAGACCGCTGCGATTCTTCCACCCTGGATGACGGCAGCCGCATTGAAAATGTCGTCCTTCCGATCCACGAATCCGATGATCGCCGTGATGTCCCCAGCGCGTGACGCCAGATCCTCCATTGCAGCAACGTTGGCGTCGATGAATTGCGGCTTGAGAAGCAAATCCTCGGGTGGGTATCCGGTGAGTGCCAGTTCGGGGAATGTAACAACATCGGCCTGCAACTCGATGGCACGATCGATCCATTTTGCGATCTTCTCTGTGTTGCCGGAGATGTCACCGACAACGACATTGATCTGCGCCATCGCCAGACGCAACGGCTTCTTCATGCAAGGTATCGTAACAGAAAGGTAAAGGCTGAGAGCCAGAATGGGCAAAGGTTTCAAGCGAACTGCGATTTCGATTTCTCCTGAAATCCAGGCCCCATCAGGGTTTTAACAGAATGTTACGGGCTATTTACAAAACCATTTCGCTATGTTCCAATGCGGGCTCCCATGGCGCGACTCCCTAAAGATGTTGTCGTCACGTCGAAGCCCGTCTGCACGTTTCCAAACGGCGACTACTTTTACGTGGAGCTGTCCAGGAAGAATGGACAGTACGACTGTTTCGTTAAGATGGCACGGTCCGGCGACCCTGCCCGATCCCTCGTTGTTGCCCGAGCGCAGGGCAAAACAATCCGCGAAGCGGAACAGAAGATTTATGAACGGGCGATCCATCGGTTCCCGAGATTCCCTCGCCCCCCCTATCTCCAACGTGGTTCGGTTGCGTCACGCACACTCGTGAAAGCGACGCATCCGGGAGCCTGAAGAAATCAACGGACTGGGAACTTACTGCTGCTTGTATCGATCCAAAAGCAATTCCGCGAGGAGCATGTGGAATCCCAGACGGAACTTCCAGTCTTCGAATTCCTTGTTGAGACCGGATTGCAATCCGCTCATCGACTGATGCCAGTCGAACCCTTCAAAAATCGGCTTGAAACTGTCGTCGCTCTGGGATCGTTCCTTGATGGAAGCCACAAGGGTCTCCAGAAAAAGTCGCAGTTCGAGATGCGCTTTGGCCGGCTCTTTTAGATACCATGATTCCAGGGCATTTGACAGATGCTCCCGGGAATCATGGAACCCTCCCGACTCGAGCCTCGTCAGCAACCAATCACCGCCGGAAGGAATCCTAGATCCTTCCGTGCCATGAGCCTGGCTATCGGGAACTGACCGAGCCAATTCTTCCCGAATCGCGACGAGCCGCAACCCTCGTTCATGGAGCATTTCCGCAGCAACGCACTTTTCCTCGCGCAGAATACCCAGCAGCAGGTGTTCGGTGCCAATGTGCCGATGATTCAGCCGCTCTGCTTCTTCGTTCGCGTAGGCCAGGATTCGTTTGCACTCGTTGGAAAGCGGCAAATCTATTGAGGTGGAAACCTTCTCGCGAATGGTTGTCCGGTCATCAATCTCCTTGCGGATATTCTCGACCGACGAAGAATTTCGAAGAAAACGATTTGTCAGATTCTTGTCTTCACGGATTAACCCGAGCAGGAGATGTTCGGTCTCGATCGTAGTGCTGCCGAACTGGCTGGCCTCGTAGCGCGCAAAGAAAATCACGCGCCGCGCACGTTCCGTATATCTCTCGAACATTTTGGGATCTCCTGAGCAGGATTCTAGTGTCCCAAGTTGGAAACTCCTTTGCAAATTTGCGGGGGTAGTGACGTTATGGACAGAGACGGGGTGGTGCGAGAGGTTGTAGATCCTATGAAGGGCCCTGAATAGGCAGGGCGGCTTGGCAACCTCGAGAGGTTTGAACACCAATTCATTTCTCGAGGAGAAAACATGGAAAACCAAGTCGCCCTGGAAGGAAAGAATAACGCTGAAGAGCTATACCTTGCATTCGAATTGAGTCACAAGAAATGGAAGCTGGGTTTCAGTGACGGCAAGACGGCGCAAGTTCGTAAGGTAACAATCAATTC
>Ga0111538_10015123_pt1 | contig 10153 bp, 9 predicted proteins | sample SoiMethybrSBSTD1_FD_79669 | JGI IMG/M metagenome (GOLD analysis project Ga0111538, IMG submission 79669) | Bulk soil microbial communities from a Populus tree surrounding site in Tennessee, USA - Soil MetaG P. TD hybrid SBSTD1 (version 2)... | ecosystem: Environmental > Terrestrial > Soil > Tree... | reverse complement strand
TGCTCGCCGAAAGCCTCGCCGTGGTCGGCCGTGACCACGATCGCCGTCCGGGCGCCCCAAGGGCGGCTCGCGACGTGAGCCAAGAGCCGCCCGATCTGCTGATCGGTGAAGAAGACCTCGCCGTCGTAGCGATCGCGGAGCTGCTGTCCGACCTCCGACAGCGGAGCGCCCGGCGGCGTGCCGCGAAATCGCGGTTGTCCGGGGTGCGCCGCGTAATCGAAATGCGGATCCATGAAGTGGGTCCAGGCGAAGAAGCGCTGGCCGGATCGCTTGCTGGCGTGCTCATCGAGCGCGCCGATCGCGAGGTCGGCGAGCTTGTCGTCGGTCACGTAGCCTTCGCGCGCGGGGCTGAGCAGGATCCGCGGCACGACCCGCCAATCTTCGAAGCCTTGAGCGATCCCGGTGTCGCCGAGAAAATAGACGTGCGCGTGCATCCCGAGCGTGCGGATGCCGGCGCGCGACACGAGCTCGGCCAAGAACAGCGCGTCATCGAAAAAGCGACTGGTGGCGCGGCCGTCGCGCGGAAGCTCGAGCGGGTAGCGGCCGGACAGCATGCCGCCGAGCGACATCGAGGTGTAGCTCGAGAGCGCGTAGGCGCGGGTGTAGACCACGCTCTGTTGCGAGAGCCGCGTCAGATTCGGCGCAATCGGTCGCGGGTAGCCGGTCCAGGGCATGTCGGCCCTCAGCGCGTCGACGGTGATCAGGAGCAGGTTCAAGTCGCCCGCGAGCGCGGGGACCGGGGGTGCGGCGCTGGCACTGGCGCTGGCCGAAGCCGGTGCAGTCTGGGTCACGCGAGCTTTGCCGTCGCCGGACGGGCGGATCTGGCATGCGCCGCTCAGCAGCGCGGCCACCGCGATCAGGCCCGTTCGGATTTTGATCATCGTCTGGAAGCCGGGCGGCCGAGGAGGCCGGTTGGGGTTGGGGCCCCAACCAACCAACGAGACTGCGGCCGCTCGAAATCTTGTTACCGCTCTCGAGCCGAGGCGAGCAAGCTTGCGACGAGCGCCGGGCGAGCCTGCCAGCACCTGCCAGCACCTGCCAGCACCTGCCAGCACCTGGGAAACAAGGCAGCCGAAAATCTGAGGCGATTGGCCCTCGCGCGGCGGGGTTCGGAAACCCTTGGCGCGGGGAGAGAAATGGCTGACAATCAGTAAAGGTGACTGAGATCCAGTTCTTGGATGGTGCGGCAGCGGTCTTGGCCCCGTCTCCTCGCGTGCTGAGGGGGGCGGTGCACCTTCGATCGGGGGCGCCATGAGCGCGCTTCGCGGCGCGAGGGTAGTGGTCCTGGGCGGAGCCGGTTTCGTTGGTAGCCAGCTGGTACGTGACCTGCGGGACGAAGGGGCGACCGTAACGGTTTTCGACGATCTCTCCGCGGGGGACGCCGAGCACGTCGGGGACCTGGAGGATGTCCGGCTGGTCGTAGGCAGCATCCTCGACGAGGCCGAGCTCACCCGCGTCTGCCGAGCGGCGCGCCCGGACTACCTGGTCAATCTGGTCGCGGACACGTTCGTCCCCGACGCGTATGACGATCCCCGGCGTTTTCTTCGCATCAACGCCGAGGGCACGCTGAACGTGCTGCTTGCGGCGGGCCGCCTCGAACTCAAGCGCATGCTGCACGTGTCGTCGACCGAGGTCTATGGCGAGGTGCGCGAGGGTGCGGCCGACGAGAGTCATCGCCTCGATCCGGTGAACACGTATGCCGTCACCAAGCTGGCCGCCGACCGCCTCTGCTTCACGTTCCACGCCGAGCACGGCGTGCCGGTGTTGATCGCGCGCGTTTTCAACAGCTACGGACCGCGCGCCACCCACCCCTACGTCATTCCCGAAATCATCTCGCAGCTCGTGCGCGGCCCGGTCGTGGAGCTCGGCAACGTCGAGGCGCGCCGCGACTTCACGTACGTCGAAGATACTTCGCGCGGGCTGATGGCGGCGCTCACCTCGACGCTCCCGAACGGGGAAGCGGTCAACGTCGGTTCCGGGACCAGTGTCAGCGTGCGCGAGCTGGTGGAGCTGGTCGGCTCGATCTGCGATCATCCTGCCGTGGAGATTCGCCGCGATCCGGCGCGTCAGCGACGCTTCGACGTCCACGAGTTCGTGTGCGACGCGACGCGGCTGCATGCGGCCACCGGCTGGAAGCCGCGGGTCTCGCTGCGTGAAGGTCTGGAGCGCACCGTGCAGGCGTTTCGCGCCGCGGGCGGATCTTGGATCTGGGAGCGCCGCACCGCGACCGCCGGGCGTGCTCGAGCCAGCTGAAACGCGATTTTCTGAAAGCGGTCTGCGCAGGGGAGGCTATGCTGCCCCGCGATGCCAGTGCCCCGCCGAACCGTTGCCGACGCCGGACGCGCGGAGCTCGGCCTCGGAATCATCGGTGCCGGTCGCTGGGGAAAGCGCCTTTTGCGGGTATTTTCCGCAACCCCCGGGGCGCGCGTGGTCGGGGTCTGCGATTCCGACCCGAGCCGGCTGAAAGAGCTGAAGCGTTTCGATCAGCCGTTCGCACGCTTCTCGAACGTCGAAGCGTTGCTGGCGCACGGGCGCGTGGACGCGGTGGTGATCGCGACGCCGAGCTCGACGCACGCGCGGCTGGTCTTGCTCGCGCTCGACGCGGGCAAGGACGTGTTCGTCGAGAAGCCGATGGCGACGGAGCTGCCGGACGCGCTATCGATCCACGGCCGCGTGCAGAGCGCGGGCCGGCGGCTGATGGTCGGGCACGTGCTCGAGTATCATCCGAGCGTCGCGCGCCTCGTGGCGTTGATCCGCGCCGGCGCGCTCGGCGAGCTGCGCTTCGTTTGCTGCGAGCGCTTCGGGCTCGCGCAGTCGAGCGTCAGCGATCCCTGGTGGGAGCTCGCGCCCCACGATTTCAGCCTGATCCGCCTGCTCACGGGGCAGGAACCGAGGTTCGTGGCGGCCCGGCGCACGGGGCCGGAGCTGATCGACGCGGTCGTGGGTCTGCCGAGCCGGGTGCGCGCCCGGATCAGCGTTGGCCGCTCGGAGTTGCGCCCGAAGTCGCGAACCACGCTCGTGGCGGGGACCGAGGCGGTAGCCGTTTTCCAGGGCGTCACCGGTCAGCTCGATCTGCTGCTGCCCAGGGTCGGGTTGCGGGATTGGCTGTCGGGTTTCGCCGAGCGCTGGGCGAGCGCCGATCTGACCGCCGAGCTCGCAGCGCAGAACCTCACGAGCCAGCATTGCTTCTCGAGCTCGATCGAGCCGCTGGCCGTCGAGGCTGGGCACTTCGTTTCGGCGCTGCTCGGTTCGACCGAAATCCGGACCGACGCCGAGGGCGGCCTCCGGGTGGTGTCGGCGCTATGTGCGGGAGAGCGATCGCTGGCGCAGGGCGGGCGGCCGATCGACGTTTCCGCGCATCCGTTGCCGCGGCGGACGACGCCGGCTTTGGCACACGAACCCGCCGTGGAGCTCTAACCGCCTGCGATGGGAAAAACGGGGGTCACCATCTTCAAGCGCTTCGCGATGGGGTGGGCCGGATTGGTCGTCGCTCGAGCGGCGTTCGCGGCAACGCCCGCGACCGAGCCCGTGCGTCTCGAGTATCGAGCGCCGGCAGCGTGTGCCGACCGGGCGAGCTTCGTCGAGGCGATTCGTGCGCGGACGGATCGGCTCCGGGAAGCGGGTCCGGTCGAAGAAGCACTGACCGTGCGCGTGACGCTGTCGGAAGCCGACGGCGGCGAGGTCGTCGGGCAGCTGACGAGCCGCGACCGCAAAGGGGTCGACTCGGAGCGAACGATTCATGGGACGAGCTGCGCCAACGTGGTGAGCGCGCTCGCGCTGATCGTCGCGCTCGCGATCGATCCCGAAGCCGCGGTCGGGAAGAAGAGCCCTCCGCCGAAGCCGCCGCCACCCGTTCCCAAGACTCGCCCATCGTCGAATCGCCCGCCGCCCCCGCCGCAACGGACGCACTGGGAGTTTGGAGCTCAGGGCTCGCTGCACACTGCCGTCGCACCCGATGCGATGCTCGCTTATGGCGTCTACGGGCGGGTCGCCCGATCGGGGCTCTCTGCGAAGTTGAGCCTCCAGTACGGTCGCCAAACGGCCCGCATCGCCGATGGAGGCGGAAAAATAAACTGGGCTTTCAGCCACTTGGAAGCTTGCCCACTCGAGTGGCGCCTCTCTCGAGGCCTCGCTCTCGCTCCGTGCGCGGACCTGGAAGGGGGCGTCGTGGCCGTTTCGGGGGTCGACACACCCAACATGGAGACGGTGACCCGCCCCTGGTTCGTTCCGGGCGCTCTCGTGCGCCTCGGGATTCAGCCCGGCTTCATCGCGGTGACCCCCGAGATCGGCATCGGTTTTCCGCTGATAAAGGACCGCTATTTCATCAGGCCTTCCACGACTGTTCACCAGGTCAGGTGGGTGGATTTTCAGGGGGGGCTGTCCGTCGGCCTGGTGCTCGAGTGATCGGTTGCTGACTTTGCCCCCATACTACTTATGAACGAGCTCGAATGCTGGCGATCCCCATCAAGCGATCCGTACCGCCCCCGCCGCTTGGCGAGGAAGCTGCCATCGCGCTCGTCAAGCAGCCCGTCTCCGAGCCTCCCGCGCCGGAGTCGCTGGCACCTCCGACTGCGATCGACGAGGCCCGGATCCGTCAGGCCTTCGACCAGCACCTCAACTGTGTCTGGCGCGTGCTGCGACGCCTGGGCGTTCCCGCGGGCGGAGTGGACGACGCGGTGCAGCGCGTGTTCATCGTGCTGGCCCGCCGCATCGCCGTGGTCGAAGCCGGTAGCGAGCGTGCCTTCCTGCTCGGCACCGCCGCCCGCGTCGCTTCCGAGATCCGCCGCAGTCCGACACAGCGGCGCGAAGCTGGCGGGGAGCTGCAGCTCGACTGTGAGATCGATCCGCAGCCGCTGCCCGACGAACAGATCGAGCGCCGGCGCGCAGGTGCCCTCCTGGACGGCATTCTGCGCAGCATGCCGGATAGCCTGAGCGAAGTCTTCGTGCTCTACGAGTTCGAGTCGCTGACGGTGCCGGAGATCGCGGAGCTGTTGCAGGTTCCCGTCGGCACCGCGGCTTCGCGCCTGCGCCGAGCGCGCGAACACTTCAAGGAGCGCGTCGCCAAGCTAGAGGCGGCGCGCAACCGCCAAGGAGCCGAACGATGAGCGATCCGCGCAGGCTCCTCGATCTCGAACCGCAAGGACTGGAGCGCGAGTTGCTCGAGTTCGGGCGCGACGATCGGATTTCCGAACGCTCGCGGCAGCGGATCTGGGCCGGCGTCGCGGGTGGCGTCGGAGCGGCGTTGCCCGCTGCCGGCACCGCGTCCGCGGCGGGCGCGACCGGTGGCGCCGCGGCCGGCGCTGGCGGCGCTGCCGCGGGCGGTAGTGCCGCGGGGGGCGGTGCTGCCGTGGGCGGCGCAGCGGGTGCCGCGGCGAAGCTCGGTCTGAGTGCCTGGGTCGGAATCGGGCTCCTGAGCGGTGGGATCCTGGTAGGCGGCACCGCTCACTTCTTGAGCGAAACCGCACCGCCCGCGGTAGCGATGAAGGTGCCGCGCACGAGTCAAAGCAAGGCCGCTTCCGTGCGGCTCGTCGCTCCGGTCGAGGCGTCACCGGCAACGGAGCCCAGCGTTGCCGAAAACGCGGCCGAACCCGTCGCCCCTGCTCCGGCCACGGCTGCGGCAGCGCCACCCCGCGCACCGAGCGCGGCGCTGGCGCTCCGTCCGCGCGTAGCTGGTGGCGTCAGCCAGTCCAAAGAGCCGCCTGCCGTTGCGGCTGCGCCATCCGCCGTCCCGACGCCTGCTGCCGCGCCGGCCACGGCTGCGCCGGCCACGGCTGCGCCGGCCGCGTCCGTCACGCCCGACGCGCTCGAAGGCGAGTTGAAAGTGCTCGATCGGGCTCGCCAGGCCTTGCGCGGCGGCGACGCCAAGCGTGCGGCGCGGGAGCTCGAGGAGCACAACCGGCGCTTTTCTTTGGGTGTGCTCGCGCCGGAGGCTTACGTGCTGCGCATCGAGCTGGCCTTCAAACGCGGCGATCGCGCCGGCGCGAGCCTCCTGGCGCGCGACTTTCTGGCGAAGTATCCGACCAGCCCGCACGCGGCGCGGGTTCGGGCCGTGCTGGCCGCGGCCAGCCAGTGAGCGCGTCGTTTACAGGTCGTAGCCGTAAGCGCGCGCTTCGGGCCCGACGATGCGGGCGATCTCCCGCAACGCGTCGGCTGACAGGTCCGCCTTCCAGCGTTCATCGCGCCTGAGCTCGCGCATGTCGTGAAGGCGCATCCGATTGCCGATCAAATGATGGCCGCCGGCTTGAAAGTCGTAGCTGTCGTGGCCCCGCACTCCCAGAAACTTCGCGATCGCGTTGATCGAGGCCACCGGGTCGTCGACCAGCGACTCGTAGCGCAAGACCATGCGCCGCGATTCCGGAAGGCGGCGCATGGCGCGCTGCGCGTTACGGGCGTTCCAGGTCCACTCGCTCGCGCTCTTCGACCACTCGGGTTGACCCGTCTTGCGCATCGAGTTGACGTAGCCGCGCGGGTCGCGCACGAGGTGAATCGCGTAAAGGTCGAGCTCGGGAACGCGCACCAGGTGGCTCAGCCGTATCGGCTCCTTGGTGGCGTCCACCCAGACCCGCCGCTTGCCGAGCAGCTCGAGCCCGATTTCCGCGTAGGCGACGGTGGCACGGCTCGCGCGCGCGATCGCGTGCTTTCGTCGCGCCCAGCCCGAGAGCAGTCGATCGCGTGCGTTCTCGAGCACGTCGCTGCGCAGACCCTGCAAGCTCAAGCGGTTCAGGATTGGGTGCCTGTTACGGTACCAGTCGTCTTCCAGCGTGAAGACGCCAGGCCAATGATCGAGGTCCGCTTGCAGACCACGCTCGCGCATGCTCCCGAGGAGCTGCACGAAGAACCCGCAGACTGCGATCTCGCTGCCGCACGAACACGGGTAGCTGGCCCGGTCCTTTGCGCGGTTCGGCCCGTTCATCTCGCCCGTGGTTCCGAGCTCGGGGTGCGCGTGGAGCAGGCGCGAAAGCAACGTCGACCCGCTGCGAGCGGTCCCAACCACGTAACAATACGCGATCATTCGGCCTCGTATTTAGCACGGCGGCCAAAGGCCCAAAAAGGGTGTGATCGATCGCGCACACCCTCGCCATGGATAAACGTGACTTCGACGTTCTCGACTCGGCTGACCCTATTCCTCGCTACGGTGATGGTCTCTTGTGGCGGTGAATACGCCATCGGCGGGCCGCATCAAAAGCGGCCGCAAATCCGCGAGCTGCAACTCGGCGAGGAGCATTCCTGCGCGGTTACCCAGGACGGGAAGGCGTGGTGCTGGGGACGCAACGACACCGAGCAGATCGATCCGACCCGCGCCACTTATCTCACGCCGGTTCTGGTGGCGGGACAGACGCAGATCGAAGAGTTCTCGCTGCGCGCGCATCACACCTGCGTGCGCCGCTCGGATGGTTCGGTTGGATGCTGGGGCGCCAACGCCGACGGGCAAGTGGGCGCGGGAACGGTCAGCGACGCGGCTTCCGCCGAGATCCTCGTACCGCAAGGGATCACGCAGATCGCCGCGGGCACGCACCACAGCTGCGCATTGTCGAACGGCGCGCCCTGGTGCTGGGGAAACAACGCCACCGGGGCGCTGGGTGATGGCACGACCGTTCAGCGTCTGTCGCCGACGCCCACGATCGGCCTGCGCGACGTCGGCGAGATCTCGCTCGGGCGCACCTTCAGCTGCGCGCTCGGCGTCGCCAAAAACGTGATGTGCTGGGGCACGAACTCCCGCGGTCAAGTCGGTGACGGCACGATCGAGAATCGCCTTCAGCCGACACCGGTGCTGAACGTGCCTCCGCCGGTCGCCGAGGTTCGGCTCGGGGACGATCACGCTTGCGCCAGGACGGAAGGGGGCGACGTGTACTGCTGGGGCCGCAACCTGGAGGCAGAGTGCGGAGACCTGAGCGGCGTCAATCAACCGCTGCCAGTGCGCGTGAGTTTGCCCGTGCGCGCTCAGGCGTTGTTCGTCGGGCACCGGCACGCCTGCGTGCTCTCCCCGGGCAACCAGAGCTACTGCTGGGGCGACGGGTCGGGCGGGCAGCTGGGACCGACCGTGTCGAGTTTCAGCCCGCCGTTCGAGTTCAAAGCAGTCACGGGCGTGGACCAGTTCGCGCTCGGGGACGACCACAGCTGCGCGCTCACCAGTGACCATCAGGTTTGGTGTTGGGGTCGAAACCAGTACGGGCAGCTCGGAGACGGTACGACCACCGACAACGCCGTGCCGCGTCGCGTGACTTTCTAGCGAGGAAGCGGCAGTGTTCTCGGCCGTGAAATCGGCGTTGCTTGCCGTCGGGACTCGGCCGGAAGTCATCAAGATGTTCTCCGTCGCGCGCGCTCTTGCCGCACGCGGGGTCAAAGTCGAAACGGTCGCCGTGCTCCAGCAGCGCGAGCTCCTGCTGGCGACGTTCGAGGCGCTGGGTTGGCAGCCCGATCAACTCGTGGAGCGCGGCAGCAGTGACTTCTCGCTGGCCGAGATGATGACCGGCGTGACGAGCGCCGTGGCGGAGGCGATCGAAGCGCGCAAGCCCGACGTGGTCGTGGTCCAGGGCGACACCACGACCGCATTCGCCGCCGCGTTGGCGGCGTTTTATGCGCGAATTCCCGTGGCCCACGTCGAAGCGGGACTCCGCACCTGGAATCTCGCGATGCCATTTCCAGAAGAGGCGCACCGCGCCCTGATCGATCAGATCGCCGACGTCTGTTTGGCCCCGACCCCGTCCGCGGCTGAAAACTTGCGCCGCGCGGGCATACCCGAAAGCCGGATCGTGATCACGGGCAACACCGTGATCGACGCGCTGCGCGCGGTCCGCGCCGAGCTCCCGCCGCGCGACCGCTTCACGCGCGAAGGGCTCCGCACCGTGGTCGTGACCTGTCACCGCCGCGAGAACTTCGGGCCCGGCGTGCTCGAGGTGTGCGCCGCCGTGAAGCAGATCGCCGAACGCCACGCCGACGTGCATTTCGTCGTCACCAGTCATCCAAATCCGAACGTGGCGCGCCACATCGAAGCGGAGCTCACGGCACATCCCGCGGTGCGCGTGGTGTCGCCGCTGCCGTATCGCGAGTTCGTCCATCTGCTCGCGGACGCGTGGCTGATCCTGACCGACTCCGGAGGGATTCAGGAAGAGGCCACGTCGCTCGGAAAGCCGTTCTTGATACTGCGCGAGGTCACGGAGCGGCCGGAAGCGATCGGCCCGGGTCTGATCGTCGACCCCGATGCCGGCGCGATCGCGCGCGCCTTCGACACGCTCAGCGCCGACCGCGCCGCGTACGATCGCATGGCGAAGCCCTCGGACGTGTTCGGTGACGGGCTTGCCGGCGAGCGCAGCGCCGACGCCATTCTGGCTCTATTCGGCCGATGAGAGCGCCCGGCTGGCCCGCTCGTGGGTCGGGGTAAAAAGTCTCGTGGAACCGCCCGGGCGCGCCGACCGTATTATCCGGGTCGAGTTCGGCTTGGTGCTGGGATTCGTCCGCGAATGCGCCGGCTTGGCCCCCCACGAACCCCCACCCGGCAATTGGCAGACGTAACGGCAATTCGCGCCTGCCTGTTTGAACGTTCTTGCGGGTACTCATCCGAGGCAGCGCTTTGCCCGTATAGCCGGGAGGACTGCGATTCATCGAACGATCCCGGACCCACTTGCAACCAAGGAAAGTGCTGGCAGTGGTGTATTCGGTCGGCCAAAAAGCCATAGAGCGAAGCCTTGGTGCTGCGTTGACGTGCCTGGGCGGTCGAGATATTAAAAAGGGTTGGCGCCGGGAGCGGCGCCTGGAAGGGACGCCATGAGAGGAATCACCGTACTTGCGCTTTCTGTGTGTGGGCTGCCGGTCATCGTGGGGTGCGGTGCAGCACCGTCAGAAACCGGAGAGGGCGAGCAGGTCGCAGAACAGACGCAGGGCGTCATACCCGCCGTTCCGACCACGGTGTCTCCCAACAACAGCGCGCCGATCGCCTGCAAGCCGCTCTTCGTGTGGAACGCTGTCGCGGGCGCGGACACGTACGAGCTGCTCGTGAGCGACTCCGTAGCGCCCAATAACGACGTCGACGGCCCAGGGGCTGCAGGCTATTCCGTCACCCGCGCCCTGGCGGACTGCAATGACGGGACGGGCATGTGCCAGATCCCGATCCAGCAGCTCGGAAACCTGACTACAAGCCCACCCACGAACCCGC
>Ga0111538_10015122_pt1 | contig 10153 bp, 5 predicted proteins | sample SoiMethybrSBSTD1_FD_79669 | JGI IMG/M metagenome (GOLD analysis project Ga0111538, IMG submission 79669) | Bulk soil microbial communities from a Populus tree surrounding site in Tennessee, USA - Soil MetaG P. TD hybrid SBSTD1 (version 2)... | ecosystem: Environmental > Terrestrial > Soil > Tree... | reverse complement strand
CACCACAGGTGTTGGATGCAAGACTTATGGAAGGCCGGCTCTGGCTAACAATGAATTTTCAGCATTTCTTCTGCAGGTCGGATTTAAAACGAAGCGGTTCAACTCGCCGCTGCCACTGGTCCCGATGGTCCGATAGCCTGGAGAAAATTGATCGCACGTCGAAGATGATTGGGATTTTATGCCGCCGAGCAAAACGCCAAACAACTTAGAGAGTGTCAGCCGCGCGCTGCGAACCTTGAGCGCGGGCAATCGCACCTTGCTGCGCGCGTCGGACGAGCAGGAGCTTCTGCGCGAGATGTGCAAGGTAATCATTGAGCAGGGCGGCTATCCCCTCGCGTGTGTCGGATACACGCGAAATGATAAAAATAAGACCATCCAGTGGATGGAGTGCGCTGGAATGGACAAAGAACATCTCCAGGCGCTTTTTCCCTCCTGGTCTGGTACCGTTGTTGCCAAGGGCGCGTTCGGTACCGCAATTAGCACGGGAAAACGCAGCGTCGCGACGCACGTCTTGACCGATCCCGCCTTTGCCACCTCCGCTCACGCGCAGATAATGGAATTTGCAACAGGGAGAGGCTACGCCTCAGTGACCGCGTTTCCACTTCAGGTTGAGGGAGAAATCCTTGGGGCACTCGTAATGGCGTCGGCAGACCCCGAGGGATTTGATGACGAAGAACTCAAGCTGATTAACGAGCTGGCGGACGATCTTGCCTATGGGATTGCCAATTTGCGCATGCGGATCGAGCACCGTAAAGCTCAAGAGGCCATTGCTCACCTTGCTTACCATGATCCGCTGACCGATCTGCCAAACCGCACCCACTTGCACGAGCGTCTGGAAGAAGCGATAGAGCTTGCCAAGCGACAGCATCACTCCGTGGCATTGCTCTATCTGCAAGTTGGACAATTCCGTGAAATCAACGAAATCCTCGGCCATCAGGCGGGCGATCAGTTGGTGCAACAACTGGCAGGACGTCTGGCGGGAGCCGCAAAGCACGAGCTTCTGGCACATGTAGGTGAAGCGGCTTTTGCTTTGCTGGCCCCGAATGTCGGAGCCGATGACGCTGCCACGAAAGCACAGGGGCTTCTTGACATTCTGGATAGCCCGGTGGAGATCGCGGGGTTGACGATAGATCCGCCGGTATCCGCTGGAATTGCCCTGTTTCCGGGGCACGGGAGTGATGCTGAAGCGCTGCTGAGAAGGGCGAACGCTGCGGTGCGCAAGGCGAGGCCCGCGAGGGGCGGCTACGCCTTCTACAGCGGTCAGGAAAAGGAAAACACGCTACGGCTTGGCCTGATGGGTGAGTTGAGGCAGGCGATCGAAAGGAATGAGCTGCGCCTCTATTGCCAGCCGAAGGCAACCATTGCTTCGCGTCAGCCGTGTGGCGCGGAGGCGCTGGTGCGTTGGGAGCATCCTTTGCGCGGCCCGATTGGCACAGGAGAATTCATAAAGCTCGCCGAACAAGCCGCGCTCATCACTCCGCTTACAAACTGGGTGTTAAACGCCGCATTCAGCCAAGGGCATGCTTGGTATGAAGCCGGGCTGGCAAGGCCGTTGTCGGTAAACCTGTCGGCGCACGATCTGCATGACTCGCGACTGGTCGAACGAATTCGGAACCTGTTCTCTACTTGGGGCCTCCCGCCAGAGCTCATTCAATTCGAAATTACCGAGAGCGCGTTGATGGAGGACCCGGCGAGCGCCAGGGATACGCTGGCAGGTCTGAAAGAACTTGGCGTCGAGCTGTACATTGATGACTTTGGCACAGGGTATTCCAGCCTCAGCTACTTGCAGAAATTGCCGGTCGACTGGATCAAGATCGATCAATCTTTTGTCATGCCGATGATGACAAGCAGGGATTCTGCCCTGATCGTGCGATCGACCATAGAGCTGGGTCATAATCTTGGTCTAAAAGTGATCGCGGAAGGCGTCGAGAGCCAAGCGCTGTGGGATCAGCTTGGCGCTTGGGGATGCGACGTAGCGCAAGGCTTTTTTGTCGGCGAGCCAATGCCGGCGGACAGATTTAATGAGTGGGAAACCCGCTGGTTCCGGGGTCCTGCCTAATCCAGGCGGATGCGATGGTTGACGAGCTGATGGTTGGCAGTGATTAATGCCTCAGTCAACATGACGTTACGGGTCGAAGGCAATCAATTGCCAGAGAGTTCAGGAGGTCGCCAAGGTGCTTGGGACTATTCATGCGTTCGTCAATATCAACTGGAGGCTTACGACGAACAAGCACGGTTATTTCGTGGGAAGGAGGAACTGCCCTACATTGTCAGTGCAGGGCAATTCACTACTCAGCTTGCTCAGCGGCATTCAAGTGATGGTCAAGTTTATTGGGGCAGTTTGGCAGCGAGCACATCTACATGCTCAATCTGCGGGGGTTCTGAGAGCAGCTCCGAGGCGTTGGCCATCAGCGCCGACGCGATCGGACCCGACAAATGTGTCGTGCGTCCGGCTTCGTCAGCGAAAGCATCGAAAATACCGAAAGTTGATGGCCCCAGACGCAGCGCAAACCAGACCGGAGTGGTAGCTTCTTGATTGGCCAGGTCCAGGGCGCTTTCAAGGAAGCGGGCGACTGCAGTTTCCTTGCCGGGTTTGGCCTGCAAGCGTACCAACAGGGCGACTTTTACCATAGTGATTCTCCTTTCTTGAATTGAACTACGAGAGGCCAGTCTAACGGGGGCTCTAATTCCTGCCAAGTGGCAAGATTGACAATTATGGTATGATTCCTGCCATGCGTATCTATGTTCTTGCACTTAACGACGTTTTTGACACTGGCCTGGCCACTGTTGTCGACACCTTCAGTATTGCTAATGAGCTGGCCGTATCTGCGGGGACTCCTTCGGTCCATTTTGAGGTTACCGTCGTTGGCGTCCGCCGCCGGGTATACACCAGTCAGGGGCTGTCGGTTCCGGTAGTTTCTGCTGCACAGCTTCCGTGTCCGGATATCGCGCTGATACCTGCGCTTGGGGCAAAAATGCCCGCTACGGTGCTAGCGGCGCTTGAACGGCGAGACATAACCGATGCGGGGAAGTTGTTGCGGCGATGGGCTGACAATGGCGCTTTGGTTAGTGCCGCCTGCACTGGAACCTTCGTTCTTGCGGACACATCACTGCTCGACGGGCTGAGCGCCACTACCTCATGGTGGCTTGCTCCGCTATTCCGGGAGCGTTACCCGTCAGTCCTGCTGGAAGAATCGCGCATGGTCGTGGGGTCATCCCGTTTTGTCACCGCAGGGGCGGCCCTCGCGCACATCGACTTGGCACTATGGCTAGTGAGGCGTAGCAGTCCTACGTTGGCAGCGCTGACGGCACGTTATCTTTTGATTGATCCCCGTCCGTCGCAGGGAGTTTTCATGATCCCTGAACACCTGATGCATGCAGATCCGCTGATCGAGCGATTTGAGCAGTGGGCACGGCGCCATCTAAGCGAGGGGTTCTCGCTCGGGGCAGCGGCCAGGGCGACCGGTACCAGTGCGAGAACACTCGCACGCCGCCTGAAAACTGTGCTGGGCAAGACGCCGCTTTCCTATTTTCAGGATTTGCGCGTAGCGCGTGCGATACAGTTGCTGCGTACAAGTAGTGACAGTATTGATCTGATTGCCAATCAAGTTGGTTATGAGAGCGGGGTAACGTTGCGTACGCTCCTTCGCCGTAGAATTGGCCGATCGGTGAGCGAGTTGCGTGCAGGCAATTAATAGAACGCGAGCATCTCGCCCATAACATTGCGAGACTATCGACGCAATGTGGAGATACTTTTCAGTAGAGTACATTCAAGACGTGAATCCCGAACTACGCTCAACTCGGCATCTGGATACACGATCATGTCGAAGTCTATTTTGCCGTCCCGATCAGCCGAGTTAACGTGGTGAAAGCCGAACCATGCTTCATCAGTATGCGCATGGCTGACTTCGCCTGTATCGCGGTTGACAAGCGAGAAGCGCTGCCCCGCAGGGGTACGTGTAATGCTGGGAGTACTGTCAATAACTGTACGTGTAATGCTGGCTTAGAACCGGTCCCGTATCGAAACGGATACTTCTGCTTTGTATCGGAACTGCTTGCACGAGTCGGAGTATTATGCAAATATCAAGTTTTTGTTTTCCGCCGCTTCGATATGTACAGTCTCATCTCGTTTTGCACGCAGTGGGGTAGTAAACACGGCGGTATCAATAGTTTCAACACCGATTTTCTAAGTGCATTCGGAGTTGCTTACCATCTCAGCGCCCAGGTAATTTGCATTGCGGGCAGTGCCACCCCAAAAGAAATCGAAGATGCTCGTAATGCACATGTGATGCTAGTGCCGTTGCCGTACCCCTCGCAGGAAAAGTGGTTTACTCCGACGCAGGCTCAGGTCGGGATTGACGAACTCAAAAACCGGGGGATCAGTTTCAATCCAAAGTACACGGTATGGTTAGGACACGACCTCGTTAGCGGAGCAGCAGCAAATGAAGCTGCCAGGGTGGCTGGTGGACGGTCAGCTCTGATTCATCATATGAGCTATAACGACTATGAGTCGTATGCGGAAGATTCTAAGACTGCGTATGAAAAAACACAGGCACAAATAACGCTTTTCCAGAAAGCTGATCTGATTTTAGCAATAGGCCCATTGCTGCGTGATGCATTGAACGACCGCATCGGCGCACCCAAAGCAATTCATATGCTGGTACCCGGCTTGGCCGACATTGAAACACGCGAAGCTCCAAAAACATTTACGGCTTTCTTGAGTGGGCGCCTTACCGATGATGCAACTCGTATCAAGCAGAGCCATTTAGGTGTCGCCGCTTTTGCATTAGCCCACCGCGAGGCGCGAGAGAATGCAATGCCGGACAGTTTGTGCAACTCGCCCAAACTGGTATTACGGGGGCTGGATTTTGAATACCAGTCTCAGTCACTGTCGGGAGACGCAAACCCAGAAACTGAACTTAAGAAATTCGCCGAGAAATACGCTCAGGGCGTAATCAATCTGCACGCCTTGCCGTACACCCATGACCGGCAAATGCTCTATTCTGATTTAAGCGGAGCTAGCGTTGCGCTAATGCCCTCCTGGCATGAGGGCTTTGGTCTGGTAGCGTGGGAAGCCATTGCTGCGGGTGTTCCAGTGATTATAAGTAAGAATAGTGGCGTTTATCATTTATTGAAGGAAGAATTGCCTGGAGCTGGGCCGGGATGTGTCTACCCAATTCAAGTAACAGGCACTAGTCAGCATCCGTTCTTCCGGGACGAAGACCTGAAGGACGTCGTTGCCCAACTTAAAAAGATCGCGAATAATCCTGCCGTTGCACGTAAGCAAGCGGCTACGTTACGAAATTTGCTTGACCGTTATTCGTGGTCTGCGTGCGCCGAGAACGTTGCGAGCATTTTTGACTGGCCCATCCAGAAAGGAAGTATAAAAAGTATTCCGGCGGTTATCTTGGAGGCAACTTCAACTAGTCTTGTTACTTCAGTTTCTCAAACATTACCGTTCGTCCAAGCGCCAGACTCGCCACTGCACATTCCCATGAAGCGTTGGCCAGCCCATGGGGTGATGGCGGACAGCCAGTTACTGCGTGCCGAAGAAGCCTTTGTTCCATTTGACCCAGCTCGACAGCCGGAACTCGACGCCTTAAATGCTTGGCTCGATGACACGAGGTGGCCGCAAGCTGTCCGGCTGATCACCGGTGCGGGAGGATTGGGGAAAACTCGTCTCGCGTTGGAGTTGTGTCAACAACGTGTTGCATCAAATTGGCAAGCAGGTTTACTGGATATAGATCTTAATACCGCAGACATAACAGCTACATGGGAGGAGCTGAGGAATTTTAGTAAGCCGCTGCTGATCGTAATAGATTATGCCGAAACTCGGCAAAACACATTGCTCGCGTTAATTAAAGCAGTATTAAAGAATCCTGGCAAACGACCGGTGAGGCTGCTGTTGCTGGCGCGGGATGGCGGCGAATGGTGGGATAACTTGGTGGGCAAAGACGCAATTTGTGAACCACTGCTCAGCGGTTATGCTACTACTGGTCCCTTTTTTCTTCCCGACCTTTACGAAACGGAGCAGGACCGCCGTCACGCTTATCAGAGGGCCCTACAAGCTTTCGCTAATGTCTTGGGGGCGAGTGCCCCCAATGTAGCTCCCGAATTGGCTAGCGAGCATTTCGGACGGCCGCTGTACTTGCAAATGGCCGCGCTGTTGGCACTTCACGGTGAACGTCCAACCACGGCCAGAGGCTTGACCAACGCCTTGTTGAATCATGAACGGCGCTACTGGCGAGGTTTGTTTACCAACTATGCTTTGACTGAACCAGAACAACACGCTGAGCTGTTGCTAGCCCTGGCAACTTTAGCCGCTGGATTTGCTACCCCTAAATCTGTAATGAACTATTGGGCAAAAGCAGGTGGGAACATCATCAGTACGACAAATTTTAGCCATCTGTTCCACGTCTTGGCACAGCTCTATCCCGGAAGACAAGGTATACAAGGAGTTCGGCCCGACCTGCTTGGTGAAGCTCTGGTGGCAAATTCCCTGCAACGTTCCGGTGCGGCAAAGCTGTTGGATGCGGTTCTCGACAATGGCGCTACGCAAAATGTGCGTCGGAGTGCGTTAACGGTTATTGCTCGTTTGTCCGATCGGCATCCCGAGCTGCACGAGACTTTGGTAGAGGCTTTGATACGCAACTTTGCTCACTGTTGTCAGGATATTGTAGTGGTAGCGACCGAGACACCTAGCCACCTACCAATACTAGCCGAGACGGCCTTTACGCAGTTGCAACCTGCCGTTAAAAGCCGGGTCGTCGGCTTACTGGAACCCCTGTTGCATGAGGAATCTGTCCAGTTAGCCGCGTTAAACTGTTTAGCACGGAAATTTTTGATGGAGAAACATCAGCAAAAATATGCAATAAAAACAAATAATATCGAGTTAATGGCTAATTATGCCAAGGCCCTCGGAAACTATGCGGAATCGCTTAGACAGATCGGACATAATATAGAGTCGCTCTATTATGCCCTTGACAGTAAAGAGAGGTTTACTCGGTTGCATGAAATGGATAGCCAGCGTTTCGAACCCGCCTATGCGATGTCATTGAGCAAATATGCAACTTGCTTAAGTGAGCAAGGGCAGTACGAGGATGCGCTTGAGCAGGCTCGGCAGGCGATGGTGATTCGTAAGCGACTGGCGCAGAATAACCCGGAACGGTACGAGCCGGAATATGCTATGTCACTGAACAACTATGCAATTCGCCTCGGGGACCTGGGTCAATACGCGGACACTCTTCCCTATGCCCGGGCGGCGTTAGAGATTTACCGGCGACTGGCGCAGAAAAACCCGGAGCTGAACGAGTTCTACTACGCTAGGTTATTGGCCAACAATGCAGCGCGGTTAGGCGACTTGGGGCAATACGAGCAGGCGATCGAGCAATCCCGCGAGGCGCTGGGGATTTACAAGCGAGTAGCACAGGAAAAACCGGATCGGTACGAGCCCGACTACGCTATAGGGTTGAACAATTACGCGGCTCACTTAAGCGACCTGGGTAAATACGAGGATGCTCTCGCGTATGCCCGGCAAGCATTGGAAATATGCCGCCGATTGGTGCAAAAAAACCCGGCTCGGTACGAGCCCGACTATGCGATGTGCCTAAACAACAACGCATGCTACTTAAGCGAGTTCGGTCAATACGAAGACGCGCTCAAGCGTGTCCGAGAGGCGTTGGGAATTCGTAAGCGCCTGGCGCAGAAAAACCCGGATCGATATGAGCCTGCGTACATTACCTCGTTGAACGACTACGCAACGCAATTAAGCGAAGCGGGTGAGTATGAGAGTGGACTTGAGCATGTCCGCCAGGCCTTGGCGATTTGCCGTCGATTGACGAAGAAAAACCCGGACCTGTACGAGCCCTACTATGCTACGCTACTTAACAATTATGCAGAGCAATTAAGCAAAACGGCTGAACATGAGAGTGCGCTCGATCATCTACAGCAGGCCTTGGAGATTCGTAAGCAATTGGCGCAGAAAAATCCCGATCGGTATGAGCCCGATTACGCGGAGTCGTTGAGCGAGTACGCAAAACAATTAAGCGAAAGGGGTTCATACGAGAACGGCCTTGACCATGGTCGGCGGGCCTTGGGAATTTATCATCGACTGGCGCAGAAAAACCCCATAAAATTTACTGTAAACCTTCTCAGCATCACCTATTTGGTGCATTTTTTCGCTTGGCTAAGTTCCCATGGTGAAAACACTGATGGCTTGCCAGATTTAAGTGTTATTCCTGCAGGAATTCCCCCACATCGTCTCCAAACTCTTCTGCTTTACAGATGTTTTGTCAAATCTGTATTAGATCAACCCGCTCGCGCTGAGGGCCTTAAGCAGGTAATTGCCACTTGGGCTGATCTGCCGTTGACATACAAAATAGAAACTCGGGATATTTGGTTGTGCGCGACCGCATGGTGCGCAAAATTCGAGCCGTTGGTAGTAAAGAAATTGGATTGGGAAAGTTGCTGGAACCAGTTTGCACGTCAACGGTCAGGATACGTTCCGAACTGGATGCGACTCCTTGCACAACGGTTGGCGTTTGAAACACCAATGATCCAGCTTGGCGACTAAAATTATAGATCTGCTAGGGCGAAAAAAAAGCGGTACCTGAACTGCATCGTTGTAGATGACCAGTCTTTACTTCATTTCTCAGTCTATAACCATCGCTTCCGTGAGATAGCCGTTTTCTTCGTTGCCGACATAACCGGGCGGGAAGCCATTCGGCGGATAATCAAACGCTTCGGTCTTGCCGACGCCGACACCCAAGAATAGGCACGAGCGCATGTGGGACCGTCTTCAGACATCTGTCCTTCCGTTCCTACGCGCTAAACAGCCTGCTTGTTTACCCCCACGATAGATATTTTTTGGTGCGATAAATGGACATACAGCAAGCGGTACCGAGGCCACCGACGGTTAATCGGTGTTGCAGTCAGAATAAGGCTGCGAGTTTTCGTTCCGGCGGCAGGTCATCGCAAGTGGGCGATCTCGGTCACCGAGTCTTTGATGACCTCCACGTAGCGTTCCATGTCGAGATCGTCGGCCTCTGTGCCAAACGGGTTCTCCATGATCTCCGATGCCATCTCAAACACGAGCAGGATATAGCCGGCCAGAAGCACTGCGGGAAGGGCGACCAACCCATGGTCTTCGTCGCCACCAGTGGACTGTAAGCAAGGTAGAGAACAATGCCCAATCGCAGGACTCCCGTGAGTGTAGGCGGAAGCGGCGTGTTTCGAATCCGCTCGCAGGCACCGGAAGCGTCCATCAGCGCTGTGGCGTGAGGTTCGAGATATAGCAATGTGAAGCCGTCGATGCGGTTCTGCCTTCGCCACCCGTCGATGAGCGAGAACACGCGGGCCGCGAACCACATTGGGACATGAGCCGGCTGCTCTATCTCCGCCTGGTACCGCGGATTATCCTGCAAACGTCCGGAGCCCCGCAGATGGCGGAGCAGTGCGTGAGCGAAGCCGCCGACGAGATCAGCCAGTTCAGATGCTTCCACCTCGTTCAAAGGAACAGCAGCCTTCGCCTTGAGCACCAGATTGCGGCTGTCGTTTACCAGCTTTCCCCAAATGATGCGCCCTTCCCGCCATCGATCAAACGTAACTTTGTTGCGGAAAGCGATCAGAAGACTAAGAATGAGACCTACGCTCCCTAAAGCCTCCCTGTCCCAGATGTCAAAAGAGAGGGCGGTGAGCGGCACTAGCAACTGCACAGCGACAGTGTACAGAGCCAGGATCGCTAGCCAGGGAAGAGTTCGCCGAGTCGCGGGGATCCAAAGAAACGTTTTAGACGGGGATTTCATAGGGGAGCACCATCCTCTTTGTCACCTGCTCCCCCGTCGTTCCGCAGACCGGCGCAGCCGTGCGATCTGAAGGTTTAGTAGTCTGGGGGACCAATCCAGGGAACGTGATCGTCTCTTGAGCATCTGCTACGCATGGCGGAAATACTAAAGCCGGTACAACGAGCACTGGCGCGTAATTCTTTATCTTGAGCAGCCGATCATCCAAGTCGCCTTATTCATAAAAATCCCCCAAGGGGTGACCGAGTCGAAAGTTGGCGCCGTTGCTTTTAAGTAAGAAAACGGTAAGTCGCGCTGGCGTCACCAGGCGGCGAATGTACTTCAACTAACCCTGTGCTACTTCAACTAACCCT
>Ga0111538_10015121_pt1 | contig 10153 bp, 11 predicted proteins | sample SoiMethybrSBSTD1_FD_79669 | JGI IMG/M metagenome (GOLD analysis project Ga0111538, IMG submission 79669) | Bulk soil microbial communities from a Populus tree surrounding site in Tennessee, USA - Soil MetaG P. TD hybrid SBSTD1 (version 2)... | ecosystem: Environmental > Terrestrial > Soil >... | reverse complement strand
TCCTCCCGCCGCTCGTGCCCACGGCGTCGATCTCATGGTCGCGCACGGCAGAGGGTGGTGCCCTGTTCGCGGGCCGGCTGAGCCCCGAGAAGGGAGCCGCCGAAGCCATCGACATCGCCCGCGCCGCGGGAGTACCGATCGACGTCTACGGCGACGCCTACGACGCCGGGTACGCCCGCGAGCAGATCGGCCCCCGGCGGGCACAGCCGGGCGTGGTGGTCCGCCGGGCGGTGCCGCGGGCATCGCTGTGGGCGGCGATGGCCCGTGCGGCGGTCGTGCTCTACCCGGCCCAGTGGGACGAGCCGTTCGGCATGGCCGCCGCCGAGGCGCAGGCGTGCGGGACCCCCGTCGTCGCGTTCCGGCGCGGCGCGCTCGCCGAGGTGATCTCCGACGGGCTGACCGGCTTCCTGGTCCCGCCCGGCGACACGGGCGCGGCCGTCGGAGCCGTCCGCAGGGCGGCCGGGATCTCACGCCCGGCGTGCCGCGGCCACGCCGAGGCCCACCTGGACCTGGAACGGAGCCTGGAGGCTCACGAGCGGCTGTACCGGCGGGTGGCCGGTCACGGCGCCGGGGCGCAGGCCAGTGCCTGACCGGGGGCACTGGCTCGCTGGGCGGGTGGCGGTGGTCACGGGCGCGAGCCGGGGGATCGGAGCCGCCACCGCCGAGGCCATCGCCACGGCCGGCGCCCGCGTCATCATGGGCGCCCGTGACCACGACGCTCTGGCCGATGTCGCCGGGCGCATTCACCGGGCCGGCGGCGAGGCCACCCCGGTGCTCACCGACGTGAGCAAGGCAGGGGACGTGGAGCGCCTCTTCGCCGCCGCCGAAGCGGCAGGCGGCCCCACCGCGCTGGTTTGCGCGGCCGGGGTGCTGACCTCGGTCCCGTTCGCCGAGACGAGTCTGGAAACGTGGGAGCAGACGCTCGGGGTCAACCTGACGGGCGCGTTCCTCTGTTGCCGCGCCGCGTTCACAGCCATGCGGTCGGCCGGCGAGGGGCGGATCGTCAACATCGCCTCGCTGTCCGGCGTCTACGCGACCGAGAAGTTCCCGGGCCTGGCTGCCTACAACATTTCCAAGTACGGGGTCATCGGCCTCACCGAGGCGATCGCGGTGGAGGGCAAGGGGCACGGCATCAGTGCCATCTGCGTGAGCCCCGGCGCCGTCGACACCGCGATGCTGCGCCAGGCCAACCCCGAACTGCGCCCCGGACTGACGCCCGGTGATGTCGCGAGGCTCATCGTTGCGCTGCTCGACAGCCCGCTGGCCCCGGCCAGCGGGGCAAACATCCCGCTGTTCTCCAACGCCTGATGGCGCTCGGCGGGGCGAACATCCCGCTGTTCTCCGCCTGATGGCGCTCGGCCGGTGGCCCGAGATCCCCGCATGTGGGGCGGGAAGGCGTCATTGCACCAGCGACCAGAGGTCCACTTGCTCGTCGGCCAGTGCGGCCCGGCCCGGCCGGGCGCGCCGGGCGGCGAGATGCGCGCCCGCCGCCATCTCGGAGTCGAGGTCCAGCTCCGGGTCGCCTCCGCGGTCGAGGCCGACGGCCGCCTGCACGGCCCCGTCGAGCAGGTAGAAGCCGACCAGCTTTCCTTCCTCCAGGCTCCCGCGGACGGCGAAGTCGTCCCAGCTGGCGGCGTGGCCGGCGTACTCGAGCTTGTGCTCGTACTGGTCAGACCAGAAGGTGTGGATGTAGTCGTAGGGGGCGGCCGAGCCCAGCATCGACCGCGCCGCCGCGGCGCCCATCTTTTCGGCGTTGTTGTAGTGCTCGACCCGGACCCGGCCGAAAACCGGGTGCAGATGGTTGGCGACATCGCCGGCGGCGTAGACGTCGGCCGCGCTGGTCCGGCACCATTCGTCGGTCAGGATCCCGTTCTCCAGCGCGACGGCCGACCCCGCGAAGGCCGGCACGTCGGGCTCTATGCCCACGCCGGCGACGGCGAAGTCGCACCCGATGCGCTCCCCGTCGGCGGTCACCACCGCCTCCAGCCGCTCGCTCCCCTCGAACGCGGCGACCTGGGCTCCGGCCAGCAACCTGGCCCCGTTCGACCGGTGCATCGCGCCGATGATGGCACCGACCTGTTCGCCCAGCACCCGTTCCAGCGGGATCTTCCCGGGAAAGACCGAGGTCACGTGGACCCCGAGCTGCGTCAGCGAGGCCGTCACCTCGCAGCCGATGAACCCCATGCCCACCACCACCGCGCGCCGGCCCGCCGCGGCCTCGCGCTTGATCGCGTCGCATTCGGCCGCGGTCCGCAGATAGTGGATCCCGGGCAGCCCGGCCCCGGGAACCGTCAGCCGCCGGTTCCGCCCTCCGGTCGCCACCAGGAGCTTCTGGTACTCCAGTTCCCGGCCCGAGCCCAGGGCCAGCCGGTGCGCCGCGACATCAATGGCCACCACGCTGGATTCGGTGAGACGGTCGACGCCGTGCGCGTCATACCAGCCCGCGGGCCTGACGTACCAGTCCTCCAGTCGTTCCTCCGACCGCAGGTACGTCTTGGACAGCGGGGGGCGGCCGAACGGGACGCTGGGTTCCCGGCTGATGATCACGACACCTCCGCCGAAACCCTCCTCGCGGAGGGCCACGGCGGCGTTGCCCCCCGCCATGCCACCGCCGACGATCACGATCGGTTTCGTGCCGGTTTCCTCGGACATGGCAGTACATTCTGCCGCAGCGCTACGGCGCGAAACGGTGCGCCACCCCCCGGCGTGGCTGAGGCGGCTGGCGGCCGCCCACCGGGAATGATCTGACCGCCGAGGAAGGAACGCTCATGTCTTCGCTGCCCGCCGCCGTCCAGGCGGCCGACATCGCGACCTTCCGGCTGCGCACCCATGTCCTTCGGTCCGGCCCGGGTGGCGCACCGGCCCTGGTTCTGGTGCACGGCAACGTGTCATCGGCGCGGTTCTTCGCCGAAACCATGGCCGAGCTCGGCGGGAGCTGGCACTGTATCGCGGCCGACCTGCGCGGCTTCGGCCGCTCGCAGCGGGCACCGATTGACGCCCGGCGCGGCCTGCGGGACTTCGCGGATGACCTGCATGCGCTGGTGGCCGAGACCGGCCTGGTGCCGCGCGGCCAGCGGGTACACCTACTCGGATGGTCGCTTGGCGCTGGGGTGGTGATGCAGTACGCGATGGATCATCCGGGCGCCGTCGCGTCCATCGTGCTGGAGAGCCCCATGTCGCCGTTCGGCTTCGGCGGCACGCGCGACACCGCCGGCGCCCCGTGCTGGCCGGACTTCGCCGGCATCGGCGATCAGCCGGACGTCCTGTGGATCCGCGGCGACGCCGACCAGATCGTCTCTGACGCCTCGCTGGTCGACCTGGGGAACCTGGGCGCGCTGGGCGCCGTGCCGGGCTGGCCGGGACAGCACATCTACCCGGCCCAGCCGATGGTGGGCCAGATGCGCGCCGTACTTGACCGCTACCAGGTGGCCAGCGGCCGCTACACGGAGCGTGTGCTGGCCCCATGCGGTCACTCCCCCCACCTGGAACGGCCCCGGGAGTTCGCCGAGATCGTCACCCAGTTCCTCGCCGGATAACTCCGGCCTCGCGCCAAAGGTGGTGGACGGTGGCTGACCGCGAAGTGGACGATGCCCTGGCGCACAGCTTTCTCGCGGACCTGCCGCCGGAGGTGGTTGGCCGGCTCCGGGCGGAGGGGGAGCGGACCGACTACCCGGCGGGCACGACGGTGTACCGCGCGAATTCGGACCCGCGGGCGGCGCTGGTCGTTGCGGGCCTGCTGCGGGTGTACCTGACCTCCGCAGAAGGCCGCCAGGTCACGGTCCGGTATGCCCGGCCCGGTGACGTGCTGGGGATCGCGGTGCTGGTGGGCGGGCCAGCCAGCGTCGGTGTGGATGCTGTCGAACCGTCGGGCCTGTTCCGGATCAGCTCACGGACGCTGACCGCGGCCGCCCGGCGGGATCCCCGGGTGTCATGGGCCATCGCCGAGGAGCTGAACCGGCGCCTCTATGAGGTCCTGGAGCAGGCCGCTGTCAACGCGTTCGGCTCGGTGCGCCAGCGCGTCGCGGCCCACCTGCTTGATCTCGCCTCCACCCAGCGGCATCCGCGTGACCGCCTGATCGCCCGCGTGTCGCAGCAGGACCTAGCTGACGCCGTGGGGTCGGTCCGCGAGGTGGTGGCCCGTGTCCTGCGCGATTTCCGCGTCGCGGGAATCGTGGCGACGGCGGCGGACACCGTCGTGATCCTCGACGCGGCCCGGCTGCATGCCGAAACCGCGGGGCCTGCCGGCCTGTGACTTTAGTCGCCCGCCCGGCGACTGACGTCACTGACATCTCTGCCGGAGATCAGCAGCCTGGTGGTGTCAGGCCCGCGACAGCGGGCGGCCAGCACAGGAAAGAGATTGAGGCCATGAACGCGCTGACCGCGGTTTCCCGCACCGAGCCCGGATCGGCGGGACCGGTGCAGGCGGTGTCGGTGATCAGCACCGGTACCGTTCGGATCCGCCCCGAACACCCTTACGGATCCAGAAAGCCGATGTACTGGTGGCTGCTGACGTCGCAGCATTGGACGCCGCCGCGCCCGATCAACGTCTACGTCATCGAGCACGCCCGCGGGCTGATCTTGTTCGACACCGGGCAGGACCGCGCATCGGTCACCGATGACAGCTACTTCCCCGGCGGTCTCACCGGCTACCTGTATGACCGGCTCGCCCGCTTCGACATCGGCGCGCAGGACACCCTCGCCGCCCAGCTCGCCACGCTCGGGTATGCCCCGGCGGATGTCGACACCGCGATCCTGTCCCACCTGCACGAGGACCACATCGGCGGGCTGGCAGACCTGATGCATGCGGACCTGCTGGTATCGGCCGCCGAATGGGCCGAGCTGTCCAGGCCCGGCCCGGAGCTGCGCGGCTTCCTGCGCAACCACATCCAGCTCCCGGGGCTGAAATGGCACCGGGTCAGCCCGGAGCCCACGGCCGATCCCGGCCTAGCGCCATTCACCGAGTCGCTGGACGTGATGGGCGACGGGTCGCTGGTGCTGCTGCCCACCCCCGGTCACACCGCCGGCTCGATGTCGCTGCTGGTCCGCCGCGCCGGCCGGCCGGCGCTGCTGCTGGCCGGGGACCTCACCTACGGAGCCGACATCCTGCAGCGTGGCCAGCTTCCCGGCGTCGGCGCCCGGCGCCAGCTGACCGAGAGCACCCGCAAGGTCCTCGCCCTGGCAGAGCAGCTGCCGGGCCTGGTTGTGCTGCCCGCCCACGACCCGGCGGCCGCCATGCGGCTGCTGGCCAGCTGACACCGGAGGCCACCATGCACGCGTTCGACAACACCGTCACGATCACCCGGCCCGCCGGGGAGGTCTTCGTGTTCCTCGCCGACTTCCAGAACGTGCCGCGGTGGAACTACGCGATCGAGCAGACCCGCAAGATTTCCCCCGGTCCGGTGGGGGTCGGCACGGCCTACCGACAGACCCGCACCATCCCCCGCAGGACCGAGGAGGGCTTCGAGGTCACCGACTTCGAGCCGCCCAGCCGCCTAGCCATACACGGGCAGATCGGCCCCTTCCAGGCCACGGCCGGGTACCTCCTCGAGCCGGTGGCGGGCGGCACGCGGCTGACCAACCACGTCGAGCTGGAACCCTCATCGGCGCTGCTGCGGCTGGTCGGCCCGCTGGCCGTGCCGAGCGTCAAGGCGGCGGTGGCGCGCAACCTCACCGCGCTGAAGGGGCTGCTGGAGGGGACGCGCTCGGCGTAGGTAAGGTGCGCCGCCGAGGGTACGGACGCGGTATGAACTGGACGTGGAATGTGCGCAGCAACGACGGTGCGATGAACGGGCTGGAGTTCGCCCGGTGCACCACGGCGGGGGGATTCGGCCGGGTGCTCATCCACGCCGCGCCGGGCAGGGCCAAGATCGAGGTCATCGCCGATGACGACCGGGTCGTGGCCCGTGCCGACCTGGACCGGGCCGGCGAGTACTCGCCCATGACGCTCGTGGAACTTGACGGGCCGGAGTTGCGGCGCAGCGAGGTCTGGCCGACCGACGAGCTTTACGGGCTGCCGGTGCTGCTCGCCGGTGGCGAGGTCGGCATCCTGCAGAGGTGGCATCACGCGGATGACCACAGCTGGTGGCAGTGGTCGCTCGAGTTCTCCAACCACAGGGGCCGCCCAGCGGACTGGGCTCCCCCCGGCCAGCACGTCCGCCGCGGCTCGTGAGGGCGGGGAGCGATGGGCGCGGGCCGTCCCGCTGTCTGACCATCCCGGCATGCTGGTGGGCTGGAGCCTCCCGCGTGACCCGATGAGGCGGGAGCATCATGAGCGACCCGATGGGAGAGGCCGATGGCCGTCCGATTCCAGCTGGTGATCGACTGCACCGATCCGGAGCGGCTCGCCCGCTTCTGGGCCGCCGCGCTGGGATATGAGTTTGAGCCGCCCCCGGCTGGCTTCGCCACCTGGGATGACTACTGGCGCGACGTCGGGGTACCCGAGGCCGACCTGGGCATCGGCGAGGACCGCATCATCGATCCGGACGGTGGCGGACCGCGCATCTGGTTCCAGGTGGTGCCCGAGAGCAAGACCGTCAAGAACCGGCTCCACCTCGATATCCATGCCAGCGGCGGGCGGGCGGTTCCCATCGGTACCCGCAAGGAGCGGGTCGACTCCAAGGCACAGCGGCTATCCGATCTCGGTGCCACGATCGTCCGCGTCCTGAGCGAGGAAGGGATCGATCACTACGCGGTGGCGATGAAGGATCCGGAAGGCAACGAATTCGACATCAACTGAGCGCCGTTTACTCGCCCGTGATCGTGGTAGCAGTTCTCGGCGGCGCGAGGGCGGTCACTTCAAAAGTGCCCCGAGCACGGTGCCAATGCCCACGCCACTATGCGGCCCGCGCTGTGCCATCCCCCCCGGCAGGCGCGGGCCGCTTATCGCAGCAGCCACGCGGGCAGCGCCAGCTGCCGCTTGAGGTCGGCTATCTCCCGATCGAACTTGGCCGGGTTCGCAGCCTCACGCGGGCCTGACCTTGTCGGACTCGGGCTTCGGGACTCCACGCAGGGTCGTGATCGCCTCGAGCGTCGACTGGAATACGAACCGCTCCCTTTTCGGGCTTGCCAGGAACCGCGCAGCGGCTGCGATCGGCTCTGCCGACCCCGGCGAACCGCCGAGTGCCCGGGACTCCTCCACCGCGGCCTGCGCCGTCTTCACCACGTGGGCGACCATGATCGGTGCTGTGGAATGGTCTTCCGCCGCGGCGCGGATCAGCGACCGCTCCAGCTCGGCCCGCGGCCCGGTATAGCCGTCGACCAGCGCTACCGCCGCCTCCGGATCGCGGTTGACGATTGCGCGGTGCACCTCGGCGGCGTCCTGCGTCGGATGCGGCCCAGGCCGGCCACCGCCCGGGCCGGGGTTCCGCTCGTCGAACTGGCCGGTCCACTGCACGAACCAGGCGGCATGGAACAGCCCGCGGAGCACCTGCGGCGAAGGATCGGCGGACCACGCCCAGCGCAGCGCGTTGAGGTAGGTCAGCGTGTGGGTGACGTCGAGCCACCCCCACTCGTTGGTGTCGTCCAGGTCCAGTTCGATGTCGAACCTGGCGAGCCGTTCGGCGGCCGCGCGGCCGGTCGCGTCGATCACGGCGGTCACCGGCACGCCGGCCTCCAGCGTCCGCACCAGCGCCCCGGCCGCGTCCTCCGGCGACCCGTCGGTGAGCGCCCGGCGGTAGCCCAGCTCGTCGAACCCGCCGGTGCCGCGGCTCCGTGGCAGCGCCTCCAGGTCCGGGCCGGCCGCTTCCCACGCCCGGAGGAACTTGCGCATGTACGGCAGCTTGTCGTAGCGCGTGCCGAGCACCATCTCGGGCACCAGCGGCGAGAGCACGGCGTCGGCCTCTTGCCAGCCGATCTGGTCCAGCAGCTCGAACGCCTTCTGCACGAAGATCATCGAGTGGCCGTAGGCCAGGAAGTGGTCGGTCACCGCGGTGAGCAGCGTATGCCGCAGCACCGAAGGCGCGACCCTGGCCGCGATGAGCCCGCGGAACAGCGCCTCCGCCTCGTCGGCCCGTTCCTCGTCGACCAGCACCGGGTAGGCAACCAGCGCGTCCGCGATCGAGGAGTAGCGCGCGACCGGGTCGATCGGCTCGGGCCGGCGCCGAGCCGGGCGCCGGACCTGGTCCTCGGCGGCCACCGAGAGGCCCTGGATCACCGGCAGCGCACGCAACGATTCGGTGAAGAACCGGCTCATCCGCAGGCAGTCAGCCAGCGTCGCCAGCGAGTGGTCCCAGCCGTACTCCGCCCGCGGCGCGGCGTACCTGACGCCCTCGCGCACCACGTCGGCCAGCGGCGTTCCGATTCTTTGCAGCCGCATCGCGTCCCGCGCCATGCGGCCGACGTCCAGGTCGTCCATGGCCGCGGTCAGGCTGCGGAACAGATCGGGCCGGATGATCTCGGCCGGGGGGTCGGCGATGTCGATGAACACCTGGCCATCGCGGACCTGAACGGGGTACGTCCGGATGTTTTCCCCGCCGTACCGGCAGATGCCGGTGCCGAGCTCGAACTTCCAGTTGTGCCAGGCGCACGTGAGCACGCCGTCCTTCACGTCTCCCCGCACTAGGGCGTAACCCTGGTGCGGGCATCGGTTGTCGCTGGCGAAGATGCCGCCGGGCGTCCGGAACAGCGCGATCCGCTTGTCCAGGTAGGCGAATGATTTGGCGCCGCCGTCCCTGATGTCATCCACCGCCGCGGCGCGCACCCAGTTGCTCACGCCTGCCTCCCACCGTCGGGTACCGATGGTCGAACGCTATTTCCTGAAGCGCACTTGAAGTCAAGCGGCCAGCAGGGCTGCGCCCGTGCCGTCCCAGCCGTCGGGCGAGGGCCGATGACAGTCTTAGCGGCTCGGCGTTTCCGAATCGATGATGTCGGCCGCTTGCCGCAGCGCGCGGGCTACCCGTTCCCGCAGCCTCAGCTTGCCCAGCTCCTCGACCAGTTCGGACAGCAGCTCACGCAGCGGCGTCATGTCAAGTACGCCCGGCTCGCCATCGGCATTCACCACCCGCCTGGCCTTCGCGGCGTCGGTGGTGCGACGCGCCTGGTCGGCGAGGTGGCCGACGATGGTCTCGCTCAGGCGCGTTCCATCGGCGAGCCCGGCGTCGGCGCGGCCGAGATCAACGTCCGGGCTGGCGGGCGTATCGGGAGTCACACGTGGCGGCTTATCCTCAGGCACCGCAATCACCCCTCTTCCGGAAGGCTGGCCGGCCCGACGTGCGGCACAAGCGGGAACGTTTCCGCCCGGCCCCGGTTTCCACGGCGCTCACCTCTAGACTCGCGGTCCGGCTGTCCGGCATTCCATCGCTGTTCGGGCTCAGAGACATCACCCTGGAGGGGTGAGCAGGGGGCGGCGCGTGCGGTACCAGCGGGCGGCTCCGAGCTGGTCCGCGGCACCAGCCGACCGCGCCTGTCCTGTGCACCGAGATTGACGACGTTATTATGGATATGTAATATCCATAATTATGAGATTGCCTGAAGGGGTGGAGTGGGCACTGCACTGCACCTGGCTGCTGACGCTGGCCCGCGACGGTGACGCGCTGCCGGCCCGGCGCCTGGCCGAGTTCTATGGCTTGCCCGAGGCTTACCTCGCCAAGCTGCTCAAGGCGCTGGTACGGGCGGGCGTGCTCAGCGCCACCAGCGGGCCACGTGGCGGTTTCCGGCTCGCCCGCCCGCCAGAGGCGATCACCGTCGCCCAGGTCGTCGAGGCCGTGGAGGGACAGAGCCCGCTGTTCCACTGCATGGAGATCCGCCAGCGCGGGCCGGTTCCCCTCACCGGGGCTGCCTGCCGCAAGCCCTGCGGCATCGCCAAGGTGATGCACCGGGCCGAGCGCGCCTGGCGGAAAGAGCTGGCCGCCACCACCGTCGCCGACCTGGTCGAGACGTCAGGCATCGGGGCCGTCACGCGGGTGAGCACGTGGTTGGCAACGCTCCCCGGCGCGTCGTGACCCGCGCCGTCGGCGCGGTGCCGGCAGCACGCAGGAGGCAGGACAGAATGAAGCTCGATCAGCGGATCCGGGAGGCCGAGACCCGGCTCTTCACACGCAGCGGCCTGCAGCCCGAGGAGTCGTTCCTCGACCTCGCCTCGGCTCAGGTGCGCCTGCGGGTGCTCAGCGTCGGGACAGGCACGCCGCTGCTGATGCTGCACGGCGTGACCCTCGCC
>Ga0111538_10015120_pt1 | contig 10153 bp, 8 predicted proteins | sample SoiMethybrSBSTD1_FD_79669 | JGI IMG/M metagenome (GOLD analysis project Ga0111538, IMG submission 79669) | Bulk soil microbial communities from a Populus tree surrounding site in Tennessee, USA - Soil MetaG P. TD hybrid SBSTD1 (version 2)... | ecosystem: Environmental > Terrestrial > Soil > Tree... | reverse complement strand
CGCCTCGACGTGAAGACAGGTGAGTACAACCGTCCGTTCCTGACGCCGGATCTCACGTTGATTCCCGGCTACGGCCGGCTGCAGGGCATCGTGTTCAGAAAGGGCGACTCACGCTTCGAGGGACGCAACGCCGACGAAGCATCTGCTGCAGCGATCGCTGATCCGTCATGCGTGATGGTGAATCGCAACCAGGGGAGCGGCACGCGCGCCTTGATCGATCGGTTGCTCGGCGGCCGGAAACCGCCTGGCTACGCCGTGCAGCCGCGCAATCACAACGCCGTTGCGGCGGCGGTCGTACAGCATCGCGCCGACTGGGGAGTCACGCTCGACACTATCGCACGCAGCGCGGGCCTCGGCTTCATCCCCGTCCAGCACGAGCAGTACGACTTCGTCTCGCCACGCGCACGTGCCGAACGTCCTGGCGTGAAGGCGTTCGTGGAGCGGCTTGCCGATCCCGGGACGCGCGAGGCGCTCGCGCGGCTGGGCATGAAGTTGTGAGCGCTACGCCTCCGGCAGGTTCATCAACTTCGCCAGCCGCGACCAGCGCCGGCTCTCGCGCAACGGACCGATGACGGGTGAAGGCGCGAAGATCAACGCAAACAGCTCGCGCTGCTCGATCGCCTTCTCATACCAGTCGGCGGCCAGATCAATCTCCGAGCGCAGCACGTAAAAGAAGACACGACTGAACGGATTCGCTCCCGTGCCTTCCAGAGCCTGCATGATCGCTTCACCGCGAGCCGCCCGACCCGCCTGCGCGAGAAGGCCAGCGTACATACCCACGATGTTGCCGTTCCAGGGGGCGGCGTCGTACGCACGCTCGGCTGCCACGAGCGCCTCATTCATGAGGCCTTTAGCCTGATAGGCTTCCAAGAGAATGAAGCCCGTAGCGAAGTTGCTCGGATCCATGTCGAGCGCCTTCTGCACCTCCTCAATCGCTTCATCGTAGCGACCGGCGTGGACGAGATGACTCGCAAGAATGGCGCGAAACGAGATATTCAGCGGATCCTGCTCCACGGCCAGCTTCATCTCGGCGACTGATTCCTCGTGCCGTCCAAGCGGCTGCAGATACAGGCTGGCGTACGCCCACCGCGCATCGGCGGACACGGTGGGTGCCGCATACGACGCGCGGAACTGCCGCAACGATTCGGCCCAGTCGTAGTCGTGCGCCGCCGCGACAGCGCCGAGAAGAAATCGCGGTTCGGGCTCTGACGGCTCCAGTGCGAGTGCCCGCTCCGCCAACGCACGAATGCGAGGCGCGGCGATCCTCAGGTTCTCGAATCCGTTGGCTTCCGCGAGCAGATAGCCGACGCCCAGGGTTGCCAGCGGCTGCGCGTACGAGCGATCCAATTCACTCGCCCGCTCGAGGCAGGCTTTCGCCCGTTGCCAGCCGTCAGGAGTGAACTTGAACAAGTGATAGCGCCCGCGCAACAGCTCTTCGTAGGCGGCCAGCTGTGGCGTATGCGCAGCGGCACGCAGCGCCAGCTTCACTTTCAGCGCGGCGGCAATCGCCTGCGCGATGTCGTCCTGCACGTCGAACACGTCGGCGAGCGCGCGATCGTATCGCTGCGACCACACGTGCGTACCATCGGCGGCGGTAATCAGCTGCACGGTGACGCGGAGCCGGCTCCCGGACCGGCGCACACTGCCCTCCAGCACCGTCGTCACGCCGACCGCTTCGGCGATTCTACGAACGTCGGTGTTCTGGCCCTTGAACGCGAATGCGGACGTTCTCGCGATCACTTTCAATCCGGGAATCTGCGCCAGCGCGTTGATGATTTCTTCGGCGAGCCCGTCACCGAAATATTCGTCGTCCGGATCGCGGCTCATATTGACGAACGGGAGTACTACGATCGACGGCCCCCCCGGGCGTTGACTGGTCAACGCCTGCTGCAGCGCGGTCTTGAGCTCGCCGGCGCTGGCGAAGCGTTCCGTGGGTACCTTTCGCAGACACCTCGTGACGATCTGCGTCAGGCTGGTTGGCGCGGTGAGTGGTCGCGGCTCATCGCGCAACACCGCGGTCAGCACGTCTGCGGTCGAGCCGCCGTCGAATGCGCGGACGCCGCACAGCATCTCGTAGAGCACAGCGCCGAAGCTGAAGATGTCGGAACGCGGATCGAGCCGCTTCCCTTGCGCCTGCTCGGGCGACATGTAGGCTGCTGTTCCTGACACGGTGCTCGTGGCTGTGCGCGTGAGGTCACCGTCAACGCTCACGGCGGTGGTCGCGAGACCAAAATCGAGCAGCTTGATCATCCCTGTGGCCGTCACCAGGATGTTTCCCGGTTTCACGTCGCGATGGACGATCCCTCTCGCATGCGCCGCTTCCAAGGCCGACACGATCTGGTCGGCGAGGCGCACCGCTTCTGCGACCGGGTACGGGCACATCAGCGGGGTGCCCTCGATGTACTCCAGCACCAGATAGTCCAGGCCGACGTCGTGAATCTGACAGATGTTTGGATGGTTGAGCGCCGCGATTGCGCGCGCCTCGTGCGCGAAGCGTTGTGCGTGCTCGGGACTCAGACGTTTGAGGGCGACACTGCGATCAAGTCGAGGGTCGTGGGCCTTCCATACTTCGCCCATCCCGCCGGCACCAATCCGCGCGACGAGTTCGTACGGTCCGACCGTGTGGCCCGCGGCCCATTCCACGGCACGATTGTATCTGGGATGAAATCGGCTGCTCGGAGGCGCCAGGCCCGCAGGTTGCGCCGTGCCGCCGCGCGCTCACAACAGAGTCCCCGCAAAAGTTGATTCAGGGGCGGGTGGACTGAATTGTGACGTTCGGCTCCATCGGCGCAACGCCGGCCTAGGCTTCCCTCCGTGCAGCTCGGGAGGCGGACCGCGTGTCCGCCTCGACGTGCAGGCGGGTCGGAAGACCCGCCTCTACTCGACTCGTTACTTCGCGGACTTCGCGGGCGCGACCGTCAACTGATTCACGACCTTGTAGCCCTCGGCCTTGTCGTGGGCAATCGCTTCAGCCGTCGACTTCTGCTCGGCCGTGGGCACAGTCCCCTTGAGCACCACCGTCTTGGTCGACGCGCTGGTGTCGACGTTGATGCCGCTGGCATCGACACGGCCATCAGCGATCAGCGCCGACTTCACGTCAACGGTGTTGGCGGCCGCACTGGTCTTCTCTGCCGCCTTCTCTGTATCCTGTTTCACACCGCGGACCGTGTTGGCGCACGCGCCACTCAACGCCGCGACGACAATCAAGGCACACAGGCCCTTCGAGTGTTTGCTCACTGTGTTTCTCCTCAGAACGCTCATCACGCCGAAAGCTACTGCACGCGCGGTGCCATGTGTACTGCTGAGGCCCTAAGATGACGGGAATGGCCGAGGCTGGCATCGTGTTGTGCGGCGGCAAATCCACACGGATGGGGTCGTCGAAAGCGCTGCTGCCGTTTGGATCCGAGACGATGCTGCAGCGCGTCGTGCGGTTACTGGGAGAAGTCGTGTCGCCGATGGTGGTAGTCGCGGCCCTCGATCAGGAACTGCCAGCACTCCCGGGCGACGTGATCATCGCCCGCGACGAACGCGAGGCGCGCGGGCCACTCGAAGGACTTCGCGCCGGACTGAAAGCGCTGCCGGAGGACGTGGAGAGGGCGTACGTCACAAGCTGCGATGTGCCGCTTCTGGTACCCAACTTCGTCCGTCAGATGCTCGATCTTTCCCGCGGCTACGACGTGGCGGTCATGTAGATCGACGGGTTCACGCATCCACTGTCCGCGGTGTACGGGCGTGCGACGCTGCCGTTGGTCGACGATCTCCTCGCACAGGATCGGCTGCGGCCGGTGTTCCTGTTCCAGGCCGTGAAGACACGTCGAGTGCGACCCGAGGAAATGACGGCCGATCCGGAGCTGCGCACGCTGCGCAATCTCAATACGCGCGAGGACTACGAGCGCGCCCTCGTCGAGGCAGGTCTTTAGAGCTGCGGCACATCTTCACCCAGTGCCGTCGCCAGGTCGATCTGGTGCTCCTGCTCCTGGCGCAGGATTTGGCGGATCTCTTCGGCGAGCGCGTACTCCTGCAGCGACTCGCACTGCACGACCCGCTCGCGATACGCGCGTATGGTGGCGTTCTCGTTTTCGAGATCGGCGCGCAGCATCTCGCGGGCATCGTCGCTCTGCTTCACGGGCAGGGCCTTCACGGTCGGCATGCCGCCCAGGTAGTCGATCTGCTTGGCGATGGTGAGCGCGTGCGCGAGCTCTTCGCTGGCGTGAATCTTCAGCTCTTCGGCGATGGCCATGTACTCGGCACCCTTTAGCACCTGCGAGTACACGACATAGGCAATGACCGCCTGATATTCACGCGCGAGGTCCTCGTTGAGCTTGTCGATCAACTTCTCGCGGGTGATCTTCGTGGTTTCGGTGGGCGACGCTGTGGCCATGACTGTGGTCTCCGAACGTATTCAATCGCGATGCGCGATACACCGCGCGGTACAGCAAAGCTCGTGCTAGAAACTAGCTGGGCTGCTTCGAAACAGTTCACCGGGGCGACCGTGGTGCTGCTGGCCCGCGCGGGCAAGCTGTCGCTGGACGATCCGGTTCGCAAGTACGTCCCCGAACTGCCCGATCTCGGTGCGCCGCTGACCATCCCACATAGTGCTGCAGCGGCGGCTCCTGATCCTGAACTCCAGACGTCCATCGCATCGTGCGCGCCGTCTAAACGGCCGTGCCCGGCCTGCTCCGTCGCCTTCTTACCGTTCCCGCAGTCCTTCTTGGTCTGTGCGGCGCCGCCTGCACACGGGCATCCGTGGAGCCGCCGTTCACGCTGAAGCAGGTCGGACCAAATATCTGGGCGGCGATTGACAACGCCAAGGCCGTGGCATCCGCGTGGGCAAACGCGGGATTCGTGATCGGCGATGACGGCGTTGCGGTCATCGACACGTTCGCGAGCGAGGCCACCGCCACAGCGCTGCTCGCTGAGATTCGTGCGCGGACCACGCTGCCTGTGAAATTCGTCGTCAACACCCACTATCATTTCGACCACGTTGCGGGGAACCGTGTGTTTGCCAACGCCGGCGCGATCGTGCTGGCGCAGCGCCAGGTGCGCGGCTGGATTCACACGGAGAACCTGAGACTGCTGGGTCCGACTATCACGCCTGAGCAACGAGCCACCACTGAAGCATTCGTCGCACCGACGGTCGTCTACGATCACGACGCGAATCTGTTTCTTGGCTCACGCCGGATTCAGTTGCGGAGTTTTCCGGGGCACACCGGCGGCGACTCAATCGTCGTGATTCCTGATTCCCGGATCGTCTTTGCCGGCGACTTGTTGTTTCACGACATGCTGCCCACGCTGGTTGACGCCTCGATGCGGCCGTGGATCGACACGCTCGATGCACTGCTGGCCCAGCACGCGGGATACGTCTTCGTACCAGGACACGGCGACGTTGGACATGCGCAGGACGTCACCGCGTTCCGTGATTATCTGCAGACGCTGCACACGCTCGTCACGAACGCGAGGGTGCGTGGGAAGTCCGGGGATGCCGTGCTTGAAACCGTGATGCCGGCGCTCAAAGAGAAATACGGCCACATGGAGTTCTTCGAGCAGGTCGCGCGACAGAACGTCCTCGAGACCGATGCCGAGCTGAACGGCACGAAGCGCCTTCCTCCGGCCCCACAATAGGCGCGGCCAACAACGGCTCTCGCCCGCACGTTGCGCGGTTCACCGGCCTCAGCGTCCGCAGCGGCTACCCGTCCACACGCAGCGTCTCGACGGGCCGCATGCGGACGTACCGCAGAGTGGGCCACAGCGCGGCGGCCAGCGCGACCGCGATGACGACCACCACCGACGCACCGAGCACGTAGGGCCATGGCCCGCGCATCTTCGCAGCCTCGGTTCCGGGGGCAGCTTTCAGCACCGACAACATGAGAGCCACCCACACGACGGCGCCCCACGTCACACCCATACCGATCTGTACCAGCGCGCGGCGGGCCACCGTCATCATCACCCCGCGCGCACTCCCACCCAGGGCGAGGCGAATACCGAACTCCCGGCGCCGCTGCGCCACCGTCATCGACATGAGCGCGTAGAGCCCGGTCGCCGAGAGCGCCATCGCGAGCAGCGAGAGTCCGGTCAGGATGCTCGACGCGATGGCGATCACATTCACCGGCATCGGAAGGTGATCCAACGCAGCGACGTTGCTCACGAAGGCTGTCGGATCGACGTCGGCGACGAGAGCACGCAGCTTTGGCGCAAACGCCAGGGGACTTTTGCCGAGGTCGATCGTCACCGTCATCGGATTCAGCGTCCCTGGCGCCGCGGTCATGAACACGACCGGGGTTCCGTCGGCGAACACGCGGTCTGCGCTCGGTTCGATGTTCGGCACGACCCCGATGATCTCCTTCCACGGTGCGGGCGTGCTGTCACGATCCTGGTCGAGCTTGAAGCGGCTGCCGATCGCACTCTGCGGATTCATCCCCCGTCGCTCGAGCCACTTCATGTTGACGATCACTGCAGTAGGCTCCACCGCCGGGTCGCGTGAGACATCTCCCGCGTCGAACAGGCGTCCTGCGACTGCCGAAACGTCGAGCACGGCAAAGAATCCCGGATCAACGAACGTCGCCACACCCCCGATGTGTTCGCTCCGCTCCTCCCCCGGCGGTTGATCGGAAAACGTCCACCGCCGTACGCCGGGCTGCATCATCAGCCGGCGGCCGAGTTCCTCCTGCAGGCTCGACATTCGGACGCGCAGCGCCTCATTTCCCGGCTCAGACGAGGGGACGCGAATCGAGCCGACGACATACCGGTCGGCGGACGAGGGGACGCGAATCGAAGCGACGAGGTACCGGTCGGCGTCCGCAGCCTTCGTATTCTGGTCAGGGTTCGGCTGGAAAAGCCGCCAGGCCATGACGGCAACGAACAGCGCGATGACCGCGAAACCCACCTCGATGACGATCAGTGCGCCCGCCACCCGTCCGAGGCGGAGCGTGCTCCTGCCCGCCGCGGTGGACTGGAGTGTGGGCTGAAGCAGCCCGCCGGTGGCGCGAAGCGCGGGAAGCACGCCCGCGACGACCGCGCAGAGCACCGACAGGCCGAGCGCTTTCAGCGCGAACACCGGAGTGATGTTCGGATCGAACCAAAACGGCAACGGGAAGCGCGGCGCCAGCCGTGCCACAGCGATATCGATCGCGATCACTCCGATGCCGGTGGCGATGAGCGAGAGCAGAAGCGTTTCGATGAAGAGCTGCCCTGTAATCCGCGCGCGGCTCGCGCCAAGTACGGTGCGCACCGCCACCTCGCCCCACCGGGTCGCGGTCCGCGCCAGGATGAGGATTGCCGCGTTGCCACATGCGATCAGCAGCACGATGACCGGCACCGCCTGCGCGATCGCCAGGATCCAGGCCAGCGTACCCTCCGGCTCCGGGATATCGACGGCAGAGAAGGCGACGGCGTCGGCTTGTATTGCTTTGGGCCGCGGGCCGGAGCCCTCTACCGGAACGCCTTGACGGCGTTCCTTACTGGTCGGCAAGCGGACCGCTTTCAGCTCGGCCCGCGCCTGCGCCACCGACACGCCATCGGCGAGCCGTCCGTATATCCGCACGCCCGGCCCCAGCCCGTTCCCATCGTCGGTGGACCGGACCCGCAGTGGCAGCCAGAGCTGCTGGACGCTCGGCATCGCAAAGCCTTCCGGCATCACGCCGACGATCGTGGTCGGCACGCCCGCAATGCGGAGCGTGGTGCCCACCACGTTGTCGGCTCCGCCGAGGCGCCGTTGCCAGAAGCTATAACCGACGACGGCTACGTCGGCTGCGCCGGGGACTTCGTCCGCCGCGAGCAGCGCGCGTCCCATGATCGGCTGCACACGCGCCAGCGTGAATACCGTTGCGGTCATCAGGGCAGCGGCTTCCCCGTCGGACCAGCCGTCGCCAGACACCACGTTGACCTCAGTGAGGCTCACGGCGCCAAGCAACGCAAACGTTTTGACCCGCTCCAGCAGGATCTCGTAGTCGCGGACGCGAAGCTCGGCCCGGCCGTCCTGGTCGATGCCGATGACGCCGAGGACGCGCTCGCCCTCGTCGAATGGCGGTGACTGCCCCAGGGCGCTCTGGGCCAGGTGATTCGGCAGGAGGCTCACCGGAATCCCGATGGCAAGCGCGAAAACAATGGCCAGCGAGACACCCGGGTACTTGCGCATCATGCGCATCCCGAGCTTCACGTCGAGCCACGAGAACGCGGGGTTCCACCGCCTGGCGGTCATCGCACGCGGAGCTTACTACAGAGAACTTTATGTCGTAAAGACGAAGACGACTCTGCGTACGCGCGAGCCTTCAGCGCTTCACCGGCAGTTCCTGAACCATCAACGCTTTCTCTGCTCGGCACCGGCGGCCTCAGCCTTCTTGCTCTGCCTAGGCGCACGAAGCGCCTTCCTCCGGCCCAAAAATAGGCGCGGCCATCGGAGCAGCCAGCCTCTACGTACTCAGAGTACGAAGGAGGATGCCGCCGGCGACCAGGCCAACGAATGGCCCAGCGACAACGACCGGCGTCAGGTAGTCGACGGGGAACGCGGCCGGAACAAGAAGCCAGCCGAGAAACGCGCTGGCACATGCCCCGACAATCCAGGCATGGCCGAGCATCTTTACGACGCGTTCGGTAGCAGGTGTCATGAACACCATATCGGCTCTATTCGGCGCAGGTATAACTGGCCGCGTTGTTCTCGGTGCCGGCCGCGCCGGTGAACTTCGGGAACTTCGGCCACTCGCAGAGCGGCCGCGCTCGGTTCGCGTTCTGGTTGCCGTCGGTCGCGATCAGTCCAGCCGGCGCCTTCCCCTTCTCCACCCACTCCTGGAGTGCCTTCAGGCTGTCGATCTTCGCGTTGAACAGACCGAAGCCGTGGCCGAAGCCGGGAATCATGTAGAAGCGCATGAAGCTGTCCACGCCCGACTTGCCGAACTGCTTCACCTGCCGCTGGTAATAGAGCTCGCTGTTGTGCGGCGTGATGAAGTCGTCCACCGTGCCGTGGGTCATGATGATCTTGCCGCCCTTTGCCTTGAACTTCTCGAGGCTCACGTCGCTCACGTCCATGATCGACGCGACGACCTTGATGCGCTCCTGATAATGCTTCGGATCGAACGTCATCGTATCGAGCTTGGGATTGCGCGCGATGATGAACTTGGCGGTCTGATCGCCGGCCGTATACAGCAACGGCTCCTTGCCCGACAGCGGGTTGGACGGCTGCGGCACCTGGCCGAAGCTCGATCGGCCCTGGAACAGCGCGCCTTCGAGCAGCGCCCAGCGCGGGAACGTATCCATGCCGGCGATCGCGAAACCGGGTGTGTAGTCGCTGGTGATCTTGGCCACCGCCGCGAGCTGCGCATCGGACAGACAGCCGTCGCCGGTATCCGATCCGTTTGAGCATCGCAGTGTCTTCACGTCGAACGCCTTGGTGCACGCCTTGACGTCGCTGATGAGGCCGTCCTTGGCACCGTCGAGCGGATCGCACTTCGCGTAGACGGCGTCGGTGATCAGCTTCACCTCGGCCGGATTGATCCACGCCGCGCCACCTCCCTCATAGAGTGCGCGGCCGACGTTGAGCGATCCCAGATGCAGCAGCGTGACGTTGTACGCCGGATAGTTCGCGACGACGCCGTCGTAGTCATTCGAATAGCGGGCGGCGGCATCAAGTGCCTCGTGGCCGCCCTGCGAGCCGCCGATGAAATAGAACCGCTCCGGCGCGCCGCCGTACGCCTTCTTGATGATCGCGATGGCGGCATCATGGCCTTTCTTGACCGACTCCTTGCCGAAGTTGCGCAGCGCCTCGTCATCGAGCGCGAACGAGCCGTCGAATCCTTGCGTGGACTTGTGGCCGCCATCGGTGCCGAGCGTGACGAACCCCTGCTTCAGCGGGTTGTCCACGTTCGCCGGCTGCAGCGTGAAGCCGGTGAGGCCGGTGACCAGCGTGCCGTTGTAGCCGCCCCCGCCCATCTGCAGCGCGCGGCGGTTCCACGACTGCGGCAGGTTGACCTCGAACTCCAGGTTCGGCGAGCTCGGGTTCTGCGGCTTGACGATACCGACGACTTTGCAGAAGTCGCCGTTGGCGTTGCCTTGCTCAGAGGCGGCAACCGCCGCAGCCGTCTGCACGACCGCGCCGTTTGTGGGAAGGCCGATCGCTGACGCTGGAATCGACAACCCCTGCAGGTTGGCGCAGGCCCCGTAT
>Ga0111538_10015119_pt1 | contig 10153 bp, 13 predicted proteins | sample SoiMethybrSBSTD1_FD_79669 | JGI IMG/M metagenome (GOLD analysis project Ga0111538, IMG submission 79669) | Bulk soil microbial communities from a Populus tree surrounding site in Tennessee, USA - Soil MetaG P. TD hybrid SBSTD1 (version 2)... | ecosystem: Environmental > Terrestrial > Soil >... | reverse complement strand
TCCCACTCACGCGGCCGCTCCGCTGGTGGAGCCGGGATCGGCCCCAGCACCTTCTGGAGGTTCGGAGACTTCGTGACCAGCTGATCCAAAGTATCGTGACGCGTGGAGACGGATTTGGCGAACACGGGGCCAGACTTTAAGTCCGAGCGGTTGAAGGCGGGCATCGCCAGCGTGAGAACAGGCGCTTCAAGGAAATCACGATGATTTCAATTCAAGATCTCGATCAGCTCATCAAGCGAGAGCCGAGGGCGGGGAGTCCGGTGCTCAGCGTCTATCTCTCCACCGATGCCTCCAGGCAGCAGAATATCCAACGAGGTTTCGAAGCAGTGCTGCACCAGATGTTGCGATCCATCGAGGGACAACTTCTTGAGAAACCTGTCCGTAAGCAGTTCGCGGAGGACGCGGGAAGAGTTGAACATGTCGTTAAGATCCATGTCCAGAGGGAGAAGAGTCTCGCAATCTTCTGTGATGCGTCGGAAGATTTCTGCTGGACCCGCGGCCTCCGGATCCGTCTACGGGATGACGCTCACTGGGATGAAACCCCTTACCTGCGGCCGCTGTTGGAAGCCCTCGATGAGTATGAACGGTACGGAGTTGTCCTGATCGAGCAGGGCCGGTCGCGGCTGTTCACGGTATTGATGGGTGAAATCGAGGAGCACGTGGATGCGTTCGCCACGGCCAAGGTCCCTCATCTGAGGTCCACAGGTACAGACCATCTCTGGTCTCAAAAACAATTCCAGCGCAAGAAAGAAGTGCATGCGCTTTGGCATCTCAAGCACGCGGCGCAACTCCTGGATCACCTGTCGGTGCAATATGCCTTCGATCGCGTGATCTTGGCCGGAACTGAAGAGGTCACATCTGAGTTCGAGCGAATCCTCTCAAAGCGGCTTTGCACCCGTGTCGTCTCCCGGATCGCCCTCCCCTTCATCGCCTCGGCCGCGCTGGTGTTGCAGGCCACACAGGAGGTGATGGCGCGGATCGAGCGGGAAAGTGAACGGGAACTCGTCGACAGGCTGCTGAGGGATGCGCCAGCGAAGAACCGGGCGGTGACGGGCCTGGATGCGACGCTTCTGGCGCTGCAGGAGGAGCGAATTTGGCGGCTCATCTATGTGGATGGATTTCAGAAAACAGGAGGCCGATGTCACTCCTGTGGTGCCCTCTGTACCGACCACTGTCAGGTCTGCCCCTTCTGTGGAGGAACATTGTCCCAGGTAAAAGATCTCATCGACGCGAGCGCGCAACGGGTCGTCGATTGGGGCGGAAAAATCGAGCCGGTACAAGAGGACGCGGCCCGGAAACTCGCCGCCGCTGGCAGTATCGGCGCGCAGTTGCGGTTCTAACTCTGGTGGACGTTGAAGTAAAGGAGGGCGTCATGAGATTGACTACTACAGCCGCGCGATTGGGCGCCATGATGTGGCTCTGGAACGGCGTGTTAATGCTTTTGATGGTTCCTTTTCTGCTTGCGGAAGAGCCAGCTTCGGTCGCCAAGACGAGTGCTCCCATGCATGGGATCACCGTGACACATGGGCAGGATGTAGCCGAGTACCGCGTCCTGTGGCCGGGCCACCGGATCCTCGCCGGCACGGTGGAGTCGGTGACCGGTGACGTCGTGAAGGTCAATACGGGTGAACTGATGCCTCGCGTCCTGTCCTTGAAGGAGGCGAAAGACAAAGGGTTTCCTCCCTTGCAGAAAGGACAGCAGCTGCAGATCGTGGTGAACGACCAGAATATCGTGGTGGATTACCATCCTGTGGGCGAAGGCATGTGGCACCGCATTATCGAGGGTAAGCTGGCCCAACCATTACCCGTCGGCCAGGAGTGGGCGGTCATACGGACGAAGGAAGGCAAGGAGGAGGCGTTTTACGTCCGCCCGTTGGCGCGCGCCAAGGTGAGCGCCATTCCCGTCAACGCCCCCGCCGTCTTCCTCATGGACGAAGCGAATAAGATTATCGATGCCACATTTGGTAGCGAAGATGCGATTCAGCGCAAGACTGGCGAATGGAAGAGATCACCACCCAAGGCTCCTTACCGACGAGTTGAGGGCATCGTCGTGCGATCTCCAGGTTGGATCATGGTGAAAACACCAGACGGCAAAGAACAAATGTTTGAGGTGCGACCGTACGTGCAGGAGAAGCTGTCAAAAGCCGGAGAAGGCGCAGATGTCGTCCTGATGATCGACGATGAGAACAAAGTGTCCGATGTCGCCAGGCCTCCCTCGTGAAGCGCTCGCGAACAAAGGGAGAGGGACGAATCTGATGTGTGCGAACTCGAAGGAGGACCAACCATATGACGCAAGAAGCCCAAGCGACCATAGACGGAACGCTGTCTGCCTCGCGGCTCACCGCGGACGTCTATGAGACTCCCGGCGGTGAAACCTATGTGCTGGAAATACAGGTGCCAGGTCTCAAACCCGAGTACATCGTCATTGAAGCCGATAGTTACAGCCTCACGGTTGCAACCGAACCTCGTGAGGAATCATCCGGCTCCCGAAGATATATCCAACGTGAGCAGTCGGCACGGCCGATGTCACGAATCTTCGATTTTCCCGATGAGATCGATGTCGACGGCATCCGGACGTCGCTGGAACACGGGGTGCTCATGATTCGCGTACCGAAGGCTGGTGCCAACCGGCGCAAAATCATTCGGTTAGGTCCGGCGGCTGGCTTGCCGGCGCCGAAGGGAGGAGGCAGAGGATGATTGTCCCATTTAAGGACGCGGTGACCGCCACGACGGTCTACGTCAATCCGTCATATGTCGTGCCTTTGCGCCCGGACCCTGTGGACCCCGAACATATCAGCCTGGTCAGACTGCGGGACGGAGAATCGATTCGGATTAGCGAAGATCATCGAAATGTCTTCGACAAACTGGCGAAGGCAGCGTGAACTTGCGCTGGCGCGGATGGAAAATCTCTCTTCCATGAACGGACGCGAGAAAGACGCGATGTATCTCGGCCGAGATTCACTGTCGTTGAACCTGCACATGGCCGGCGCCGAGGACAGCGTGGTCTTCGATGCAGCGACCGTACAGGACCGGGCAACGTACGAGCGACCGAATCAAACGAGTGTTGGAGTGAAAAGCTTGCTCGTCAATGGGGTGTTCGTGATCCAGGATGGTCAACTTGGTACGAAGGTTTTTCCTGGCCAGGCTGTCCGGCGGACGGTTAGCGAATAGGAGTTCTGTTGTGATCATTCCCAGCTTACGAGATGTGCTTCGAACTGCTGACCGCAACCATACCGCGCTTGGGCATTTTAATTTCTCAGAGCTTGTGGTCCTAAAAGCGGTGGCGACATCCGCCCGAGAGCTCGAAGTGCCGGTCATAGTTGGCGTGTCCGAGAGTGAGCGGGATTTTATAGGGATTCGGCAAGTGGCTGCATTGGTGAAGAGTCTCCGTGATGAGGATGGCTACCCCCTGTTCTTGAATGCGGACCACACCCATTCCTTGGCGAAAGCGATCGAGGCCGCAAAGGCGGGATTTGATGCCATTGTCTTTGACGCTTCAGGGTTGTCCTTCGAGGAGAATGTAACGCAAACAAAACGTGCCGTGGAAGCTATCAAGGCAATCAATTCTTCTATCATCGTGGAAGGAGAAATTGGGAACATTGGGAGCGGGTCAGAGATTCACGATGATTTTGAAGCACCGAAGACGCTCACGACTCCTGAGGAGGCGAAACGGTTCGTATCTGCGACCGGTATCGATGTATTAGCTCCTGCCGTAGGAAACATGCACGGCCTTCTTCGCGGCATGGTCCGTGGGGAAGAAGAAAAGCGACTCGATATCCAAAGGATCCACGACATAAAAGAGGCCACAGGGATCTTCATGACGCTTCATGGGGGATCGGGAACACACCATGAAGATTTCAAGCGTGCCATCAACGCCGGTATCACGATAGTTCATATCAATACCGAAATCCGTCTTGCCTGGCGTCGAGGAATCGAGGCCGCGCTCACCAAAGAGCCAGAACAAGTTGCGCCCTATAAGATCTTGCCAGGCGCCCTCGAAGCGGTGAAAAAAGTAGTTCGTGCGCGATTGCAGTTATTCCAATCTGGATAGAGAGAATCGAGACATCCCGACAATGTCAAGAGACGAAAGCTCCGCCATAGAAGGAAGAGTCCCGATGAAACACAAACCCGATACCGCACTCGTTGAAGCCGTCTGGGAAATGGCGTACCCCCTGGAGGAGACCTCCGCTAACTATGACCCCTTAATGGACCTGGTGGGGAATGCACAGCTTGTGTTGCTGGGTGAGAGCACCCATGGCACGCATGAGTTCTATAAGGAGCGTGCCGCCATTACGAGACGGCTCATCTTGGAAAACCAGTTCGACGCCATAGCCGTCGAGGCCGATTGGCCCGATGCGTATCGCGTGAACCGCTATGTGCGTGGCGCCAGCCAGGACGAGTCTCCCGCAGAGGCGCTCGAGGAGTTTCAACGCTTCCCGGCATGGATGTGGCGGAATACCGACATGGTGGAGTTCCTGCACTGGTTACGCGCACACAACGACGTGCAGCCCGCCGGCTCCAAGAAAGTAGGCTTTTACGGTCTCGACCTGTACAGGCTTCGCGCCTCCATGAACGCTGTGCTCGAGTATCTGGATAAAGCGGATCCGAACCTGGCCCGTGTCGCGCGTATCCGCTACGCCTGTTTCGACCAGTTCGGTGAAAACGGGCGGGCCTACGGATTTCTGACCGGCGCAGGGCAGGCGAAGTCCTGCCGGGAGGAAGCGGTCATGACACTCGTCGATCTTCAATCCCTGGCCGCGGAGTCGGCGGCCAGAAACAGCCGGCAAAGGGCGGAGGACGACGAAGAATTGTTCAATGCCATGCAGAACGCGCGCTTGGTGAAAAATGCCGAGCTCTATTACCGCACCATGTTCCTGTCTGACGAGTCCACCTGGAATCTGCGCGCCCATCACATGGTGGAAATGCTGGATATGCTCGTGGAACACCTCGACTCTCGCCAGGGACGCGCGAAGATCGTCGTGTGGGCCCATAATTCGCACGTGGGCGATGCACTGGCCACCGACAGATCGGAAAAGGATGAGGTGAGCATCGGACAACTCGTTCGGGAGCGCTATCAGGATGTCATGTTGATCGGCTTCACGACACATCATGGCACCGTGACCGCCGCCTCAAATTGGGACCGACCGGTTGAGCGCAAGATCGTACGCCCCGCTCTGCCCGACAGCCATGAAGCGATCTTTCATGAGACCGGGCGAGACGGATTGCTGCTTCCCTGTGTGAAGGATGAGGACGTGCCGGTCCCCGACGAGTTGCGGGAACCGCTTCTGCAGCGCTCCATCGGGGTGATCTATTCTCCTGACACCGAGCGTCAGAGCCATTACTTTCACGCACGGCTGATGCGCCAGTTCGATGCTGTCGTGCACATCGACGAGACGCACGCAGTCGAACCACTGGAGCCCGGCGCCATATGGAATGTCGGGGAGGTCCCGCAGACCTATCCATTCGCTGTCTGATCCGAAGTTCGCGTTGTGTGCCGAAAGAATGAGAAGACATCTCATGATGTCTCGTATTGGAAAGATGGAACAAAACGACCGTGCGCCATCGCGAGCCCCCTATGATGTCAGATAAATTCGAAACGCTCCGTATCGAGGCCTTCAGCGACGCCGTGTTCGCGATCGCGATCACCCTCCTCGTGCTTGAAATCAAAGTCCCGCAGGAGGGGTCGCCCGACGGACTCCCGCGCGCCCTCCTTCATCTCTGGCCGTCCTATCTGGCCTTTCTGACGAGCTTTTGCACGATCGGCATGATGTGGATCAATCATCACCGGTTGTTCACGCTCATCCAAACGGCGGATGAGACCCTGATTGCGATTAACTTGGTGCTCCTCCTCCTTATTTCCTGGGTCCCGTTTCCGACCGCTGTCCTGGCCGCGTATCTTCGCCACCCAGAGGAGTGGAGTGCCGCCGTCCTGTATAGCGGCACCTTCATCATCATCGCGATCATCTTCAACGTGCTGTGGTGGCATGGCATACGACGCGGGCATGTGCCACACAAAGGCTGGGCCTCCCATCCCATTACTCGGCAATATGCCCAAGGGCCGGTGCTCTACGCCGTCATGTTCCTCGTGGGACTCGTCAATGGAACGGCCTGCTTGATCCTCAGTACGCTGTTGGCCATCTACTTCTCTCTTTCCCCGCGGCTGTGGGAACGCGGTCAGGGGAGGCGATGGTTGTCAACGGTTCGGCACGAAACCACCGGGCTTCATCACTCTGGGGAGTGAAGAAATGGGTTCGGGTAACCGGAAGGACATTGTGCTCACCCTCATCATACGCAATCGAGCGTCGGAGGTGATGTCATGCCCGTGATGAGCGTAGCGAAGTTCGAGCGCTTTTTTCGAGTGGCGGCAGGGTTGGACATCGACAAGGCGGACCTCAAACGGTACAACGATTTCATCAATGAGAAAATTCATGATTTGCTCATCCGCGGTGAAGCCGGAGCCAAGGCCAACGGCCGCGGTATCATCCAACCCTCAGACTTGCCAATCACCAAGGGCTTACAGGAGTGTATTCACCAGTTCAGGGAGCTTGACGAGGAAATCGAGCTCAAGCCCGTCCTGGAGCAGTTGGCGGGGCTCCCTCCGTTGGACCTCGCCGTGAGCACCGACACGGAACAGCGTCTGCCTGCAATTGTCGGAGGGCTCAGCCTGGCGTTGGCACGGTCGTTCACGATCGTCCACCCAGGCTTGAAGAATCCACAGACCGAACACTGGGAATGCGCCATTCAACTCTTCAACCTCCTGCTGTAGCTCCGAAGTCTCGGCACTTCCGGATCACGACTCAAGATCCGGACCGCCGCTTCTTCCCGCCAGACTACGACAGGGCGCCCATCACGCTTCCCGTGGTCTCATTGAACGAGGCTACGAGACGATTGGTGCTCGACTCCCAGAAGGCATGGATGCAGAAGCGCGAGGATGAACTCGGGGCGGGTGAGAAAAAGGGAAGGTCATCATGAACGTTGAATACTACAAGCAACGCTTGCTCGAGAAGGAACGCGAGCTGCTCGAACGAATGAAGGCAGCGGGTATTGTGGGTCGCGAAGCAGGCCGGCTTCCCGATGACCCGGGTAGCGATCCCGTCGTGGATGCACTGAAAGAAGTGCAGTTTGCAGAAGCCGATTCCCAGTGGGCGGTCCTACGGCAGGTGTGTGATGCATTGGAGCGAATCGAACACGGGACCTTCGGCACGTGCGTGGTGGACGGGGCGCCGATCGACGAGGAGCGGCTCAACGCCATTCCTTGGACGCGCTATTGCCTCAAGCATCAGCAACTGTTGGAACGAGCCATGCCATTGCGAGCGCCGACCTTATGACTACTCAATGGAGAAAATGCCAAACACTAAGACCATAGTGGTTCATTGTCGATCTTGCGGCTCGCTGAACCGTGTGTCGACGGAAAAATCACTCAAGGGCTTCGGCCAGTCTGTGCACAGCGCAAAATACCTTTGCCCACCTCTAGTGGGCCGATCACGGTCACGGATGCCACGTTCGAGGCGGACTTCGAGCGGTCGCCCTTCCCGTGCTGCTTCATTTATGGGGCCCATGTACGGACCTTGCCGGATCATGGCGCCCATACTCGATGGACGGAGATCGCCGGGCGCGAACGCGTCGCGAAACTCAATCTCGATGAAAATCCAGCAACCGCGGCCCGCTTCAACGCCCGTAATATTCCGACTCTGCTTGCGCTTAAAGCAGGCCGAGAGATCAATCGCATTGTGGGTGTGCAGCCAAAGTCAGAAATCGCCATCGTGCGATGGAGAGGGAGGAGGAGCCATCTTGACGGACGGAAGAAGCAGGGATGGCATCTTAGCTTTGCTAGCGAGGCTGAGCGGCACGACTAAGGTTGCGATAGTTCCTCTCCCAATAGAAGAATCAAGAGAAAAACGTCCACCCAGGACGGCCAGTTGCTCAGAAATGCTCAGAAGTCCAAATTTACTGTGTTGGGTGTCGCTTAGGCTTTTGGGTTCAAATCCCACTCCCTGATCACAGACAGTCACAGTCAACTCCTGATCCTGGTGCTTCTCTAGTCTGACGACCGCGCGCAGCACTTGAGCGTGCTCCAAGACATTGAAGAGCAATTCACGAACTATTTCATAAATCACCATGGTGAGATCTTGCTCGACAAAAATATCTGTCTCGCAACACTCCACAATGACGATCAGACCATGGCGCTCCATGTGTTCCGAGAGCTGTCGGATTGCGATGTTGAGTCCAGATGGGAGCAGGGCCGTGGGGCTTAGCTCGGTTAGCAACTTCCTGGCGTGCCCGAGGCTCTGGTCTAGGAGGTGTTGCAGATCGAAAAAGATCTCTCCACTCTCTTTTGGGGCTTTTGTGCCCCGTTGGGAGACTTTTAGGCGGCAGACGGCAAGAACTTGCATGAGGTTGTCATGAAGGTCTGTGGCTAGCTGTCGCCGTTGTCGGTGCTCTTCCAGCAGTCCTTCAGTGTGGAGTCGTTGGAGTTGCTTCCGATGGCGGACAAGGGCGTCGATCTGCGACCGTATTCGGTCCACTTGCATTCTGTTAGCTTGTAACCGCTGATTCAATCGTTCAAGACGTCGCGTCTGATTCAATGTGGATTCTATCCATAATTGCAGTGCTATGAGACCGACTGAAAGCGAAAGAATAGCGGTGGTCAACTCAATCAATTCATGTACCCAATTTGGTGCAGACGAACTCGTCCATATGTTGATGAGCGGGACTATTCCTGCAGCCATAAGCAAGAGACTGAAGAGGACGCAGGGGAATCCGCCGGTTTTACTGAGGAGACAGGACAGGCTTTTCGCTATGAAATGGGAGGCCAAGAGAATCCAGCTATAGACGGTGAAGAGTGTTTACAAAGAGGTTTTAGCGCTGAAGGGGGGCTAAGTGCTTGCAATCTGTTTCTGGACGCGTAGATGCGACAGTCTTAATGCGAATGTTTAAGGTCACTGAAAGTCTTTATTTTGAATTTACCTAACGGAAATATTCCTTCACAAGATGTCCACTTATACAGGGGATTACAGGTATAGGGCGGAAGTAAGGGCATGTGCCTGCAGTCTGGAGGTTGGCTATGGAAATCATGAATACGAAATCGCTCCACCAATATGCCGCGAGGTGTCGTACACCGCGACAATTTCGTCTCCTACTCACGAAACTTCGTTCCGTGATCCCTTACAGCGGAATGGCCTGCAAGTGGGGCAATGCACGGACAGCGGTCGTCACCAATATTCTCGACATAGACTTTCCGCGAGCGTGGTTGGGCTGGTATCTCGCCACAGGGATGACTCGCAGGGATCCTGTATTCGACAAGGCAGCGGCCACCCGAAGACCTCAAATGATCTTAGACGTCTTGCAACAGGACCGATCCCAATCCCATACCGAGTTGATTGAGAAAGTGAAAAAGGACAACCTTCAGAATGGCTTCTATGGATCCCGAATCGACGGAGAGCGAATGACCTGTTTTTATCTTGTATTCACCTCTGAACAGCAGGCCAGGAAGTATCTTAATGCTTTTACAGAACTTCAGGATGCCTTCGCAGCAGCCCTCTTAAGATCCTATCCCCGCCCTGTACTTACCGATCGCAAAAAAATCATTTTACAGGAACGAGCCTATGGAAAAATGCCACATGAAATTGCCAAAGAACTCTCGATTTCGACCCGTACGGTCAAAATGCACATGGAGGAGATTAAGAGAAAATTGTATGCCGTCGATATCGTCAATGCAGTTTGGATTGGTGGACAAACGGGACTTATCGGCTAAAAGTCACTTACGGAAAGAATCGACGGTAATGCAAGAAATCCAACCGAGGGGTTCGCCCCACTTCCTTGTGCCAAATTTGTTGTAAACAATTGCAAAATCCATCGTACTCAGTAGACCAGATAGAACTAATAGAATCTGCGCAAAGGCTTTGTTTATCAATGATTGGCGGGGAAACCGTTGCAAGATCAAGCCAGTTGAAAAACTTTGCTTTTAAGGCGAGGGCCCTGAATTCGAGTCCCAGGCGGCTCACCACTCAAGTCACTCCTCAGCTCTTCTCGTCTGCTACCGCGCTGCTACCAGGATAGGACAAACCAGCCCCATCTAGCCCCATGTCGGGGGCATCCTTCTTTGTGGTTTCTTGTGGCTTTAGGTTGTCTGAGGTTGGACTATCGGAAATTC
>Ga0111538_10015118_pt1 | contig 10153 bp, 3 predicted proteins | sample SoiMethybrSBSTD1_FD_79669 | JGI IMG/M metagenome (GOLD analysis project Ga0111538, IMG submission 79669) | Bulk soil microbial communities from a Populus tree surrounding site in Tennessee, USA - Soil MetaG P. TD hybrid SBSTD1 (version 2)... | ecosystem: Environmental > Terrestrial > Soil > Tree... | reverse complement strand
GCAATGACGATGGGTATTGAAAGATTGTTCCCTGTCCGTAGAACGGATTCGGAAACTGGATCGCCGCGGCGCCTGGAATGCCGCTGTTGGTTCTCAGTGTTTCGTTCTGTCTGATCGCCCGCTGGTTGTTCAAGACATTGAACCAATCAAACTGAATCCGTAATTGACGACTCTCACCCAGCATGATCGGGTAGGCGGCGCCCAGATCCAGATTGAATGTTGTCGGAGTGCGGTTCCGGCCTGTAAGCGGATTAATGGAGGTACCGCGTGGAACTTCGAAACCCTGGTTGTCACCGTAGCTGGGATGAGGAATCAACGCATTGAACGGTATCCCCGACTGGGCACGAAACGATCCACTCACCAGGAGTTTCCACGGTGTGCGGTAGCTACCATCGAACTTTAGCTGATGCGGGCGGTCGCCCGGCAGGCGGCCGTACCTGTTCTGCAGCAAACTCTGCAGGTCGAACAACGGCGATAGGTTCGCGAGACCCAGGTTATCCTCGCTCCGATAGAAGCCTTCATAGTTACCAGTGAGACTTGAATACACGTAAGAGGCGATAAATTGGTAATTCCTCGTGAACCGTTTAGTGGCGGTAACCTCGAGCGCTCGGTAGTAACGGCGAGCGCGGCCAAAGCAGCCGAATGGCGTAGCGCACGCCAGGCGCTCAGTCGCACTCTCACCCGGATTGAACAGGAAGAAGGTATTCCCTTCGTCGAAGGAACCATCCTCGATCACCGAATCCTGGGCGCGATAAACACCACGAAGACCGAGCGTCACAACATTCAATATTTCATACTCAATTCCGGCCGAAGTTTCATTCACCGTCTGCGGCCTTAGATCAGAATCAGGCGGGGTCGCCGGACAACAACTACCGAAGTCGGCCGTGATGGTGGAACCTGCGGGCGCATTCAACCTGTTGACGTTGGCGGATGAACCTAAGGAGATGCCGCCGGCAGTAAAAAGGAACATCGTGGGAATTGGCGCCTCAAGAAACCTCGCATAGTTTGCGAACAGCTTGCCTCGGCCTCTTCCGGTGAAGTCCCAGATTAGACCAACACGCGGTTGCAGGTTGTCCTTAAAGCTGTTCAGCTTTAGATAGGTTGTGTTGCCGTTTTTCAGCTGCTGAAAGTCCCAGCGCAGACCAAAATTCAACTGGAGATCCCTGGTTATTCGAAAATCATCCTGAGCGTAGAGACTCTCGACGTTGGTGTTTATGAATTCGCCTCCGGTACTGTCCTGGAAGGTGAGGATCCCTGTGGTCGACCGAATCAGGAAAGGGTTGGTGCTCAGCTCAGCGGCTGTCAGTCCTGTGTTTGTGGCTGCGCTGGTAATTCCGGCGGGCGCCTGACCAGCAGTAATCAAGGCGTTCACCCGACTGGTCAAAGCCGCGACTGGACATACAATTGTCGCCGCTTGAACAGTGCATACGCCGAATCTATTCGTTACGTTGAACCCATCGTAAATGACTCCTGATCCGAAATCTCGCGTTGGGCCCGTGAGTACCGAATCGAGCTTTATCCTGTTTTGATAAAACTCGAACCCATACTTCACTGCATGCCGCCTGAAGATGTTCTGGAGCCTTGCCTGAGCTTCATACCGCTCGCGCTTCTGATCGGTTACCCGTAAAGGAAAACCCTGGCGAGTAAAACCACGCTCGAGCGACCCGCCGCGACCATCAACAAAAGCCAGAAAGCCGGTTGGCCCACCAAAGTCAACATTGGTGTCGATTACGGGAAGAACCGCCCCATTGCGCACAATCGCAAAATTGTCCGTCACGGGTACTACCTGCGATATGTCTGTGGCCGGATGCAGGTTATTGCGCTGACGGTGCACGCCGAAAGAAAACTCGCCGATCCAGTTTGAACGGAGGGTCGAATTGAGACGGCCAGTGTAGTTATCGCCGCCTAACTCGCCTACACCTAAGAATGAATCGGGATCAGCGCCGAAGCCGGACAAAACGCCGCCGAGCGCCTGGGCGTTGCCATTGATGTTGACGCGAAAGCCTGTGATCTTCGTAAAATCACCGAACGTGGAGAACGTCAGCACGTGGCGTTCGTTTAGAGCGTAAGTCAGCTTGCCGGCATAAAAGGGCGTTGTAACCTTATTGCTGGCCGGCTGGCGGAGTGTCTGAGTAAAGTAAGAGTTTTCGCGGCTTTGTGGATTGAAGGCCCCAAAAAACCAAAGCTTGTCTTTCTTGATGGCGCCGCCCAGGTCAAAACCGGCATCAAGTTCTGAGAAACCATTTGGAGCAGAGCCGGTGGATGAAAAGTTTTTGGTTCCCCAAACCAAGCCTTTGGTCGTGAAATAGGCAAACACATCGCCGTGTAGGTCGTTCCCTCCACTCTTCGTAAGCACATTGAAAATGCCGCCGGTCGACAACCCATATTCGGCGCCATAGGCTCCCGTCTTAATCTCAATCTCCTGGACGAACTCGAACGGCAGGTTGGCGCCTGAACCTCCAAACGACGGGTCAGTCGTGTTCACGCCATCCAGGATGTAACTGTTCTCAAGACCGGACGAGCCGGCAACTGAAGGATCACGGTCACGTCCGGACACGTCACGCAGGCCCGAGCCGGTGACGCCGGGCGCGATTGTGTAAATCGACTGCACCGTCCGTTGAGTAACGAAATTCGAAAACTGTTCGGTTGAGATATTCGTTCCATTGGTGTTGCTCGTCGTGTCCACTTGCGCCCCAGAGCCGCCGGTTACGATGACGGTCGCCATCGTGCCCGCAGGCTCCAACTTAATCGGCACCGTCGTGGTTTTTGAGAGATTGACGTCCACACTCGCTTCAGTCTTCTCAAAGCCGGAGGTAGCTTCAGCGGTTACCACATACTTGCCGGGAGGAAGATTCAGAATGCGATACCAGCCTTCGCCGTTAGTCACGGCAGTCTGCATGCTGATCAGGTTGGGACTGGTGACAGTTACTTTCACCGCGGGAACGACGGCTCCATTCCGGTCACTGACAACTCCCTCGATATTCCCGGTGGTATTTGTTTGCGCAGAGATATTCGTCGCCAGAAACGATGCGCTGAAAATTAGCGCCGTGAGAAGTGGCTTGATTCGAAGCCTCATGGGAAGGGCCTCCTTTAAATGTGCAGGCTCAAAAGGTCCGAAAGTACCACCTTTCATTCACACCGGGCTTTAGCCCGGTGTGACCCTGGTAACAAATCAGGAAACCGTTTCAACGGTTTCCCCGTCTGATGGTGGACGTAAACTCCGCGTCATCAACGGCCCTCGTGTTGTGAGCAGAAGCAGAAACCGTTAAAACGGTTTCGCGTTTCTTATCGTCGTTCTACACTGGGCTGAAGCCCGGTGTGAATGAGATGTCACAGTTTCGGCCTTTTGAGGCGAAAGCCATCGCCGATCCTTTTTACCAACGGTTAAGAATCGAGCCCGACGCGGCGCGCGAGATCCTGGAAGCGCGGGTCGTCATGAAGCACGTCAAACTCCCACTCACCGTGCAACCAGATTAAATTCTGATCATGCGCAGCGTAGGCTTTTTCGAGCGCCGCGAATGCCTGATCGCGCTCGCCCAGCGGGACATAAACCATTGCCAACGTCACCGGTGAGACGTATTCCTTCCCCGACTCGTATCGCTCGAGGATCTCTCGAGCCTTATCGCGCTCGCCCAAATGCGCATACGCCGCGCCCAAAAGTATTTGCGTGCCGGCATTGTTCTTACCCAGCTTGATCGCCTCCTGGTAGGCGGCGATGGCTTCCCGATGTTGCCCGACTCTGGTGTAAAGCGTGCCGACGCGTTCGTGTGCGCCGGGACTGCTCTTGTCCAGCTCAAGGATCTTCTTCGCAAGATCAAGCGCTTCGGCGTTTTGGCGGAAAATTGACAGCGTTGTGACGCGCCCCCACCTGGCCGAAATCGAGAGAGGGTCAAGCTCGTTGGCGCGATCGATCGCGGCGACAGCTTCCTCACGCCTCTGGTGGGTCCCGAAGTAAAGACCGTAGAGCCGATAAGCCCTGACGAGGTTTGGATTTAACTCAAGAGCGCGCTTAATCTCGCGCTCAGCAGCGGCCCAGTCCCAGGCATCTATTTTGCGACCAGCCACGGCGAGATGAGCTTCAGCGAGGTTGTCATCCAATTCAACCGCCTTGAGCGCCGCAGCTTCGGCTTTAGGGCCAAACTCTTTCTGTGGCAAAACGTCGTTAGTGATAAGAACACTGTAACTGTCTGCGAGTTCCGCATAGACCAACGCGTAACCGGGATCAACCGTATTAGCCTGCTGGTAGTATTCGATGGCTTTCTTTGCATTCTCGTCTCCGCCCTTAACCCAAAGAGCGCGGCCCTTGAGATACAGGTCATACGCCTGTGGGTTGACGGCACGGACCTGGGTGAGTTGCTGCTGCTCGGCGTTCGTCAGACGCAGACGTAACTCCCGAGTAATCTCCTGGGTCATCTCCGACTGCATCGCCAGGAGATCGGAAGCCTTACGCGTGTACTGTTTCCCCCAGACTTGCCTTCCGTCACGCCCGTCAACCAGCTCAACACTAATCAGGAAATTGTCGCCAAGTTTCGCCAGTCGGCCGGTGACGAAGGCATCGACGCCCAGGTTCTTGGCGATCTCCGGCGCATCTATTTCTTTACCTTTGTATTTAAAGCTCGAAGATCGGGCTTTGACCGTTAGTCCCGGGACCGGCGAAAGATTGTTGGTCAGGCTTTCGCTGAGGCCGTCAGAGAGATATTCCATGTCGGGGTTGTTGCTGGCATTGTTAAATGGCAGGACGGCGATCGAACGAATTGTTGCCTTTCGGCCGAGATAGAAGTAGCTGGCGGTGACAGTAGTAATTAGCAACAACGCCGCAACGACGGCAACTGCACGTCTGTGTCGACTAACCTCCGTCACAAGATATTCGGCGCTCGACATGGCCTGGAGCGGCTGAGTGCCGGGCGCGATGGATTTTGGAGCGGTCGCTCTGGCGACAGTAGCGGCTTCAGCTAATGGCACTTTAGGCTTATCGGGTTGAGAAGATCGCCGCAACCGAGCTTCAACTTCCAACTCACCTTTCAGGCTCTTCAGATCCAGGGCCAAATCTCTGGCCGTTTGGTATCGTTCTTCTCTCTTCTTGCGCAGAGTTTTGGTTACGATTCGCCCGAGCTCAGCGGGCAGCTCGCCATAAGTTTCGGCCAGCACCGGCGGCTCGCTTTCCAAAATCGATACAACCACATGGCTGGGCGTTTCCCCTGCAAAAGGGACGCGACCACTAACCATTTCGTAAAGCACGACCCCGAGACTCCAGAGATCGGTCCTTGAGTCTATGTCCCGGCCCCGAGCCTGCTCTGGTGACATGTACTGAACTGTGCCCATCACCATTCCCGGATCAGTTTTGATCTGGGCGCGGGTCTCCGCTTCATAATCGACCGGTCCAGTGGGCTGCTCGGTTAGTTTCGCGAGACCAAAATCCAGGACCTTCACGTAACCGTCGGCGCGCAGCATGATGTTCTCAGGTTTGATATCCCGGTGGGCGATGCCCGCCGCATGGGCAGCTTCCAAAGCGCCGGCAACCTGGACGGCAATTTCCAGCGCTTCGCTGGTGTCAATTTGCGCTGCCTGAATCCGTTCACGAAGAGTTTGGCCTTCGACGAATTCGGTGACGATGAACTGCGTGCCGTTGATTCGCCCAATCTCATGAATGGTAATGATATTTGGATGGTTCAGCGCTGAAGCCGCGCGGGCTTCCTGCTCGAAACGATGAACCCGCTGCACGTCGATGGTGAATTGGGCCGGCAGGATCTTGAGCGCGACGCCCCGTCCGAGGCGGGCGTCCCGGGCTAGATATACTTCTCCCATGCCCCCTGAACCCAACTGGCGAACAATTCGATAATTATGAACCTGTTGGCCCGGCTCGAATCCCGGTTCGTCACGTTGCAGCACGCCGGCGGCGACGTCACCCGCCGGGGTTTCAATAAAGCTCTCGGCCACCTCGTGAGAGGAGATTAGCGACTCAACTTCGCGGCGCAATGACTCATCGCCGCCGCACGCGCTGACCAGAAAGTCCACGCGTTGCGACGGCTCGTAAGCCAGGGCTGCGTGAAACAACTGGTCGACCTTTTGCCAACGTTCGGGAGTCATATTTCCTACCGACTGGAGCGCAAGCGTCCCGCTTGCAGTGAGCGCGAAGCGCGAAAAGTACTCAATCTCGCGGTGCAGCAACCGGGACGGTGGCGCTCCAGTCTGCTTGCTCGCACTTCCCCATTCAAAATTAACGCGAGAAATCCTGGCCAAACCTCTAACCTTTATTCAAATCAATCCTTCGGCCGGTTTACAAGGCAAAGCCCGATTAAGCAACTGATCGATTTGTTGCCAACATTAGGACGCCATCTTGGTTGTTGAGGGAGCGCAACGTCCTCGCTTGCAGTGAGCTTTGCAACCGGGACGGTTCCAGTCGGTTGCGTTACCTTCACTTAAAATTGGCGCGCTTGAGCAATTCAGTGAAACGAGGATCGCCGCGTACGCCATCTAAAAACGGATCGATGTTGAGCATGGTCACTTCCCACTCGCGTTTCTCGACGGCTTTGTTCAGATACACAAACGCTTCGGTGGTTTCGCCGAGCAATATCAGGTTGCCGGCGACCTCATAAGCGTCCATGTCCGGATAATCTTTACCGTGTTTGACGAAATCGAGGAACTTCCTTTTCACAGCAAGCCAGCCGCCGGCCGCATAAGCCTGCCGGTATTCCTCCACCAGGTCGGTGTGCTTGAGTACGCGCCATCTGATAAACCAATCGAAGGCGCCGGCCTGATCGCCTTTCATCTCATGAGCACGCACTATCCAACTAAAGGCCGAGTGAGAGTCCGGCTTCAATTCGATCGCGCGTTTCAATTGCACGATCGCTTCGTCGTAGCGGCGGGCATAAAACAAAAATCGCCCGCGGTCACGCTCATAGGCATGCGTCCCGGGAGCAATGGCCTGCGCCGTTTCGATTTCTTTTATCGCCTGATCAAACCGTGAGGTGTCAGCCAACAGCGAGGCGTATACCCAATGGGCGGTGTCGTTGCCTGGCTCTAGTTCGATTGCGTGAACAAGGTCTTTCTCGGCCGCCGTAAAGTCCCACCTGAGGGTAGCTTCTATGGATCCGCGAACCGCGTAAGCCTCGGCCAAATTGCTATCGAGTTGGAGCGCTTTCTCGACAGCGGCTTCTGCCTTTGAGTTTTCAGTGCCGAAATAAGCGCTCGCCAGTCCCGCATAAGGCTGAGCATAATTTGGATCGAGTCTGATAGCTTCCTGAAAATACTCAATCGCTTTCTTCGCCTCGGCGGGACTCCTCTGGTTCACCAGATTCTTGCCTTGCAAATAATTGCGATAAGCTTCGTCATTTGTGGTGCCTCGTTTCGTAGATTGACCGCTTGAAGTGACGCCGGCCAGCCTTTTGTTCCGATTCACCAGCCAGTACGTCACGCCGATTGCTGCTATGAGCAAGACAAATGACGCTGCCACGGCAACAGTCCTGGGACGTCTAATCTCAGTGGACAAATACTCTCCACTGAAACTGGAACGAGTCCGCCCCGATTGGAGCGCAAATTTCCCGGTTGCAGCTCCTGCCGGTCGCGAGAAGGTTTGCGCTCCAGCCTTTTTGTCGGGAACGGCTTCGAGCAATCCTTTCAATCGTGCCTCGAGCTGTAACTCTTGTTTAAGAGCTTTTAAGTCGCGACCAAGCTGGCCGGCATTTTGATAGCGCTCCTTCGGGTTCTTCAGGAGCGCCTTCGTAACTATCCGCTCCAACTCAGCCGGCACATTCGCATATCCAGCAAGCGGAGGCAGTTCATTCTCCATCAACGCCACCATCACATGGCTGGGCGTGTCGCCTGAAAAAGGCACGTGCCCGGTCAGCAATTCATAAAGCACGATTCCGGCTGACCAGATGTCCGTCCGCGAGTCCACCCTTTTAGCCCGCGCCTGTTCCGGCGACATGTATTGCACGGTACCCATGACGAGACCTGGATTGGATTGCAATAGCGTAGGTATCTCGAGATCTGACTCGCTGGTTTGCTGCTCAGTCAGCTTTGCCAGCCCAAAGTCAAGAATCTTCACGTAGCCGTCGGCGCGCAGCATGATGTTCTCGGGCTTGATGTCCCGGTGCACGATTCCCGCGGCGTGCGCCCCCGTCAGTGCGCCCGCTACTTGAATCCCGACGTTCAGTGTTTCTTGAAGGGTGAAAGGCTTTTCATTGAGGAGCCCACGCAGCGTTTTACCATCCACAAACTCAGTAGCGATGAAATGCGTAGCATCCGACTGCCCAATCTCGTAAATGGTAACGATGTTCGGATGATTCAGGGCCGAGGAGGCGCGCGCCTCGCGTTCAAAGCGCCTTACGCGATCCGGATTGACGGTGAAGTGCGGTGGCAGCAGCTTGAGCGCAATCTTGCGGTTCAACCGGATGTCATCCGCCAGGTAGACCTCGCCCATGCCGCCTGAACCGAGATGGCGCACAATTCGGTAATTAGCGATCTGTTCTCCCGGTTCGAACGTGCATTCATTCGTGCCCAGCATCTGCGCCACGACATCCCCGGGCGGCGTCTCAATAAAACTCTCAGCTTCCTGATGGGATGAAATCAGCGACTCGACTTCGAGGCGCAGTGATTCATCTCCATCGCACGCACTGACCAGAAAGTCCGCGCGTTGCGCCGGTTCGTAAACCAGGGCCGCGTGAAACAGCTGGTCGATCTGTTGCCAACGTTCCGGGGTCATGTTTATTTGCGACTGGAGCGCAAGCATCCCGCTTGCAGTAAGTCTAAAAGTATCAAGCTCGCGGTGCGGCAACCCGTTCGGGGTTGCGCTCCAGGCCCGGTTTGCGCCACTTTCCCCCTTAAGAATTAACGCGAGAAATTAGGGCCAAACCTCTAACTTTTTACGTTGACCGCAGACGTTTCGCTCCGCGGCGGTGCGGCAACCGGGACGGTTGCGCTCCAGTCGGGTTGCGCACGCTTTCCCTAATCAGAATCAACGCGAGAAATTGGGTGCAAAACTCTAACTATCAGGTCTGGCCGCGGTCATTTCTCGGCGGAGCCACGCCTTGGCGAGGGTCCAGTCGCGCATGACTGTCCCGGGTGAAACGTCCAGAACTTTGGCAGTCTCTTCGATACTCAAGCCGGCAAAGAAACGAAATTCAACAATCTTGCTCTTGCGTGGGTCGAACTTAGCCAGTTGCTCGAGGGTTTCATCCAGAGCGACCACTTCTTCGGTTCGGTCGTGAGACACAATCAAAGCTTCTTCGAGAGACAAATCGCGCACTCCCCCGCCCCGCTTTGCGTAGCGACGACCTCGAGCATAGTCAACCAGAATGCGACGCATCATCTGGGCGGCAATGCCGTAAAAGTGGGCCCGGTTCTGCCACTTCACATTTTTCTGATCGACCAGGCGCAGGAAGGCCTCGTTTACTAGTGCGGAGGTTTGTAAGGTGTGGCCGGGTGATTCCCGCCTCATGTAGTTATGAGCCAGACGATGAAGTTCCTGATACACGACCGACATCAACTCATCGCGCGCGGCCTCGTCTCCCTGGCCCCAGGCTTCGAGCATTTGGGTAACTGAATTGGGTGACGCGCTCATGTGACGCACAGAAGAAGGTCAAACGCTGGTGCGGGAGATTATACCTTTCTCTACGATTTTGGGAGGGCCCGGCCTGGGGCACAGGCGTTGGGCTTGCAAGCGAGTGCGGAGAGCGAACGGGTCGTTAGCCTGCAGTAGCAACCGGGGACGGTTTAGATGAGAGCAGCGATTCAACTTCACTTCGCAGAGTCTCATCACCGGAGCAAGCGTCCGCCAGAAACGCTTCGCGCTCGCCCGGTTCGCCTTCTATTGCGGCATGAAAGAGCCGGTCAGTCTGTTCCCAACGTTCTGGAGTCATAACGCTGCCGGGAAGCCAGCGCCGTCATGCGCGACGACGCTGCTGAGGGGAGACCACTTACCTATTAACGCGTGAACTGTCCTCGGAACCTCGCACTTCTTTTCAAAATGAGTTTTTTGGGCCGGGAGCGTTATGGCCGGCCCTAAGACTCGTCACTGGTCATTTCCCTGCGCAGCCAGGCTTTCGCCAGAGTCCAGTCGCGCATGGCGGTGCCCTCTGAAACTTCGAGGACCTCGGCTGCTTCCTTGATGCTGAGTCCGGCGAAGAATCGCAGTTCGACAAGCTGACTTTTG
>Ga0111538_10015117_pt1 | contig 10153 bp, 2 predicted proteins | sample SoiMethybrSBSTD1_FD_79669 | JGI IMG/M metagenome (GOLD analysis project Ga0111538, IMG submission 79669) | Bulk soil microbial communities from a Populus tree surrounding site in Tennessee, USA - Soil MetaG P. TD hybrid SBSTD1 (version 2)... | ecosystem: Environmental > Terrestrial > Soil > Tree... | reverse complement strand
TCCTTCTAGTCATTTACTAAGGTCTATTCTCCTTACGGTATCCTCCTTGTCCATGGGCGAAGATATTCAGATTAATCAAGTCAGATATGAATATCTCTTCTTCATGACTGAGGCCATGAGGGTCTCTGTGTATACACCCGAACTTCCCTCTGTTACGTCCAGATTCAATCTGCATACAGCTATGATCCCAGTCGGAGCCATCAACCGACGAACAAGCAGTATGGTGTGTCGTCTCACATGATGGCAATGTGTGGATATGAAATACGAAAGCCATAATTTCTGTGCCTCCTCATCAATTCGCTGAGGCGCGCAGCGCTGAAGAGTCGAGGCCTGGTCGGCGCAGGCCGCCAGTGCCCCTACTGGGTCTCTGGCCCCGGCCGCTCCCGACGGCGGGCATCTTTGCGGTGGGGTCGATAGCCGCTCCCCGCGGGCCGGGGGGGCCCCGCCTGCTCCCTGGGGATCCGGTGCACGTACTCCCCGCCCCGCACCTCCTGGTCGGCCCGCTGGCGACGCGCCTCGAGCGCCTGGCGCGGTGGGCTGGCGGGGATGAGCGCGTCGCAGCCGTCGCCAATGAGGTCGGCGCGCCCGGCGGCGCAGAGTGCCTGGCGCACTTCGAAGTAGTTCTCCGGCTTGAAGAACTGCAGCAGTGCCCGCTGGAAGCGGCGATCACGCATCTTCTTCGCCACGGTGACCGGCTCCAGCGTGCGGGGATCGAGCCCGGTGTAATACATGGAGGTCGCCACATCCATCGGCGCCGGGATGAAGTCCTGCACCTGGTCGGGGCGGTAGCCGTGACGCTTCAGGAACAGCGCCAGCTCGATCATCGCCTCTAGATCGGAGCCGGGGTGACTGGCGATGAAGTAGGGCACTAGGTACTGCTTCGGCTTCCCCCCCCGACGCGAGGCACGCTGGAACTCCTCGGCGAACCCCTCGAAGTCAATGTTGGCAGGCTTCTTCATTTTCTCCAGCACCCGCGCATCGACGTGCTCCGGCGCCACCTTGAGGTGCCCTCCCACGTGGTGAGCGGCCAACTCGTCCATGTACGTAGGGGAGCGGCGCGCCAGATCCATGCGGATGCCGCTCGCCACCAACACCTTGCGGACCCCTGGGACACGGCGCGCCTGGCGCATCAGCTCGAGGAGAGGGCCATGGTCGGTGCCGAGCAGCACGCAGATCTTTGGGTGCACGCAGGAGAGGCGCCGGCAGATCGCCTCCACCTCCGGCTTCGTGCAGCGCATCTCGTACATGTTGGCGGTGGGGCCGCCGATGTCGCTTACTACCCCCTTGAACGCCGGATCCTCCGCCATCCGCTCCAGCTCCCGCAGCACCGAAGCCTGGGAGCGGGACTGGATGGTGCGCCCCTGGTGCGCGGTGATGGAGCAGAAGGTGCACCCGCCGAAGCAGCCGCGCATGATGGTGACGGAGTCCTTCACCATCTCGTAGGCCGGGATCTTCTCCTGGTAGCTCGGGTGCGGTCGGCGTGTATAGGGGAGATCGTAGATGCGGTCCATCTCTTCCTGGGTGAGGGGGAGATCGGGAGGATTCTGTAGCACCGCACGGTCGCCATGCCACTGCAGGATGCAGCGCGCGTTGAGGGGGTTCGTTTCGTGATGGATCTTGCGGGTCGCTTCGCTGAAGGCTCGCTTGTCTGTGCGCACCTCTGCCAAGCTGGGGATGGTCACTACGTTGGGTCCATCTGGAAGGGCCTCGCTGGCGCCGAGGGCATACGTGACGCCGCGTAGATCGCGCAGTTCCCGTGGCGCCCTCCCCGCGGCCAGACGCCGCGCAATCTCCAGAATGTTGCGCTCCCCCATACCGTACACCACGAGGTCCGCCTTGGCGTCGAGCACGATGGAGCCGCGCACGGTGTCGCTCCAATAGTCATAGTGGGCGAGGCGGCGCAGGGAGGCCTCTACCCCGCCGGCGATCACCGGCACACCCGGATAGGCCTCGCGCGCGCGCTGGCAGTAGGGGAGCGTAGCGCGGTCGGGGCGCAACCCAATACGCCCGCCGGGGGAGTAGGCATCGTCGTTACGCACCTTCCGGTTGGCGGTGTAGTGGTTGATCATGGAATCCATGTTGCCAGCGCTGATAGCGAAGAACAGACGCGGGGGCCCGAAGGTGCGCCACGGTTCGGCGCTCTGCCAATCAGGCTGGCACAGCATCCCGACGCGAAAGCCGGCGCTCTCCAGCACCCTGGCGAGGATCGCCATGGCGATCCTCGGGTGATCAACGTAGGCATCGCCGGAGACGAAGACGATGTCGACCCCGTCCCACCCCCGCGCTTCCATCTCCGTGCGGCTCATCGGCAGCGGCAGCGCATCTGGCACAGCAGGGCGGCGTGACCCGCGCGGTTGGTGAAGCAGGGCGGGGTGCATGGTTCTCCCGATTGACGTGGAGCAATAATTCCCGTTTTTGACTTCAGGGAGGCAGTGTGTAGGCTACTGTAAAAACTCCTTGCAATCAAGTAAAAATCGCTCTAAACGCCTGTTTGGCGGAGAGCTAGCAGAACTCGCTGGCGGACCGCCGTACTGTCACCGCCGATACCAGGCCAGCCAGGGTGGCTGGGGGATGCGCATGGGGGGCAGCTATTTACTGCGCTGTCCAGCCGCCGTCGCTGACCAGTTCGCTGCCCGTCACAACCATACGCACCCCTAACGGTTCTGGCTGCTTCATCGCTCCCCTTCTTCCGTGCATTTGATGGAGACCCGCCTGCATCTTATAATGGTGTCGCGGCTAATATCAGCGTATCGCGGTCGCACATATCAAGGATGGAGTCGGATATGAACGTCTTCGAGCTCCGCAATCGACTGATCACGGACTACGGGCATTTCGTCCGTGGCTTTATGCACATCCAAGATGAACGGATCCGTGACAAGGTCGAGGAAGAGCTACGCACTGGGCTGCTCTGGCCGGAGCCACTGATCCAGCTCAACCCCGCCTTTGAGCCCGGCGCTTGGCTCGACGCACTCGTCGACGACGGTATCCTCCACGCCGAGTGCCGGAAGATCTTCCGCAAGGACAAAAGCCCCTCGGAGAGCGCAGAACTCGGGAAGCCGCTGCGCCTCCACACACACCAGACGGAAGCGATCCAAGTGGCACGGGCGGGCCACAACTATGTGCTGACGACTGGCACAGGGTCTGGAAAGAGCCTGGTCTACATCATCCCAATCGTGGACCATGTCTTGCGCCATGGCTCTGGCCGCGGCATCCAGGCGCTCGTCGTCTACCCGATGAATGCCCTGGCCAACAGCCAGGCAGGCGAACTAGAGAAATTTCTGTGCCACGGCTACCCAAACGGCAAAGGTCCTGTCACCTTCGCGCGCTACACCGGGCAGGAGACGGACGAGCAGAAGCAGCAGATCATCGCCAATCCTCCGGACATTCTCCTGACGAACTACGTGATGCTCGAGCTGATCCTCACCCGACCGCAGGAAAAGCCACTCATTGCGGCTGCCGGGCACCTGCGTTTCCTGGTACTCGATGAACTCCACACCTACAGGGGACGCCAGGGCGCGGACGTGGCCATGCTGGTACGCCGGACGCGTGAAGCCTTTGCCACTGCGCACCTCCAATGCGTAGGCACATCTGCCACCCTGGCCGGCTCTGGCCCTTACGAGGATCAGCGGGCCGAGGTCGCCGGCATTGCGTCCATGATCTTTGGCGCTCCCGTCCACCCGGAACACGTCATCGGCGAAACGCTCCGCCGCTCCACACCCGACCCGGATTTGACCGCTCCGCAGTGCATCGAAGCCCTGCGCCAGCGGATCGCAGACCCTCATGCGATGCGGCCTACCGACTATCAGGGGTTCATCAACGACCCGCTATCCATGTGGATCGAAAGCACGTTTGGCATTACGGCGGAACCAGCCACGGGACGGCTCATCCGGACTACGCCGCGTAGCCTCGCTGGCCCTGAGGGCACGGCACAGCAACTCAGCGACATCACAGGGATCTCGCCAACGCGCTGTGCTGAAGCCATCGCGCAGCAGCTCCTGAGTAGCTACACTTGTGAGCCCAACCCTGAGACGGGGTTCCCGGTGTTCGCCTTTCGCCTGCATCAGTTCATCAGTCGTGGCGACACGGTGTATGCCTCCTTGGAAGCGGAAGCCGAACGGTATCTCACCGTCCACAAACAGCAATTCGTCCCCGGCGACCGCGGTCGTATCCTGCTGCCGCTCGTCTTCTGCCGCGAATGCGGTCAGGAGTATTACTGCGTGCGTGTCAGCCGCAGCCAGGAGACACGGAAGCGTGTCTTCACCCCGCGCGACCTCTCCGACCACCTCAGTGATGCAGAGGAAGGTGAAGCTGGCTTCCTCTACGCCAGCACTACAGACTCGTGGCCTTTCGACACCGAGGCGATGATGCAGCGGCTCCCGGATGATTGGCTGGAGGAACACCGCGGCGCCCTGCGCGTGCGTGCCAACCGCCGGCCGTATCTGCCGCAGGCCGTGCGCCTTGGCTGCGACGGGAGTGAGGCGGATACAGGGCTCGATGGCCATTACCTGCCGACACCGTTGCGCTTCTGTCTGCACTGTGGGGTGTCCTACGGATTCCGGCAGACGTCAGACTTTGCCAAGCTGGCGTCCCTCGGCACTGAGGGACGCAGTTCGGCCACCACCATTCTCAGCCTCGCTGCTATCCGATACCTCCGTAATGACGAGACGTTGCCCGAACGTGCCCGCAAGCTCCTGAGCTTTACGGACAATCGCCAGGACGCGTCCTTGCAAGCCGGACATTTTAACGACTTTATCGAGATTGGCCTGGCGCGCTCGGCACTTTTTAAGGCAGTAGCGGCGGCAGGGCCAGCGGGTCTGCGTTACGATGAACTCGTGCAGCGTGTCTTCGATGCTCTAGCTCTCCCCTTGCACCTCTACGCCAGCGACCCCAATGTCCGCTTCCAGGCCCTGGAGGAGACGAAACGCGCCCTACGCTCTGTCCTTGGCTATCGGCTGTACCGCGACTTGAAGCGGGGCTGGCGCATCACGGCGCCCAATCTCGAACAGTGCGGGCTCCTCGTCATCACCTACCTGTCACTCGATGACGTGTGTCAGGCGGAGGACGTCTGGGGGGCCTGCCATGCGGCCCTCGCCACCGCGACGCCGCAGACGCGCCGGGAGATTGCCAAGACCCTGCTCGATTTCATGCGCCGAGAGTTAGCACTGAAGGTGGACTATCTTGATCCGCTCACGCAGGAGCGCATCCAACAACAGAGCTCGCAGCGACTGATTCCCCCCTGGGCACTCGACGAGCACGAACAAATGGAACATGCGGCGATCCTCTACCCGCGGTCGTTCCATCGCGATCAGGATTATGGCGGCCACGTCTATCTGTCCCCGCGTGGTGGGTTCGGACAGTATGTGCGCCGTCCCTCAACCTTTCCGGATTATCAGGAGCGGCTGCGTCTCGAGGACTCTCGGCTCATCTGCCTGCAGCTTCTCGAAGCCCTCAGGGTCGCAGGGCTCACAGAAGTTGTCGCACCGCCGCGTGAGGTGGACGACGTGCCAGGCTATCAACTGCCGGCGTCGGCCCTCTGCTGGGTAGCCGAGGACGGCACCCGTCCCTTTCATGATCCAATCCGTGTGCCGCACGCCTCTGCAACCGGAGGCCGCACAAATCCCTTTTTCGTCGACTTCTACCGCGCCATCGCCGCCGACGGGCAAGGACTTGAGGCCCGCGAACACACGGCGCAGGTGCCGTACGAACTGCGGATTGCCCGCGAGAAGAACTTCCACGATGCCCGGCTGCCCATTCTCTATTGCTCCCCCACCATGGAGCTTGGAGTGGACATCGCGGAGCTCAACGTCGTGAACCTGCGCAACATCCCGCCCACGCCGGCCAATTATGCCCAGCGCAGTGGCCGCGCCGGCCGTAGCGGCCAGCCGGCCCTGGTGTTTACATACTGTTCCGCCTTTAGCCCGCACGACCAGTATTTCTTCAAGCGGCCTGCACTCATGGTCGCCGGGGCCGTCACCCCACCCCGGCTGGATATGGCCAACGAAGACCTCATCCGCGCCCACGTCCACGCTATCTGGCTGGCTGAGACAGGGCTCCCCCTCGGCAGCTCCCTGCGGGATATCCTCGATGTTGAAGGCGAGACCCCCTCGCTCGCTATACAAGGGCACGTCAGCGATGCCGTGTCCGCCGCAGGACCACGACGCCGGGCGCAGCAGCGCGCCGCGCGTGTCCTCGACAGCGTGCTAGACGAGTTAAAAACGTCCGACTGGTATAGTGACGGCTGGCTGGACGAAGTTTTTGCGCAGGTGGGCCTGTGGTTTGACCGGGCGTGTGACCGCTGGCGGGGGCTCTATCGTGCCGCGGCGCAACAACGCGCCCTCCAGCACCGCGTCATTGCCGATGCCTCCCGCAGTATCGAGGAGAAAAACCGGGCCAGGCGGCTACGGGCTGAGGCAGAAGCCCAGATAGAACTTCTCACTGAGTCGCAGAACGCCATCCAGTCGGACTTTTACAGCTACCGGTACTTCGCCAGTGAGGGCTTCCTGCCAGGCTATAACTTCCCACGGCTGCCGCTCTCCGCCTACATTCCTGGCCGGCGCCAGAAGCAAGGGCGCGATGAATTCCTGTCGCGGCCCCGGTTCCTGGCCATTGCCGAATTCGGTCCCCGAGCCATTGTTTATCACGAAGGCGCGCGCTATCGCATCAACAAGGTCATCATGCCGGTTGATAGCCAGGCGGAAGGTGAGGACATGCTGACCTCCTCGGCCAAGCAGTGCGCTGCCTGCGGTTATTTGCATTCCATCTTCGGCGGTGAAGGTCTCGACCTCTGCGAGCGCTGCGGGAATCGGCTCAGCACCCCGCTCCAGCCGCTCTTCCGACTGCAGAATGTGTCGACGAAGCGGGCCGACAAGATCAATTCCGATGAGGAAGAACGCCTGCGCCTGGGCTACGAGATCAAGACCGGGATGCGCTTTGCGGAACACGGCGGGCATCTGTCGTATCGAACCGCGCAGGTCACGCTCGACGGTGCGGCCGTAGCGACCCTGACCTACGGGCACGCCGCCACTCTCTGGCGGGTAAACCTGGGCTGGGCGCGTCGCAGTAATAAGGAGCAGCACGGCTTCGTCCTCGACGTCGAGCGTGGCTACTGGGCCAGGAACCAGCAAGACGTGGAGGATGACGACCAGGATCCGCAGTCGGCACGCACCAGGCGCGTCATTCCCTATGTGGAGGACCGCCGCAATTGTCTCCTGCTCCAGCCGGCGGAAGCGCTCGATGCCAGCGTCATGGCCTCCCTGCAGGCGGCCCTCAAGCACGCCATCCAGGTCGTCTATCAGCTCGAAGAGTCCGAGCTGGCCGCCGAACCTCTACCCTCGCGCGACGACCGGCGCCTGCTGTTTTTCTACGAGGCAGCCGAAGGTGGGGCAGGGGTGCTGCGGCGCCTTCTCGACGATCCACAGGCGCTGGCCAGGGTGGCCAGAGAGGCCCTACAGCTCTGTCATTTTGACCCGGACACCGGTATAGACCTGCGACGGGCGCCGCGCGCTCGCGAGGACTGCGAGGCGGCGTGCTATAACTGCCTGATGAGCTACATCAACCAGCCCGACCACCGGCTGCTGGACCGCCAGCAGCTCCGCGACATCTTGCTGCAGCTCGCCAGAGCCCATGTAGAAAGCTCCCCGGCAGCGTTGCCACGTGCTGAGCACATGGCCCGGCTCATGCGCCAGTGCCAATCCGACCTGGAACGCCACTGGCTCGAGTTCCTCGAAGCCCGTGGCCTCCGCCTGCCCTCAAAGGCCCAGGTCTTCATCGAGGCATGCGGCACACGACCCGATTTCCTCTATGAGGAGTGCCAGACCGCCATCTACGTGGACGGACCGCATCACGAGTGTCCGGAACGGCAGCAGCGTGATGCGGCCCAGACCGAATGTCTGGAAGACTACGGCTACACGGTCGTCCGGTGCGGTCCCCACGCCACGTGGGAAGAGATGGTTACCCGGCATCCACACATCTTTGGGAGAAGCGCATGAGTTTTCCCGTTGGCTCGCTCGTCAGAGCGCGAGGCCGTGAATGGGTCGTCCTCCCAGAGTCGGACGACGACATGGTCGTCCTCCGTCCCCTGGGTGGCACCGAGGACGAGGTCACCGGCATCTATCTGCCCCTTGAACCCGTCGAGCCGGCCCGGTTCGACTTGCCTGACCCGGCCCAGGTGGGAGACCACCGCTCGTGCCGTCTCCTGCGTGATGCCGTGCGGCTGAGTTCGCGCGCCGGTGCCGGTCCCTTTCGCTCGTTCGCCCGTATCGCCGTTGAGCCCCGTCCCTACCAGCTCGTGCCTCTGCTGATGGCCCTGAAACTGGACCCGGTGCGGCTGCTCATCGCCGACGATGTAGGCATTGGCAAAACCATCGAAGCGTGTCTCGTAGCTCGTGAACTGCTCGATCGCGGCGAAGTCCGGCGTATCGCGGTGCTCTGTCCACCGCACCTGGCAGAGCAGTGGCAGAAGGAACTCAGCGACAAATTTCGCCTCGACGCCGAACTCGTGCTGCCCAGCACGGCCAGTCGTCTGGAGCGCCCCTGCCACGTCGGGCAGTCGCTGTTCGAACTCTTCCCCCACGTAGTTGTGTCGCTGGACTTCATCAAGTCCGACCGGCGGCGCCATGAGTTCGCCCGCACCTGCCCGGAACTGGTGATCGTGGACGAGGCGCATACCTGCGCCTCTGGGTATGAAGGCCGTGGTGGCAGACATCAGCGGCAGCAACTACTGCGCCAGCTCACCGCAGACCCTGCCCGGCACCTCATCCTGGTGACGGCCACGCCCCATAGTGGCAAAGAAGAGACGTTTCGCTCGCTGCTGAGCCTGCTTGAGCCGGATTTTGCCCATTTGCCTGAGGATCTCACTGGTGCCCAGAACGAGCCCCACCGCCGTCGCCTGGCGGCGCATTTCGTGCAGCGGCGGCGTGCCGACATTCGCCATTTCATGCACACCGCCACCCCGTTCCCGGCGCGCGAAGAGCGCGAAGAGACCTACGCGCTGTCACCTGAGTACCGTCGCCTCTTCGAACGTGTGTTGCAGTACAGCCGCGAAACGGTCATCGACCCTGCCGGCGGCCAACGGCGGCGGCGCGTGCAGTGGTGGTCCGTCCTGGCGCTGCTGCGCTCGATCGGTTCGAGCCCAGTGGCTGCCGCCGCGACCCTCCGGAACCGCACGCCGACTGCTGACGCCGAGACTGCTGAAGATGTTGACGAACTCGGTCGGCGCCTCGTGTTCGACATCGACAGTGAAGACCAGGCGGAAGGCATTGATGTCATTCCAGGGAGCGACCCTGGCGAGGAGACCTCAGACACTGGGAGAACCCGGCGGCGGTTGCTGGAGATGGCCCGCGAGGCCGAACAACTCACAGGGGAAAAAGACGCCAAGCTGCTCAAAGCCGTACAGCTTGTGAAAGAACTCCTCCAGGATGGTTATCGGCCCATTCTGTTCTGCCGCTTCATCCCTACCGCTGAGTACGTGGCGCAAGAACTACGCCACCGGCTGCCCAGAGACGTCGAGGTCGTCGCCGTCACCGGCACGCTGCCGCCCGCTGACCGCGAAGCCCGCGTACTTGAGCTGGCGCAAGCCACCAGGCGGGTGCTCGTGTGTACCGACTGCCTGAGCGAAGGGATTAATTTGCAGGATGACTTCGACGCCGTCATGCACTATGACCTGTCGTGGAATCCCACGCGCCACGAACAGCGCGAGGGTCGTGTCGACCGCTACGGGCAACCTCGCAATACAGTCCGCGTCCTGACGTACTACGGCACCGATAACCCGATCGACGGCATGGTCATTGATGTCCTGATCCGTAAACACAAAACGATTCGGAGTTCCCTGGGCATCTCGGTCCCAGTCCCCGTCGAGACGGATACGATCATCGAAGCCATCTTTGAAAGTCTGCTCATGCGCGAGCAGGCAGGCTCCACACAGCCCCTCCTGCCTGGGCTTGACGCCTACCTCCAACCCAGACGGGACGACCTGCATAGGCAATGGGAAGACGCCGCCAACCGTGAACGGCGCTCCCACACGATGTTCGCGCAAGAGCCCATTGCCGGTATGGTCGAGGAAGTGGCGCGCGAGCTGGACGCAGTACGCGCCGCCGTAGGGTCAGCAAACGATGTGGCGGCCTTCACTATCGAGGCCCTGCGGGCCCACAAGGCC
>Ga0111538_10015116_pt1 | contig 10154 bp, 10 predicted proteins | sample SoiMethybrSBSTD1_FD_79669 | JGI IMG/M metagenome (GOLD analysis project Ga0111538, IMG submission 79669) | Bulk soil microbial communities from a Populus tree surrounding site in Tennessee, USA - Soil MetaG P. TD hybrid SBSTD1 (version 2)... | ecosystem: Environmental > Terrestrial > Soil >... | reverse complement strand
TGACCTCCTTCACCGCGATCTCGCTGGCCGAGTAGCCGACGTCGGCCCAGCCGGTGGGGTACAGCCAGATGCCGCTGTCGGCCCGCTGCACCAGCAGGATCTCCTTGGCATCGTTGTAGACCACCGCGCCGACGGCCACCTTGGGCGTGACGTAGCCGGCGATGCCGTCGCCCACGCCCTTCATCCACTCCTCGACGTAGTGCTCGGCGTCGAAGCCCTGGTCGGCCTCCGCCGCGGCCCGGATGTCGCCCGCCACCGCCAGCACCTCGTCGAACCGCTCCCGCTCGTACAGGCTCTGGGTGAAGCCGAGGCCGGTGCGGGCGATGCCGGACAACGCCTCGGCCCAGCGGATCAGGTCCTGGCGCGTCGGTGGCAAGCGGCGGCTCACCCGGCCGACGTTATCGTTGCCGGCGCTGCGGACTTCAGGGGGATGTCACGGCGTGGTGATCAACGCGTGGAGCAGCGCGCGCTCGGTCTCGGCCAGCAGGCCCTCGTCGGTGATCTTGGTGCCGTCGGCCGTGCGCACGTAGAACGAGTCGACCACCTGCGGGCCCAGCGTCTGCACCTTCGCCCCGACGATGTCGAGGTCGAGGTCGGCCAGCGCGGTGGTGATCCGGTAAAGGACGCCCAGCCCGTCGGGCGCGTGCACCTCGACCACCGTGGCCTCGGTCGAGGCGTCGACGTCGAAGCGGATCTCGGCCTCGACACCGTCGTCGTACACGGCCCGCCGCCGGGACCCGTAGGTGCGGGCCCGGTCGGCGAGGCGGGCCCGGATGGCCAGCCGGCCGGCGAGCGCCCGCTCCAGGTCGGCGTGGACCTTGTGCCAGCTGAACGTGGGCCCGAAGCTCGACACCACCCGGAACACCTCGATGGCCCAACCCTCCTCGGTGGCCACCATCGCCTCCACCACGTCCAGGCCGTGGAGGGACAGCACCCCGGCCACCCGGGCGAACAGGCCGTGCCGGTCGGGCGTGACCACGGTGAGCCGGTCGCTCTCGGCCACGATGGCCTGCTCGCCCGCGTGCAACAGCACCCGCTGCGCGGCGGTGGGGAACTGGTCGGCCACCTCGACCGCCGCTCCCCCGCCCAGGACATGGTCGACCTTGGCCACCAGCGCCCGCACCAGGCTCGCCTTCCAGTCGCTCCAGGCCGCGGGCCCGGTGGCCAGCGAGTCCGCCTCGGTCAGAGCGGCCAGCAGCTCCAGCACCTCGCGGCCGCCCAGCGTGGAGGCCACCGCCTCGATGGTGGCGGGATCGTCGATGTCGCGACGGGTGGCCACGTCGGCCAGCAGCAGGTGGTGCTCGCACAGCGAGGACAGCACCGCGGCGTCGGCCTCGTCGAGGCCGATGCGCGGCGAGATCTCGGCCAGCAGGCGCACCCCGTTGGCGGTGTGGTCGCCGCCCTCGCCCTTGCCGATGTCGTGCAGCAGGCCGGCCAGCACCAGCAGGTCCGGGCGCTGCACCCGGCCGGCCAGCGCGCCGGCCCGCACCGCCGCTTCCCACAGGTGCCGGTCGACGGTGTAGCGGTGGTAGGCGTTGCGCTGCGGCTTGCTCCGGACCATGGGCCACTCGGGGAAGTACCGCTCCCAGACGCCCTGCTGGTCCAGCGCCTCCAGCAGCAACAGGGCCGGTGGCCCCGCCAGCAGCAGGTCGACCAGGGCGGCGCGGGTCTCGGCCGGCCACGGCGCGGCCGGGACGGGGGCCTCGGCCGCCAGCCGGGCGAGGGTGCGCCGGTCGAGCTGGGTGCCATGGCGTGCCGCCGCGGCCGCGGCTCGCAGTGGCAGGCCGGGGTCGGCGGCCACGTCGACGTCGTCGGCCACGTGGACCTCGCCGTCCCGCAGGAACAGGCCTCCGCCCAGCGCCCGCTCCCGGCGGGCCCGGGCCAGCGGGCCCACCAGCGAGCTCTCGATGCGGGCCCACGCGTCGTCGCTGGTCCACGCGATGGTGCGGGCGGCGTGGGCCACGGTGCGCATGAGCACGTCGGCGTCCGGGTAGCCGAGCGCCGCCCCCACCGCGTCCTGCTCCTGGAGCAGCAGGCGGTCGCCGGGGCGGCCGGTGCGCCGGTGCAGCTCGACCCGCACGCCCAGCAACGTGTCGTAGGCACCGCCCAGGCTGGCGTGGTCCTCGTCCCACAGGATCGTGCGGGCGCTCTGGGCCCAGGCGAGAGCCTGGACGTCGCGCATGCCGCCCCGGCCCTCCTTGAGGTCGGGCTCGAGCAGGAAGGCGACCTCGCCCGCCCGCTGATGGCGCTCGCGCACCCGCGCCGCCAGGGCGGCGAGCCAGCGCTTGGCCCGCTTGCGCCATTGCAGCTCGGCCTTGCGGATCAGCTCGTCGGTCAGGGCCTCGTCACCGGCGAGGTGACGCGCCTGGAGCAGCCCGGTGGCGGTGTCGAGGTCGTCGGCCCCCAGGGCCAGCGCCTCCTTCACCGTGCGGACCGCGTGCCCCAGCTTCAGCCGGGCGTCCCAGATCGGGTACCAGTGGCGGTCGGCCAGCTCGCCGATGTCGGGCCGGCCCGCGTGCAGCAGCAGGACGTCGATGTCCGACTGCAGCGACAGCTCGCCGCGCCCGTACCCACCCACGGCCACCAGCGCGATGCCCGCGGGGTTGCTGCCCTCGACCGCGATGGTGTGCAGCTCCCGGAGCCAGCGATCGACCTCGGCGGTCCAGACGTCGCACAGCTCGCGCCCGACGAGCGAGTCGTCGGCAGCGAGCTGGGCCCGGGTGTCGAGGATCGTCATCGCCAAGGCGAGGGTACCGGCGCGGCCGGGCCGCTCCCCCGAGGAGAGCGGCCCGGCAACACGTTGTTCACAAAGCGTCGGCGTCCAGCTCACCCGTGCGGATGCGGAGGGCCCGCTCCACGGTGGTGACCCAGACCTTGCCGTCGCCGATCTTGCCGGTGCGGGCCGACTCGGCGATGACATCGGTCAGCCGCTCGACGTCCCCGTCGTCGGCCAGGATCTCGAGCCGCACCTTGGGTACGAAGTCGATGGTGTACTCGGCGCCCCGGTAGACCTCGGTGTGGCCGGCCTGGCGGCCGAACCCCTGGACCTCGGTGACCGTCATGCCGGTGATCCCGGCGTCCTTGAGCGCCGACTTCACGTCGTCGAGCTTGAACGGCTTGACGATGGCGGTGATGAGCTTCAACGGCGATCCTCCCGGTCAGTCCGCGTAAGCGACTTCGGCGTGCTGGGACAGGTCGAGACCAGTGTCCTCGTCCTCTTCGCTGACCCGGAGGCCGAGGGTGAGGTCGATGGCCTTGGCGATGATCAGGCTGACGACGAACGAGTAGGCGAGCGTGACCACCGACGCCAGCGCCTGGTCGGCCAGCAGGCTCGTGCCGCCGCCCAGGAAGAGCCCCTCGTTGGTCACGACCGGGTTGATGGCGGAGTCGGCGAACAGGCCCAGCAGCAGCGCGCCTGCCAGGCCACCCACCAGGTGCACGGCGATCACGTCGAGGCTGTCGTCGAAGCCGAACGCCTTCTTGATGCCGAGCGCCAGGTAGCAGACCGCCCCGGCGACGAGGCCGATGTAGATCGGCGCCATGCCGCCGACGAAGCCCGCACAGGGCGTGATGGCGACCAGCCCGGCCACCGCCCCCGAGGCGCCACCCAGCGTGGTGGCGTGGCCGTCCTTCAGCCGCTCGACGATGAGCCAGCCCAGCATGGCGGCCGAGGCGGCCGCGAAGGTGTTCATGATGGCCTGGCCGGCGACGCCGTTGGCGGCCAGCGCCGAGCCGGCGTTGAAGCCCGCCCAGCCGAACCACAGGATGCCCGTGCCGAGGACGGTCATGGGCAGGTTGTGGGGCGGCATCGGGGTGTCGGGGTAGCCCTTGCGCCGCCCGATGATGAGCACCACCGCCAGCGCCGCGGCGCCGGCGTTCATGTGGACCACCGCGCCCCCCGCGAAGTCGAGCGCGCCCTGGGCAGCGAGCCACCCGCCGCCGAACACCATGTGGGCGATCGGCGAGTACACCAGCACGAGCCAGACGCCGATGAACACCGCGTAGGACCCGAACTTGAGCCGGTCGGCCGTGGCGCCGGTGATGAGCGCGGGCGTGATGATGGCGAAGGTCATCTGGTAGGCGGCGAACAGCACGAACGGGATCGCCAGCCCCGCGCCCACGAAGAACGACTGGTTCGACAGCGCCGGCCCCACGTCCTTCATCCAGAAGTAGTCGAAGTTGCCGATGAACCCCTCGTTGCCCGCGGCTCCGAAGGACAGGCTGAACGCCACCGCGAGCCACAGCACGGCGAGCAGGCCCATGGCGAAGATGTTCTGCATCAGCATGCCCAGCACGTTCTTGCCCCGCACCATGCCCCCGTAGAAGAGCGCGAGCCCGGGCGTCATGAACAGCACTAAGGCTGTCGCGGCCAGCATCCAAGCGGTATCGCCAGGATTCAACTCCATCCCCATTCCTTTCGCTGGCGGTCAAGGCTGGCGAAAGGATGCTGACGCGATGTTTCGCGTCAGATTCGCGACTGTTTCCTTTACGTGAACTGTCGCAGTTCTGAGAGCAGCCTTCGGGCCACCAGGTGGACGGGATCCCACACCGGTCCGAAGGGCGGGGCGTAGCCGAGGTCGAGCTCGACCACGTCGTCGACGGCCATGCCGGCCTGGATGGCCGTGGCCAGCACGTCGATGCGCTTGGCCGCGCCCTCCTGGCCCACGATCTGCGCGCCCAGCAGGCGCCCGCTGCCCCGCTCGGCCAGCGCCTTGAGCGTCAGCTTCTTGCGCTCGGGCAGGTAGCCGGCCCGGCTCTCGCCCTGCACCGACGCCTCCACGTAGGCGAAGCCGTGGTGGTCGGCCTCATGGCCGGAGAGCCCGGTCCGCCCGATCTCGACGCTGCACACCTTCGTGACCGCGGTGCCCAGCACCCCGGGGAAGGCCGCGTAGCCCCCGGCCATGTTGATGCCGGCCACCCGGCCCTGCTTGTTCGCCACGGTCCCCAGCGCGATGTGGACCGGCGCCTGGGCGACCATGTGGAACGACTCGCAGCAGTCGCCTGCGGCCCACACGCCCTCGGCGCTGGTGCGCTGGCGGCGGTCCACCCGGATCGCCCCCTTCACGCCCAGGTCGATGCCCGCATCCCGGGCCAGGTCGGTGCGCGGCCGGATGCCGAGGCCCAGCACCACGAGGTCGGCCGGGATCCTCTGGCCGCCGGCGACCACCGTGCCGTCCTCCACCGCCTCCAGCGGCGTCGACACCCGCACGTCCACGCCCTCCCCGCCCAACGCGTCCACCAGGGGGGCGGCCACGTCGCCGTCGAGGCTGGGCATGAGGTGGTCCGACGCCTCCACCAGCGTGACCTCACAGGCGCGCTGCACGAAGGCCTCGGCCATCTCCAGGCCGATGTAGCCGCCGCCCACCACGACCACCCGGCGCGCTCCGCGTCCCAGCGCGTCGTGCAGGGCCAGCCCGTGGTCGAGGGTCTGGGCCGGGTGGACCATCGGATGGTCCGCCCCCGGCAGGTCCGGCCACAGAGGGCTGGCCCCGGTGGCGATGTGCAGCATGTCGAAGCCCACCTCGACGGACCCGCCCGCCTCGGCGTCCCACGCTTCGACCACCCGCCGGTCGAGGTCGAGGGCGCGGGCCTCGTGGCCGAGGCGGACGTCGATGTCGTGCTCGTCCCGGAACGTCTCGGGGGCCCGGGCCACGAGGTCTTCGACCTCGGGCACGGACCCCCCGACGAAGTACGGGATGCCGCAGGCGGAGTAGCTGGTCCACCGCCCCTTCTCCAGCACGACGATCTCGCGGTCGGGCTGCCGTCGCCGCACCTGCATGGCAGCGCTCATGCCGGCGGCGTCGCCCCCGATGACGACCAGGCGATCGGTCATGGGCGCAGGCTACGGCGGCGGCCCTTGGCTCACGTGTGGGCCACGGCCCGGCGGAGCACGACGTCGCCGAAGCCGGTGCTGCCCTTTATGGCCACGGTCTCGTCCGACGGGCCCGGCCGGTCGGCGGCCTCGAGCTCGCTGCGGACGCTGCCGGTGCCGGCGGACACGTCCAGCCACACGGCCGGGCCCTGGCGCACGCCGACCTCCAGGTCACCGAAGGTGGTGTGCAGCTCGACCGGGCCCCGGACCACCTCGCCGATCCGCACGTCCCCGCGTGACGTCTTGGCCTGCAGCTCGGCGTGGGCCCGGTCCACGGTGATGTCGCCGTTGGAGCTGGCCAGCCGCAGGTTGCCGGTGACCTCGCCGAGCGTCAGGTCGCCGTTGGACGTCTTGACCGACGCGCTGCCGTCGACGGTCCCGATCCGGATGTCGCCGGAGGACGTGGCCACGTCTGCATGCCCGTCGATGTGGGCCACCGAGATGCCGCCCGCCGAGGTCCGCAGCCGGGCCGTTCCGGTCGCCTCCAGATCGAGCGGGCCGACGGCGGCCTGGACGCGGACGTCGCCGAGCCGGCCCTCACTGGTGACCGCGCCCCACGTCTCGGCGTTGACGGTGGATCCGCTCGGCAGCTCCACCACCACGTCGATCTCGGGCCCACGGCCGAACAGCGTGAGCTTCCGCCGCTTGAGACCCTTGACGACGAGCTTGCCGCGGGAGCACTCGACGATGATCTGGGAGGCCGCCCGGACGTCGGCGTCGTCGGACGGGTCGGTCGGGCTCACGTCGACCACGGTGTCGGCGCGGTCGCTCGCCTTGAGGATCACGTGGCCGCCGGCGATGTCGATGGTGGCGCTGATGGGCTCGGGGGTGTCGAAGGTACGCATGGGGGTTCCTTTGCTCCTGGGTTGGGAGGGGTGACGGAGGGGCCGGGCCCTAACGGACCCAGCCCGAGTAGCGCTGGCCGATCGGGCTACCGCGGCGGGGCGCGGGCGCCGGCTGCAGGGCCGCGGTGACGGCCCGGACCAGCCACGCATTGACGGACAAGCCGGACCGGGCCGCGGCCTCGTCGATGTGGGGCTTGAGGTGGTTCGGCAGGCGCAGCGTGAGCCGCGTGGTGCCCCCCTCCTCGTCGTCGACCGGAGGCGGGGGCGCCGAGGCGGGTGCGTCCTCGACCGGCCGGTCGGCCGGCGGGGCTGTCACCACGAACTCGGGGTCGCGGCCACGGAGGCGCACCTCGACCGACCCCGGGGCGAGCTCGCCGGTGATCTCGTCGGCGGCGGCCGACAGCGCCTCGAGCATCGCCAGGCGGGTCGTCGAGTCGAGCGGGGCCCACAGGCGCTCGGCCAGGTCCCGGAGCTCGTCGCTGCCGGTCTCGGCCACCATGACCAGCTCCCGGCGCATCGAGTCGATGTAGGGAGTCAAATCCATGACGTCATGATGACACCATCAAGACGTCAAGACAAGCCAATGTGACGCCATCACGCGTCACATTGGTCACATCAGCGCTTGCCTTCCCGGCGGCGCCGGGCCAGGTGGACATGCGCCTTGGCCGCGCCCCACTCCAGGCCGGGGTCTCCCACGGCCGGATCGACGTCCGAGAACGTGGCCGGAGCGAGGTCGTAGACGTCTTCGGGGAAGGCCCGGACCTGGAACTCGTCCCGCTCCACCGGGCGCGCCCCCGCGGCCCGCAGCACGGCGGTCGGATGGCGCACCAGCGAGCGCAGCACCGCCAGCGGGTTGGTGCGCTGCTCGTCGACGTCGGTCGCCAGCAGGGCCCGGAGGCGCGGCATGCCCTCGTCCTGGGCCGCCGCGGCCGCGGCGTCGATCGCCCGAGCCACGTCGTCGTCGACGGCGATCGCCTGGGCGGCCAGCACCCCGCGCACCGCCGCGTCCACCCAGCCCGGCAGCGCGGCCTCGACCGCGCCGGCCAGGCGATCCGCATAGCGGGCCAGAGCGGCGGCATCGTCCGGGTCATCGAGGGGATGGGCGCCGGTCATCGGCTCATCCTGGCGCTGATAGACACGCGGGGTGCGCATCCGGGCGTTGTCGGTGTTCGAGGGCGTCGTCTACCAGTGCGTCTGCGTCGACGCCTCGACGCCCTGCCGGCCCACCCTGGAGGTCGACGCCCTGCTGCGCCCGGGCGACGCCGACGCCGAGGCGGGCCCGCTGCTGCTCAGCGCCGCGGAGTACGCGGTGATGGTCGGCGACCGGGACCAGGCCCGCCGCTGCCTGAACGACCTGCGGGCCAAGGGCCGGCTGGTCGACCACCTCGGCGTGACCCACATCGCCTTCCCGACGTGGACCCCGGTCAGCCCGGCGGGCTCGTGAGGCTGAGCGCGGCGTTGAGGTTGCCCGACCGCAGGCCCTCGAGGTCGAGGGTCACGTAGCGGAAGCCCGCGGCCCGCACGCACGCGACCACCTCGTCCCGCGCCGCCAGCACGTCCCCCAACCGGTCCAGCGGCAGCTCCAGCCGTGCCGTCTCGCCGTAGTGCCGGACCCGCACCGCGGTGAACCCCAGCGCCCGCAGCCCCGCCTCCGCGCGCTCCACGGTCGACAGGCGGGCCAGGGTCACCGGGGTCCCGTACGGCAGCCGCGAGGCGAGGCAGGCAGCCGCCGGCTTGTCCCAGGTGCGCAACCCGAGGCGCTGCGACCAGTCCCGCACGTCGGCCTTGGTGAAGCCCGCGTCCACCAGCGGGAAGGCGGCGCCCCGCTCGACCGCGGCCCGCTGCCCCGGCCGGTGGTCGCCCAGGTCGTCGAGGTTGACCCCCAGCACCACGGTCGCCCCCCGTTCCTCCCCCAGCGGCCCCGCGGCCCGGAGCAGCGCGTCCTTGCACCAGTAGCACCGGTCACCGTCGTTGGTGCGGTACGCCGCCTCGGCCATCTCGTCGGTCTCGACCTCGCGCCAGGCCAGCCCCCACTCGGCCGCCAGCTCGGCGCACTCCCGCCGCTCGTCCCGGGGCAGCGACGGCGACACCGCGGTCACGGCCAGCGCCCGCTCGCCCCCCAGCGTGTCGTGGGCCACCCAGGCCAGGAAGGCCGAGTCGGCCCCGCCCGAGAAGGCCACGACCACCCGGCCCAGCTCCCGCAGCCGGGCGCGCAAGGCTTCGAGCGACGCCATGGTCAGCGGCGCGCCATCAGTCGGTGACCTCGATGCGAACCCGCTTGTTGCCCTTGCCCTTGGACTCGGTCTTGACCACGCGGACCCCGCCCACCTCGCCGGTCGAGTGGACGTGGGTGCCGCCGTCGGCCTGGCGGTCGAGGCCGACGATGTCGACCACCCTGATCTCGGCCACCGACTCGGGGACCAGGCTGACCTTGGTGCGGATCAGCGCCTCGTCCAGCACGGCGTCGGCGCGGGGCACGAAGCTCACCTCGATGGGCCGGTCGGCGGCGAGCTCGGCCGCCACCAGCTCCTCGACCCGCGGACCGAAGCCCTCGGGCGTGGGATCCAGCTCGAAGTCCATGCGGGCGGACAGCGGCTCCATGTTGCCGCCGGTGACCGGGACGCCCCACTCGTTCCAGATCACGCCGCACAGCACGTGCAGCGCGGTGTGGGTGCGCATCAGCCGGTGGCGGCGGTCCCAGTCGATCTCGGCCGTGACCTCCGTCCCGATCGGGGGGATGTCACCCTCCACGGTGTGCCACACTGCGTCCCCGGATTTCCGGACCTCGGTGACGACCGCCGTGCCACCGTCCCACGAAAGCGTGCCGGTGTCATGCGGTTGTCCACCGCCGGTCGGATAGAAGACGGTCCTGTCGAGGGCGATCCGCACACCATCGGCGTGTGTCACTTCCGCGCGCACGGAACGCAGGTACGCGTCACGTAGAAACAGCAAGTCGGTAGACATCGTGATGGTTCCTTAACCGAACTGATCGCCAGTTTGCAACGCGCGCAGTGCCATCAGTGGTAGACCTGTCGGGCGCGGAGGGGCCACCCTTCCGCGCTCAATCTATTCCGGACAAGGGGAAGTGCGATGCGACAGCAAGGCCGTTGGTTGCGGCTACTCGCGGTTCTCCTCGGTCTCTCGATGGTCGCCGCCGCATGCGGCGACGATGACGACACCGAGGCGAGTTCTGACACGACCGAAGAAGCAACGGATGAGGGCGGCAACGATCTCGCTCCACCTCTGGGTGACGCAGCTCCGACCTGCACGGGCGAGGCGGACGGGACGCTGAGCATCGGGGGCCTGCTGCCCCAGACCGGCGACCTGTCGTTCCTCGGCCCACCCGAGGAAGCGGGCGCCGCCCTGGCAGTCAGCGACGTCAACGCGGCCGGCGGCGTGCTCGGCCAGAGCATCGTGTTCACGCCGGGCGACTCGGG
>Ga0111538_10015115_pt1 | contig 10154 bp, 8 predicted proteins | sample SoiMethybrSBSTD1_FD_79669 | JGI IMG/M metagenome (GOLD analysis project Ga0111538, IMG submission 79669) | Bulk soil microbial communities from a Populus tree surrounding site in Tennessee, USA - Soil MetaG P. TD hybrid SBSTD1 (version 2)... | ecosystem: Environmental > Terrestrial > Soil > Tree... | reverse complement strand
GGGCACGGGCACGGGCACGGGCATGGGGAAGCCCACGTCGTCGGCGTCGGGCTCTACCTGGCCGTCTTCATCGCCCTGCTGGTGCTGACCGGGCTCACGGTCTGGAGCGCGCGCCACGACTTCGGCGCCCTCAACACCCCGGTGGCCATGGGCATCGCCGTGGTCAAGGCCACGCTGGTCATCCTGTTCTTCATGCACGTGAAGTACAGCAGCCGGCTGGTGCAGCTCATCGTGGCCTGCGCGTTCGTGTGGCTCTCCATCATGATCGTGGGCATCCTGCACGACTACTACAGCCCGCGGGTCACGCCGGCCCAGGTCCCGCTGCCAGCGCTGAGCCGCGAGTAGAGCGTGAGCGAGCCCTTTTCGATCGTCCATCCGGACATCGACGCCTACCTGCGCGGGCTCTACGACGACGGCGAGCCCGTCCGCCACGAGATGGAGGCCCTGGCCGCGCAGAAGAGCTTCCCCATCGTGGGACCGGTGGTGGGCCGCCACCTGGAGCTGCTGGCCCGGGCCATCGGCGCCCGCCGCGTGTTCGAGCTGGGGTCCGGCTACGGCTATTCGGCCTACTTCTTCGCCCGCGCGGTGGGCGCGGGGGGAGAGGTGCACTGCACGGAGCTGGCGGCCGAAAACGTGGAGCGGGCGCGGGATTTCCTCACCCGGGCCTCCCTCTGGGAGCGCGTGACCTACCACCGGGAGGAGGCCACGGCCGCCCTGCGCCGGGTGGGCGGCACCTGGGACATCGTCTACAACGACATCGACAAGGACGGCTACCCGGACACGGTGGACCTGGCCCACGCACACCTGCGCCCGGGCGGGCTCTTCATCACCGACAACGTGTTGTGGTCGGGCCGCGTCCTGGCCGGGCGCGACGACGGGACGGCCGCCACCCGGGGGGTGATCGAGTTCACGCGCCGGCTGCTGGCCCACCCGGGCTTCCTCACCAGCGTGAACCCCACCCGCGACGGCGTGGCCGTGGCCCTGCGCCTCTAGGTTTCCGCCCGCCCCTCGCCGGCGGTAACCTCGCCTCATGAGCATCGATCGCTACTACACGCTGGGCCGCTCCGGGCTGCGGGTCAGCCGGCTGGCCCTGGGCACCATGACCTTCGGCACCGAGTGGGGCTGGGGCGCGGACGAGGCGTCGGCCCGCCGCCTGTTCGACATGTACCTCGATGCCGGCGGCAACTTCGTCGACACCGCCGACCTCTACACCGGTGGCACCAGCGAGACCTGGCTGGGCCGCTTCGCCGCCGGCCGGCGCGACCTGGTGGTGCTGGCCACCAAGTTCAGCTACAACGCCGAGCCCGGCAATCCCAACGCGGGCGGCAACGGGCGCAAGAACCTGGTGCGCGCGCTGGAGGGGTCGCTGCGCCGCCTGGGGACCGACTACGTCGACCTCTACCTCGTCCACACCTGGGACCGCCTCACTCCCGTGGAAGAAGTGGCGCGGACCCTCGACGACCAGGTGCGGGCGGGCAAGGTGCGCCACGTGGGCCTGAGCGACGTGCCCGCCTGGTACGCGGCCCGCCTGCAGACGCTGGCCGAGTGGCGGGGCTACGAGCCCCTCTGCGCGCTGCAGCTCGAATATTCGCTGGTGGAGCGCAACCTGGAGCGCGAACACGTGCCGCTGGGGCTGGAGCTGGGCCTGGGCGTCATGGCCTGGAGCCCGCTGGGCAGCGGCCTGCTCAGCGGCAAGTACCGGCCCAGCCAGGGCGCGGCCCCGGTGGAGGGACGCCTCACCACGCTGAAGGACTCCAGCAATCCCGGCTTCCAGAAGTTCAACGACCGCAACTGGGCCATCGTGGCCGAGCTGGAGAAGGTCGCGGCCGAGGTGGGACAGCCGATGGCGGCCGTGGCCGTGAACTGGGTGGCGTCGCGCCCGGGCGTGGGCAGCGTCATCGTGGGCGCCACCCGGCCCGAGCAGCTGGAGACCAACCTGCGCGCGCTCTCGTTCACCCTCCCCGCCGAGCTGGCGGAGCGCCTGGAGCGCGTCGGCCGGCCGGAGAGCCACTTCCCCTACACCTTCTTCGAGCCCGGCATCCAGGGCATGATCCACGGCGGGAAGCCGGTGGGCAGCAAGCCGGCCGGCTATCGTCCGGAGGTGCTGATCGAAGGAGCCGGTGCCGGAGTCGAGTAGCCCGCCGCCCACGCTGGGCGAGCAGTCCGCGCGCGTCTTCGGCTTCATGCGGGGGCTGCACGCCACGCACTTCCTGGAGCTGGGCGTGCGCCTGGGCCTCTTCGAGGCCCTGGCCGCGGGGCCGCTCACGCCGGAGGCGCTGGCCGCCGCGCGCGGCTTCCACCCGCCCTACGTGCGCGCGTTCTGCGACCTGGGCTTCCACCTGGAGGTGCTGGAGCACGCGGGCGAAGCCTTCCGCCTGGCCCCGCACATGGACCGCCTGCTGGCCCGGCCCCAGGACGCGTTCTACCTGGGCGGCTTCCCGCGCGTGCACCTCACCGTGAGCCGCGACTACGCGCTCTACCCCGAGGCCTTCCGCACCGGCTCCGTGCACCCCTACCAGGCCCACGACCGCGACTTCCTGGAGGACGTGGCCGGGGCCACGCGCATGTTGCCCGGCCAGCTCCTGGAGACGCTGGGCCCGCGCCTGCCGGGCCTGCTGATGAAGCTGATGGGCGGCGGCCGCGTGCTCGACGTGGGCTGCGGCGCCGGGCACGCGCTGGTGGCTTTCGCGGAGCGCTTCCCGCGCGTGCGCGGCGCGGGCATCGAGATCGAGCCCGTCTCCGCCGCCCTGGCCCGCGAGAACATCCGCGCCCGCGGCCTGCAGGAGCGGCTGCAGGTGTACGAGGGCTGGGAGGGCGCGGCCGCCGCGGCGGGCGCCTTCGACCTGGTCACGCAGTTCCTGGTCCTGCACGAGATCCGGCCCGAGCTGAAGCAGGACGTGATCGGCCGCTGCGCGGCCGCGCTGGCGCCGGGCGGCCTGCTGGTGCTCTTCGACGAGTGCCGCCCGGTGGACGACGCGGCCGCCCGCGAGCCCATGCTGGGCTTCGCCCTGGTGGCGCAGTGGTTCGAGCTGGTCTGGGGCAACGTCATCAACACCCGCGAGGAGATCCTGGCCCTCATGCAGGGAGCCGGCCTGCAGCCCGCCGAAGACGTGGCCGTGGGCCGCTTCCGCATCCTGACCGCGCGCAAGCCGGAAGCCTGATGCGGCGCCGGCTCCTGGCCGCCGCGCTGGTCCTGGCCATCCTCCTGGCCCTCGCCCTGGCCGTGGGCCCGGGCCTGGTGGAGGCCCGCCTCAATCGCGTGCAGGGCGCGCCGGCCGAGGTCACGCCGGCGGCGGCCGCGTTGCACCGGCGGCTGCTGGTGGCCGACCTGCACTGCGACGCGCTGCTCTGGGGCCGCAACCTGCTGAAGCGCGGCAGCCGCGGCCACGTGGACCTGCCCCGGCTGCGCGAGGGCCACGTGGCCCTGCAGGCTTTCACCGTGGTGACGAAGACGCCGCACGGCCTCAACGTCACGCGCAACGCGGCCGACTCCTTCGACGACATCACGGCCCTGGCCCTGCTGCAGCGCTGGCCGCCGGCCACGGTGACCAGCCTCACCGCGCGCGCCCTCTACCAGGCCGGCCGCCTGCGCGACATGGCTGCCCGCTCGGAGGGCGGCCTGGTGCTGCTGCGCACGCGTGCCGACGTGACGGCGCTCCTGGAGCGGCGCGCGCGGGAGCCGCGGGTGGTGGGCGCCTGGCTGGGCCTCGAGGGCGCACACGCGCTGCAGGGCGACCTGGCCAGCGTCGACGCGCTCGACGCCGCCGGCTACCGCATGATCGGGCTGGCCCACTTCTTCGACAACGAGTGGGCCGGCTCCGCCCACGGCGTGAAGAAGGGCGGGCTCACCGACCTGGGGCGGCGGCTGGTGCCGGAGCTGGAGCGGCGCCGCATCCTGCTCGACCTGGCCCACGCCTCGCCGGCGGCCATCGACGAGGCGCTGGCCCTCTCGCGGCGCCCGGTGGTCGTCTCGCACACGGGCGTGAAGGGCACCTGCGACAACGTGCGCAACCTCTCCGACGACCAGCTGCGGCGCGTGGCCGCGACCGGGGGGGTGATCGGGATCGGCTTCTGGGAGACGGCGGTGTGCGGGAGCGACGAGCGGGCCATCGCGGCCGCCATCGTCCACGCCGTGCGCGTGGCCGGGCCCACCCACGTCGGCCTCGGCTCCGACTTCGACGGCGCGGTCACGACGCCGTTCGACGCCACCGGCCTGCCGCGCGTGACCCGGGCGCTGATGGACGTGGGCCTGTCCGAGGCCGACATCGCCCGGGTCATGGGCGGGAACGTCGCCCGCCTGCTCAGCGAATGGCTGCCGTAGAGTTCACCGCGGTGAGCTTGCGCGTGGCCATCGACGAGTAGACGCGGCGGATGCGGCCCGCGCCGTCCAGCTCGCACTGCAGGACCACGCGCGGGGCCCAGCCGGTCTTGCCGCCCTCGACGTCGATCACCACCGCGGGCAGGCCGTTGAACATGCCCAGCGCGACGTGGCGCGCCTGCCCGGCCTTCTTCGTGAGGCCCACGAAGAAGGCGGCCACGTTGGCGCGCCCCCGGACCACGCGGCGGGCGCCCGCGAACTCGCCGCCGCCGTCGCTCACGGCCGCCGCGTCTTCGGCCAGCAGCGACTCCACGCCCGCGGTGTCCCCCTCCTGGAGGGCGGTCAGGAAGCGGGTCAGGGCCTGCCGCGTGGCCTCCTGCAGCGCCCCGCCCGGGCGCACGCGGTCGCGGTCGTAGTCCTGCATGCGCCGCCGCGCGCGCAGGTGCGTGGTGCGCACGGCCGGCTCGCTCATCTCCAGCACGCCCGCCGTCTCGCGCACCGAGTAGTCGAAGACGTCGCGCAGCAGCAGCACCGCGCGCTGGGCCGGGGTCAGCGCCTCCAGCGCGAGCAGGAAGGCCACGGTCACGCTCTCCAGCCGGTCGTAGCGCGCGCCCGGCCCCGCGCCCTCGGGGGCAGGCGGCTCGTCCACCGGGGCCGGCAGCCAGGGGCCCACGTAGCCGCGCCGCCGCCGCCGGCGCAGCAGGTCGCGGCCCAGGTTCAGCGCCACCTTCACCAGCCAGGGCCGCCAGGGCGCATCCGTGCGTGAGGGCGGGTGCTGCAGCGCGCGCACGAACGTGTCCTGCACCAGGTCCTCGGCGTCCGCCGCGTCGCCGCAGAGCCGGTAGCAGAGCGACCACAGGAACGGCCGGTGCGCGGCGAAGGCATCTTCGAGCGCCGGCGTCGCCTTCATGCTATGCAGACCGGGCGGAGCCCGGTCTGCCGCATTGGGGGCTTACCGCGGCTTCGCCGCTTCGCCCCCAAACCCCCAAGGGTCGCACCTGCGCCTCAGCGGCGCCCGCCAATCCGGCCGCCCGCCCGCTGGCCAGGCTGGCGTCGGCCAGCAGGCCCTCCGCGCCCACCCAGTCGCCGGCCAGGAAGAGGCCGGGGACCTCGGGCACGGCCACCGGCGTGCGTCCTTCGAGCCCGCCCCGATCGGCCCGGGGCAGGTCGTGCGCCACCACCAGCTCGGGCACGAATCGCTTCACCTGCACCTCCGCCCTCCAGCCCGGCTGCACCGCGTCCATCGACGCCTCCAGCTCGCGCTCCGCCTCGTCCGGCGCCGGGCGATCGGATCCAAGGTAGCGCATGAGGTGCACCAGCGCGCCTCCTCCCGGGGCCAGGCGGGCGGTGGCGGAGTGAACCGAGAAATACAGGGGGCGGTCGATGCCCAGCGCGAAGGTGTCGGGCCGGGGCAGGCGGCGCAGGCCGAGGTCCAGCGTGGCCGCGCGGGCCGGCACCAGGCGGCCGGCCGCCGCGCGCAGGGCGGGTGCCCGCTCGCCGGCCAGCCGGGCGGCTTCTTCGGGCGGGGCGGCCAGCACCACCGCCGTGGCCGGATGGCGCGTGCCCTCCACACGCACGCCGCACACGTGCCCCCGCGCGTCGAAGTCCAGCGCCTCGACCTTGGCCTTCACCTCCAGGCGCGCGCCCGTGTCCCGCGCCGCGGCGGCCAGGCCGTCCACCAGCGACTGCCAGCCGCCGTCGAGGTAGAGCACGCCCTCCCTGAGCGCCAGCCGGAGCTGGCCCACCAGCGCGGCCGCGTCGAACAGCTCCGGCTGGTGCGAATAGGTGGTGACGCGCGCCAGCGCGAGCAGGAAGCCGGCCGCGTCGGGCCGCAGGCCCTCCGCGCGCAGCCACTCGTCCACCGACGCGCCGCGCGGCGCCCGCACCTTGCCCGCGGCCAGGCGCGGCAGCAGGCGGGCCAGGGCCAGCTTCGAGCGCAGGCCCAGCAGGCGGCTGACCAACAGGGCGCGGGGGCCCGCGGGCAGCGGGTGGGCCACGCCGTCCATCAGGGCCAGGCCCGCGCCGGGCGGCCGCCGGCCGGCCACGGCCACGCCCAGGTCGTTCAGGGCCTTCATGCCCGGGCCGCCGCGGTAGAGGGCGTGGGCGCCCACGTTGAAGAGGTACCCGTCCTGGTCCCGCGTGCGCGCCCGCCCGCCGGCGTGGGCCGAGCGCTCCAGCAGCGTGACCGCGGCCCCGCCCCGGGCGGCGAAGGCCGCCGCGGCCAGGCCGGCCAGCCCTCCACCCACCACCACCACCTCGGCTCGTGTCTGCATGAGCATCCTCCTGCTATGCGGTCCGGGCAGAGCCCGGCCCGCCGCACTGGGGGCTTACCGGGCACTTCGTGCCCTTTGCCCCCAGACCCCCAAGTGCTATGCGGTCCGGGCGGAGCCTTGCTCCCAGACCCCATCACGTCCGGCGGGGCGGAAACGTTACAGGCGGCCGATGTGCAGCTCGATGTCCTGGCGGAGCGAGTGCCAGACGGAGCAGTACTTCTCGCGCGAGAGGTCGATGGCCCGCTGCACGGCCTCGGGCGGAACGGCGCCCACGATGTCGAAGCGCAGGTCCACGCCGAGGATGCGCCGGGGGTCGGTCGCGGCCCGCCGGGCGTGGAGGTGGGCGGTCAGGCCCTGCAGGGGATGGCGGCCGCGGGTCAGGATCAGCACCACGTCGCTGGCCATGCAGGAGGCGAGCGCGAAGGCCAGCATCTGCACGGGCGACACCGCCTCGCGCGTGTTGCCGTCGATGGCGATCTCCAGCGCGCCGGCCCGGCCGCGGAAGAGGAGGTCGCGCTCCCAGCGCAGCTCGAGATCGACGGCGGGCCCCTTGGGCTCTTCGCTCACCCTAGAAGAGTACCCGGAACGAAGCCTGGAACTGATCCTCCTCGGCGTGGATGGGAAGACCGATCAGCGCGCGGGCCGGGCGGTCGCTCACCACGTGCAGCCACTCGACGGCCAGGCGGTGGTGCCGGCCCGTCTCCAGGAGATAGGCGCCGGTCCAGGCCTCGCCGTCCTCCTGGTTGGGGTCGTCGAGGCGGTGCCGGTCGCGGTCCTCCACCTCGAAGTGGTCGTAGCGCGCCGTGAACCGGTGCCGGCCGGCCTTGGCCGTGAGCAGGCCGTAGTAGGCCCGGTACTCGATGTCCACCAGCAGCTCGCCGGAGGTGCCGGCGCCCATGCCGCTGGTGCCCCACAGGTACTGGCCGAGAGCCTCCACCGGCCCCGGCAGCTCCAGGCGCAGGCCGGCGTTGTTGAAGCGCGTCTTCCACGCGTACTGGCGGCCGTCGAAGGCGGTGGGCTCGGCCCGGCTGTCGTAGTGGAGCCCGCGCGCCTCCAGCACGGCGGGCCACCGCCAGGAGGCGGCCCCGTACACCCCCAGGCGCCCGTCCACCTCGCGCACCGGCGACGACCAGGGCGCGGAGGTGCCGAACAGCGCGCCCGGGCGGAAGATGGGCAGGGCGGCGAAGGGCAGCTCGTCGGCCGTCTGCGTGATCCGGTCGTGCACGGCCCAGCCGCGCCAGGCCAGCAGCGCGGACGAGGGGTCGTTCATCCCGAACACGGCTCCCGTGGCCGTGATGTCGTTGTCCTTGACCTTGAAGACGAGGCTCCCCTCGGCCCCGGTGGTCCGGATGTCTTCGCCCACCCAGGCGTTCACGGCCGAGGGCGTGATGGTGTAGGCGATGGTCCAGCCGGCCAGCGGGTGCTCCAGCGAGAGGGGAGGGAAGAAGAGGCCGGCGCGCACGCGGGCCCGCACGGACGGGGAGAGGTCGGGCTTCCACAGCGCGTAGGCCTCCACCAGGCCGAACTTGCCGCGCTTGAGCGCGTTGTCGGGCTCCGCGTCCACCTTCACCTGCACGTGAACGTCGAAGTCCTCGCTCAGCGTGCCGTCGACGTTCACCGCCGCCTGGGCCAGGCGGAAGAGGTCCGCCTCGCCGCCGTTGAGAGTGCCGTAGCGGAGCTTGCCCATGCCGCCGTCCAGCCAGCTGCGCGTGTCGTCGGTGTGCACGTAGCGGGTGTCGAGGATGCCCCCCACCTTGATGTGGGGCCCCTCGTCCTCCTGGGCCAGGAGCACCCCGCTCCCCGCCGCCATCCATGCCGCCGCCAGCGCCGCCGTGAGCCTCATGCGGCCGTTTGTACAGGCCGGGTGGGAGGGGGTCAAGTGTCCAACGGGGGAGGGCCCGCGGTTACCATTGGCGGGCTTGCGCGTATCACCAAAGCTGGCCCCGGTGGCCATCACCCTCGCCGGGGCCGCCCTGGTGGGCGTGGTCGTCCTGCGCTACCCGGCGGGCGGGGGCGTGCCCTGGAGCCCCGGCCTGCTGCTGGCCTTCGACCCGGCCAAGGCGCCGGCCTTCCTGCGCTCGCTGGCCGTGCTGGCGGCCATGAACCTGGCCGCATGGCCCTGCGGGGGCGTCCTTGTCGGGCTGCTGGGGGGACCCGAGCGCCGGCAGCCCGCGCTCGACGCCCTGCGGCGCCTGGCCCTGGGCCTGCTGGTGCTGGCCAACACGTTCCTGCTCCTGGCCGCGCTGCACCTCCTGCAGCGGACGCTCCTCCAGGCGCTGGTGGGCGCCCTGGCCGTCATCGGAGCGGTGCAGGCCGGACTCGCCCTGAGCGCTCGAGCGTCGGCGACGGCCCGGCCGCCGCGCGGTCCCCTCGTCGTCGTCGCTTCCCTGGTCCTGGCCCTGACCGGGGCCGTGGCCGTGCTGGCCGCGCACATGCCGGACTACGGCTGGGACGCGTTCACCTACCACCTGGCCCTGCCCGAGCGCTACCTCTTCGAGAACCGCATCGTGGTGGCGCCGCTCTTCCCGCACACGGCCTTCCCGCTCAGCATCGAGATGCTGTACGGCCTGGTGCTGGCCGCCGACCCTGGCCCGGCGGCCAAGCTGCTGCACGCCGAGCTGGGCGGGCTGGTGGCGGCCACGGTCTGGGCCATGGCCGGCCGCCACGCGCGCCGCGCGGCGGTGCTGGCCCTGCTGGTCCTGCTGGCCGACCCGCTCTTCCACTGGGAGCTGGGGGTGGCCTATACCGACCTGGGCGCGGCCGCCTTCGCCATCCTGGCCCTGGCCTCCCTCCAGGAGTGGCGGGAGAGCGGATCGCCGGTGGCCTTTCGACTGTGTGCGGTGCTGGCCGGCGCCTGCGTGTCCACGCGCTACACCGCGGGCGCGGTACCGCTGGCGGTGCTGGCGGCCCTGTGGATCGCGCCCGGCGCCTGGCGCGGGAAGGTCCGGCACTCCCTGGTCCTGGGTGCGCTCGCCACCGCGGTGCTCGCGCCCTGGCTGGTGCGCAACGCCGTGATCACCGGCAACCCCATCGCGCCCGTGCTGCAGCGCTTCTTCTACGCGCCCGGCCAGGAGTTCTTCGACCCTCTGGCCATGGAGCAGCAGGTGGCCTTCGCGCACGGGGTGGGGTTCGGCCGCGGGCCGCTGCAGCTGGCGCTGCTGCCCTTCAACCTGACGGCCCGGGTCGACCTGCAGGACTACCGGGGCTTCGGCTTCCGCATCGGGCCGCTCTACGTGATCGGGCTGGCCGCCGCCCTCCTCTGCGCGTCCGCCCGCCGCGCGCCGGCGCTGCGCCTCTTCCTTCCCGTGCTGGCCGTGCTGGTGCTGGCCTGGTTCCTGAGCGCGCAGGAGCCGCGCTACCTGCTGCCGGCCCTGGCCCTGGCCGCGGTGATGGGCGGCGTGGGCCTGCACGAGCTGGGCCGGGCCGCGGGCCGGGCCGGCACGCTCGCGCCGCTGGCGGTGGGAATGGTGGCGCTGGCGCACACGCTGTCCGCGCCGGCGCTGCGCCTGCCCTGGGTCTACGGCTACGCGCTGGGCGGGCTCTCGGTCGACGCCTTCCGGGCC
>Ga0111538_10015113_pt1 | contig 10155 bp, 11 predicted proteins | sample SoiMethybrSBSTD1_FD_79669 | JGI IMG/M metagenome (GOLD analysis project Ga0111538, IMG submission 79669) | Bulk soil microbial communities from a Populus tree surrounding site in Tennessee, USA - Soil MetaG P. TD hybrid SBSTD1 (version 2)... | ecosystem: Environmental > Terrestrial > Soil >... | reverse complement strand
CAGCACTCTTTTTCAAAACCAGACCATGCCCGTGTTACACATTTGAACTGGAAAGCGACCGTGGATTTTGACACGAAAACGATTCAGGCCGTTGCGACCTGGAACGTTGAAACCGGCAAAGATGCCCAGCAAGTTATCTTCGACACCAAAGATCTTACCATTGAAAAAATACTCATCGACAATCAGCCTGCGGAACACAAGCTTGCTGAGGCCGATCCTATTCTCGGACAAGCATTGTCGGTGTTATTAACGCCTGATTCAAAAACGGTTTCAATTTCCTACAAGACCGATCCGCAAGCGGAAGCTTTGCAATGGCTTTCGCCGCAGCAGACCGCAGACAAAACCAATCCATTTCTCTTTACGCAATCTGAGGCTATTCTGGCCAGGAGCTGGGTGCCCTGCCAGGACTCCCCCAGCGTACGATTTACCTACGACGCTGAAGTGACTGTTCCAGCCAATCTGCTCGCGCTGATGAGCGCTGCAAACCCCAAAGAAAAAAACAGCACGGGTGTTTATACATTTACCATGAAGCAACCCATACCTTCTTACCTGTTGGCGCTTTCGGTTGGCGATATAAAGTTTCATGAGATCAGTCAGCGAAGTGGCATTTATGGTGAGCCTTCTCTGGTTGATACCGCAGCGTGGGAATTTGCAGATCTGGAAAAAATGATTGCCGGCGCCGAAGAACTCTATGGTAAATACCGGTGGGACCAATACGATGTAATTGTCTTACCACCAAGTTTCCCTTTTGGCGGAATGGAAAACCCGCGACTGACTTTTGCAACGCCTACCATATTGGCAGGTGACCGTTCTCTTACCTCTCTTATAGCACATGAACTAGCGCATAGCTGGTCTGGAAATCTGGTTACCAACGCAACATGGAATGACTTTTGGCTAAACGAAGGATTTACGGTTTACTTTGAACATCGAATCATGGAGAAACTCTACGGCAGAGATTACTCGGAAATGCTCGCCTTGCTGGCCCTTGCAGATCTTCATGAAACCGTCGATGATCTGAAAGCAAAAAATCTATATCGTGATACAAGACTGAAATTGGATCTGGCAGGCAGAAATCCTGATGACGGCGTGACCGATATCGCCTACAACAAAGGATATTTCTTTCTACGTTTGATTGAAGAGCAACACGGTCGCGATAAATTCGACAGCTTTGTCAAAGATTATTTTAATGAGAATGCCTTTAAGGCAATGGATACCGACGGATTTATAGCTTACCTGAAAAACTATTACCTGAAAAACTATTCCCTTACCATAGACGATTCGTTCCTGAATGCCTGGATATTTACGGAAGGGCTACCCGCCAATTGCCCAAAGCCTGTTTCGACCCGATTCAAAAAAGTAGATGACTTTTTGCTGGAGTGGAGAAATTCCGGAAAATTAGATGATCAACAGGGAAAGGCCTGGAGCACCCACGAATGGGTACATTTCTTAACAAACCTTCCGGACCCTTTGACCGAATCTCAAATGCAGGCACTGGATAAATTCGGACGATTTACTGACTCAGGCAACTCAGAAATATTAACTGCGTGGTTAACAAAAGCCATTGAATATCAGTACACCCCTGCAGATGCAAGGCTCGAGGATTTCCTTATTCATACCGGAAGAAGAAAATTCCTGAACCCCCTGTATAAGGAACTCATTAAGACCGACCAAGGAAAAAAGCGTGCGCTGGCAATCTATTCGAAAGCCCGACCCAATTATCATTTTGTTGCCACCAATACAATTGACAAGCTGTTGAATTGATTTTCAAAAATCAAGATAACCTCAGGTACCCTAAACCTCTAAGTATGTCTCTCTTCAAAAGTATTAAAACGACCGTCAATGTTTTGCAAAGTCTCGACCTTGCAAAGCTGGGCAAGCTTTCTCAGAAGGTTGACCTCAACAAAATGGTGGGGCTGGTAAGCAGCATGAAAGACGAGGATCTTCAAAAGCTTATCAAGTTTATGGAGGGCGGGAAAAAAAAGCATGAGTTCCCGGAAATCGATACGGACTTCTACGACTTGCATCAGATTCTCACGCCTGAGGAACGCGCTGTTCAACTCCAGGTTAGAGAGTTCATGCAGAAAGAAATAAAACCGATTGTCAACAGTTTTTGGTTGAAAGACGAGTTCCCCCATCAGATTATTCCAGAACTGGCGAAGCTGAACATCTGCGGATTGACATATGAAGGTTACGGTTGTCCAGGTAAGTCGTCATTGCTGGAAGGATTTGTCGCTATGGAAATGGCACGGGTTGATTGCTCGATATCGACTTTTTTTGGCGTGCAGAGCGGATTGGCGATGGGCTCGATTTATTACTGTGGTTCCGAAGAGCAAAAACAACAATGGTTGCCATCCATGCAAAAAATGGAACGCATCGGAGCGTTCGGCTTGACGGAACCCGAAGTAGGTTCTGGTGTAGCCGGGGGGTTAACCTGCACATGCAAACGTAATGGAGATATATGGACACTCAACGGACAAAAGAAATGGATCGGCAATGCCACCTTTGCAGACCTTACGATAATCTGGGCGCGCGACCTTGACGATGGAAATGTTAAAGGTTTTATTGTCGAAAAAGATAACCCCGGATTTAAAGCAGAAAAAATAAAAGGTAAGATGGCGCTTCGTATTGTCCAAAATGCGCTGATTACGTTGACCAAATGCGAGGTATCCGAAAGGAATCGGTTACAAAACGCCAATTCATTCAAGGATACCGCGACGGTACTTCGAATGACTCGCGCGGGTGTCGCCTGGCAGGCTGTGGGTTGTGCGCGGGGAGCTTACGAAAGTGCCCTTCGATATACCAATGAGCGTAAACAATTTGGTCGGACGATCAGTAGTTTTCAAATGGTGCAGGATTTATTGGTGATGATGCTGAGTAACCTCACCGCCATGCAGACGATGGTTTGCCGATTGTCACAACTCCAGGATAATGGTAAACTTACCGACGAGCAGGCATCGCTGGCCAAGGTATTCTGCACCTTACGAACCCGTGACATCGTAAGCCACGCGCGTGAACTCTTCGGAGGAAATGGCATTCTGATCGACTACGATATTGCCCGGTTTGTCGCCGATGCAGAAGCAATTTATTCGTACGAAGGCACAAAGGAAATCAATACACTTATCGTTGGACGCGCCATTACAGGACAGAGCGCATTCATTTAGTTTCATGCGTGACACCTGGTTGGTTGCCCGCAAGAATCCACAAAGCAGTTCGGTCAACTTTTTCGACAATTCAGTATTTCAATAATACTGCTGAGCATTTTTTAATTGATGGGCTTGCAACGTCTGCCGTACTTTTCGTGTCTATTCGATAATGCCGTTAAGATCATGTTTACTAAAAGGATCATATTACTAATCATAGGAATTTTTGTAGCAATCGCTATTTGCCTTTCGACCAGCCTCTTTGGAATGCGAATGGATCAACTCCCATCATACAAATTTTCCACCGCTCCATTAAAAGCGGATTCTGATTTCGTCCTTGTAGTTGACCGGTACGTTGATGGGAACGCCGTGATAACTAAGTTTTAACGCACCCTCGTAACGCACTTCGAAGGTTTTTCCGCCAATCATTCCCAATAGGGTATCCATAAATCCGAGTTCCTTAATGGCAAGTTTCACCTCTATGGGAACAGTAAATTCATCGTTCGCGGGAATAACAGTTTTCAGTTCCTGATCCACCGAAGCAGCCTTCTTACCATTAAGAAAAATATCAACCTTTATCTTTTTGAGTTTCCCCCGCATGGAATTAGGATTGTAAAAAATTGCGTTCGCCTTTAACATCGGATCGGTACTCGCATCCACAACAACATCTTTAATTTGTCGCAGCACGATGTCTTCCTTTGGACGTTTGCACCCAACCAAGCCAATGACCAACAGCAAAAAAAGACTTAAAAAAATCCCGGCGTCAACAGAGCGGCTATTGTTGTAATTTCTTTGATTCATTGTGATCATTTCAGCTTTGACGATTTAAGTATAGACATTCTGATTCATAATTTGTTACACCTTTAACCGACATTCATTTTATTTGCACTCATAATTTTGATTCCGGTGAATTCAACCCTTGATGCCCTCGCGGATGGCCTAGCTGAAAATGGTTATGCTATGGCCGAACACTTTTTAAGCCAAAACGAAGTAACAAACATCTTGGATTTAAGCGAATTTCAAGCTGGATCAGCGTATTTTAAAAAGGCTGGCATCGGCAAAAATCAAAATCATCATATAAACGAATCGATTCGCGGCGACTATATTCATTGGATCGACAAAAATTCAGCGCCAGACCCGCTGAAAGTGTATTTGGATAGGCTGGGACATTTAGTTCAATTCCTGAACGAGAGCCTCTTTCTAAGCCTCAAAGATTATGAAATACACCTGACCGTTTATCCGGCTGGCGCCTTTTACAAACGGCATTTGGATCAGTTCAATCGTGATGATCATCGGAAATTGTCGGTCATTTGTTATTTGAACGCTGATTGGACAACAGATCAAGGCGGTCAATTGCGCATGTTTCTTCCTAATGAAAAAATCGTCGAAATATTGCCCATAGCAGGCAGACTCGTCTGTTTTCGCAGCGATCAGATCGAACATGAAGTATTGCCGGCAACACGAACGCGATTAAGCCTAACTGGATGGATACTGGATCAATACACTTCGCTGAAGCACTTGTAAAAAATCCGGCTTGTCTTACGAAAGCTTATGGATTTTGATTTTAGATTTGTAGCCCACTTTATTATCCTATGAAGAAATATTTCTTAAAGCTTTACCACTACAATGCCTGGTCGAACAAACGTGTATTGAATTGCATAAAACGGCAAAAGGTTAGCGATGAAAAAATACTTACCATCATGGGCCACATTGTGGCGGCCCAATTTCTTTGGCTTCATCGCATCAAGGGATTGCCCCCGCCTGATGTCAAGCTTTGGGGAACCTATTCTTTGGACCGGCTCCTTGTCATGGCAGAAGACGCGGGGCAGCAATGGATCGAATTTGTTGAGAGCAGCGAGAATTTTGATCGCGAGCTTACTTATAAGAACTACCTCAACGAGCCTTATACCAACAACGTGGAAATGATCATGATCCACCTGGTGAATCATTCTTCCTATCATCGCGCGCAGATTGCTATGTTACTGCGTCAAAAAGGATTTGAACCGATCAATACGGATTTCATCACCTATGACCGGGTAATGCGGGGACAGTTGCAGGAGTAGAACCGACTCGTTATTAATTTTTGGCGTGTTCTTTCAGATAATGTTCCTTCAAAATATCTTCGGCAAAATCGTTTGTCAAATCCCGGACAACGGAGTGAATATGGTTCGCGTTGTTTTGTGTGTTATCAAACTCAATTAATAACATTGGCCCTTGTATCCGGTAATAATGTCCTTTGCCTGCTCTTAAACTGCCTGCCCAGGCGAAGCTCAGATTTTCAATGCCTGCAGCCTTGATTTTGTTCATTAGTGTTGTCGAAAAACCCAATTCATAATTTTTTACATACACATCCAGCAGGGTCATGAATAATTTTTTCTGCTGGTCATTCAAATCGGGATACGATATCCCTTTCGGGGTAAGCGTCGATGCTTTTCGTTTATTTTCTGAAAGGATTTCCGCATAGGCTGTTTCAGCAATCACAGCAGTTTGCAATTGAGCCGATGAAAACGAATTTACAAGCGCAAATCCCGCCGCCGATTCATCTTTGAGAATCTGATCTCCCTTTCTTTTTCCCGATGGAACCGTCGCAGGGTTCGATCCAAAAAAAGACGGAGTAGATGATTCCATCTTGTTATTAACGGCGGCAAAATTCAATGAAATATGATGTCCTTCTAATCTCCATCCCCACGGCTGATCCTTGGCGGGCGTTCCAAAAATTGAAAAAAAGTACTTCTTAGGGTCGCGATATGTATCATCAGCACTCCGATTCTCCACCTCACGCAGGACATTTTCCAGGGTCATAACGTCCGTTGCTTTCTTATATCCTTGCACGCTTAACGAGGCCTTCAATAAATTGAGCGCAGCATCCAACTGAGGTTGCGTAAGATCATGGAATGACACTCCATTTCGAAAACGAGGAACATAATGCCAATTAAATCGCTCTTCGTCGTCCAGTTTAAACTGGATTTGGGACTTTACATCGGCACTGAGCAGGTTCAAAAAAGCATTGGCCGTTCCTGAGAGGTCAACTGACTGCCCCACGCTTTCCTGAAAATACAGCGCTAATAGTAGTACGAACAGTATTCTTTTCATTTGATCTGACCCGTTAAATAAATCACCTTCGAAAAATTTAAACCATGAACGGAAATGTAAATTCCGCGACATTTTGATGGCCTGACAAAATCCATCTTTGAATTCTAATCGTAATTTAAGACATCTTATGAAAATAATCGCCTCTCTCCTTGTACTTGCTTTTGCAATACAGTCCGTTTATGGACAATCTGATGAATTTCGTAAAGAGCATTTTAATACAAAAAAGAATTTGGCCCTGGAAGGCTACGATCCTGTCAGCTATTTTGACGGCTCCCCATTGGAGGGTGATGAAGATCTAAAATATGTCTTTAAAGGCATCACCTACCAGTTTGCGTCTGCTGGCAACCTTGCAAAATTCAAACTTACGCCCGACAAATACGAGCCTGCCTATGGAGGCTGGTGCGCCTACGCAATGGGCGATTCTGGCGAAAAAGTAAAAATTGATCCGGAAACCTTCAAGATTTTAGACGGCAAGCTGTACCTGTTTTACAATTTTTGGGGGAACAATACCCTGGACGATTGGAAAAAGAATGAGAAAAAATTGAAGGATGCTGCTGATCTTAATTGGAAAAATATTGTTAGATAAGTTTTAGTTTCCGAATTCGGGGTTGAGGGTGTTTTATTAATGATATCAATTAACTTAAATTGAACCTTATATCATGTCTGCTATGAACTTAACGGAAGCCTGCTCTAATATCTTAGCTCAATTGACTGACCTCGTGGATCAGATTCGCGAAAGTGATTTTGTGAAACCTGCTGAAACATTAAGCGATTCCACGATTGGACAGCACCTTAGGCATACGCTGGAATTTTTCATGTGCTTTGAGCATGGCTTTGACAAAGGACTTATTAACTACGACAAGCGGGCACACGATAAACTTATTGAAAGTGATAAATTTTTAGCGTTGGCTTCCATCGAAAGGATCTCCGACTTTGTCAATAATCTGACCGACAAACCGTTAAAATTGGAAGTTGGATATGACCTGGAGAAAGAAACGTTCCTGACAATCGACACAACGGCTACACGGGAATTGGTTTATAACATAGAACATGCAGTTCATCACATGGCCATTATGAAAATTGGTGTGAGGGAAATTGCTTCTTATATAAAACTTGCACCGGATTTTGGCGTTGCTGCTTCGACGATCCGGTATAAGGAAAATTCGGTACCTACTGCTCACTAGTCCCGGCTTTGACAATGTTTTCAGTTAAAGACGTTGCACGCAGCAATTTTTTTATTCGACTAAAAAGCTGGGAGTATTGGCCATTTGGCATTATTCATTTCCCTGCAATCATTTATTTCCTTTGGCTATCCGTAAGGGCACGATCGTTTTTTTTCTTCTCGGCCTCAAACCCGGGAATAGTCATGGGCGGAATGTTCGGAGAATCAAAATATGATGTGCTGAAAAAGGTACCCTCGCGTTATACGGCCAATACAACCTTTATTAAAACGCCATGTGAAAAAAATGACGTTATCAACAAGATGGCGCATCAAGGCCTAAAGCTGCCCGTCATTTTCAAACCGGATTTGGGAGAACGAGGATTTATGGTAGAGCGGATTAATACGGAATCAGATATTGAAAATTACCTCTCCAGGATGAAGTATTCCTTCGTCGTTCAGGAGCTAATAGACCTACCGTTGGAATTTGGAATTTTTTATTTGCGCTATCCTAGTAAGCAAAAAGGACAGGTTACCTCTATCGCAATGAAAGAAATGTTATCTGTAACAGGTGATGGTGTTTCCACGCTCGAAATGCTTATCCAGGGGAAGGACAGAGCAAAATTACAGTGGGAAACCTTGAAAAAAACCTACGCTGACCAGTTAAGCGAAATTGTTCCGAAAGGAAAGACAATTGAACTCGTTTCAATTGGCAATCATTGTTTGGGCACGAAATTTTTGGATGGCAGTCACCTCATCAACGATAGACTTTCGGCTACGTTTGACGAGATGAGTAAACAAATTGAGGGTTTTTACTTTGGCAGATTTGATTTGAGATGCGCTTCGCTGGAAGATTTGTACAATGGCAACGTAAAAATAATGGAGTTGAATGGATGTGGTGCAGAACCTGCTCACATTTATCATCCAGGCTACTCACTTTTTAAAGCTATTGGTGTACTGTTGGATCATTGGAGAAATATTTTTTTAATCGCTCGCGAAAATGTAGAACGTGGATCTTCTTATATTCCTTTCAAAGAAGCCAAAAAGTATTACAAAAAATTTAAGGCGGCTACCCAGGTATCATGATTGCAACTGTAAATTTTTTGTTGGGCTTTTTTTTCAGCTTCATCGGCTCAATTCCGCCCGGCACCATTAATCTCACCTGTGTTCAACTTGGCCTTGAAAAAAAAATTGGCATCGCATGGCGGTTTGCTGCAGTATGTTCCGTACTGGAATATCCCTACGCCTGGATCGCGGTGGAGTTTGCTGAATGGATTACCTCCTCGCCCTTGGTGGTGGCAAATATGCAACTCATTGCCGCGATTGTGATGACCGTGTTAGGGATTTTAACATTATGGTCTTCTTTCAAGCCGTCAACGCTTACAACAAAACTAAGCGAAAGCGCCTACATGAGGGGTATTGTGCTAAGTATCTTGAATCCGTTGGCGATTCCTTTTTGGGTTGGAACCACAGCGTATTTGAACAGTTTAAACTGGATTGATTTATCCACTCCGGCAGGTCTTCATGGCTACCTGGTGGGCGTCGTCTTAGGCACGTTCATACTCTTGATGATCCTTGTATATCTCGCAAAAAAGATCATTTCTCAATTCACGCAAAGTTCATGGCTTAACAAAATACCGGGAGCGGCATTGATTATTTTGGGTATCTATGCCTTCATTCAATATTTATTTTGAATAGCATTTTGTCTTGCAATAAAAAAGCCCGGTGGTCCGGGCTTCTATTTTTGATATCTTAACCTCAATATACAAGGCTTTTCTCTGTCATAAACTCTGCGATCTGAACAGCATTAGTAGCAGCTCCTTTGCGTAAATTATCGGCTACAATCCACATATTCAAAGTATTGGGCTGAGATTCATCCCTGCGCAGCCTTCCAACAAAAACTTCGTCCCTGTTTTTGGAATTGATAGGCATTGGGTAGATGTTGTTCTTAGGATCATCCTGAACGATAACACCTGGCGCGGTTGCCAATATCGTCCGTACTTCGCTTAGATTAAAATCTTCGTGAAATTCTACATTAACGGCTTCGGAGTGCCCACCAATAGAAGGTATTCTTACCGTGGTTGATGTTACGCCAATGGAATTATCACCTAAAATTTTCCGCGTTTCATTCACCATTTTCATTTCTTCCTTCGTGTAACCGTTGTCCAGGAATGAATCGATATGTGGAAGCGCATTCATATCGATTGGGTGTGGATAGACCTTTGGTCCATTGACCCCTATGCGTTCATCCATCATTTGCTGAACGGCGTCCTTTCCTGTTCCTGTCACAGACTGATACGTTGAAACTACTATCCGTTTCAATTTATATTGAACGTGGAGCGGCGCCAACGCCATCACCATCTGAATAGTTGAACAGTTGGGATTTGCAATGATCCGGTCATCAATGGTCAGTTCGTGTCCATTGATCTCAGGAACAATAAGCTTTTTCGTAGGATCCATGCGCCACGCAGACGAATTGTCGATAACAATACTACCTGCTTCCGCATATTTTGGAGCCCATTCCAAAGAAGTTCCTCCTCCGGCTGAAAAGATAGCAATATCAGCAGCCAGCTTGCACCCTTCCTCGATACTCTTAATGGTGTATTCCTTATCCTTAAATTTTATCTTTTGCCCGACAGACTTCGCTGAGGCAATTAAATAGAGCTCATCAAATGCAAAACTTCTTTCCTCAAGTACTTTGAGGATCTCCTGGCCTACCAATCCGGTGGCTCCTACTACTGCGAGTTTCATTTTTGTTTTTAT
>Ga0111538_10015112_pt1 | contig 10156 bp, 8 predicted proteins | sample SoiMethybrSBSTD1_FD_79669 | JGI IMG/M metagenome (GOLD analysis project Ga0111538, IMG submission 79669) | Bulk soil microbial communities from a Populus tree surrounding site in Tennessee, USA - Soil MetaG P. TD hybrid SBSTD1 (version 2)... | ecosystem: Environmental > Terrestrial > Soil > Tree... | reverse complement strand
GCGCGTGCTGCTTCACAACGACGACTACACGACCCAGGACTTCGTCGTCTGGGTTCTCGAGACGATTTTTCACAAGCCGCGCGGCGAGGCCTTCGCCATCATGATGAACGTGCACCAGTCCGGAATGGGGCTGGCCGGCATCTATACGCACGATGTGGCCGAAACAAAGGTGAAGTCCACCCGGCACCTGGCCGAGCAGCACGAATTTCCGCTGCTGGTGACAATGGAACCAGACCCTGAGGGCAAGGAGTCTTAATAAGGCATACATGAGCAAACCCCCAGTCCCGTTCGCGCCCGAAACGTTGGAGACAATCCAGCGCGCATTCCGCCTCGCGACCGACCGTCGCCATGACACGGTCGGCCTCGAACACCTGCTGCGTGCGATTACCGACGAGCCTCAGGCGCGCGCGCTGCTCGCGACCTGTGGAGTGAAGGTGGAAGCGCTGCGTAAGCAGGTTGACGAGGTGCTCGCCAAGGCGTTCACGTCGGTACCGGCAACGACCTCGGTCGAGCCTGAGCCCACGGTGGGATTCGATCGCGTCATCCAGCAGGCGGTCGTGCATGCGGCTGTATCGAGTGCGAAGCATGTGGATACCGGCAGCCTGCTCGTGTTCATGCTGCAAGAGGAAGAAAGCCACGCGGCGTTCTTCCTGCAGAATCAGGGGCTCGATCGGCTGACGCTCCTGCGGGTCATCTCGCATGGTGGCCGGGGAAAGCCCGCGGAACAGGAAGGAGAGACGAGTCCGTCAGGTCCGCCATCGACGGATCCGCTCGAAGCGTACGCGACCGATCTCGTTGCGCGCGCGGCAGCTGGACAGATTGATCCGTTGATCGGACGCGCGCTCGAACTCGAGCGCATGATTCAAGTGCTCTGCCGGCGCCGGAAGAACAATCCGCTGCTGGTTGGCGAGCCTGGCGTCGGCAAGACCGCCCTCGCTGAAGGGCTGGCGTTACGGATTCACGAAGGCGCCGTCCCGGAGGCGCTCCGCAGCTCGAAAGTATACGCGCTGGACCTCGGCGCACTGCTCGCGGGGACGCGGTACCGCGGCGACTTTGAAGAGCGCGTCAAGCAGGTGCTGGAGCGCCTCGAGAAGGAACCGAACGCCATCCTGTTCATCGACGAGATTCATTCGCTGGTCGGGGCGGGCGCTGCGTCGGGCGGTGCGATGGACGCCGGCAACCTGCTGAAGCCCGCGCTGGCCAATGGCTCGCTCCGCTGCATCGGCTCGACGACGTTCAACGACGTCAAGCAGTCCTTCGATCGCGACCGCGCGTTGTCGCGGCGCTTCCAGAAGATCGACATCCTCGAGCCGTCGGAACAGGAGACGATCGAGATTCTGAAAGGCCTGCGTCCGCATTACGAAGCGCATCATGGCGTGAAGTACACCGACGAGGCGATTGGCGCTGCGGTCGCCCTCTCGGCGAAGCATCTCAAGGACCTGCATCTGCCCGACAAGGCGATTGACGTGCTGGACGAAGTCGGCGCGGCGCAGAAGCTGCTGCCGGTCGATCAGCGCGTCGCGGCGATCGGTCCGGAGCAGATTGAACAGGTCGTTGCGCGGATGGCCCGCGTGCCGGTGCAGGCGGTCTCGAGCGACGACCGTGCGGCACTCGCGACGCTCGACACCGAGTTGAAGCGGGTGATTTTCGGCCAGGAAGGCGCGATCGACGAGGTGACCTCCGCGATCAAGCTGTCGCGCTCAGGTCTCCGGTCGGCGGACAAGCCGATTGGGAACTTCCTGTTTGCGGGCCCGACTGGCGTCGGCAAAACGGAGCTCGCCAAGCAGCTCGCACGCATCCTCGGCGTGGACTTCATCCGCTACGACATGTCCGAGTACATGGAGAAGCACGCCGTCTCCCGCCTCATCGGCGCGCCGCCCGGATACATCGGCTACGAAGAAGGCGGGCTGCTCATCGATGCGGTCCGAAAGTCACCGCATGCGGTGCTGCTGCTCGACGAGGTCGAGAAGGCGCATCCCGACATGGTGAGCATCCTTCTGCAGGTGATGGATCACGCGACCTTGACCGACTCGCATGGTCGCAAGGCGGACTTCCGCCACATCATCCTGATCATGACGACCAATGCCGGCGCGCGCGACCTGTCCGATCGCCGTCTTGGTTTCGGCGAGGTTGGTGGCTCAGGGGTGTCGTCGCGCGGGGCGCTGGAGAAGATGTTCAGCCCCGAGTTCCGCAACCGGCTCGATGCGATCGTGCACTTCAACGCGCTCGGGCCGGTCGAGATCGAGCGCGTCGTCGACAAACAGATCGACGAGCTGCGCGCGATGGTTGCGTCCAGGGGTGTCGCCATCGAGCTGGATTTACTTGCGCGTGCATGGCTCGCGGCCGAAGGCTTCGATCGCGCATTTGGCGCACGGCCGATGGCGCGGCTGATCGAGCGGAAGGTGAAGAAGCCACTCTCCGAGGCGATGCTCTTCGGGGCTCTCGCCGAAGGCGGCACGGCGCGCATCATCGTCGAAGGTGATGACATCAAGGTCACCACCAACCTCGAACCGCCAACCACGAACCAATAACCCGTGTCGCTAGCGAACATCCGTCGCGAGTACCTCGGCGAACCTCTCAGCGAGGTGCACTCGGATAGCAATCCGATGCGACAGTTCGCGCATTGGTTCGAGCAGGTTCGTCAGACCGAATCCGATCCGACGGCAATGGCGCTCGCGACCGCGTCGCCGGACGGACGGCCCTCCGTGCGAACCGTGCTCCTCAAGGGGATCGACGATCGCGGCTACATCTTCTACACGAACTACGAAAGCCGGAAAGCGCGCGAGATGGAGGCAACCGGCCGCGCCAGCCTGCTGTTCTTCTGGCCGTCAGTCGAGCGGCAGGTCCGCATCGATGGTGTCGTCGAGCGCATCAGCCCTGTGGAATCGGATGCGTATTTCGAGACCCGTCCGCTCGACAGCCGCTTGAGCGTCTACGCCTCGAAGCAGAGCGAGCCGATCGAGAACCGTGACGTGCTTGAAGAAGCGTTCGACCGTGTCAAGCGCACCTATGGCGACGGCCCGGTGCCGCGTCCCGAGTGGTGGGGCGGATATCGGATCGTTCCTGACGAATTCGAGTTCTGGCAGGGGCGAACCAGCCGTCTACACGATCGGCTCCGATACGTGAAGTGCGCCGACAATTCATGGCGCCGCGAAAGATTAGCCCCGTAGGTCGATGAGATATCTGGTCACCGCGCGAGTGAAGAAGGATCGACGCGACGCGCTGCGGCGCGCGATTGGCGATGGGTCGTTAGGCACCGGCTCGATCGCGGGCGACGAGTACCTGCACGACATGGCGCACGCGCGCGAGCTCGCCGACGGCCGCGTCAAGTGGGTCGAGACCTGCTTTTGTTCGACGCCGCTGCAGGAAGAGCGTCCGTACTGGGAAGCGTTCTTCGACTTCGATTCGATCAAGGACGCGCACGCTCGCGCCAAGTGCCGCGACGAGAATGGCACCGAGCCGTGGGCATGCTGCGGCTGCGACTGCACGAAGCGCCTCGAGGCGTGGCTCGGCAAGCAGGGGAAGTCTTTCAAACCGTAACGTGGACCGGCGCTGACGGCGGCCAGCGCCCCATCATTTGGTTTCCGTCACCATCTGCCGGCGCAAGTGTTCGCGGATGTGGGCGGCCTCCACATCCGTGAACGTCTCTAACCGCCGCGACGTCATGTTGATATCCGCCCGCATAATCCCGAGATTGGAGTGGCCGGGCGGCAACATCAAATGCCCGAGCTCATGCGCCATCACGTCACCGAGCGTCGTGATGATGTCGCGGGGTGGAACCGGATTCAACTTCAGCACGCGGTCGTAGTAGATGTAAGCGCGTCCGATCGCAGGGGCACCCTGGCCCATGACGTCCGCCCGCAGCTTCGCCATCTCCGCTTTGAGCCTCGCCGGTGCCTCCGCCATGATGAGGATCATGTACGGCGCCACGATTTTCAGGCGGTTCGCATCCTCGCCGTCGATCCAGTTCACTTCCACGCCCCGCATCGCGAACACTTCGGCGGCGCGCTTCTTGGCAAACTTCAGGTAAACGCCCTGGACGCCGGCCTTATCATCGACGCGAACCGTGATGCGCAGTTCCGGCTGGGATTCCGGGCCGGCGGCGGAGACACCATCCGCCATCACCAGGCTTGCCGCCGCGACGAGTGCTGAAAGCGTTGACCGCCCCATGTCCGGTGCCTCCTCGTCTGGAGAGGCGGAACGGGACGGCGGAACCTCTAATGGAGGCTGAGAGGCGTAGAATCGGCGGCATTCCGAGTCAAAGTCCCGATGTCACGGCGCTGCTCCTGGCCTGGCGGGCGGGCGACGAAGATGCGCTCGGCCGCATCGTGCCGCTCGTGCAGGAGGAGCTTCGGCAGATTGCCAGGCGCTGTCTGCGCAGCGAGCGGGCGGATCACAGCCTGCAAGCGACGGCGCTGGTCAACGAGGCCTACCTGCGCCTGATCGACGCGCGCCGCGTGAACTGGCAGAACCGCACGCACTTTCTGGCGATGTCGGCTCGCCTGATGCGGCGAGTGCTGGTCGATTACGCGCGCACCAGAGGGGCGGACAAGCGCGGCGGCGACATGGTCCGGGTGACGCTGTCGGAGGCGACTGACCGACCCGACGACATCGGCGAGGACGTGATCGCGCTGAACGACGCGCTCGAGACGCTCGAGAAAATCGACCCGCGTAAAGGGCGTATCGTCGAATTTCGCTTCTTTGCGGGCCTGACCGTCGAGGAGACCGCCGCCGTCCTGGACGTGTCACCGCAGACCGTGGCGCGTGACTGGACGTTTGCCAAGGCCTGGCTTCGACGGGAACTCAAGCGCCGGTAACCTTTCCGCGACTTCCCGGTTCGTATAACCGTCGATGAGCAATCGCAGCACGTCCCGCTCCCGACGCGTCAGTGTCCGCATCCAACCTGCCTCTCCTGACCGGAGAGGCGGAAACGGACGCCAAAACCTCTCCCACCGATTGCCCGGACGATCGTCGTCGCCTAGAATTCCGCAACTCACGACAATCCGTTGCAATGGCCGATGGAAAGGTGGGCGGTGTGCGAGTGCTGGACGAGTTGGTCGGCGGCGTGGAGGCACATCGGTGAGCGCAGCGGATGCGCGCTGGCAGCGCGTGAATGAACTGTTTCACGCAGCACTGGCCAAGACGCAGATAGAACGCGCTGCGTACTTAACGTCAGAGTGCGGACCCGACGCGGCGCTGCGGGCAGAGGTGGAGTCGCTCCTCGCCGCGCATCGCGATACTGCTGGCGGCACGACGACGCTGCGTCAAGGTTCACGCATCGGAGACTACGAGGTCACGGGATTCATCGCGTCAGGTGCGATGGGCGACGTCTATCGGGCCCACGACACACGGCTCCGTCGCGACGTAGCCCTGAAGGTTCTACCTGAGACGTTCGTCCGCGACGCTGGCCGCCGCGCGCGATTTGAACGCGAGGCACGCACGCTCGCATCGCTGACACATCCACATATTGCAACCATCTACGGTGTCGAAGAGGCGGACGGGGTCAGCGCGCTCGCGCTCGAGCTCGTCGACGGCGAAACGCTTGCCGAACGCATCGCGCGCGGCCGATTGCCGGTCGAAGAGGCGCTTCGAATCGCGAGGCAAATGGCCGAGGCGCTCGAGACCGCACACGAACACGGCGTCGTCCACCGCGACTTGAAACCCGCGAACGTGAAGATCACGCGCGACGGCGTCGTGAAGGTGCTGGACTTCGGCCTCGCGAAGCTGGCGGATTCTCGAGGCGACGCGACACTGTCGCCGGCCAGCGCGGTCGCGACGCTGCCCCATATGACCAACGCCGGCGTCATCGTCGGTACGCCGGCGTACATGAGTCCGGAACAGGCACGCGGCGAACGGGCGGATCAACGCAGCGACATCTGGGCGTTCGGCTGCGTGCTGTATGAAATGCTTACCGGCCGGCCCGCTTTCAGCGCCAACACTGTCGCCGACACAATCGCGCGCGTGCTGGCGAGCGAGCCGGACGTGCGGGGGCTGCCGAAAGAGTTACCAGAAACGGTGCGCACCCTCATCACACGGTGCCTGGCAAAAGACCGTGTGCAGCGCATCCCGCATGCGTCGGTTCTCCGATATCTGCTCGACGAATCAAACGCGCCCAAGCGAGATGAAAGTTGGCGCGCATGGACGTTGCAGTTGCTTCAAGACCGCAACAGCCGCGCCGTCGTGATCGTCGCCCTTGTGTTCCTTATCCCTGCGATGAGTGGGGTGGTTCGCACGATCATTCTAAGTCGCCCACCGGGCGCCGAATCCGAGACGTCCGCCGGCGACGTATATCGTGCGGTCGTAGAAGTGCCAGCGGAACTCGACGTCGGCGCAGAGCGAGCGGCGGATCACTTTCTCTCAATTTCTCCTGATGGGCGCCGTGTGGCCTTCGTCGCTCGGGGTAGTGACGGCGCGATTCGACTATGGCTGCAGACGCTCGGCCAGTCCGTCACCCAACCGCTGTCTGGCACCGAAGACGCCAGTGATCCGTTCTGGTCGCCCGACGGTCGGTTCCTCGGATTCTTCCAAGGCGGCAAGCTGAAGAAGATGGCGTCTGCGGGTGGCGGGCTCGTCATACTTTGTGACGCAAAGGGTGCAGGTGGGGCGACGTGGAATCGCAACGATGAAATCGTCTTCTCGGACTTCTTCGCATTGTACCGGGTGCCGGCTGCCGGTGGCACTTCTACACTCATCGCTTCACCTGGAACATCTTCATCGGATAGTTATCAGTTCCCATTCTTCCTTCCCGACGGCGAACACTTCATTCATCGCGGCGCCGGACGCCAGACCTTCCTTCGGTCGCTTGCATCAAATGAAGTCACCGAGTTGGGCGGCGGAGGGAATGCACAATTTGCGCAAGATCGCCTTGTATTCTGGCGCGATGGAACGCTCTTGGCGCAGGGACTCGACACCGATCGGCTTCGGCTGACCGATGACATTGTTCAACTCGCGGATGACGTACGCGGATCAATAAACGGTTCGTCATTCAGTGTGTCGTCGAGCGGCATATTGGTTTATCAGGCGCAGATCAAAGTCGATAGTCAACTCGCCTGGGTGAATCGTACCGGTAAAGTCTTGAGCACGTTTGGTGAACCAGCGAATTACAACGAGCTTGAATTGTCGCCCGACGCCCAGCGCCTGGCGGTCACGGTTGGCGATACAGTTCGAGGGACTTCGGACCTCTGGATCTTTGATGTGAACCGCGGCATCCGGACTCGGCTCACCTTCGACGCTCTCGACGACACGCGTACGGTCTGGTCCCCGGATGGTCTAACAGTAGCGTTCGCATCAAACCGAGCCGGAGGAACGTTCGGTTACGACCTGTACCAAAAGGCATCAAATGGGTCGGGTGCTGAGCGTCCGCTTCTGGAAGCCGATGGCCAGCAGTTCCCGGCAAGCTGGTCGTCCGATGGACGGCACCTGTTGTTTCAGATCGGCGCGAGTCTGATGGCTCTTCCGCTTGGCCCTGAGGCGAAGCCCTTTCACGTGCTCACGGTCGCGTCCGCAATCGGTGGAAGCATTCGCGGGCGCTTGTCGCCGGACGGGCGGTGGCTCGCGTACACATCTTCCGAATCCGCTCGCAATGAGGTGTATGTCGCCGCCTTTCCGAATCCGGCCGGCAAGTGGCTCATTGGCGCTGGTCTGTGGCCGCGTTGGAGTCGCGATGGCAACGAGTTGTTTTTCGTCGATCCCGCGAATCGCCTAACAGCGGTCTCGATTACACCAAACGGAGATGCGCTCACCGTTGGTGCAGCAACACCCTTGTTTCAGCTCCTTTCTTCTGCGCGGGTTGGATACCCCTATGACGTCTCACCGGATGGACAAAAATTTGTCCTGGATACGTCCGAGCAAGTATCGGGAGGTTCGCTCAAGCTCCTTATCAACTGGCCGGCGATCGCGCGCAATTGACGGCCGCGATCGGGAGCTTGTGTTTCCCTTCGGACGATGGCATCGTCGTCGTCGTGAAGGGGAGCACGAACGCGATGGCTGCACCGAAGTTGATGACGATTGACGAGTACCTGCGCACGCCTGAGACCGTCGTGCCCGCGGAGTTGCGCTTCGGCGTCCTTCGAGTCGCGGAGTCGCCGACGCCGCGGCATCAATCGGCAGTGGCCAGGATCTTTCGAACGCTTGACGGCTACGTTGGCGCGCACGGCATCGGAGAGATCTGGCTCGCGCCGCTCGACGTGATTCTCGACGAGGAACGGGCGTTGATCGTCCAGCCCGATCTGATGTTCATCTCCAATGAGAATGCGTCGATCGTCAGGGATCGGGTGCGTGGCGCGCCGGACCTGATGGTGGAAGTGCTGTCGCCAAATCCGCGGATTGGCAAAACGGAAGAACGAATCGCGTGGTTTGCGGAGTACGGTGTGCGGGAATGCTGGCTTGTTCACGTCGATCGCCGTGAGGTGACAGTCATTACGTACGCGAACCGCCGCATCGCAACGAGGGTGACCTACGGCCGACGCCATTCCATTTGCTCGTCCGTGTTCTCGCAGTTCACCGACAGCTTTGATGACATGGTTGGACCAGAGCGTCGGCACGAATCACGCGGGTAGAACCAACCACGAACCACTAACCAAACGAGCTGTGCTAGTGTTTCCCTCGCACGGCAGCTTGGTGCTGTCGTTTCCGGATTCCCGGCCAAGGCGGCCGTGGGCAGGTAGGCATGAGCAACGCACCGATTGCGGACCCGAAAGGTCCGCGCTGCTCCACTTTCCGCGTCTTCGAGGCAGCATCTTCTGCCGCGCGGCTTGAAGCAGCCGCAACATTTCTCCGACAATTTCCGGCCGATCACGCGATCACCATTGTCGCAGCGACGCGAGGTGCATCTGACGATTTCGCGCGCGGCATCGCGGCCGAGCGCGGCGCGACGCTTGGCATTACGCGCCTCAGCCTGACGCAGCTCGCGGCTCGGACAGCCGTGGTTGCGCTTGCCTCAGAGGGCAAAACACCGAGCAGCGGGCTTGGCGCGGAAGCCGTTGCCGTCCGCGCCGTGTTTACCGCGGCTCGCGATGCGTCGCTGCGGTACTTCGAGCCTGTCGCAGGCTCGCCGGGCTTTCCTCGCGCGCTCGCGCGCACGCTGCGGGAACTCCGTCTTGCGGGCATCAGCGCGGATGCGCTGCGCACCGCCGGAGCCGCTCGCGCCGACCTCGCCGATCTTCTCACCCGGTTCGAGGCGGCGTTCGGCGATGTCGCGGCAGCGGATCGCGCGGAACTGCTGCAGACGGCAGCGCGGTTGCTGCGCGGCCAGCCTCTCCGCGGCGCCGTGCTCCTGCTCGATACCGCCGTTTGCGATGGCTCCGAAGCGGCGTTGATTGGATCGCTTGCGGCAGGCGCTGACGATGTGCTCGCGACGGTCCCACACGGCGATCGCCAATCAGTCTCAGAACTCGTCCGCCTCGGCGCAACGCTGGAGCGAGCAGACGAAAGCGGAACCGGCGACCTGATTTCACTCCGCACCTATCTGTTTGAAACGGAGCTGGAGCCGCCGCATCGTGCGAGCGACGGTTCGCTCGAGCTCTTTTCCGCACCCGGTGAAGGCCGTGAGTGCGTCGAGATTGCCAGACGCGTTCTGAAAGAAACGCGGCGTGGCGTCCGGTTCGACGAGATGGCGATCTTCGTCCGGTCGCCGCAGAGCTATTTCGGTCTGCTCGAGCACGCTTTGCGCCGCGCAGGCGTCCCGGCCTGGTTCGATCGCGGCACGCGCCGGCCGCATCCTGCAGGACGTGCGTTTCTGGCGCTCCTTGCCTGCGCTGCCGAGCAACTCTCAGCGGCGCGGTTCGCTGAATACCTTTCGCTCGGTCAGGTCCCGCAGCTCGACGAAGCGGCGCGGAAGGTCTGGGTTGCATCGCATGACGAGACGCTTGGGATCGGGATCCGGGATCCGGGATCCGGGATCCGAAGCGACGACGAAGTTCCTGCGGAGCAGAGCGAAGGAGACCCGGGTCGGGCGGTCGTTGCCGGAACGTTGCGCGCGCCGTGGAAGTGGGAGCGGGTCCTCAACGATGCGGTCGTCATTGGCCAGGATGCCTCGCGCTGGAAGCGTCGGCTCGAGGGGCAGGCGAACGAACTGAGGCTGCAAATCAGGGAGGCGGTCCGGCAGGAAGGTAGCGACACTGGAAAAGTGCGTGCGCTGGAGCTGATGCTCGAGCAG
>Ga0111538_10015111_pt1 | contig 10156 bp, 10 predicted proteins | sample SoiMethybrSBSTD1_FD_79669 | JGI IMG/M metagenome (GOLD analysis project Ga0111538, IMG submission 79669) | Bulk soil microbial communities from a Populus tree surrounding site in Tennessee, USA - Soil MetaG P. TD hybrid SBSTD1 (version 2)... | ecosystem: Environmental > Terrestrial > Soil >... | reverse complement strand
GCCCGCCGGGTCCCGAACGTTCAGGGTCACCCGCTGCTTCTTCACGCTGTGAACGAGGAAGACCGGCTGGCCGTCGCTCGCCGTGCTCCAGCACCCCGTCACGTCGAGATCGTCGCCCACGGCGATCGGGAACTCGAGCATGCGCAGGAACGACGCGGTCGCGACGTCCACGTGCGGCGCGGAGACCGTGGTGCCCTTCAGCGCGATGTTGAACCCGTCCTTGCCCATCCAGTCGGGAACGGTATTCACGCTGGTGACCTTCCCGCTGACGGTGACCTCCTCGTTGACCTTGTACGCGGGTGGCTCGGCGGCCCAGGTCGCGAGCAGTGCCGCGGCCAGAGCTGCCGCGATGATCGCTACGATACGTCGGATGGTTTTCATGATCGCGCCTCCTTGGAGGGTGCTGCTGGAGGTTCAGGTTAGCGCTCCGTACGACGCCGGGTGGGACCGAAATTGTCCGGAATTCGGGGACTGTAAGATTCGGCGCCCCTTTCCGTCTGCTTCGGTGAAAGGCGTCGAGCCGGGCCGCCGCGGTGGCGAAACGGCAGCGACACCAGGCAGAAAGGAAAGCGCCATGAACGACACCAACCTCGGATATTGCTCCTGCGGTCCCGCCTGCTCCTGCAACCAGAACGGCTGCGGCTGCGGCTGCGGCAACTGAAAACCCGCGAAGCCCCGTGACGTACTCTCGTCACGGGGCTTTTGCACCGGAGGTCCATCGTGGAAGAGGCCGTCGCGACGCTCGTCGAGAATCACCGGCAGTTCCTCGCGTTCGTCGAGAAGCGCGTCGGATCACGCGAGGTGGCCGAGGACATCCTTCAGGATGCTTTCGTCCGCGGGCTCGCCCGCGCCGATCAGCTTCGCGATCAGGAATCGGTCGTCGCGTGGTTCTACCGCTCGCTCCGGAACGCGATGATCGACCACTGGCGTCGCACGGGCTCGGAGCGACGGGTCTTCGATTCGGATGCCGAAGCGACCGAACCCGCGATCGACACCGAGCTGATGACCACCGCGTGCGCGTGCGTGACGTCCCTGCTCGAGACGCTGAAGCCCGAGTACGCCGAGGTGCTGCGACGCGTCGACCTCGACGAGGTGAGCGTCAAGGATTTCGCGAGCGAGAAGAGCGTCACGCCGAACAACGCGTCGGTCCGGTTGTTCCGCGCCCGCGAGGCCCTCAGGCGCCAGGTCGAGCGAAGCTGTGGCACCTGCGCCGAGCACGGGTGTCTCGACTGCTCCTGCACATGAGGGCGGCCGACTTCACGCTCCGATCCGACTCAACACGCGGGCCACGACCCCGTCGCAGCGCGCGCCGGCGAACTGATGGAGCTTTCGAACTTCCGTACCCAGCTCCTGATCGATGCCGGACCTCAGGAGCGCGCGCGCACGATGCAGCCGCACCTTGACGTTCGCGGCGGAGATCCCGAGGCACGCGGCGGTCTCGTCGGTGTCGAGCTCTTCGACCTCGCGCAGCACGAAGACCACCCGCAAGCTCTCGGGGAGCCGTTCGAGCGCGCGCTGGAGCACGCCTCGAAGCTCGATGGAGGTGGCGCTTTCCTCGGGTGTGGGGTCCATCGCGGGTCGCAGCTCCAGGTCGTCGACCGTGGTGAACCGGCGACGATTCTTTTGGCGGCCGAGGGCCTCGTGGATGGCGATCCGGGTCAGCCACGTCGAGAACTTGGCGCGGCCTTCGTACTGACCCAGGTTGTGATAGGCCTTGACGTACGCTTCCTGCAGGACGTCCTCGGCCTCCGCGTCGTTCGGCGTCATCGCCCGCACGGTCCGGAAGAGGCGCTGGTTGTAGCGCCTCATGATCATCTCGAACAGGGCGACCTCGCCGGACACGACCCTGGAGACGACCTCCTCGTCGGAGAGGGAGGGCGTCCCAGGGACGATCGGGACTTCAGCGGATGGACGGGGCATGCGCCTTCCATTGTTCCGCGCTTCGCGCCGAGCCACCAGGGAGCCACGCGAGCCCCTTGAGCCCGGCCACGGTGCCGAGGCTGTAGGCCCCGACCGCCATCGCCAGATCCCGCACCGCCACGTCCGGCATCCCGACGAGGAGCAGGTTGCACGCGATCAGCACGAGCCACGCCATGGCGACGTAGGCGCCGAGCCGCGTCAGCTTCGTCAGGATCGCGAGCCCGACGACCATCTCGATCACGCCGACGATCATCATGAACGTCTTCGCGCTGAAGGGGAGCATGCCGGCGATCGAAGGGGCGAGGTAGGCGTCCCAATGCGCCAGCAGGCCGAAGAACTTGTCGAGCCCGGCCAGGAGCGGCACCAGGCCGTACGTAATCTTGAGGGGGACGAAAACCGAATCCAGGGACCGATCGTGAGTCATGTCGTGGCCTCCTGCTCTAAGGGAGCGCGAAGGCCCCGAAAGGTTACACTCGAGACGGTCACCGGCCGAGTGTCCCCTTTGCGCTTGAGGCGGCGACGTAAACCGCCTATAAGGTCGGCGACCCCCCCCATCGAGTGAATGCGATGCCCCTCACCTCGCTTCGCCGGATCATACCGATCGCAGCTCTGTTTCTCACCGGGGCGGCCATGGCCGCCGCTCCCACGTTCTCGACGAAACGCCTCATCAACACCCCGATCAACGGTCTGCTCCCGTTCGACGTGCGCACGGCGGACATCGACCAGGACGGGGACGTGGACGTCTACACGGCCAACTACAGCGGCCGGGTCGCGTGGTACGAGAACGACGGCGGCCATCCGCCGGGCCCCTGGGTGGAGCACATCCTCACCGACTTCGCGGACGGGGCCGAAGCGGTCTTCGCGGTCCGCGTGGACGGCGACGCCGACATCGATTTCTTCTCGGCGGCGTTCAACCACGAGGAGATCGCCTGGTACGACAACGCCGGCGACGCGGAGACCTTCACCCCGGTCACGATCACCTTGGACTGCCGCCTGTGCGTGGACGTGTGGGCGGCCGACCTCGACGGCGACGGCGACCACGATGCCCTGTCCGTCTCGGGCTTCGACAGCAAGGTCGTCTGGTACGAGAACACGGGGACGAACAGCTGGATGCCCCGCGTGATCGGCTTCTCCGGCGAGTCGGTCGAGGCTGCGGACCTCGACCAGGACGGCGATCTGGACGTGCTCGGTGGTCTCGCCCTGTTCGAGAGCGACGGCGGCTCGCCGCCGGCGTTCACGCCGCGCGTCGTCACGTCCACCCCGCTGATCGCGAACGCCACCGCGGTCGTCGACGTGGACCGCGACGGCGACCTGGACGTCCTCTCCACCGGCCAGGAGCAGGACACGATCGCCTGGCACGAGAACGACGGCTTCCTGCCGCCGCGATTCAAGACCCGCATCGTCACGACGACGGCGGATTTCGCCACGAGCGCCTACGGCGCCGACCTCGACGGGGACGGCGACGTGGATCTCCTGTCCTCTTCGTTTTTCGACAACACGATCGCCTGGTACGAGAACGACGGCGGCTCGCCCCCGTCGTTCACCAAGCGCGCGGTCTCCACGAACGCACCCGGCGCCCGCTCCGTCTTCGCGGCCGATCTCGAGGGCGACGGGGACATGGACGTCATCGCGGCGACGCAGAACGACGCGAAGGTCGTCTGGCACGTGAACGACGCCGACTATGCGGACGCCGACCACGACGGGATGCGCGACGAGCTCGACTGCGCTCCGGGCAACGGAACGGCGTTCGTCGTCCCCCGCGAGGTGCGGAGCGTTCGCTTCCGCTCCGGCGACGTGCTCGAGTGGAACAGCGCGATCGCCGGCTCGGGGACCGGTGCCCGCCACGACGTCGTGCGGGGGAGCTTGTCCCAGCTGCGCTCAGGTTCAGGCTCGGCGGATACGTGCCTCGCGAACGACCACGAAGCGAGGAGTCTGACCGACGCCTTGGATCCGCCGCCGGGCATGGGCTTCTACTACTTGATCCGAGGGTCGAACGTGTGCGGGACGGGGACGTACGGCGCGAGCACGGCAGGCGCTCCCCGAATCACCACGGCCTGTCAGTAGACGGGTTGCCGCACGACGGCCGCGAGATCGAGCTCGGAAGGATCGATCGGGTGGCGGCGCATCTCTCCCTGGATCGCGCGGAGGAGTCGAACCACATCCTCGCGCTCCGCGAGATCGATGCCGTGCTCGGGACCGATGGGCTGATCCGGCGTTGAGCCTCTTCCGAGCAGGAACACCGGCTTTCCGATGCCCGCGGCGACGCCCGCCATCCACCAGATCCACGAGCCGTCGTTTCCGTCCGTCGGCACGATCGCGAGCGTCATCCGGCTCTTCTTGAGAAGGCCGAGCAGACGCTCGAACCCATCGCGGCCCTTCCGGATCCCTTCGAGATCCGCCGACGTGTAGACGGGCGCGTCGGCGCCGACGGCTTCCCCGATCACGAGCTTCAGGGCGTCCGCCATGTCCGCATCGGCGGGGGCGTGGCTGACGACGATGGCGCGATCGAGGAGCTGCTGGGCGCGAACCTGCGTGCGCACCCGGTCGCGGGCCGACTTCACGCGCTCCGCGAGGAGCTGCCGGGCCTGGACCGGCGCCTGCTGGAGGATGGTTCGGAGCAAGGCCGGGTACGTGGCGAAGCGGCTGAAGTCCAAGAGGGAGGCCGGCAGCGACTTCGACCGTCGGGCGATCTCCTGCTCGAGGCTGTCGCGCAGCCCATTGAGAGACGCCTCGTCGAGCTCGGCCTCGAGGCTGGCCAGAGCGTCGTCGAAGGCGTCGAGCGCGCCCTTCACGTACCCGGAGAGCGTGGCGGCCGCCGCGGCGCCCGCGCGCCTTTGGAAGAGCTCCGGTGACGAGCCGCCCGCCTTGGCGCTCTCGCCTTGGAAGGCGAGGATCTGGGCCCTCACTTCCGCGTCGCTCCCCGTTGAGGCCGACCTGAGCCTCGCCCGGTAGGCGTCCTTGAAGGCGGCGTCGTCCCAGACCATACCGGGAATCTAGGAATCGGAAGGGCGATGGGTCAAGCGGCCCCCGATGGTTCGGCGATTGCAACGTCCTTGCTGCATCGGGGGAGCCTGAGGCACAGCAGCCGGGGTGAGGGTGAGTGAACTAGCGGATGGCGGCAATGACGGCACGGCGCGCGATCGTCGTCCGTCGCGACGCGTCTCCCGTGAAGGACAACCGGCTCTTCTCGAGAGGACACTCGACCCGCACCCGAAGGAGATGACGATGTCCCGAAGAATCTTGACGGTCTCGTGCTTGTCTTTGTTGGCGTTGTTCTCGTGCGGCTCGCACAAGCACGCGCCGACCACCGTGCCGAAGATCGACGCACCGGGCTGGTACACCGATCCCGATCGCGACGACGACCGGCTGATCGGCGTGGCGACCGCGACGTCGAGGGACCTTCAGACGGCCATCGACAAGGCCAAGCAGGACGGTCGCGTCGAAATCGCGAGGCAGCTCGACCTCCGCGTCGCCGGCCTCTCCAAGCGGTTCGTCCAGGAGACCGGGCTCGACGAGGACGCGGAGCTCCTCGGCATGTTCACGCAGGTCAGCAAGACCGTCGTCTCCGACTCCCTCAGCGGCACGCGGCTCAGCAAGCAGAAGCTCGATCGCGAGGGCGGCACGTATCGCGCCTACGTCCAGATGGAGATGCCGATCGGCGAGGCCAACGCCCGCTTCCTCGAGAAGATCCGCGCGCAGGAGAGATTGAACACGCGGCTTCGGTCGTCGGAAGCCTTCGAGGAGCTCGATCGCGAGGTCCAGGCTTACGAAGAGTGGAAGCAGAAGCAAGCCGGCGATGAGCGGTAAGGCGGCGATCGCCGCATCGCTCGTCTTCGTCGCGACCGCGGCGTTCGCGGAGACGCGCGTGGTCGAGGCCTCGGCCTCGGTCGCGGGGACGGGACGCACGCCGGAGGAGGCTCGGCGTGAGGCTCTGGCCCGGGCGCGCGACGAAGCGCTCGCTCGCACCGTCGGCGTCCGCGTGGCGGCGCAGCAGCTCAGGCTTCGCGCGGAGGAGGCCGACGGCACCCTGCGCGACGGCTTCTCGTCGCTCGTTGAGACTTCGGCGGAGGGCCGGATCGTCGAAGAGGACGTCACGTATCGGACCCGCCTCGAGAACGACGTTCCGGTCTACGAGGCGACGATCCGGGCGGTGGTCGAGACGGAGGAGGGCGCGCGGGATCCGGGCTTCACGCTCGACCTGGCCACCGAGCCCTCGTCGCGCGCGCTCCGGGACGGTGAGGACCTCGTCCTCGCGATCACGGCCTCGCGCCGCAGCTACCTCACGCTCATCCAGATCGGCTCGGACGGCGCCCTGGCGCTGCTGGTCCCGAACCGCTTCCAGGCGGAGGTCGTACTCGACGCCGGCCGCGTGCTCCGTATCCCCGGGACCTCCGCGGAGTTCCGGGTACGCGTGCGCCTCGCCGACGGCCACGGCCGCGAGCGGGAGCAGATCCTCGCGGTGGCCACGCTCGACCCCGTGACCTTCACGCTCGACGCGAGCGAGGACAGCTTCACGGCCCTCAACCGTTGGCTCTTGCGCATCCCCATCTCCCGGCGCGCCGAAGCGCTCTGGGACTACGAGATCGGAAAGTGATCCCATGACGACGCTGCTCCTTGCCCTCGCGCTCCAGCCCATCCTTTGGGAAGACGATGTGCTCGAGCTGTATCGCGGTCGCGTGAGCGAGGCCGGCGACCGCCCGCGCATCGAGCTGTGCGTCCGGCCGAAGGACGGGATCGAGGCCGGATCGACCTACGTCGGCTACGCGCGGTATCGCGCCGCGTGGCGCTGGGGTGACTGCGTCGTCGCCGGTCTCGAACGGTCGCACGTGCTGAGCACCTCCGTCGAGAAGGGCCCGGTCTGTTTCTCCGTGCTCGTCCCGCCGAACGCGGAGGCGATCGAGCTCCCGATCGGAGAGCAGACGATCGAGATCCCGGTCAAGGGGTCAGGCACCGTTTCCGAAAAGGGGACAGTCCCCTTTTCGGGGGCTGTCCCCTTTTCAACGGTGCCTGACCCCCTTTCGTCGGACGTGGACGGTGAGGTCCCGGCCTCGCTCTCCGCGCGTCCGCACGCCCTCGCCGTCGTGCTCGGAATCGAGAGCTACGCGAACGCCCCGGCGGCACGCTTCGCGGACGACGATGCGACGACCGCGGCGCGGTACTTCGAGAAATCTCTGGGCATCCCGGCGGCACGCATCGAGCTGCTCCGCGACCGCGAGGTGACGCTCGGTCAGATGCAGCGCGTCTTCGGCGCGGACGGCTGGCTCGCGCGGCGCGTGACGCCCGACTCCGAGGTCTTCGTCTACTTCGCCGGTCACGGCATGGCCGAGCTCGAGAAGTTCTCGCCCTACCTGCTGCCCGTCGACGGCGACCCGGACTACCTGCACCAGACAGGACTGTCCGTGGACAAGTTGATCGACATGGTCGGAGCGGTCGGCGCCCGGCGGACGACCCTGTTCCTCGACGCGTGCTTCAGCGGGCTGTCGCGTGAGGGCGCGTCGCTGCTCGCCGGCGCACGCCCGCTCGTGATCGAACAGGCGCCGCGCGCCCCGGCGGGGCTGTCGATCTTCTCGGCCGGATCGGGCGGCCAGATCGTCAGCTCGATCGAGCAGGAGGGCCACGGCATCTTCAGCTATTACCTGTTCAAGGGTCTCGCCGGCGACGCCGACCTCGACCACGACCGGCGCGTCGTCGCCTCCGAGCTGAAGAGCTACCTCGAGGACGAGGTCCCGCGCGCCGCGCAGACGATCGATCGCGAGCAGACGCCCGGCATCGTGCTCGCCGACGGACACGAGGTGCTGGTCCAGCTGCCGTAGGGCTATCCTCGTGTCATGAGCAAGGCGTTCACGCGCGAAGACGACCGTCCGGAGCCCGATCCGCCGAAGCCGCGCCCCTCTCCCCTACCGGACGGGACGCCGAACTACATCACTCCCGCAGGTGCGGCCCGGTTGAGGGCGGAGCTCGATGCGGGGGACGGTCCCGCGGAGCGGCTCCGGGAGATTCGGCGCGCCCTCGACACCGCGGTGGTCTTGAATCCGCCCTCCGAAGACCTCGACGTCGTGAGGTTCGGCGCGACGGTGACGGTGCGATCGCTTTCGGACGGCAAGGAGACCCGCTACCGGATCGTCGGCGTGGACGAGACCGACGTCGCTCGCGGGTGGATCAGCTGGATCTCGCCGGTCGCCATGGCACTGCTCTCCTCCGCCGTCGGCGATCGCGTGCGCGTGGCGCTGCCGTCGGGACAGCGCGAGCTCGAGATCGTGGACGTGGCGTACGACTGACACGCCGCATTCTCGGTGGTTTCTTGAGGAAAAGCGGACTGTCCCGAAATTCCCTGGCACGATCCTGGCAGTACTAACGGTCCCGCAGGAAATTTGGGGAGGTACGAACATGCTCAAGCGCAACTTAGTCGCTTGTCTTACCGTCGGCGTGGTCGTTCTTACCGCCGGCGCTGCCGGCTGTAACTCGAACGACGCGACTGGAGAGGGCACCTCGCAGGTTCGGGTGATGCTGACCGACGCCCCTTCCGATCTGATCGCGTCGGCGGTGGTCACGATTTCCCGCGTCTACCTCGTCGGGAACGACGACGGTCCCGTGGATCTCATGGCGGAGTCGGACCCTCCGCTCACCTTCGATCTTCTCGATCTTCGGAACGGTGTCGAAGCGTTCCTCGCCGACCACGCGGTTCCGGCGGGAACGTACGAGCAGCTCCGTCTGGTGGTGGAAGACGCCGACGTCACGCTCGTGGACGGGCTGACGTTTTCGGATGGGTCCTCGACGCGCACGCTCTTCGTGCCCAGCGGCATGCAGTCGGGAATCAAGGTTCTACTCGCTTCGCCCCTCGAAGCCGATGCCGGTCAGATCACGATCGTCGTCGTGGACTTCGACGTCGATCAGAACTTCGTGCTTCGGGGGAATGCCACGCCGCCGACCCAGATCGACGACATCCTCTTCACGCCGGTGCTTCAGGAGAAGCGGCGGGAGGAAGCGCCTCAGTAGTTCGGGCTGCGGTAGATCTCCTGGCCGTCGAGGAGCGTCCAGAGCACGCGCGTGTGGCCGATCCGCGTGGGCGGGATCGCGAAGAGATCGTGGTCGAGCACCACGAGGTCCGCGGCCCTACCCACCTCGATCGTGCCCGTCTCCTTCTCGCGGAAATCGATCCACGCCCCCAGGCGCGTGTATCCGTCGAGCATCGCCGTCAGGTCCACGCGCTCCTCGGGGATGAACGCGGACTCGGTCGTCGAGCCGGGGTCGCTTCGCGTCACGCCGACCTGGATCGCCGGGAGAGGATCGTCGGTCGTGACGGCCCAGTCGCTGCCGTAGACGACGGTCGCGCCGGAGCGCGTGACGCTGCCGATCGGGTAGAGCCATCGCGATCGCGCCGTTCCGAGGATGGGGATCGTCAGGTCCTTGATGTAGGGGTCCGCGAACGCCCACAGCGCCTGGAAGTTCGCGACCACGCCGAGCTTCGCGAAGCGCGGGATGTCGGCGGGGTCGATCAGCTCGAGGTGCGCGATCTGATGACGGGAGTCACGCGCCCCGTTCTTCGCCCGAGCCTGCTCGAACGCGTCGAGGGTCATGCGCACCGCGCGATCGCCGATCGCGTGCACGTGGACCTGGAAGTGCGCGCGATCGAGCGCCTCGACGAGAGCGTTCAGCGCCTCGGGTGTGTAGCGCGGAAGCCCGCGCTCGGCCGTCGCCTCGCCGGAAGGCGACAGATACGGTTCGAGCATCGCCGCGGTCCGCGACTCGATGACGCCGTCGGCGAAGATCTTCGCCGAGCCCGCGGTCAAACGCGGGCCGTGCGTCGCCGCGCGGAGCGCTTCGAGCTTCTCGACTTGCGCGGGACCCGCCTCGGGATCGGTCTCGAGCGCCACCGACACGCGCGCCGTCAGCTCGCCCGCATCCGAAAGGGTCTGATAGATGCCCAGCACGCCTTCGCTCACGCTCGCGTCGGTGAACGACGTGATGCCGTGGCTCGCCAACTCGCGCAGCGCGCGACGGAGACCGTCCACAGCCTCCGCGCGCCTCACCGGCGGCAGATGCTCCTCGACGAGCCCGGCCGCCGACTCGCGCAGCGTGCCCGTCGGCTCGCCGGTCTTCGGGTCGCGCTCGATGCGCCCGGCCGGTGGGTCGGGCGTGTCGCGCGTGACCCCCGCGAGCGTGAGCGCCGCGGTGTTCACCCAGGACGAGTGGCCATCGGACGAGACGATGACCGCAGGACGGTCGCCGACGATCG
>Ga0111538_10015107_pt1 | contig 10160 bp, 9 predicted proteins | sample SoiMethybrSBSTD1_FD_79669 | JGI IMG/M metagenome (GOLD analysis project Ga0111538, IMG submission 79669) | Bulk soil microbial communities from a Populus tree surrounding site in Tennessee, USA - Soil MetaG P. TD hybrid SBSTD1 (version 2)... | ecosystem: Environmental > Terrestrial > Soil > Tree... | reverse complement strand
TCGGCGACATCACGGGGGCCGCTTGCATCGCGATCGGCATCGGCGCGTTGTGGGCGGGCACGAGTGCGCTCTTTCGCACGGGCGCCGGCGAGTATTCGATGTGGCTCGGCGCGCCCATCGCCGTGCAGGGCAAATTCCCCACGTTCGATCTCGTCATCCATTACCTCGGTCATTCGCTCCTTCCGTGGAGCGCATTCATTCCCTTCGCCGTAGGACGGCTCTTCCGCACGCCCCCCTTGGGCGAGCGCGGCGAAGAGGGTGAGGCCCGTGCGACCGCGCTTCGGCTGCTGGCGCTCGTCGGATCGGCGGTAGCCTTCGGCATCTATTCGTTGATGGCGCCGCGGGTCGGCTATCTGGCGTTCGGCGCCCCCGCGCTGCTCGCGGCCATCGCGGCGGTGTCGATCCGCGACTTCGAGCGCGGCGCCCCCTCTTCTCGCGCGCTCGGCATCGGCGTCGCGGTGCTCACCGCGCTCTTCCTGCGCGACTACGCCATGTTCCCCGAGAAGGGGCTCTCCGCTTTCGCGGTCAGCAACCCGACCTTCCCCGACAGCTTCAAGGATCGCGCGGGCGTGCTCATCCTGGGTTGCAGCGCGATCTTCGTGCTGGTCGTCTTTTTCGCTTGGCTCGAAGAGCGCAATCGTCCCTGGTTCCGCCGCGAAGACTACCTCGCGTGGCCGCGCGCCCTCACCACCGCGTGGGGGGGCAATCTGCTCCTCGGGCTCGCCGTCATCGAGCTCACGCTGATCATCGTCGCCATCGGCACCTACCTCTCGATGCACGTGCTGCACGCTAAGTGGATCGCGCCCATCGGGCTTCAGATCCGCGTGGCGCTGCTCAACGCGTTCTGGGTCGTGCCGGTTCTCGTCTTTGCCGTCGTGTGGGCGGCGATGCTGCTGCGCGATGCGTTCCGTTGGTTCTTCGATCGCACAGGGGTTTCACGCGGCATGGCGACTGCGGGGGCTGGCCTGCTCGCGGGGGGGATGCTGAGCTTCGTCTATTACCCGGCTCTCGCCTCGCAGCTTTCGCCCAAAGAGGTCTTCGAGTCGTACCAGCGCCTGCGAGGCCAAGGGGAGCCTCTCGGCCTGCTCGGCATCGGCGGTCGCACGGTCACCTACTATTCGTCGAGCGAAGCGCGCCCCATGGGCGACGTGAACGGCGCGTTCGCGTGGCTGACGGCGGGGCCGGAACGGCGATGGCTCGCCGTGCGCAACGACGATCTCGGCAAGCTCAATTCGCTGTTCCGCGGCCGCCCCGGACCCAAGCAAAATCTGCCGGTCCTCGACGCCCGGTCCAGCCAAAACATGCTCGTCTCCAACGTGCTTGCCGGTGGTGAGCGCAACCAGAGCCCGTACCAGAGCTTCGTGCTGGACAACGAGCCGACCGTCGCCCACCGGGTCGAAGTGAACCTCCAGGACCAGCTGCTGTCGCTCGGGTGGGACGTGACCGACGGCTCGGGCAAGCCCGTCGAATTCGTGGTCCCGGCGCGCAAATACCACTTCCGGCTTTTTTACAAGGTCCTCGCTCAGATCAGCGGCGAGTGGGAAACCTTCATTCACATCGACGGCTTTCACCGGCGATTCAACGGCGATCACAAGACGCTGAACGGGAAGTACGCGTTCAACCTTTGGCAGCCCGGCGACTACGTCGTCGATGATTACGAGTTCTCGCTCGAGCCGAACTTCACGGCCGGCACCTACAACGTCTACTACGGTCTATTTACAGGCGACACGCGACTCAAGGTCAAGACCGGTCGCCACGACGACAACCGCATCGAGGGGGGCACGATAAAGGTTCAGTAGCGCTGCCGCGCCAGTCTCTCCTCGGCAAGTTTGCCGATCGAGATCTGGGCATGGCGGGGGCTTCTGGCATGGCGGGGGCTGAGGAGTGGAGGTAGGTGCCGCGTCTCGGGCCGGAAGCGAGCTTTTCTAAGAGGCCGGGGGTAGATTAAAGGGAGGAGGCTCTCCCCTGGCCGAGTCGGATCGCAGGATCTATCCGCGCTTGAAAGTGCCGATGTTGTGGCGCTCGCCGGGGCTCATCGCGAAGCTCAGCCGCACGGTCAACGTGAGCATGGGTGGTGCGCGCGTGTTCAGCGACGACCAGGTGAAGGTGGGCACGAAACTGAACCTCGAGCTCATGCCCGAACCGGAGACCAGCGTGCAGGTTCTGGCGCGCGTCGCGTGGGTCGACGAGCTCGGAGAAGGCGCGCCTGCTCGCTTCGACGTCGGTCTCGAATTCCTCGATGTCCCCGAGGAAATGGTTTCGCGCCTGGCCGCCATTCTACAGCGGGACGAAGATTACAAGCGCCAGCTCGAGGCAGTCCCGCCCCGCGACCCCGTTTGGGAAGACGACGAAGAGCTCGAAGACGAAGAGGACGAAAAGAAGCAGTGACACGCCGCTGATTCGGGGCTACGCGGAGAATTGTGAAGGACGAAGCCGCGAGCGACCCTCCGGGGCGAGAGTCCGTTCCCGATGACGACCTCGACCCCTCATCGCTGAATCGACGTCGCAGCAGTCGTTTCGAGGTCACCTGGCAGGTCGACTGCGAAACCGAGGATACGTTCCTCTATGCCTACATCACGAACATCTCCGAGATGGGGATCTTCGTGAAGACCGAGAAGCCTCTCGCCGTAGGCACCGAGCTCGTTCTCCGGTTTGCGCCGCCGAGCACCGAGGAGACCTTCGTGCTGCGCGGGATCGTGCAATGGATCAATCCCGTTCGGCCGCTCGGCGAGAACCTGAACCCCGGCATGGGCATTCGGTTCTTGTCGCTTCAACCCGAAGATCGGGAGCGGATCGTCGAGGCCGTGCGCACCATCGCTTATGTTCGCCAAGCGGAAAAGAACTGAGCGGAAGGGTCGGCATGAGCGAGAGCGATAACGCTGGGGCAGAGCTTGCCGAGCTCTTGGACGAGCTCGACATGGTCCTGAAGAGGCCCGAAATCGATGCCCACCTCACGTCGCGCGGCATCAACACGAGCCTCGCTCTGCTCGTCGCCGATGGCCTGAAGGCGTACCTCGAAGGGCGCAAGAAGGACGCCGCCGAGGATCTCGGGACGGCCGCCGAAGAGATTGCCGCTCGCCTCCGCATGGCAGGGGGCGGCCACCTGCACTCATAGCGGGGATCGCCGCACACGGCCTCCGAGAGGTTGGTGCTGCCAATTCTCCCCCCCACCCCCCTCGCTCGTGAGGGGGGAGCCGAAGGCGGGGGGAGAAACAGCGAGGAGACCGCGGCTGGTGGCGAAGCGGCTCCTTACGCTGGACGGCGTGCTACGTTCCCCCGCATGAAGCCTGATTGGCTCCGGGTGCGTGCACCGGGCGGAGACCGCTACCACGAGCTGAAAAAGACGTTCCGCGAGCTGAACCTCTTCACGGTGTGCGAGGAGGCGCGGTGCCCCAACGTCGGCGAGTGTTGGCGCGAAGGGACGGCGACCGTGATGCTCCTCGGCGACGTCTGCACGCGCGGGTGCCGCTTCTGCGCCGTCACCACCGGGCGCCCGGGGGCGCTCGACATGAACGAGCCCGAGCACGTCGCGACCGCGATCGGCACGATGGCGCTGCAGTACGTGGTGCTGACGATGGTCGACCGCGACGATCTCCCCGACGGAGGCGCGCGCCAGGTTGCACGCACGGTCGAACGCTTGAAGGAGCTAAGGTCCGATCTTTTGGTCGAGACGCTCGTCGGAGACTTCCAGGGCGAGACGGATCCCATCGACGTCGTCGTCGATGCCGCGCCCGACGTCTTTGCGCACAACATCGAAGTCGTGCGGCGCATCACGCGGCGCATTCGCGACGTCCGATGCGGTTACGATCGTTCGCTCTCGGTGCTGCGGCGCGCCAAAGATCGCGCCCCCGAGCGCGTCACGAAATCCTCCATCATGGTCGGCATCGGGGAGACGGACGAGGAAGTCGTGGAAACGATGTCCGACCTTCGTTCGGCCGGCGTCGACATCGTCACCATCGGTCAATATCTGAGGCCGACCCCCAAGCATCACGAGGTTCTGCGCTTCGTCACTCCCGAGACGTTCGCCGAGTTCGAACGAGCGGCGAAGTCGATGGGATTTCTTTACGCCGCGAGCGGGCCGCTCGTGCGCTCGAGTTACAAGGCTGCCGAGGTCTTCGTGCGCTCGGTCCTGCGCCCCGAAGGTGGCCACGAAGGGTTGCTCGAAGAGCGGCTCGAGCGCGCGCGCATGCTCGCCGAGCGCGCGGCCGAGGCGCAGACGGTGAGTGAGCTTGCCGCGCGTCAAGCCTCGAACTTGCTTCGCGAGGAGCAAATGCACGAAGGCGGGCCGCTCATCACGCTGGGTCGCAAGCCGCGATAGCGCGATGCGCGATAGCGCACCGCGAAGCTGGCGTGTATCCTGTGTTTTCGCCTTTCCCGCGGCCGTCCGATTCAGCTAGGCTGCCGCCTCCGAGGCCACCGGAGACACGACCATGTCTGTCGCTGATGCACGCTTGCTCGAGAAGGTCGCACGCAGCCTGCACGAACCGTGGGCGGCTGCCGACGGAGGCACCCCAGGTTCCATCCTGACGGTGGCAGCGGGCGTGTACGGCGCGCGCCCAGCCGCCGAAGAAACGACGATCCCCACCGGCTTCGACCCCCAAGCGGCGGCCCTGTTCGAGGCCATCGTCGAGGCGGCCTACGTGGTCTCCGCGGCCGACGGTGTGCTCGACGATTCCGAACGCGAAGCCTTCGCCCACGTGGTGGCCGAGGCATGCGGCGGCGCGGTCGACGAATACCAAGTCCGCGACCTCGTTGCCGATCTGCGCGACCATTTGAAAGAGGATGGCCTCGAAGCGCGCATCCGCGCCATCGCGGTCGCCGTCGCCAAGCCCGAGCATCGATTGGAAATCCTACGCATCGCGGGCCTTCTCGCGCATGTCTCGGGAGGTGTCAGCGACGCTGAACGGCGAATTCTCGAAAAGCTGGCGACTGCTTTTCAACTCGAACCTCGCGAGGTCGATACCGCCCTCGATGCAGTAAAGTCCGCGCTAGCTTGACTCCCGTGCCCCCGATGTCATAGGTCGGCGCGCAAGAGAACGCGCTCCTCTCTGGTGATTCATGACGCTCGCAGCCGTAATCCCCACCAAACATTCTCGTAACCCCAACGACGTACTCGCGCCCGGAGTGATCCGCGTCATCAAGGACGACGGCACCGTCGATCCGGCGCACGATCCCGGTCTCACCGACGCCGAGCTCGTGGCGCTCTACACCGCCATGGTGCGGGTGCGGCTACTCGACGATCGACTCGTGTCGCTCCAGCGGCAAGGGCGCATCGGCTTTCATATCGGCTCCATCGGCGAAGAGGCGGCCATCCTCGGCTCCACCTTCGCGATGCGTAAGCAGGACTGGGTCTTCCCCTGCTACCGCGAGTTCGGCTCGGCGCTGTGGCGCGGTATGACGCTGCAGAAGTACGTCGACAACATGTTCGGCAACTCCAACGACACGGTGAAGGGGCGCCAGATGCCCGATCACTACTGCGCGCGCGAGGTGAACTTCGGTTCCATCAGCTCGCCGATCGGCACGCAGATCACGCAGGCCGTGGGGTTCTCGTGGGCCGCCAAGTCCAAGGGCGACGATCTGGTCGCCATCACCTACTTCGGGGACGGCGCGACGAGCTCCAGCGAGTTCCACAACGGTCTCAACTTCGCCGGCGTGTTCAAGACGCCGACCATCTTCTTCTGCCGCAACAACGGCTGGGCCATCAGCGTGCCCACCGAGCGGCAGACGGCGAGCGCGACCTTCGCCGAAAAAGGCGCGGCGTACGGCATCCCGTCGATTCGTTGCGATGGCAACGATCTCTTGGCGGTCATCTCCGCCACGCGCGAAGCGCTCGCGCGCGCCGCCCGCGGCGACGGACCGACGCTCATCGAGGCCATCACGTACCGTCTCTCCGGGCACTCGACCAGCGACGACCCCAAGGCTTACCGCCAGGAGACCGAGGTCGAAGAGTGGCGCCGGCGCGATCCCATCGCGCGCACGCGCCGCCTCTTGACGGCGCGCGGCATCTGGACCGACGCCGATCAGTCGGCAGCCGAAGCGGCCATCCAAGAAGAGATCAAGCAGGCCGTCGCGGTCGCCGAAAAAACGCCGCCTCCGGCGCAGTCGTCGATGTTCGAGGACGTCTACGCCGAGCAGCCCTGGCATCTGCGCGAGCAGGCCGAATACCTCGCGCGCTTCCCGCGCCCCGCTTCCAAACATTGAGATGAGTAGGCGGGCTTTTCGCCCGCTTTGGCTACGACAACCCGCGAACGCGCGATTCGACTAGGTACGACGATGCCGCAGATGAATATGGTGCAGGCGATCAACGACGGGCTCCGGCTGGAGATGAGGCGCGATCCGCGCGTCGTCGTCATGGGCGAAGACGTCGGCAAAGTAGGCGGCGTGTTCCGCGTGACGGCCGGCCTTTACGACGAGTTCGGCGACGATCGCGTGATCGACACGCCGCTCTCGGAAGGTGGCATCGTGGGAACCGCGATCGGCATGGCGCTCTACGGCCTGGTGCCGGTGCCCGAGATCCAGTTCGCCGACTTCATCTTCCCGGCCTACGACCAGATCGTCTCCGAGCTTGCCAAGTTCCGCTACCGCTCGGGCGGTCAATACCCGGCCAAGCTCGTCATCCGCACCCCGGTCGGCGGCGGCATCCGCGGCGGCCTCTATCACTCGCAATCGCCCGAATCGCTCTTCATCCACGTCGCCGGCCTCAAGGTCGTGTGCCCGTCGAACCCGCACGACGCCAAGGGGCTCTTGCTCTCGGCGATCCGCGACCCCGATCCGGTGCTGTTCTTCGAGCCGAAGCGCATCTACCGCGCCGCGAAGGGGGACGTCTCGGAAAGCGACTACACCGTGCCGCTCTCCAAGGCCGCCGTCGTGCGCGAGGGCTCGCAGGTTACCGTCATCGCGTGGGGCGCCATGCTCTACGAAGCGCTCGAAGCCGCCAACCAGGCCGCCGGTCAGGGCGTCGAAGCCGAAGTGATCGATCTACGCACGCTGTGGCCGCTCGACATCGACACCATCGTGGCCAGCGTCAAAAAGACGGGCCGCGTCGTCGTGGTCCACGAGGCGCCGCGCACCTGCGGCTTCGGCGGCGAGATCATCGCCCTCATCAACGAGAAGGCGTTCTTGCATCTCGAGGCGCCCCCGGTGCGTGTCACTGGCTTCGACACGCCGTTCCCTTACACGCTGGAGATGGATTACCTGCCGCTCGCGCACCGCATTCTCCCCGCCATCGTCGAGACGGCCAGGTACTGAGGAGATACGCGCTATGGCCCGCTTCGAGTTCAAACTCCCCGACATCGGCGAAGGCGTTACCGAGGGCGAGATCGTCACCTGGCACACGCAGGTCGGTCAGACGATCAAAGAAGACGAGCCGATGGTCGAAGTCATGACCGACAAGGCAACCGTCACCATCGCGGCCCCCCGCACAGGTCGCATCCTCGAGCTGCGCGGCAAAGTAGGCGAAGTGGTGCAGGTCCACTCGGTGCTCGTCGTGTTCGAGCTCGGCGACGGCGCACGCGCCAACGGCGCCCACACCGAGGCCTCCGGCGAAAACGGCGCGGGCAAGGCGACCAAAGAGAACGTCGCGACCGCCGTGGGTGACATCCGCGAAGATCTCCCGGGCATGTCGCTCGGCGCCAAAGCAGCGCCACCCCCCGCCGCGGCGCACGCGTCGGCGGGCGCGAGCACGAGCACGAGCACGTATTTCAATGAGCGACCGCTCGCGACGCCGGCCACACGCAAGCTCGCGCGCGATCTCGGCCTCGATCTGCGAACGCTGCGCCCCACCGGTCAATTCGGCCGCGTCACGAGCGACGACGTGCGGCGCGCTTCCTCGGGGGGCGGTCATGCCGTCGCCGAGGCGACCGAGCGGCAGCCCCTTCGCGCGGTCCCCGATCCGCGCCCCGCCGGCGGCGGCCAGGTGGTCCCCCTCTCGCGCGGCGCGCTCGAAGAGCGAACGCCGCTCAAGGGGATCCGCAAGCGCATCTTCGAGAACATGGCGCGGTCCAAGCAAAAGGCCGCCCACTTCACGTTCGTCGAGGAGTGCGACGTCGGCGTGCTCAAAGACATGCGCAAGCGGCTCACCCCTGCCGCCGAAGCGCAGGGCGTCAAGCTGACGTTCTTGCCCTTCATCGTCAAAGCGGTGGTCGCCGCGCTCAAGCGCCATCCGACCTTGAATCAGACGTTCGACGAATCCTCGCAGGAGATCGTCACCCGCCGCTACTACAACATCGGCATCGCCGCGGCGACCGAGGCGGGGCTCGTCGTTCCCGTCGTGAAGAATGCGGAGTCGCGCACACTGCTCGACATCGCGCGCGAAATCGACCGCCTCGCCGAAGACGCGCGCAAGAACCGGCTGAAGCTCGACGACGTGCAGGGGAGCACCTTCACCATCACGTCGCTCGGAACCCAGGGCGGCCTCTTCGCGACCCCGGTCATCAACTTCCCCGAAGTCGCGATCCTCGGCGTCCACCAGATGAAGAAGAAGCCCGTCGTGAAGAACGACCAAATCGTGATCGGGGAAGTGATGCTCCTGTCACTTTCGTTCGATCACCGCCTCGTCGACGGCCACGTTGGGGCGGCGTTCGCCTATGAGCTCATCCGATTCTTGGAGAATCCCGAGTCTCTGTTCCTGGAAATGATCTGACGGCGCCACCGAGCGGCGGTTCATCCCGGAAAAATGCAGGTCCCTGGCCGGCGCCGGGGCGTGCACCTCGTGACGGCTGCTCCTCCTCCCCCCCACACGGCGGCCGAAGTCGCTTCTTGGCGGTGTATTTCAGCCTGGTCTCACTTGACGCCGTGGCAGTACAGGAGCGACGCTAAGGACGGGCATGCGACTACGACTTGGGCTGGGTTGGCTCGTTTTAGCGGGTTCGACAACTTCGGGATTTGCCGCGGCGGCTGGTCCGCCCGACGCAGAACGTCTCAAGATCGCGGCCGAAGAATTCGATGCGGGGCGTCGCGCCTTCAAGGTGAAGGATTTCGAGAACGCCGCGGTTCATTTCGAGAACGCGGACCGCGACGCGCCGGCACCGCAGGCCCTCGAGAGCGCGATGCGCGCGCGCAAAGAGGCGGGGCAGCTGGCCCGCGCGGCAACGCTCGGCGCCTGGGGGGTGACCCGTTACCCGGGGGATAAAACTTTCGGCGACTACGCCCGTCAAATTCTGACGGAGGCAGACAAAACGTTGCATCGCGCGGCCATCACTTGCCAGCCCGATTGCACAGTGGTCGTCGACAACAAAGTGATGCCATTTCCCGAGAGTGCGAGCTCGACCGTGTACCTCGACGCCGGGCCGCACTCCATCGTCGCGGGTTGGTCGAACAACCGGCACCGCAACTCCGACGTCAACGCGATCCCGGGCGGTAACAGCAAGCTCGTCTTCAACGCCGCGTCAGCCGATAAGCCGGCCACCGGCGATACCCCGCCCGGTTCGCACGAACCGGGCACGGGGACGGGCGAAACACCCGTCGATCGCGGTCCCGAAGGGGAAAAGAAGGGCGGGCTGCCCCCGCTCGTTTTTTACGTGGGATTGGCCACGACGGCCGTCTTGGGGGGTGTGACGACCTGGAGTGGAATCGACACCCTGAATAATCCAGGCACCGACGCCGTTGAAAAGTGCACACCCAAGGATTCCATCGACTGTCGGAACCTTTACGACCTCGGAAAGTCTCACGAAACACGCACGAACGTACTGATCGGCGCAACCGCTGTAGTTGGTGTGACTACAGGCATCATCGCCCTGTTTTTTACGAATTGGGGGGACGATGCCGCGCCAGCAGAGAAGAAAGACGCTCGGATCATGCCGGTACTCGGGCTTAACAATGGCGTAACCATCGGAGCTGTGGGACGTTTCTGACGGAGCTGTGGGACGTTTCTGACGAAGATATGGTGCATACTTGCCGGCGGTAAAGCTACTTGACCGAGGGGGTCAACAACGGCTCGATAGGTACGAGCTCGTTGCCGAACTTGCTTCGGGCGGGATGGCTACCGTCTTTTTGGGACGGATACTCGGCGCCGGCGGCTTTCAACGCTTCGTTGCAATCAAACGTCTGCACCCCCACCTGGCGAGCGAGCAGGAATTCGTCGAGATGTTCCTCGACGAGGCGCGCTTGGCGGCCTCGATCCACCATCCAAACGTCGTCCCCATCCTCGAAGTCGGCACCTC